>VFQT010004376.1_pt1 | contig 11815 bp, 9 predicted proteins | sample 3512381 | NCBI WGS metagenome assembly VFQT01 (sample SAMN10412376, study PRJNA504923) | tailings metagenome | isolation source: Relicate 2 Philex TSF3 active mining site | place: Philippines: Tuba, Benguet | collected 2017-08-29 | reverse complement strand
CGGTTCACTCGCTTCTTGCGCGGTCGGGGTAGGTGCTGCCGGGCGCGGCGTCGACGTGGTGGCGGAACCTGCGGCGACACGACCTCCGACTTTTGCTCGACCTGTGTTTGGGTCGACTGGCGCGGGTGGGAGCGTGACCGTGGGGCGATTGCGAAGTTCGCGGACTTCGGTCTCGAGTTGTTGGAGACGCACAAGTATCGAATCGTTCGAGTCGTCAAATGAAGGCGATGACAGACGCACGATCGCGACTTCGAGCAACAAGCGCGCATCGGGTGCATGGCGCATTTCCACCAAGGTCTGACCAATGACTTCCATGGCGCGTACCACGCGCGCGGCACCGAGATTCTTGCCGTGCTCAGCGATAATTTCGGCTCGCTGTTGTGGAAGCTGAACCAGCTCGGGAGCCATGAGTGACAAGAAACAATCGCGCAGCGTGCGCACGATGTCGTCGGCGAGCGTGCGTAGGTCGCGTCCCTGTTGAACGGCATATGCAATTGCTGCGATTCCTCGCGCTTGATCACGCGCAATGAGCGACTCAAGCACTTCGTCGATGGACACCGGCTCGTCAAGTGTTCCACCGCCTGCGACCGCCAATTCGAGTGCGGACAACGTGTCGCGTGCACTTCCCGCACCTTGTGTGAGAACTCGTTCGATGACATCGTCGGACACTTCGAGACCTGCGTCGCTGATGACCCAGCGCACGTATTCGTCGAGGTCGGCGACCGACAACAAATGGAACTGCAGATGTTGCACGCGACTGCGAATGGTTTCGCTGACTTTTTGTGGATCGGTCGTTGCAAGCACGAACACCACGTGCTCAGGTGGCTCTTCGAGCGTCTTCAGTAGAGCTGCTTCGGCACCTCGCGACAACATGTGGACTTCGTCGAGGATGAACACCCGGTGCCGACCTGGGCTGGAGAGCGCTGCCGACTCGATGACGTCGCGAATCTCTGCGACACCGTTGTTGCTCGCCGCGTCGAGTTCGAGAACGTCGTAGCTGGTGCCGGTGTCGACAGAGACACACGAATCGCACTCACAGCAAGGTTCACCATCGACCGGATTTTGGCAATTGAGCACCTTTGCGAGGATGCGGGCCGTGGATGTTTTGCCAGTTCCACGAGGACCCGAGAAGAGATACGCCTGACCCTCGCGCTGGTTGATGACCGCATTGCGCAACGCTTTGACGACGTGCTCTTGCCCCCGCAATTCGGAGAATCGCCGCGGTCGGTACCTGCGGTAAAGCGATTGCGTGGCCACGAAATGACCATAGCAATAGGGTGCGCGAAGGCGAGTGGACGCGTTGAGGTACCGCGGTTTGAGTACCGTTTGCAGAAGAAACATGCGCCGTCTGCCTGCACTCCTCTTTCTTCTGCTGCTCCCCGTCTTCGGATTCGGGTCGCTCGCACAAGCCGCCGGCGGGAACAACATCGTCCTGTCCACCAATCCGGCCGAAGGCGAGACCGTGTCAGTGCCGCCCACCCAGATTCAGATGGTGTTTCAGAACGCCCTCGGTGGACAAGAAAACGTCGACAGGATGGGTCTGTCGCTGGCGTGCGACGGCAAACTCACCGGCCTCGGCAAACCCACACTCGCCGCAGACGGCGTGTCGGTGTCGGTGCCACTCACTCAAATTCCCGCGCCAGGTCGATGCACGGTGAGTTGGTCGCTGCCCGACGGCAGCACGGGCACATTCAGTTTCACCAACGCAACGGTCACGTCCACCACCACGGCGAACGGCACACCTGGCACGACCGGAACAGATGGGACGACTGCGACCACCGTGCCAGGAACCGACACCGGCGAAGTCGTCACGCAACCGACTCGACTGGGCGGGCCGATCGGACTTCTTCGAACTCTCGCATTCCTCTCGCTCTCTGCGCTCGTCGGTGGACTCGTCCTCATCGTTCTCGCCTGGCCAGAAGGTGTCGAGTACGCACTCACCGAGCGGTACTTCCGCATCATGGCCATCGCGAGCGGCGTCATCATGGTCTTGCTCGTGTCGTTGTCTGCTGCTCAGGCGAACGAAACGTCATTTGCCTCGGGGCTCAACCCCGCGGAATGGTTCTCGATCGCCGACACCGCTCGCGGACGCGCACTCCTCGTGAGACTCGTCCTCACGTTCCTCGTCGCTGCAGTTGCCTGGCTACCGTCACGTGTCCTCGACCCTGCGACACAGTTCCCGTCACTCGTCGTCTTGTTCCTTATGGTCGCTTCATTCGGATTCGACAGAACCGGTGGTCGCCTTGCGGTCATTGGTGCAATTGTCGGTGTCGCGCACATGTTGTTCGTGATGTTGTGGACCGGAGGTGCGCTGCTCATCTCGCGAGTCGTACTGAACGGACCTGGAGAACGCGATCTTCTCGATGCATTACGCGCATGGGCGCGAATCGGTTCACCTCTCATGATCGGCATCATCGGAACCGGACTTTTCCAAGTGTGGAGACTCGACGGCACGAGCATTCTCAACTCGAGCCATGGTCGCTTGATGATCGTGAAGACACTCGTCGTCATACTTCTGGTGTTGGTCGAATTCGCCGTGCGACAATTCATCACGCAGAAGCTGAGTCGCGCACGAGTGCTGCCCTCACGTGCCGTGGCACGACTGCAACGACCAGCTGCGGTACAACTTGCATTGTCCGTCATGATTCTCGGAATGTCGTCATGGTTGCTCACCATGCGACCTCCCTTTGTTCAACCAGACCAACGCACTGACCCCACCGAATACGCGGTCACTCAACGACTGACAAGCGAGGACGGATTCGACGTGACGGTGTCCTTGAACCCCGGAACAGTCGGCCCGCAAGAGGTGTTGGTCGAGTTGTTCAAACCAGCTCGCATCCAACAATTCCAAGTTCGTTTCATCCCCGCCGATCCGACAATCAACGGACTGGTCATCAATGTGCCGTTGCGTCGTCCGGGTGCAGCGAAAGTGTCAATTGACTCGGGCTTCGGCATTCCGACTGCTGGACAATGGCGAGTCGAGGTGTCTGGAACCACGACGACCGGAGACTTGGAGACGTTGCGCGCCAACTTCCAGATCACCGACGGGTCAGCCACCCCAACAGCCGACACCGTGGTGGACACCACCACGACAGTCGCAACTGACGGCTCGACCACGACAGTCGCAGAAACCACCACCACTGTGGCGGGCTGAACACCTTCACGACGCTCAGTTGTCGTCGCGCAGGTGGGTCGTTCAGACCGCCCCGCACTAGCGTTTCCCACGTGACTGAATCAGCCGCCCCCTCCATGCAGGACAAGATCGCCGACCTGCGCGATCGCCAGCAACAGGCCTTCAACGCCGGCAGTGCCCGCTCCGTCGAACGCCAACATGAGAAGGGCAAGATGCTCGCCCGCGAGCGCATCGATTACCTCCTTGATCCGGGCTCGTTCCACGAACTCGACCTGCTTGCTCGTCACCGTGCCCATGCAGCAGGTCTCGAAGAGCGTCCGTACACCGACGGTGTCATCACCGGTTGGGGCACCGTCGATGGTCGCAAGGTGTTTCTCTTCAGCCAGGACTTCACCGTCTTTGGTGGAGCACTCGGTGAGGTCTTCGCAGAGAAGATCCACAAACTCATGGATCTGGCGTTGAAGGTCGGTGCACCGGTCGTCGGACTCAACGATGGTGCGGGTGCGCGTATTCAAGAAGGTGTGGTGTCGCTCGCGTCTTATGGCGGCATCTTCCACCGCAATGTGCAGTCATCTGGCGTCATCCCGCAGATCTCCGTCATTCTCGGACCATGCGCAGGTGGCGCCGTCTATTCACCGGCCATGACTGACTTCATCTTCATGGTTCGCGAGTCAAGTCACATGTTCATCACTGGTCCTGACGTGGTGAAGACCGTTACTGGTGAGGATGTCACTCTCGAAGAACTCGGCGGTGCAATGAGCCACGCGGCAAAGAGCGGTGTCGCCACATTTGTGTCCGATGACGAAAAAGCATGTCTTGACGATGTGCGTTACTTGTTGTCTTTCCTTCCACAAAACAACTTGGAAGAGCCGCCTGCATCACCGTCAAGCGACGACCCAGAGCGCTCATGCGATGCGTTGCGAGACATTCTCCCGACATCGCCGAACCAGCCGTATGACATGAAGAAGGTCATTCGTGAAGTCGTCGACGATGGTGACTTCTTCGAATACTTCCCTCACTGGGCAAAGAGCATCGTGTGTGGATATGCGCGCGTCGACGGCATGCCGGTCGGTGTGGTCGGCAACCAGCCAATGGCGTTTGCTGGTGTTCTCGACATCGAGAGCAGCGAGAAAGCAGCGCGCTTCGTGCGAACCTGCGATGCGTTCAACATTCCACTGCTCACATTCGTCGACGTGCCGGGCTTTCTTCCCGGTGTGAACCAAGAACACGAAGGCATCATCCGTCACGGCGCGAAGCTGTTGTATGCGTTCTGCGAAGCGACGGTGCCGCGTATCCAGGTCATCACCCGTAAGGCCTACGGCGGTGCCTATGTGGTCATGAACTCGAAGTCGATCGGTGCCGACCTGGCATATGCGTGGCCGACAGCTGAGCTCGCTGTCATGGGCCCACAAGGAGCGGTCGAGATCGTCTATCGACGTGAATTGCAACAGTCGGCTGACCCTGCGGCACGACGTGCCGAGTTGGTCGCCGAATACACAGAGAAATACGCCAACCCGTACGCCGCAGCCGAACGTGGATACGTCGATGATGTCATCGACCCGGCTGACACGCGCCGCAAGGTCATTGCAGGGTTCCGCATGTTGCAGACAAAGCGCGAAGAACTTCCACGCCGCAAACACGGCAACATGCCACTGTGAGGTTGCCACATGTCTGATTCATCGAACGAGTGGCCACCGCCGTCTCCCCAGCCATCACAACCGTCATCGCAACCATCGTCACAACCAAGCACGACATATGCGAGTTTCGGTTGGCGCTTCGTCGCCCACATCTTCGACGCGATCATGTTGTATGTGGTCGAGGTTCCCTTCAGCATCGTTGCCGCGCTCGTCGGTGGTGGGCTCGGTGACCTCATCAACGTCGTCGGCCTTGTTGTTGCCGTCTACATGTTCTGCCGTTGGACAGGCTCACAAGGTGCGACCCCGCTGCGTCGCACCATCGGAGTACTCATCATTGACGAGACTGATGGCACCTACATCGGCACACGCCGTGCATTCACGCGGTGGGTGGTCAGCATCATCTCTGGTCTTGCACTTCTGATCGGCTACCTCTCGATGTTGTGGAATCCGCGCAAGCAGACATGGCATGACCGCGCTGCAAAGACCGTCGTGGTGAAGATGTGAAGATCATCGTGGATTCGTCTGCGAGCGCCGAAGAGGCTGCTGCCATCGTGTCGGCCATCGAGCATCTCTGGCCCAAGCCGACTGTCGCGAGCACGGTTCAGAACAACAGCACAACGAACTGGCGCTTCAGCGGACGCTGGTGGGCCACCTCACACGTGGTGCGTCGCGGCCGCCCGAACCGCTGACTCTTCTCATGAGTGCGACCGCACCGCTACACGGTCTGCGCGTCCTCGACCTCTCGACGGTTCTTGCCGGACCGAACTGTGCGCGTTACCTCGCAGACTTCGGTGCTGATGTCATCAAGATCGAACGACCCGACACCGGCGACAGTCTGCGAAACATGGGTTGGCGCGACCCGCGTGACGAGACCGGCATCTGGTGGAAACTCGTCAACCGCAACAAACGCACCATTGCTCTCGACCTGAAAGACGATTCAGACCGCGCGGTGTTCGTGCGTCTCGTCAAAGACGCGAACGTGCTCATTGAGAACTTCCGCCCTGGCACCCTCGAGCGACTCGGTCTTGGTCCCGATGTCTTGCACGACATCAACCCGCGCCTGGTCATCACCCGCGTGACCGGGTTCGGGCAGACCGGTCCGTATTCCTCGCGACCAGGCTTTGCTTCGGTCGCCGAATCGATGTCGGGTCTCGCATCGATCAGCGGAGAACCAGACGGGCCGCCGATGTTGCCGGCGATCGCCCTCACCGACGAAGTGACCGGCATCGTCGCCGCCTTCGCAACCATGGTCGCCTTGCACTCAAACACCGGACAGGTCGTCGACGTGTCTTTGCTCGAGAGCGTCTTCCAGATCATGGGACCACTCATCTCCGTGTGGTCACTTCGAGGCGAAGAGCAGCAACGTATGGGTTCACAGATTCCCTTCACTGTCCCGCGCGGTGTGTACGAATGTTCAGACGGGAAATTCATCGGAGTGTCGACGTCGAGTGACACGGTGGCAAAACGAGTGATGGCATTGCTCGGGTTTGAAGGTGCTGAACGTTTTGCGACATTCCAAGGTCGTGTCGAACATCGCGACATCCTGCACGACGCAATGCAGAAGTGGTGTGCAACACGTACTCAACAGCAAGCAATGGATGAACTTGAAGAGGCAGAGGCTGCAGCAGGTCCAATTCTTTCGATGAGCGAGATCGCCACTGACCCCCACTACTCTGCAAGAGACGCAATCGTCTCTGTCGACGGAACACCGATGCAGGGTCTTCTTGCGAAGTTGTCCGCAACTCCGGGCCTTCTCAAGTGGGCTGGTCGTCGGGCTGACGCAGACGGCGATGACATTCGCAGAAATGGGTGGGGAAACGATGGGGCTTGATCCACGGACATGGGGTCGCGGGCCACAGGTGCTCGCACTCACTTCTATCGGCACTTTCCTCGTGTCGCTTGATTCGAGCATCACGACGGTCGCCTTTCGCGACATCGTCGCCGACTTTGGCGAAAGCGAACGCCAGCTACTCGCGTGGATCTTCTCGGGTTACAACATCGCTTATGCAGCGGGTCTCTTGACTGCCGGTCGTTTCGCTGATGTCTACGGGCGCAAGAAGAGCTTCCTCAGAGGGCTTGCGATCTTCAGCATCGGATCGGTGTTGTGCGGATTTGCCCCGTCTGCGTTCATCCTCGTGTTGGCACGCGTGCTTCAGGCCATCGGTGGTGCGATTCTCGCACCAGCATCACTTGCACTTGTCCTGCCCGAATACCCCGTCGAAAAGCGCGCCGCAGCGCTCGGCATCTGGGGTGCTGTCGGCGGACTTGCAGCAGCAGTGGGGCCGATCTTTGGTGGGGTGCTCGTCGACAACTTCGGTTGGCGATCACTCTTTTTCATCAACGTACCGTTCTGTATCTTCGCGCTGGTCGTCGGTGCGAAAAGCCTGCACGAAAGCATCGACACGACTGCACACCACAACATCGACATCGTCGGAGCGGCACTCGCCATTCCCGGCATTGGACTCATCGTCTACGGCATCACACAAGGTGAAGAGTGGGGCTGGTCTGACACTGGCACGCTGATCGCCTTCGGATCGGCCATCATTCTTCTCGCACTCTTCGTGTGGCGTTGTAACACGAGCGATAACCCATTGCTCGATCTGTCGTTGTTCAAGTTGCCGTTCGTCGTCGCTGCCAATTTGGCGGGCATGTTCTTCTCCATCGGGTTCTTCATGATGTTCTTCGTGAACACCCAATGGCTACAGAACGTCTGGGGCTACAGCACTTCAGGGTCGGGGCTCGCTTTCGTGGCCGGACCAACGACAGCGGCGATTGTCGCCGCCCCAGGTGGACGACTTGCCCAGAAATACGGCCAACATGTCATCATCACGGTTGGCGCGATTTTTCTCGGCGGCGGAACCTTGGCGCTCAACCTCCTCGTGTCGGACACAGCCAACTACTGGGTCAATTACTTTCCGTTCATGATCATCACCGGCGCAGGCGTCGGCTTGTGCATCACCACCATCTCAAGTGCCGCGACGGCGTATCTGCCACCCACACGCTTTGCGATGGGATCTGCTCTCAGCAACACCTCTCGCCAGGTCGGTTCTGCCCTCGGTCTCGCGTCAGCAGCGTCGGTCCTCACACCGGTGCTACGCGAAATCGGTGGTGCCCGCGCAGAATCTGCGCAGACTCAGCAGCCATTCGACGTGTCTGCCATCGACCTTCAGCAATTCCACATTTCGTGGTGGATTGTCTCGGCGTGCATGGCACTTGCTGCTTTGTCGATGCTCATCTTCTTCCGTCGTCCAACGACTGAGCAGATGGCACTGTCGAACACCGTCACATCTGATTTGTGACCCAACAGTCACGACAGCGTGACTACGACTTCACGACTCCGACGGGGCAACTGACGCCTGTCCCACCGATTCCGCAGTATCCGTTCGGGTTCTTACCCAAGTACTGCTGGTGGTACGGCTCGGCGTAATAAAACGGCCCCAACTCGGCGATCTCTGTCGTGATGGTCGAGTAACCGGCCTTGTCGAGCTGTGCCTGGAATGCATCGAGCGTCGCTTCAGCGGCAACTCGCTGAGCATCGGTCGACCAGTAGATGGCACTGCGGTACTGCGTGCCGACGTCGTTTCCCTGACGCATACCTTGTGTCGGGTCGTGGTTCTCCCAGAAGACCTTCAACATGGTCTCAAGTGATGTGCGGGCGGTGTCGAAAGCAACGAGAACCACTTCGGTGTGCCCCGTGAGACCAGAGCACACTTCTTCATACGTGGGGTTCGGTGTGTGTCCACCGGCGTAACCGACTGCGGTCGACACCACGCCGTCGGTCTGCCAGAACTTGCGCTCAGCCCCCCAGAAACACCCCATTCCGACGACCAGGGTCTCCACGCCAACAGGCCACGGGCCCTTGAGTGCTGCACCATTCACGAAGTGCCCCTCGGGCACCGGCATTGTTTGATCAGTACGACCAGGCAGCGCGTCGGCTGCACTCACCACGTGAGAAGGCTTCTTGGCGAACAGCATGGCCCAAGGTTAGGGCCATGCTGTCGCGCTGTCACTGTGGAGGGAAAACTTCTCTAGGCGGCAGCGTTCACTTGCGAACACTTGGCCCTTGCATCCGTCAAGGACACACCCTTGTCCATAAAGCCGAACACCCATTGACAGAAGTCAGTTCGAATGTAGATGTTTGAGATACCGGCCAAGACTGACGTCATTTCACTCTTTGATTTGTTCGACTGCAGTGCCGAACACACCGACGCAGGAACGTTCGCACCTGGCGACGGCATGCAGCGACCCGATGACGAGAATTCACTTGCTGTACGAACGGGAACATAGAAGTTCGAATCAGACACGGTCGGCATTGTCATCGTCGATGACGCCAACGTTGTCGTCGGTGCAACGGTCACGGGAGCAGCCGTTCCATGAGGCACGGTTGCCTGAGTGTTTTTCGAGGTCGGGTTCGTTGTCTTGGTGGTTGTGTTCGTGGTCTTGTTCCCACCAGAGATTGCTGACTCTTCTTCATCATCTTCGCCACTCACATCTGGGATGTACTTGATGGTGATCGTCTTGCCCGTATATGCCTTCTCTTTGCCCTTCTTCACTGATTGAGCGCGGTAGCTATATGTGCCGTCAAGCCACATGTCATCTTCGTCGTATGCCGAGACATCCCACTTTGCGACACCACCCTTGGTGGTCACTCTCTTCAGCCGTGTCCACTTCTTGCCCTTCAGGTAATTGAAGGTCACGACGCGTGCCGGTGTCGACGGCTTGAAGGTGACCGTCATGACACAGTCATCATCGTCTTCGGCCTCATCCATGACTCCGTCTTCGCAGCTGCCGGACAGGCTGACCGTCACGGTCTGCGCTGCCTGAGCCACGCTCGGCAGTCCTATCCACGCCAATGCCGCCACCAGTCCGGTGGCCAAGAGCCGCTTCTTCATGACACTCTCCCCTTATAGGTCGTACGGTCTACTAGGTCAGATAGTACATCGTATGGCGCAGGGGTCAACCCGGGAAGACCAGGAAGGCCCTATCGGCGGGCCAGGTGGGAACGCTGGAGTTTGAGGAGGTCTCTATCTCCCGGCAATAGCCGGAGTCCGGCCGTAGTGGAAATCAGCCTCTTTTATTGACCACGGACAAGACAAGTCGCTCAAGACTTGAAGTTGTCAACGCACCAAATCTTCAGGATTCGCAGACAACTCCATCTTTGTCTCTATCCATCTTCTTATTCTGCGCATAGATCGCCGCAGAAACGTGAGCTCTTGATGACCCAGCGGCGGCTTTCGACTTTGCCACACCATTCTTGTATTTCTTGGTCAACTCAGTGCAGTTCTTAAATGACTTTGCAGATGCGAATTCACCAGTGGACCCAATCACCAATCCAAAAGCGAATATGGCAGCAATGACTCGTTTCATCTCAACAGACTAATCAACATTGTTCAGCAAGAATTTAATGGCGACCTTGAGGCGTCCGAGTTGCGTAATGGAATCAACCAGACGTAGTCGGTTCTTCCGCAGGGGCTTCCTCTTCGGTGCCTTCAGTTCCGTCACCCGAGTCTTCATTGCCCGCGGGCCAGATGCGCGGCCACAGCTCCTCATATGACGGAATCTCACATTCCACATCTGATGTCACGACTTCGGCTTGGGTCTCGGTCTTGGCGCTTGCAGCAACCTCCGCACGAGCCAAGTTACGCATCGTGCTCAACACACCGAACGCCGTGCCGAACTCGTTCTGCTGTGCGTTGACGGTCTCATACACCGCTTCGTACTGCGTCTCGTCAGTGATGTAGTCCTTGATCAACACGAGAGCGGTGTCCCAAGTGTCGAGGAAGACATACAACTTGTCTACGCACTCAAGTACCGGGTCCGCAGAAAGCACGGTCGCTTTGCCAAGTGACGTCGACAACTTGAGACGTGATTCCTTGTAACTGTCAGCGCGACCTTCCTCGTCTTTCAACCGTTCGCCGAATTCTGAGCCTGCGGTTTCAAGATCTTGGTCACGCACAAAGGACCAGAGTGAGTCGACACGAGTCGACAGCAAGTCAACAGAGACCGACAGGTCAGCAAGCGCTTCGGTCCAGATGCCAGTCATGGTTTCGAGGCGCGTCGCACGGCGTTCTTCGGCCGCGCTGTTCTGCCCCGACCGCAACGTGGCGAACGCACCCGCATACGCGACGAGCGCAGAAGAGAACACGGTTGCGAACGCGACGATGAACTCAGACGACTTGAAGAACGACTGCTTCGTTCCGTCCTTCTTGCGCCGTCTGCGTCGAAGTATCCAGAATCGGCGACCGGGTTTGCCGGTGGACACCCCCTCTGGCTCCACCGAATCTGTCGTTGTCGGTGGTTCTGGAATTGGAAGTTGGCCGTCCCCCGCGTCACTCACGCATGCAACAGTAGACCGGTTGGGCAGAGCCACCGGATTCCGCCGTAGCCTGAGTCACACTGTGACGACGATCCCCGACGTGCTCCCCGCCTCGAACGACCCCTGCTGGTGTGGCAGTGGTCGTAAGTACAAGAGGTGTCACAAGGGTTCAGAAGGTCGCATTCAGCCTGGTGTCGTCAGCCCCATGCGACCAGTGCCGAGCCACATTGCAAAGCCGCATTACGCCGACACCGGCGTTGTCAAGCGCACAGATGAAGCGCGCGTGAAGACACCAGAGGTCATCGAACGAATGCGGAGTGCCGGAGTCATGGCCGCTGACATTCTTCGTCGCGCCGGCGAAGTAGTGAAACCTGGCATCACCACGGAAGAGATCGACATTTTTGTGCACGACCTCACCATTGAATGTGGCGCCTACCCAAGCCCGCTCAATTATCACGGATATCCGAAGAGCGTGTGCACGAGCGTGAACGAAGTCATCTGCCACGGCATTCCCGACTCGCGCGCTCTTGAAGAAGGCGACATCGTAAACCTCGATGTCACGGTGTTCGTGAACGGCGTGCACGGCGACACCAACGCGACATTCGCAGTCGGCAACATCAGCCAGACAGACGCCGACCTCATTCGCATCACCGAAGAATGCATGTGGAAGGGCATCGAGGCGGTCGCTCCCGGACAACCGATCAACGAGATTGGTCGCGCCATCGAGGG
>VFQT010004375.1_pt1 | contig 11815 bp, 8 predicted proteins | sample 3512381 | NCBI WGS metagenome assembly VFQT01 (sample SAMN10412376, study PRJNA504923) | tailings metagenome | isolation source: Relicate 2 Philex TSF3 active mining site | place: Philippines: Tuba, Benguet | collected 2017-08-29 | reverse complement strand
TAATTGTTTTGAAACATATGTAACCACTGGATCCCCCGCACCCAATGCTGGGACTTTAATTTCCAGGGATGGCGATATCATATCTTTTGAAGGAATGTATTTTTCAACCACGATAAGTTCATCCGCAAAATATGGATCACTTTTGAGTCGATTAAGTACATTATCCTTATCTTGGTCAGTAAAGGGGTGTACAACTACTGTACCTATTCCGCTTTCCCCGGTATCCGCTTTAACAACACACGCAACGTCCTTTTGGCTATACCATTCCACAACACGGAGTGCATGATCCATGTTGTAACAAGACACACCTAACGTCAGCAAATCTTCTGCATTATCTAACCATAACGAAGCAAGGGATCTAAATCCATTTTTTGTGTCAATATAATCCCGAATCCAAAAGTTTTTTTTATCCGGGCTTTCAGGAGTAAGGACACTTAAGCCATGGACTTTATGAAGGAAATCGACCAACTCATAAAATTCAGTGGTTGTAGCATATGGTATCAGATTGATAATACGCTCTTGCCCCGAAAATTCTAAAATCCTCTCTACTATTTCCATCTCTCGCATAATATCTTTACATAAGTAGAAGGTTGGATTTACCGGAAATGTGTGCTGTGTTTTGGGATAATTAAGTCGTTGCTTGATCAATAGTTCGTGCGCTATAGGATAGCTAACAATCACTAACTTTGGATCCCCCGCCCATAACAAAGTTCGATCTGCATGATATGCTTCACTGAGGATTATTTCCTCGCGCTCAACTGGATCACTGCAACGCCCAAGAAAGTCAACGTGAGCTTCAGCAAAATTGCTCACGATGACTGTTGGAATATTATTTATCATTGACATCAATTATTTATCCAGAGCTAATCTTTGGGCTTTTGTTGATCACGCATTCTCTGGGCTTTGGTACGCAAATCCTGAAAGAATTCTGAATCGACGATTTCGCTTACCTGCTTGTGACGTTTTGATTGATCTATCTCAATTTTCAGATCACGGACTTGTTGTCGCAAAGTCTCTTCACGTTTATAGACTTTATCGATCATTCCTTTAAATACACCCTGCATTGTTTCTATCTCATCAGGATACTTATCAGAAAGCCCCAACTCACCTAGATACTTTAAACCTGTCTCGTAATTACCTTCACCGATCTGTTCAGCAGCACGTGTCAGACCAACCATTGGGCGGGTTAGGAATTGCGCTACAAAGTAGACTAATACGACAAGAATGATATATGTAATGGAAAAAGCTACATAGATACTTTTCAGAATCTGTTCGCGTACTTGATTAACATATGTGGATGTGAAATCGATCCCAAGAGCTCCAACCGTTTCGCCTTTCGAGTTCTTGATAGGTGCGTAAGCTGAAACCCAAGATCCAAATTTGTCACCATAGATCTCTGGCACACATTTCACGTCGTCGTAAGTACACCACCCATTGTCTGTCTGGAACACGACTTGCTCCAAGCCAGCAAGGTTAGGTCCAGTATTAGTTGTATATGGAACACGAAATTTTACAAAATTATTCCAATCCGGATCTGGTAAGCATGCCCCCCAACTTGTGATAAAAATAATTTCATCAGGGCTTTCACCCGCAATATACGTATATGGGCTTGCGCGAGGTTCAACACGACGGATCTCACATAAATCTTCTACCTGATTCCAGTACCTAACATCATCCGTCAAACCATCTTCTCGAATTGTTCCCTCTTTAACCAATCCTTCCATCTCATCACCATCGATGATCTGGACAGTATCACCTTTATCTAAAATACCAGTACGGGTCGCGCCAATGATCGTATCGTAAAGCCCTTCTTTGATCTGATTCATTGCTTCTTTTTGAGCAAAATCATAAAACCAGTAGTAAGTGGAAGCAAACACAACTGTAAAAATCAGGGTAAAACCAACTATAAGTTTTGTTTGCAGGCTAATAAATTTTCCCTTTAGTTTTCCAACGGGTAGGGTGTCTGAATTAACGGTCATAAGATGATCTCCTAAACAGAAATTCCTTGGATGACTTTTCGCACTAGCCAATGATCTGAAGACAATTGATAATGATCTTCTAATAAAGCGGATAAAACGATTCTAATAACCTCCGGGTTGGTAAGGTCTTGAGAAAACCCCGGTATTTGAAACGCGCCTACATTCATTCTTCCGAATTCAACACTTTTGAGGTTTTGAATTTTATCACCAACTTTTTCCAATTCAGGGGTGGACGGAGGTTCAAAATACTCTACAGGGAATTTAACATAACCATATTCAATATACTTACGAAGCAGTGCCGGGTATTCAACTTCCGCAGCCATACAAATAGGAACTGGATATTGATTTTCTTTAGCATCCTCCACCAATTTCTGCATGGACAATTTCAAAATGTACTTAGAAAAAGGCAATCCGCCATGAACCTGAATCCTTCGCGAGTTTGGATAAATGGCGAAATCCATCAATAAACCAACATTTCTTTTTCTATTATAAAGAAAACCCACAATTCCAACCGGTTTGTTCTCTACAACAAGCAACCATTGGTGCCATTTTTCGAAGGCATCTCTATCAGCTGTAAACTCAGCTCGTCTCCGCATGACCGGTAAGTAACGCAAATATTGAGGAAACAACTCACTATAGATTTTTAGGTAATCTTCAATGTACTGAGAATTCCCGTTAACCAAATCATGAATAATTAGGTTAGCTTCTGGGAGCGTATGCATGCCAGCCTAAAACTCTATTCCATCAAGCATGCTTTTGCGTTTCGACCTTGCCAAACGATAGTTCAACATACTTGTGTCATATACCTTCCTCAGATAAACAAACACAAGAATACCTAATACCGATGCAACGATTGCTATTGCCAGATAAATAGCGATCACTGTTTCATAGAGAAGTGTTCCATTTGAAACAAGCCCTAAAAGAACCACTAGAAGGATACAACCAACAACAGTAGCAGTTGTTATGAAATAACTATCCATAAAAGCAGAGATTCGCCCGCGTTTTTCGTCTGGTACAAGTCCCTGCAATGCTTTCCTGGCAGGGTCATCCCATGCAGAGTAAACTGTACGGGCAACAAACCGGGCTGATGCAGCACCAAATAGGGTGGGAAAATAAAAAGCCATACCGCTGGCTATTGCTAATGAAATGGGAAAAACCGAGAATGCTTCCTTTAAGTGGATCTTTGACAACACTCGACTTGTTATCAGCCATTGAAAAACCAAAAGTCCTGAAGTCTGTATGGCTTTGTAATAACCAAGAAATCTTTGAAACTCAAGGTTGCTTGTTACAGATCGATCGATGACTGCCAGAAAATTAAACTCAAGCAAGGTAAGTACCAAGCCTGCCAGAAACATTAATATCCCAACAGCCTTGAAAACAGGAATATTAACAAAGTAGTCCCAACCTATTTTTATGGTTTCATTGAGGCTTGCATGTTCTTCTCGAGATTGTCTTGTTTTCAAAGTCACATTATTGAACATGATCCTCAAATAAAGGGCACTACCTATCAAAACGATCGCAATTGCGATAAAAATTTGGGTCAAGCCAAAAGTGTATTTTTCGGCGAGGTATGTAACCAGAGCGGCAACACCATTTCCCAACAACCCCCCGATCACTGCTCCCGATGCAATAAAAGGAAAAACTCGCTTGGACTCAGTTACTGCAAAAACATCACTTGCCAACGCCCAAAAAGCAAGGGGAAGGATCATAAACTGCTGGTCAGCCAATAAATAAAGGGATGGATAGGTCAACCAGATGGGCGCATTAAATGCAAATAAAAACTCTAGCAACAGATACAAAATAGCCAATCCTGTCAGCAACCAAATTACCAATTGCAATCTTGGAAATCGATCGATAAAGACAAGATAAAACCCTGCTGCAAATATGGTAATAACCGTTGTGACGATCCACAACCATGGTATTCGATCAACACCTAAATTACCGATAAAACCAGCTGTAGCAACAACATCAGCCAGTTCCAGCACAAATGTATTAATGGCGATCAATACCCAAAGAGAAAATGCCAGCCTCAATTCCTCCGGTTTCAAATTAACGAGCGCTAGAAATCTCTCTTTCATGTAGCCTCTCTCTGATAAAGATTTGAAATTTTATCATAGGAGCTCAAAGCAAAGTTTTCAGTAATGTAATCCGAATGGAGCACATTCAAAAAAACCATAGAGAACCATTTCGTAATTTATTAGGGCAAGAAAGGTATAATTAAAGTATGCCAGATGACCAATTGAAAACACTTTCGCGCAGCAAAATCGCCATGCTGATCGACGGCGACAACGCCCAAGCAGGGTTGCTTTCCCAAATGCTGGTTGAAGCCGGCAGGCATGGACAAGTAACCGTGCGCCGTATTTATGGTGACTGGACCACTAACAGCATGAATTCGTGGAAAGACACACTAAATTTCCATGCCTTCCAGCCTATTCAGCAATTTCGCTACACAATCGGCAAAAATGCGACAGATAGTGCCATGATCATTGATGCCATGGATATATTGCATACGGGTGTGGTGGATGGTTTTTGTCTCGTCTCCAGTGACAGCGATTACACAAGATTGGCTACCCGCATCCGAGAGACGGGTATTTTTGTAATGGGGATTGGAGAGAAGAAAACTCCCAAACCATTCGTCAATGCTTGTGATGTTTTTGTGTACACTGAAAATTTGACTGCAACAAAAAAGGTGGCTCCCCAACAAAAAAGCCAAAAAGGTAGCGCCAAGAAGAAAGACGAACCAGACCCGATCCCCCTCCTCACCCAAGCTTTTGAGATGGCAGTTCAGCAAGACGGATGGGCAGCACTCTCCAGCATGGGCAATGCTTTATATCAACTAGACCCAGCCTTTGATCCCCGCTCGTATGGACATAAGCAACTATCTAAAATGATCAGTAAATATAAAGAAAGATTCGAAATTCGATTAAAGGATATTGATGGTTCAACGCTCTTCCATGTCAAGTTGAAAGAATAAGCCTGGGTTGTAGAAACCGCCTCGAGATCAAGTCCGAGGCGGTTTTATTTCCATTGCTTGAGGTTCACCACAAACCTCACTATATACTTTGACCATGGATGATGCAATCTTCTCCCACGCATAATCCTTCGCATATTCCGCGGCTCTTTGCCCCATTTCATTTCTCAAATCCACACTTCCTAAAAGAATGGATAATTTTTCACACAGCTTTTCCGGGTCACTATCCGGAACTGTATATCCTGTAAGTCCATCCTGTACAAGGTAGCCCAATCCGCCAACCTCAGATGCGATTACGGGTGTGCCGCATGCCATGGCTTCCAATGCCACCATTCCGAACGACTCATACAAAGATGGCATCACCAAAACCTCTGAAGCGGAGTAATAATATGGCAGAGTATCTTGCGCGCGTTTACCTAAAAATACGACCATGCCCCCCATACAAAGGTCGTCACACATCTTTTGTAGACGAGTCATTTCTTCAGACATATCATTTGGATTTACATCAGGCTCACCACCAATGATAGCAAGATGGACCGGGCGATTCCTATCTGGCAAACCCAGATCAAGACAAGACATTGCCTGAATAAGTGTATCAACGCCTTTCAACGGTTCAATACGCCCAACGAAAAGGATCATCCGATTTTCAGGTCTGAGACCAATGAATTGCTTTGCTTCATCCGATGGAATGGGATAAAAATGCCCTGTGTCGACGCCTGGCGGAATAACAGTCATTTTATTGGAGTCGGCACGATATAAGAATCGAAGCTGTGTTAGTTCAGCCAGGGTTGCGACGATGACACGGTTCACTCTACGGAGAACCTGCCGCTCCCCATGGAGCCGATCCGCCCCTGCCTTTTCATCCTCCGACCTCGCGACCCGGTTCTTCATCTCACCTAATGTATGATACATGTGGACAATCGGGGTCCCACCCCAAGCATCGCTTAACTGTTCCGCCGCCAAACCAGACATCCAATAATGGCTGTGGATGACGTCATATGTAATCCCTTTTTCTTCGGCAAATGTACGAATACCTTCCACGAATTCGGGGATATATTTTGCGATATCGCTTTTGCTGCGAGGCTCTTCTGGACCAGCTGGAATGTGAACCACACGGTTGCCGTAGCCCAGTTCATGAACGACATGGGGAACGTGCTCATCCTGGGAGCGGGTAAAGACATCTACATGAATCCCCTGCCGACCCAGCTCCCGCGTAAGATCGCGGACATATACGTTCATTCCGCCTGTATCCTTGCCGCCCAGGGTAGCCAAAGGGCAGGTGTGGTAAGAAATCATAGCAATTCGCATCAATAATCCTCCTCACTTCAGACAACATGAAAATCAAAAAACTTGCGTGAAACCTCGTATTACTTTATAATCCCGCCGCTTGAAAAAGCCCATATGCCACCGTAGCTCAGCTGGCAGAGCAGACGATTCGTAATCGTCAGGTCGTGGGTTCGTATCCCGCTGGTGGCTCACTTTTTGAAACCCTTTTAGGGTTTCTTTTTTTATCGAAAAACTGCAATATTAGGGGTATCGTGAACTTATGAGAATCAAGTAGAATTTAATAAATTCATGAAAAAAACCTGGGATTTCATCAATAATTTTGAAAAAGACGAAATGGGAGGAATACGTCTCTTAATAATGTCGGTTTTGGTTGCAGCTTTCCTAAGTACCATTGTTCTGGGCATTTTAGATATTAACAGTTCGTTCATGCTCGTCCTCAGCATCGTTCTATTTATTTCTTTCATTCTTGCTTATTTTAATTTTACAACTTTTGGCAGTTGGATGGCGCTTGTAACATCCCTTGCCATACTTTCCATCCTCGTTTTTAAGAATAACGGAATCCGCGATACAGCTGTCATGGGATTAATCGTTGTACTTATTGCAGCCGGTTTACTGGCAGGAAAGACCGGTACATTGGTCGTGGGATCCATCATCATCCTAGAAATTGGTATATATGGCAGTTTGGAAGAGGTGGGGATCGTAAGCAATAGTTATGGGTTTAAGAACGATTTTGCAGACTATCTTTCATTAAGTCTTGCAATAGGGTTGGTGACCGTCCTGCAATGGCTTGTCATTACTCGATTAAATAATATGGTCGTAAGCTCAAAGGTGGAATTAGCTGAACGGAAAAAAATTCAAGCTCAACTCGAGGAAGCCGAAACTCGGTATCGTGGTTTAGTCGAGAGTGTACCTTTGGTCATTTACGTTGCTGAGCCCGGCGTGGCAGGGAAATGGCACTTTGTCAGTCCACAGATCTCAAAAATGACTGGTTTCAACCAGGAAGAATGGATAAACGAACCAAGGCTTTGGTATTCACGTGTCCATCCGGATGACCGCGACCGAACCATGCAAGACGAAGCTGAAGCCCTGCATGAGGGCAAAATGCCGAAACTTGAGTATCGGTTGCTCACAAAAGATGAACGGTATATTTGGATATCTGACGAGAGTTATGTTTTTGTCGATTCAAGCAAGCTGTTAGTCCAAGGGTTTATGCTTGACATAACCAGTCGAAAACTGGCAGAAGAACAACTTACCAAACACATTGCCGAACTTCAAGCCGTTCATGGTATCAGCAAAAACCTGATCCAAAAAACAGACCTTCAAAAGTTAATTTTTGCCACAGGCGAACAATTACGGCTTTCGCTTAATGCCAATAATGTTCTTATCTCCATCCATGACCCAAACACAAACCTGATCCACTTCCCTTATGATTTTGAAGAAGGCACTCCCCGCAAAGATGTACCCATCCGTTTTGGGGAAGGAATAACAACCCGCATTATGGAAGGTAAAAGGCCGGTCATCATCGAAAATGACTGGAAGCGCCGCGCAGCTGAAATGAATGTCATCAATACCAGCAGCATCCCGGCAAAATCTTCAGTCTCTGTTCCGATCATGACTGATGAAAAAGTTATAGGTGTGATCAGCCTGGAAAGCACAGAGCGCGAATTTGCCTTCAGCGAAAATGATGCTCAATTACTCATGACCATTGCGGCCAATTTGGCGGTCGCCATTGAGAAAACTCGTTTACAGGAATCTGTTCAAAAAGAGATGGAGATCCAGGAAAAGTTAATTCGCGAGCTTGAAGTCAAGAACGAAGAACTGGAGCGCTTTACATATACTGCATCACACGACCTGAAATCTCCGCTGATCACCATCCGTGGATTCCTCGGGTATTTGGAGCAAGACGCTCGCACCGGCAATTTTGACCGATTGAACGCCGATATTCAACGGATCTCAGATGCAACCGAAAAAATGCACCGTTTGCTGAGTGAATTGTTGGAACTTTCCAGAGTCGGGCGGGTGATGAACGAAAAACAATCTGTGCCTTTTGATGCCATCGTAATGGAAGCGTTGAGGCGTGTAGAAGGTCAATTGAAAGAGAAACAGGTCAAGGTCCAGGTAGGAAGCGAGTTTCCCATTGTCCATGTAGATAAGGAACGGCTGATCGAAGTCATCCAAAACCTCACAGACAATGCCGTCAAATTTATGGGAAATCAGCCATCCCCCATCATCGAGATCGGTCACGTAACCGAAGATGGACGCCCGATCTTTTTTGTGCGTGACAATGGCATCGGCATTAAGACAGATTTTCATAAACGCATCTTTAACTTGTTCGACAAACTCAACCCCGCCACCGAAGGAACTGGGGTTGGGCTGGCGCTTGTCAAACGCATTGTTGAGGTTCATGGCGGTAGTATTTGGGTAGATTCACATGAAGGCTCAGGGGCGACATTCTATTTCACACTTAGCGAAAACAGCGAATAAAGCAATCAACATCTCATAAATTCCGCCCTTGACGAGAATAAAGTAATAATATATAGTACTTATACTATAATACTAGTACTATATAATCTATACGCATATGTCCCTTAAACACGCCATACTTGGATTCCTCTGTTATCTGCCACTTTCAGGCTACGACCTGAAAAAAGCGTTCGACAACTCAGTTCAGCATTTCTGGCCCGCCAATCAAAGCCAGATCTATCGCACACTTGCCGAGCTTGAAGAAAATGGCTTGGTCACCAAAGAAGTGATAAAGCGTGAAGAACGGCTTGATGTGAAAATTTATCATGTCACTGAAAGTGGCCGCACCGAGTTACATCAGTGGCTTGCCCATCCCCTTCCCGAACATGATGACCGCGAACCTTTTCTAATTCAAGTTTATTTCAGCGGTCAACTTAATGACGCAGAAGTACTCCACCTTTTTCGGCAAAAACTTAGAGAAACAGAAGAGCGACTGGCAGTGTATGAGTCGGTGTATGAAATGATCCAAAATACTCCACAACGTATCGACGATCCGCGTGCCATATTCTTTAGTGTGCTCACTTTAGAAGCGGGTTACGTCAATAATAAATCTATTGCGGCATGGCTGCGCTCAGCCATTGAACGCATAGAAACCAAAGACTACAAGATCAATATAGGTTCAAATGAATAAGAGCATTCGCAACATCATTATATTTTCGGTAATTACTGTTAGTGGTGGCTGGCTGGGCATCTGGCTCAACAACATCACCGGAAATACAGCACCGCCCTTGCAAAGTTTGGGCGCACTCGTTTGGCTTACCACCCCTGCCCTTTCCGGCTTTTTGCTGCGTGCCTTGGGAGGAGATGGCTGGCAGGATGCTGGCTTTGGTTTGAATCTCCTCTCAGGCTGGAAGTGGTATCTGGTAGCGCTTCTCGTCTATCCGCTCGCCTCGCTCCTGACATTTGCTCTGTCAGCGCTCTTTGGCATCGTCTCCACTGACGGTTTTGCTGCTCAAGGTTTAAGCGCATACCTCTCTGCAGTCGGCGTATTATTCGTCGGTTCGCTGATGAAAAACTTCTTTGAAGAATTCGCATGGCGAAGTTACCTCACTCCGCGCCTTGAAGCAGCGGGAGTCCGTCCGATGGTCAATCACATCCTCGTTGGCATTTTGTGGATGAGTTGGCATTTACCCTACTATTACTACTACCTTGACCGTGCAACATTGGAAAGTGCCATTACAACGAGTATTCCTGTCTTTATCTTTCTAGGCTATCTCGTGATGATCCCTACTTCCTTTTTGTTTGGTGAATTACGCCTACTCAGCAAATCCACTTGGACGGTTTTCCTCCTGCATCAGGTTATCAATGCATTGAGTATGCCCCTGCTGATAAACGGATTTATTGAAGTCAACGGTCCCCTAGCCCCGATCTTCACACCTACGAATGAAGGGGTAATTGTCTCGTTATTGTTTGGTGCTGTCGGCTTGATATTGATGAAATATCGGTTACGGCAAGTCGCTTAAAAGCAAACCGCCGAAGCTCTATTGCTTCGGCGGTCTTTTTATTTATTCAATCCCATCAAAAATGTGATCGAGCACATCCTCGCTCACATCAAAGACCGAGCCATTCTCAGGCAAGGCTTCCTCCATCATCCACTTTGGCAAGCGGTCATCTTCCTTGGTGAAACCTGCGCGTTTGTTAAATTCGCGTTCCAATTTGATGGTTTCTTTACCAAGCGCTTGCAAGATGTTATCTGGCACATCCTCCCAGCCATAGCGTGCCTTAAGCAGACGTTTCACGACACCGTCAGGCGTCGCTGCATAGCCAAAGCCAGCGAAGATACATGCACCGATGGTATCGTAGCCTGCCATATTCAGTTGAGCATTTAGTGAAACTTCCTTTTGTTGGGTCGGATCTAAATGATTGACCTGTGCACGGATGGTAAGACCGCAGGTATGGTCTGCACCTTGCGGTGTGGTTGCATACGTTACACCCGTTCCCTTAATAGAGCGCGGCTCATAAGCAGACATTGCCTGTCCTTTTACAGCGGGCACCCGTTCAATGCCATACTTCTTACCCACCGTCACAGCCCCGTCGCCAAGAATGCGGCCAAGTTCCGTCCCCTTGCGAATTTCATCTATCATCTTCATGGCATCTTCTTCGCTGCCCCAACGCATGAGACCTGCTTCCGCTGCCACCCCCAATGAACCGCCAATTTCGATCGAATCCAGTCCAAGGTCGTTCACCTGCCAATTCATACGGCCGATCGAATCAAGGGAGTCAATGTCGATATTGGTTCCCATCAAACCAATGGTCTCATATTCCAATGGCGAAACAATGATCTTGCCATCCTCGCCGCCAAAGACATTCGAACACTTGATGGTACAACCTGCCATACAGGCATGTGCCGGGTCGGATGGCTTCCCTCGTGTCAACGTGAATTCACGCAATTGCTCACCGCTAATGGCGTCCACATTGTCAAATGTTCCGCGCGAAAAGTTGTGTGCAGGAATTGCAGCAAAACGCTGGGTCATTTGCGCCATGGCAGCTGTGCCATAATCACGATACGTAATGGATTGTGGATGATTCATCACCGACTGGGTGTAATCTTTCTGTGCAACCTTAAACCCTTCCACATCAGTTATTGGCGGCTTTTGTCCACCAGTATGATCGAAAATTATCGCTTTCAAACCTTTTGAACCCATTACTGCGCCAAGTCCACCACGAGCAGCGATTCGGGAAGGGATCTTGTCTTTATCAATATTCTGAATCCCCGCGGACTTCATCCTCATCTCCCCGCCTGGTCCGATGAGAGCAATGGCAACCTTGTCACCATATTTTTCAAGCAATTTTGGGGCAGTTTCATAAACACCCAGACCAGCAAGGTCATCTGCCTTTTCCCATTTAGCCCCACCGAGCGACAAATGCAATACCCAGTACCCTTCCTTATCAGGCATATCTTCGATGATGAGTGCGTGAATACCCATAAATGCCATATGGTAGCCGGTTCTTCCACCCGCGTTAGCTTCTTTGATACCGCCGGTAAGAGGAGACTTGCCTCCGACTGATATGCGGTCTGTGGACGAAAGGATATGCCCTACCAACAGCCCTGGCG
>VFQT010004374.1_pt1 | contig 11816 bp, 13 predicted proteins | sample 3512381 | NCBI WGS metagenome assembly VFQT01 (sample SAMN10412376, study PRJNA504923) | tailings metagenome | isolation source: Relicate 2 Philex TSF3 active mining site | place: Philippines: Tuba, Benguet | collected 2017-08-29 | reverse complement strand
AAAACTTCAGCGGGTGGTGAATCTTCATGCCTAAACAGGAAATCGATGGCAGTGAGCTTTTTGATATTTCGCTTTCTATCGTTGGAGTAATTCTGAATGAAGGTGACCAGACACTAAAGGAACTGGCTGAGAGATTTGATGTCAGTGAAAAAGTAATCAAAAAAGCTGTCCATGCCATAACTGACAGCGAAGATTTGAAAGAGTGTGCGACGCATTTCCATGAAATCACTGACGAAGATGATGAAGGCTGGGTTTCGTTCCGCAGGGAAAACACTAACCTTCAGGGTCCGCCGCGACTCAGCAAAAGACAATTGACATCAATTGCTATTGGACTTGACTACTTGGCATCACTTGATCAGTTCAAGGGCAATCAGCACCTAGCAGACTTGCGTTTAAAGCTGCAATCCTCAGACGTTGTTGCAGTCACTAGTAGTGCCGGCACGCGCGTTAGCGAACTGCTCGAGCAGATTCACACAGCTATCGACAAATCGGTGACCGTTGACTGCGAATATCGAAATCAACGAGGAGAAGTAAGTAGCAGAAAAATCGATCCACTGCTTGTCGAGCTAAGAGGGCGCAAACACTATCTTCGAGGCTGGTGTCATGTCAACGAAGAAGTGCGTTCCTTCCGACTCGACCGAATTCAAAAAATCCTTCTCACTGATTCGGCTATTCCCAATAGCTCGAAGCAGGCAGTAATTCCGGAAGAAGTTTTCGGAAATCGGATTGAGGAACAAGTCATAACTTTGTCCGCAGAGCCAGAAGCGTCGGAGATCTTTTGGAATTTTCCGGTCGCGGAAGAACCTGCAATAAAAAATGGCAAATATATCGGGAAGATACGGGTCGGTGGTCTCGATGGACTGCCAAGGCACATAGTTCGCTACGGAGGTATGGTCGAGGTTTTAGAGCCACAAGAAGCTAGAAGATTGGTAGTCGAATTTGCCAAAACCGCGCTCGGGGAAACGAACTCACCTAAGGACGAGGACTAATGGATTTAAGCTGGGTTCCACTGTTAGCTCTGGGGATTGGGCTTTACTTTTTCTTTCTCATGGCTTACCGGCTCTGGGTGGCCGGTAAAGCCCTCTTTGGAGCTGCCGGAAGGACCATGGAACTGTTTGCTGAGCTACAGCAGTATGACCGTTCTGTGCCCGAGGGTAAGCTCCCCATGACCAGCAATGACCTGGAAAGGGTCGTTTTGGAGCGCAGAAAGCTCCTAAACAGGCGTCGTAAAGAGCAGGCAGAGCGACAGCGTAGACTGGTGAGTCGAATTCGAGAAATCGAAATAGATAAGAGGTGGGCATGAGACTTCAAGGCTGGGAATGGATCATCATTCTGGCAATCGTGCTACTGCTGTGGGGAGCGCCTAAGCTTCCCGCGCTGGCAAAGAGTGCGGCTCAGTCAATGAGGATTTTCAAGAAGGAAGTCAACAAGAATCCGCAAGAGCCAGAGGCTAGTGCCGCAGAAGCCAAAGAGGGCGAGAAGAAGCAGGACTAATGGCTCGGCGCAACAACAAAGAGCGCCGAATGAGTCTTGGTTCCCATTTGCGGGAGCTAAGAAAACGTCTTTCATGGTCGGCGGGTTTCATAGTCGCTGGCACTGTCGCAGGCTGGTTTCTGTTTGACCCAGTTTTCAAAGTTCTTCAGCAGCCGCTGCTTGATGTCACACAGTCTCGAGGAATCGAAGCCATAGTCAACTTTGGAACAGTTGTCTCAGCTTTTGATCTGAGAATCCAGGTTTCGATTTTTCTTGGCCTTGTCATGACGGCACCAGTTTGGTTATGGAATTTGTGGGCGTTTGTAGCTCCTGGACTAAAGAAGCGCGAAAAAAGATTTGCCATCGGATTTGTCTCTGCAGCTTTACCACTTTTTCTGGTGGGAACGACACTTGCCTGGACTTCTTTGCCAGGCTTCGTGGTGGTGCTGATTGGTTTTACCCCAGAGGGTAGCTCAAACGTAATCAATGCCAGCGAGTACGTTCTTTTCGCAATACGAATTCTTCTAATTTTTGGACTTGCCTTTGTCATGCCGGTTGTTCTAGTGCTACTGAACTTTGCTGGCCTGGCTACAGGCCGAGGAATTCTCAAATCTTGGCGACTAGCAGTGTTCTTAATCGCAGTGGTTTCTGCGCTTGCAACTCCAACTGCAGAACCGATGACAATGTTCTTACTCATGGGTCCACTCTCTGCCCTCTACTTCTTGGCCGTGGGAATTGCGATGGCAAATGACAAACGTCGAGAGCGCAAGCAGGCCAAAATCGTGGACGCAGATGAACTCGAAGTCGACTGAACCTTCGGCATCTGAGAGATATCAGCGGGCGAAGCAGTTCAATAAATACCAGCAGCTAAAGCTATTCCAGTCTGAGCTGCCTTTCCCCATGGATGACTTCCAAGAGCTGGCCTGTCAGGCACTGGAGGATGGAAATGGCGTCCTGGTTGCTGCGCCTACCGGCGCTGGAAAAACAGTGGTGGGTGAGTTTGCAATTCACCTCGCCATAGCCAAGGGGCAGAAAGTTTTCTACACAACTCCTATCAAAGCGCTGAGTAATCAGAAGTTTTCCGAGCTAGTAAAGCGCTATGGCAAAGAAAAAGTTGGTCTTCTTACTGGGGACAATAACCAAAACTCAGAGGCTCAGGTGGTTGTCATGACCACTGAGGTGCTCAGGAACATGATCTACGCCAATTCCGAGACGCTAAAGGAATTGGGATTTGTTGTTATGGACGAAGTCCACTACCTAGCGGACCGATTCAGAGGTGCGGTCTGGGAAGAGGTCATTCTTCATCTACCAAAGGATGTGCTGGTTATTTCTCTCTCAGCAACCGTTAGCAATGCGGAGGAATTCGGTGCCTGGCTGGATGAGGTCAGGGGGAACACAAGGATTGTAGTTTCGGAACACAGGCCAGTGCCACTTCACCAGCACGTACTCTTTGGTTCTGAAATCCTGGATCTCTTCGAAATCGGCAGTAATCAGATGAGAGTGAACCCCGAACTGATCCAAAAGCATCAGGCAAGAACCAGGGGGCCAATTGCGGGCAGGGGCAAATGGGGTGGCAAGAAATACTCAAGCGCTGATCGTGAGCGCTTGCAGCGGCAATTTCCCCGTTTAGACAAGGCTGAAGTTGTAGAGAGACTGAATGACCTCGAACTGCTACCAGCTATCTTTTTCATATTCTCTAGAGCTGGTTGTGATGCAGCTGTAACCGCCTGTCGCAGAGAGGGTCTGAGACTCACCAGTCGAGATGAGCAGCAGGAGATAAGGGCAATTGTTGAGAGTCGGTGCTCTTCCATTTCCGATGATGACCTAGACACACTGGGGTACCACGAATGGCTTGAATCGCTAGAAAGAGGTTATGCCTCGCATCACGCCGGCCTTCTTCCAGCGTTCAAGGAGGTGGTGGAGGAGCTATTTCTCAGAAAACTCATCAAAATTGTTTTTGCGACAGAAACCCTTGCCCTTGGCATAAACATGCCCGCACGCACTGTGGTGCTCGAGCGATTGGACAAATTCAATGGGGAGTCTCGAGTCAATATCACCGCTGGTGAGTACACCCAGCTGACGGGCAGGGCAGGTCGACGGGGAATTGATATTGAGGGTCACTCTGTGGTGCTTTGGGGAGCGCAGTTAGATCCAAACATCGTGGCATCATTGGCGTCAAAGCGGACCTACCCGCTCAATAGTTCATTCCGACCGACCTACAACATGGCCGTCAACCTTATTTCTGCCTTTGGAAAAGAACGTGCCGCCAAAGTTTTAGAAAGATCTTTCGCCCAGTTTCAAGCTGACCGCTCAGTAGTGGGTCTCGCCCAAGTCATTGCCGACAAGGAAGCTTCACTGGCAGGCTACGAGAAGTCAATGGCTTGCCATCTTGGAGACTTTCGCGAGTACTCAGCTCTTCGCCGAGAGATCTCGGATCTTGAAAAAGAAGCTGCTCGTATCCGAACCCGCTCAGGATCTGATGTTCGACTTTCCAAACAAATGCGAACTATTGACTCTAATCTCGGAAGACTTCGAAAAGAGCTTCGGGCTCATCCATGCCATCACTGCTCAGATAGAGAAGCGCATGCGCGCTGGGGTGAGAGATACCAAAAGCTAAAGAAAGAAATTGAGCAGGCACTTGGCAATCTAGAAAGTAGAACCGGCCAGGTCGCCAAAGTTTTCGAGAGAATTTGTGAACTGCTGACGCAACTTCAGTATTTGAAGGTTACTGGCGATGACCTCGAGGTCACCAAGGCAGGAACGCAACTGGCAAAGATTTATGGCGAGCGGGATCTTTTGATAGCGCAGTGTTTGAAGGCAGGAGTCTGGCGAAAGCTTGACCCCGCATCCATGGCGACGATGGCAGCCTGTCTGGTCTATGAGGGTAGGGGAGAGGAATCAGAACTTGAACCGAAGTTGCCGAGAGGTAATTTCCAAGAGGCGCTGAGTGCGACCGAGGCGGTGCAGGAGGAGCTCTATGAATTGCAGGGTGAGTACCGGCTTCCCAAAGAGCAGAGATTGCAGCTAGATATGGCATGGGGTGTTTACCGCTGGGCAACAGGTGCAAAGTTGCAAGATGCGCTGAAGTTAACTGGACTTCTAGCTGGAGACTTTATTCGCTGGAGTAAGCAAATCATCGATCTACTTGATCAGATTTCTGTCTCAGCCGATGTTCAGGTTGCAGAAACAAGCTATAAGGCAATTGATCTTGTAAAGCGTGGAATAGTCGCATACAGCTACTACATATAAGAAATTAGGAAAGAAAGTGAAAGATCTAATCTGGAGAATTCCACTTGGAATTCTTGCTGGTCTGATTGGGCTTTACGTTTTTCCTACCGAAAACATTTGGGTCTTAGCGCCACTTATCCCTGCTCTAACTTTTTTATCTGTGTTAGGTGCGGGTTTTTGGAAAGCTGTCTTGATTGGCTTTATCTCGGGTCAGGTTTTTTATGTCTCTCACATTGAGTGGATTTCTCTCTACCTAGGACCTGTGCCACTTTTTGCACTGAGCACCCTCGTTTCGCTGTATTCAGCTGTTGCTGCCGGGGTTGTGGCCTGGGTTTGGAAAAAGATTGGAAAGTCAGAGGGATCTTCGCTCAGGATGCCGGTCTTGCTTGCAGCTATCTGGACTGCACGCGAATTTGGTTCCGGTAACTTTCCCTACGGTGGCTTCCCTTGGTCGCGTTTATCCATGACGCAATCGGACAGTTTTCTTTCCAATTGGGTTTTTTGGGGAGGAATGTCGCTTCTGAGCTTTGTGATAGCTCTGCTTGGCGCATTGGTCGCGATTGCGATTAAGCAAAGAGGGGTGGTTTCAAAACTTCCATTCGCAGTTGCGGCAACCACCGCAGTTGTCGTTCCGTTTTTGACTCCAATTGGAATTACTACCACGCAGGTCGACACTAAAACTATCGCCGCAGTCCAGGGCGATGCTAACGCGGGGCTTTTCTCCAATGTCACCCCAGGCACCATCCTGAAAAATCATGCGGATGCAACTGAGCTGGTATTTGAAAAAGGGAAACCGGTTGATCTGCTGGTCTGGCCAGAAAATGCATCCGACCTCGATCCTCTGCGCTACCCCGAAGCCAGAGACGTGATTGAAGGAATTGCCAACGAGATAAATGCTCCTTTCGTGTTTGGAACGGTTACCAGAAGGGGAGAGGAGAGCTTCAATTCCACTATTTTGTGGCTACCGGGAACGGGACCTGTTGATTTCTATGACAAAAAGCAGCCGGTTCCATTTGCTGAATACGCACCTGACAGAGAATTTTGGAGGATGTTTGCTCCAGATCTAGTCGACATGATTCCACGCGGCTACAGCTTTGGCGTTCGTGATGGCATCTATGAGATTGCTGACTTTACTGCCGGAACTCTAATTTGCTATGAGATTGCTGAGGATTGGATACTCAGAGACTTGGTTCACTCGGGCGCAGAGGTAATCCTGTCGCAAACCAACAACGCAGATTTCGGTTACTCAGACGAGACTTTCCAGCAGGCTGCTATCGCCCGATTGCGAGCAATCGAAACGGGACGCGCTGTGGTGAACATCTCAACCGTTGGTTTATCTGCCATTTATCTTCCAGATGGCAAGGTTCTGAGCGAAGTTGAGTGGTACACACCTGCAGCCATGGTCGAGGATGTTCCTCTCTACACAGGTCTTACGCCAGCTATGTTCATAGGATCACTATTTGACTGGATCAATTTGTTGATTGTCCTGTTAGTGCTGATTGCGATTAGGTTACGAAGAAGAGTATGAAAACTCTCGTCATGATGCCAACATTCAACGAGGCTGAAACGCTTCGCGCAACCATTGAAAAACTCATCAAACAAAACCTAAATGTTGACATCCTGATTATTGACGACAATTCTCCCGATGGCACCGGAGCTCTGGCTGACAGGCTAAAAGTTGAGCACAGCTGCGTTGATGTTATTCACCGACCTAGAAAAGAGGGACTAGGTCGAGCGTATGCAGCGGGCTTTCGTCATGGTCTTGAGGGAAATTATGCAAGGTTTATTGAAATGGACGCTGATGGTTCGCATCGAACCGAAGACCTAGCAAAACTGATTGCTAAATCAAATGATGCAGATCTGGTTATTGGGTCCAGGTGGATTCCTGGGGGCGAGGTAGCAAACTGGTCAAGATTACGACAACTGATTTCCAGATTTGGCAATCGATATGCGTCAGTGATGCTTCGAAGCAAGGTAAAGGACATGACATCTGGGTTTCGCATCTACTCAGCATCGCTGGTCAGAAGTTTACCTATCGAAGATATGCAGGCTCATGGATATGGTTTTCAGGTTGAAATGACCCACAGCAGTGAAAGACTCGGATCGAAAATTCTGGAAGTGCCAATTCGGTTTGTAGAGCGCGAAGGTGGAAGGAGCAAAATGACTCTTGCAATCGTGCTGGAGGCTTTTCTTCTTTGCACCAAGTGGGGGCTTTTTGGACCTAGGCGGTAAGTCGGCCTTCGGCTCTTCTTTTTCGCATGTCAGCCAGCACCTCTGAAAGCAAAGCTTCGAGTTCCGCTCTCGATCTTCTCTCTAAAACCATGTCATAGTGAGTTCTAGGTGCTTCAGCTTCGAGCAAAGGCTGAGCAACCTCTTCTCCGTCAACTAAACGTGCCGCGGGGGAGTGGCAGGCTTTGCAGCTCCAAGAGCTTGGAATTTCGGCTCCTAGGGCGAATGTCACGCAAGTTTCATGGCCGCTGCGACACAGGTAGTAGATGCTTCTGCGCTCAGCCAGCTCAACGCCTTCTTCGCGTTCCATTGAAAGAGAGCCGAGTCTCATTCCACGCATTGATTCAGTCATTTCCACTCCTGCCAAAAAGAACAGGGGAGGGGAGTGTCTCAATCCCTACCGGGGACTATTCACAGAAACTACTCAGCTTGAAAAAGATCAGCTCGATCGGTGACGATTCCATCTGCTCCGAGGGCTAGTAGCTGTCTCATCTGTTCGGGATCATTTACAGTCCAAAAATGAACTTCGACGCCGTATTTTTGTGCCCTGGAAATCAGGCGTCTGTCGGCGAATTTGATTGGACCTTTGCTGACTGGTAGCTGCAAAGCATCGACTTCGCTAACAATTTTGGAAAATCCAAGGCCGAATAGAAACTTATTGCTAGCCCATGCGGCGAGTGCAACGCTAACGGAACTGCTGGTGGCAACGGGCTGTGAAAAACTCTTTAGAGCCGATTTCCTCACAGGATTAGAAAATGAAGAAACCAAAACTCGATCATGTGCCTGATGTTTCTCAATCGCAGCAATGGTTGGGTCAATGGCTCGTCGCGTTTTTATGTCGAGATTAAAAAAAGCACTGGGGAAGTACTCGAGCGCTCTTTCTAGGGTTGGAATTCTTCCGCCGGCTTTTAGAGGGATTTCTTGTAATTCGCTCAGGGTGATTTCCGAAACTTTGGCGTCTATGCCGGCCACACGCTTTAGGTCTTCGTCATGAAACAACACGGCGACTTCATCCTTGGTTGCCTGGGTGTCGGACTCAAGATGGGTTGCACCAAAAAGCAGAGCCTCAGTGAACGCCTCGAGAGTGTTCTCATCAATGCCTTTGTGATGGGCGAGACCTCTGTGAGCAAAAATTCGAGGTTTGGCAGGAGAGAAATACGGCTTCGTCATATCAACCTCCCGCTAGCATTAGCCAGTGCCCCAGTCTAATTTGGCAATTAAGCTGCCGAAATTGTTCCTAGGACTTTTCATCTATGGAATTGGTGTTGCCCTAACCGTTGAGGCCCAAATCGGAATTGCACCCTGGGATGTTTTAGCGCAGGGAATAAGTAGACAAACGGGGATTACATTCGGGGTAGCAACCGTGGCTGTGAGCGTCCTGGTGCTGCTGCTATGGATTCCCCTGCGGGTGAAGCCAGGAATTGCCTCGATTCTCAATGCCCTACTGATTGGACTTTTTGCTGATCTCGCACTTTTCTATTTAGAGACACCTGAGGACTACCTTGCAAAGGTGGCCATGTTCATCTTGGGAATGGTTGTGATCTCTTTTGCAACCGGAATGTATATCTCGGTAGGAATGGGAAAGGGCCCCAGAGATGGACTGAACATTGGCCTTGCTCAAAGAATGAAACGACCGTTCTGGCAAGCCAGACTGCTGGTTGAAATTTCAGCTGTCAGTATCGGATTTCTTCTTGGCGGCCAAGTTCGAGAAGGAACTTTGCTGTTTGCCCTAGGAATCGGTTATCTAAATCAGCTAGGCCTAAGGCTATTCAAACTGGCTGATAAGGACGGAAACGTCTAACAAGCTATAAGCCGCCAGAGCGGGCCCGGTTCTGGGAACCTACCTAAAGCCGATAATAAACATTATGTCAAGTTATGTTTTTCGGGGCCTTCCCCAACGTTTCAATGAATGAAACTAGAACTGCTGAGATGCAGCTGTCCACCTGTTGAGCTGTGTCATGGCAGCTCCCGATTGAATTGCCACGTTGGCTTTAGTCAAAGCTTGCTGCAAGCGATGCTGGATCGGTTTTTCGGCCAACGCAGGATTCCTGGCTAATTCGTAAGCAACCAAGCCAGCGGCAGCATTCAGGGCCACCATGTCTGAAATGGCCTCAGAGTGCTCAAATTCAGCCCCAGATAGGGTTTTCAGGGCCACTTGGGCATTGTGGTGGGCATCTCCCCCAATTAGCCACTGTTTCTCGGCCCTCGCTAGGCCCAGATCCTTCGCATCAAGTGAGTATTCCTCCACTTTTCCGCTACTAACCTGCCAAATCTGGTTCAAATCGGTGGTGGAAAGCTCGTCCAGACCATCCTGAGACCTGAACACCAGGGCTGTTCTGCCGCGTTGGGCCAGCTCCTGAGCCATCAGCGGGGCGATTTCGGGGTTCGCTACCCCAAGGGCCGTAGCAATGGGCTGGGCGGGGTTAGCTAGGGGGCCTAGAAAGTTGAAAGTTGTTGGGATGCCTAATTCTTTGCGAATAGGAGCCACATGGCGCATGGCTGGGTGAAAAACAGGGGCGAAAAAGAAAGTTATGCCGGCTGCCTTAAACACCTCGCCTACCTGCTGGGGAGATAAATCCAGCCTGATACCTAGTACCTCGAGCATCTCTGATGAACCAGTCTTGCCAGAGGCAGATCGAGAGCCGTGCTTGAGAACTGGAACCTCGCAGGCGGCTGCGACTATCGATGCCATGGAGCTTATGTTGACTGTTCCAAGCAGGTCTCCCCCGGTGCCAACAATATCGAGAGCATCATTTCCTGTTTCCAGGAGTAGAGCATTCTCAAGCATGACGTCAACAAGTCCCGAGAGTTCCTCAGCCGTTTCACCCTTGGCTCTCAGGGCCAACATGAATGCACCAATTTGACTCGGTGTTGCTTCCCCAGCCATGATCTCTCGCATTGACCAGCTCGCATCTTCACGCGATAGGTCCTCCCCCGACAAAAGTCGGGTCAGAATGTTGGACCAGGACAATTCAGCCATGGCGAGAAGTCTAATCAGTTCAGCTTTTTATCTAAGTCGAAAAAATTCTAAAATCCGCGTAAATTCGGGCATATTGGGGCATTTGGCAAGTTACAATTGAGCCATGTCAGCCTCCACAACTTCTGCCCCTATGACCATTCAGCGGCCGAACACGACCAGTGTCGGCACGATTGTTTGGCTTGGCAGCGAGGTCATGTTCTTTGCTGGACTATTCGCCATGTACTTCTCGCTCAGGGCTGGAGCTCCAGATCTATGGGCTAATGACACCCAAATCCTCAACGTTCCCTTCGCGCTGATCAACACGCTGATCTTGGTTTCTAGCTCATTCACCGCGCAGTTTGGCGTATTTGCTGCCGAGCGCATGCAGGCAAGACGAACCAGCTGGGCTCCTGCCAACTGGGGCATGATCGAGTGGTTTTTCCTCACCTACATCCTGGGCGCAATCTTCGTCGCCGGTCAGGTTTGGGAGTATGCGCAGCTAATCAGTGAAGGGGTTTCTCTAGATTCCAACTCGTATGGCTCAGCGTTCTACATCACAACTGGTTTTCACGCTCTTCACGTAACTGGTGGATTGATTGCATTCCTGCTTGTGATTGGCAGAGCTTATGCCGCAAAGAACTTTGGTCATCGAGAAGCAACCAGCGCCATCGTAACCTCTTACTACTGGCACTTCGTGGATGTTGTCTGGATTGGTCTTTTCCTAGTCGTTTATGTCTTGAAATAAAAAATGGAGAATCAGTTGAATCAAAAACCAATGCGTCGTCGCCCATGGGCTCTCGGGGTTGTGATATTCCTCGGCCTGGTTATGTCTGGTGGCGGTTACGCGGTTGCGACTCAGACCTATCAAGCAGAATTTGGTTCACCTGCTCAGGTTGAAGAAGGAAGAAAGCTGTTCCTCGCAAACTGTGCAAGTTGTCATGGAACAAATGGTGAAGGTGCTGTTGGTGGACCGAGCCTGATTGGTGTCGGCGCTGCATCTGTTGATTTCCAAGTTGGAACAGGTCGCATGCCAGGTCAGGCATCAGGTCCGCAGCTATACAAGAAGCCAGTTCAATTCACCGAAGAGCAGATCCTGGCTATGGCTGCCTATGTTGCCTCTCTTGCTCCTGGACCTGCAATTCCAGCAGAAGAATTTTTGCGCACTGATGGTGACGTAACTCACGGTGGTGAGCTTTTCAGAATCAACTGTGCGATGTGCCACAACGCAGTTGGTGCAGGTGGTGCACTCACTGAAGGAAAGTTTGCGCCCGGTCTGCAAGGTGTAACAGAAAAACACATCTATGAAGCCATGGTTACCGGACCTCAGAACATGCCTGTTTTCAGTGATGCGAATCTAACGCCTGAGGATAAAAAGGACATCATCTCCTACCTCAAGTACGTGGAAGAGTTTGAATCAGTTGGCGGATACGAACTTGGTTCGATTGGCCCGGTTGCCGAAGGACTGTTCACCTGGATCTTTGGAATCGGATTCATCATCGCCATAACGGTCTGGCTTGGAGCGAAGGCAAACTAATGAGCGAACTAGACAAGTACTCAGCCGGCAGCAGAACTGACATCGTCAGACCAATTGCTGATCCAGGTCTAGAGCCACATCGCGAACGCATGACGGATAAGAGCGAGCGTCACGCTCGCAATGCCGAGAAGCAAGTTTCTTTCATGTTCATGATCAGCATCATCGGTGCCATCATCGCCGTCTGGGGATTCTTTGCATTCCCAATCGTTGATGGCGATCTCAGTGCAACCAGAAATAACACTTTCTGGATGGGCATTGGAATGGCGCTATCGATGCTCGGTATCGGCTTCGGTGCAGTGCACTGGGCCAAGACACTGATGCCTGACAATGAGATCTCTGAAGAAAGACACATTGCAAGAAGTAGCGACGAAGCAAGAGCTCAGGCAATTGAAA
>VFQT010004373.1_pt1 | contig 11817 bp, 13 predicted proteins | sample 3512381 | NCBI WGS metagenome assembly VFQT01 (sample SAMN10412376, study PRJNA504923) | tailings metagenome | isolation source: Relicate 2 Philex TSF3 active mining site | place: Philippines: Tuba, Benguet | collected 2017-08-29 | reverse complement strand
ACCCCCTTCGCCAAAAAGTACTTCTCAACCGGAGCACTTAAGGCCGAAAGATTGTCGTGATCGCTGGCTTTCGCCGCGTCTATGATGTCACCGTTTTTCATCTTCACCAAAATACCCTCGTTCATGCTGTTGTATGCACGGTTGTCAACTTTTCCGTTCAAAACAAAATATCGGGCCTCATCATTGGTGATGTTGTATTGATTTTGTATTCCCGCAATGGCCGCTTGAATGCTGCTCTCTGGAATTTCTGTTCTTGAAATTTCAATCTTGAAAAGCCTTCGCTCAACAATACGCGTGGCCAATTGACTCAAGACAAAATCGGAATGCGAAGCCCACACCTTCAAAGCCCCCAAAATGTCAATGTCATCTAACTTCATAAACATCTCGAACGCTTCGTCGCCTGCTTCAAAATGCGACAACGAAATCTTGTTGTTCAAGAAATATTGCAACGCCGGCGACGCCCACAACTGCTCACCTTGATCTGCCAATTGCTTCGCCCTGCGTAAGGCATTCACCAACATGTATTCGGCACTTAAAACGGTCTTATGCAAATACACCTGCCAATACATGAACCTGCGCGCAACAATGAATTTTTCTATGGAATAAATACCCTTCTCTTCCACCACCAACTGATCATTCACCACATCAAGCATCTTAATCAAGCGCTCACTTCCCACTTGTCCTTCAACTACCCCACTAAAAAAACTGTCGCGAGCTAAATAATCTAAACGATCCATGTCGAGCTGACTACTCACCAACTGATGCATGAACTTTCGTGGATACGTTCCATTGAAAATTTCAAGCGTAAGATCTAATTGACCCTTGAACTCTTGGTTCAAGAGCTGCATAGCGAAAGAAGAAATGTGTTCGTGGTGAACTTCATTCACAATAGAGCTTTCCAAAGCATGACTGAACGGACCATGGCCAATGTCGTGAAGTAAAATGGCACAAAGCAAACCCACTTCTTCCTCATTGGAAATGGAATGTCCCTTCAACCTTAATTCATCAATGGCATTCTGCATCAAATGCATGGCACCCATGGCATGTTGAAAGCGGTTGTGTCCAGCACCCGGATACACCAAATGAGAGAGACCCAATTGTGTAATTCTGCGAAGGCGCTGGAAATAGCGATGGTTAATCAATTCCAACACAAACCCATGTCGAATGGTAACAAATCCATAAACTGGATCATTGATCATTTTCCGCTTTAACATGCGGTAAAGGTAGCACCGAACAAAGAAACTTAGGAAAAGATTGTCAAGCTTGCCAAGGCGAAAAAACAACATTTCTAGAAACTACTTTCGAATGTGGTGATTTTAAATGAATGAGTTATGAAATTAAAGTACTGTCTCACATATATTTTTTTCCTTTTGAATTTAATGGTGAACGCACAATCCACAGAGGTTCGTAAAAGTTCAAAAGTGGAGAGGGTTAGTCAGACCTATGGATTTTTATTAGGGCAAGAATTGACATTGAAAAAAATTGAAGTAAAATATCCAAACCTAAAGTCAGATGTATTACTCGCAAGCATGACTTTCGATTTATCATTTTCAAAGGCACGCAAGGGGATAGAAAATTATCTGGAAAATTATTACGGCGGTCCAGAGAAGATGGATATTCTTCGAAATGAGACATATAAAATAATTGATGCAACAAATAGTCATGATTTTGATGAAAAAATGGCTGATAACTTTATTCAACAGGTTCATACACGAGCCATGGGCAATATTCCCACACCTTATTTGGAAACTTTATTATCCTTTCAATACGCCGAAGATCCAGTAGGCGAATTTTTAGCAGGATACACGAAAACATATAAAACCAAAGGACATGAGAAATCTAAAAACACCGATTGGCAATTAAAAATTCCAATGAGTTGGTCATGGGCTGAGGGAAATGGCCCCAATGTCATTCAATACTTTAAGAGTGACTATGGTTCTGGAACTCAAGGAATGTTAATCATGGTTAAACCCCTAGGAGTTCATTATACAAAGGCAGACATTGAGGAATTTTATACAGAGGAGGGTGCGAAAATGATGCTGGAGGATGGGCAGAATTTAATTTCTTTTTCTGAAGTCACACTGTGCGGTCAAAGAGGTGGCATGATAGAGACAGAGCAGGTTTTGAAACGTTTTGATCTGGATATTAAAATGCGATTATTGTATTTCACATTTATCTATGAGGATAATCTGTATTTTTTTCAGGGCTCGGTGAGCAGCACTGATTTATCTGAAGATTTGGCAAAGACTTTACAGAAGTTTCGACCGCTATACATGCAAGTCGCAAACTCCATTGTGCTCAATGATTTGTTTAAATAAAAAAATAACATGAAAAGAAGTATTGTTTTGTTCTTACTAGTTGGTTTATTCAGTAACTCTGAAGGTCAAGTGAATTGTGTTTCAGGCAACTGTATAAATGGTAAGGGTGAGTTGGTTACAGATAAATATTCGGCCAAAGGGACCTTCAAAGACGGCATGCTTATCGAAGGTCGAGTTGAATTTTCAAGCGGAAATATTTCTGAAGGAAAATTTAAAGATGGGCAGTTGATAGAAGGTAAAAGAAATTTTAAGGAATACTTTGAAATGGGTAAATTCTTGAACGGTGAGCTTCATGATAAATCGGGCGAGCGAACATTTAATTCGGGCGATTCATACAAAGGAGAATTTGTAGAAGGAGCAATTATCAGAGGGAAACGTATATTTTCAAAAGATGATGCGGTTCACAAGTTTTATGAAGGTGAATTTGGTTACGAAGAAGGTTCACAGTCACCCTTGTTTCATGGTATTGGAACACTTCATATGAAAAACGGTAACACCTTGGGTCCAAAATGGGTGTATGGAAATCCTTTACCAAGTAATCAGCAAAAAGCATCCATTCCCAATGGAAATTTATCTCTGGAAATGCGTGCCACCAGTGGTGTTTTTGAAGTGAAAGGAACAATTACCAACGGTCAACATGTGCTCTCCAAGAATTTTATTTTAGATACCGGCGCCTCATTGGTTGTATTGCCTTGGTCTACTGTAGTGGAACTTGGAAAACAAGACATGATCTCATCTGTAGACAACTCGAAGATTGCTTTAACTACAGCAGACGGTAGTACAATGGACGGAATGAAATTTATTATTAAGCAAATTGATTTTGATTTTGTAGATGAAGTAGGCACCGTAAAGTTGGTCTCTTTGAAAAATATTGAGGCAGTAGTAAATACCAATGAAACAGAAATGCTCATGTCTGCATTAGGACTTTCAGATGCACCAACCTTACTTGGTCAAAGTGCCTTAACCCAGTTAAGACAATTCACCATGGATTACACCAACAAGCGTTTATTAATTACCACTCCTAACTAAAATTAAATGGAATACGCATTTGACTTTGAAGAAAATATTGATGTTGCTCTTTTAGTTGAAACACTGCAAGCGGGCGGATTCAAAAAACCTTATAACTCGATCAAAGAGAGAGGTTTAACTGATTTTTTCATGAAACATGAAGATGGAGCAATTGTGAATTTTAGAATTGAAAATGGCAAGAGTTTGAAATTTAAATTAGCACCGCGAACACTTGGGCTAATGGTTCTTGGATTTTTATTAGGAGGTGTTGTTGGTGCTTTACTTCCATTAAAAGAAGTGGGAGCCATTTTTTACACAATAGAATTAACTGTTTTTTTATTTCTACCAAAGGAAATATGGAAATGGCGTTACAACAAGAAATATGATTACATCCTTTCAGATACCTATGATGTAATCGAGAAAATGTAATGAAAAAAGGTTATTTGATAGCCTCTCCGTTCGAGTCGAAATACTGAACTTCAAGCAATGCGTTGTTGCTAGATGATATTAAATCAATTTTGATTGCAAAACGTTTTTTCCATTTGGCTAAAATGGTGTTGAACCACCAACCTTTCGTAAGGTATGCTGCCAATATAGGATGAACCGCAACCTGAATATGTTTCAGTCCAGAATTCTGCACAATTAAACGAATGTTGTTTTCGATTTCATCTTCGAAAAGCAAAGCCGATTCCACCTTTCCTGTGCCATTGCATGACGGACAACTTTCGGTAGTCTCCACTTCCGTCACCGGTTTCACACGCTCGCGTGTTATTTCAACCACTCCAAATCTACTTGGGGCCAAGACATTGTGCTTCGCTTTGTCGCCTTTCATGAATTCTTTCAGAGCATCATGTAACTTTTTCTGATTCTCTTTCTGCTGCATGTCAATGAAATCAACACAAATAATTCCACCCATGTCGCGTAGACGAAGCAATCGAGCTATTTCTTTCGCACATTCCATGTTGGTTTGAAGCGCATTCTCTTCTTGGTCTTTGGCTGAAGCACTTTTCCTATTCCCACTATTCACATCAATGACGTGCATGGCCTCGGTATGCTCAACAATGAGATATGCCCCCGACTTCAGATTGACTTGTTTCGCGAAACCGGATTTTAATTGACGGTAAATATTGAACGCGTCGAACAAATCATTCATCTTGTGAAGCTTCACTATACCCTCTTGCTCTGGAGCAATGCTTTTCAGATAGTTGCGAATTTCATGATACATCTTTTCGTCGTTCACATGAATAGCAGTAAACTGATCTGATAAAAGATCACGAAGTACAGAAGATGTTTTCTTAATCTCACTTAAAATACGCTTCGGAGGCTGTTGGTTTTTCAGGTTTTTCACCATTTCTTCCCAACGATGCAAGAGATCTGTTAAATCTTGATCCAATTCTGCTACACTGGTATCAACAGCTTGAGTTCGCACAATAACACCCATGTTTTGTGGGCGAATTTTTTGCATGAGCTTCTTTAAGCGGTCACGCTCTTCCTCGTTTGTAATTCTACTTGAAAGTGAAACTTTATTCGAGAAAGGAACAAGAACCAGGTACCTACCTGCCAAGGTAATTTCAGCGGTCAATCGAGGACCTTTCGCCGAAATGGGTTCCTTCGCAATTTGCACGAGAATGGCATTGCCCTGACCAATAGCGTCTTTGATAACGCCGTCTTTTTTAAGTTCCGGTTCCTTGGAAATACCCGATAAATCGGCATTCACTTTCTCACCACCCAAAACCCGACGAACAAATTTGTTTACGGTCGGAAAATGAGGGCCCAGGTCTAAAAAATGCAAGAAAGCATCCTTCTCATAGCCTACATCAATAAATGTGGCATTGAGGTGAGGAACCATCTTACGGATTCGACCTAAATAAATATCGCCCACAGCGAATTGAGTGTTGCTTTCTTCACGATGCAATTCAACTAGAATTTTGTCATGCAACAAGGCAATCTCAACGCCCTTGGCCGATGAGTGAATAACGAGTTCAGCGTTCAAGTTTGAGTAGAATTAAGCACAACAAGGAAGGAACCCGAGGGAACCTTCCGTGTCGTACAAGATTATCTTCATAAAGAAGACTAGCGAGTCTTCTTTTTGTGACGATTCTTTCTTAGACGCTTCTTTCTTTTGTGCGTGGCCATTTTATGGCGCTTTCTTTTTTTACCGCAAGGCATATTACTTATTATTTAATTTAATATCTATTCGTTTTACAAACACTTTCACACTGTCATTGATCTCACTTTCTTCTTTGTTGTTTCGAAGGAACTGCTTATAGCGCACCTGGGCCATAGCAAAATTCCCTTCAAATTCATAAATTCTTCCTGCATAAAACAAAGCATTGGTTTCAGTTGAATCTATGCGTAATGCCGATTCAAAAGATTGCAGTGCTTCACTGGTTTTACCGGTGTTCAATTCACTCTCTCCCTTCAACACCCATGAAGGTAAATGGTTGGAATTCACAGCAAGTACTTTATTAAACCATTCAATGGCTTTGTCATACTGCCCTGATTGATGCGCAAATTTTCCGAGTTGGAATAGCGCCTTATCATTTGAAGGATTTTCTTCAACTAAATCCTTGAGAATTCCAATACCAACCATAGGAGATTCCATGCTGTTCATAGGTCCGCTGCTTACAATATTCACAGCTTGCTTTAAGCGCAGATCTTCCGTTAAAGGCGGGTGTTTTGGAAGTAATAAAAAAAGAACGACGAGCACAATGCTCAGTAATATCAATAGTCCTATTACATAGGATTTACGCATTTCCTGCAACTTTCACTTTCTCCTTCACTGAATCTACAAATTCTTTCGCTGGTTTGAAAGCTGGAATGTAGTGAGCAGGAATGGAAACGGTTGTTTTTGCCAAAATGTTCCTTCCCAACTTCGCTGCACGTTTTTTAACAATGAAACTCCCGAAACCACGCAAGTACACATTTTCTCCGGCTTCCATTGATTTCTTAACTGTTCCCATAAAGCCTTCTACTATAGCCAACACGTCATTTCGATCAATTCCAGTTTTGTTCGAAATCTCTGTAACAATATCTGCTTTCGTCATCTTAATCCTTATTTGTTTGTTAACTTTTCCTCAAATTTGGGAGCGCGAATATACGGCTAAAATCTTAAAAACAAACCCTTTCCAATGAAATACGCTGACATTCAATCTCTTTTATTCTGGTACGAAGCCAACAAAAGGGATTTGCCTTGGAGAAATACCCAGGATCCGTATTGCATTTGGTTGTCAGAAATCATTCTGCAGCAGACCAGGGTTGATCAAGGGTTGGCTTATTATTACAAGTTTGTAGAAGCTTTTCCGCGGGTGCAGGATTTAGCCAAGGCCCACGTAGACGAGGTTTTGGCGATGTGGCAGGGGTTGGGTTATTACAGTAGGGGAAGAAACCTACATGCAACCGCTCTGCAGGTCTCAGAGATTGGAGGATTCCCACCAACATACGAGTCACTGTTGAAGTTGAAGGGAGTGGGTCCGTATACGGCGGCGGCCATTGCCTCATTTGCATATCAAGAACCGGTGGCCGTTTTGGACGGAAACGTTTTCCGTGTGTTAAGTCGGTGGTTGGGAAGCGATCTTCCAATTGATGCTGCTTCAACTCGAAATGAATTTCAAGCGCTTTTGAATTACTGGATACCGGCAGAATCTCCAGACATTTTCAATCAGAGTATGATGGAATTGGGGGCTTTGGTGTGCACTCCAAAATCCCCAAAGTGTGCAGATTGTCCCTTACAAAACTCATGTAAGGCCAACGCAGAGGGCAATGCAACCAATTATCCTGTTAAAAAAACGAAAGTGAAAGTGAGTGCAATGGCTTTGACTTATTTCGAAATTCATGTAGCCGGAAAAGTAGCTTTCTTGAAACGTCCGAACAATGGCATATGGGCTGGACTTTACGACCTGCCTTCTTGTTCTACTGCACAGGAAATGTCAACGGATGAAATTGCGATTCAATTGCTTGATTGGGGGGTTCAAGGTGAATTGGAGTTTTGCTATGAAACGCGGCATTTGTTGAGTCACAGAAAAATTCAAGCTCGATTTTACAAAGTGTTATGTGAACATATGCCGAGCAATGAATTTCAATGGATAACCTTAAATGAATTGAAGGTATTGGGTATAAGTACACTTCTGAAAAATTATCTGGAACAACGCTATACGTCTGGCGCATAAGCAGAAATTGTAGGTGGTTCTGAAGCGTTCTAGTTTCGCCTTCAAATCAAAAACAATTTTTTATGTCAAACAATGTAAACAAAGTGATCTTAGTTGGTCACGTGGGTAAAAACCCCGAAGTAAAATCATTTGAAAATGGTGGAAAACTTGTGCAAGTGTCGCTTGCAACAAAAGAAACCTGGAAAGATGCCGCCGGAGCGAAACAGGAACAAACAGAGTGGCATCAGGTTGTGGTTAGGAAGGGTTCCGGTGTGAATTACATGGAGCAATTCGTGAAGAAGGGTATGCTGTTGTATGTGGAAGGGAGGTTGAAGTCGAAGTCGTACAAGTCGAAGTCTGGCGAGGAAAAAAGCGTGACTGAGATTGTAGCCGACGAAGTGAGTATTCTTCAGTCTGCGAAGAAGAGTGAAGAGGTTACTGCGGCTTAGACCGAAGTTCTGCTAATTTGGATTGATTACCTTTACTGAAATTTTTCAGCAAAATGTCATCTGAAGTTATAGCATTCCTCAGCAGCACAGGCCCTTGGGTGCTTGTGCTGCTTTTTTTATTGGGAAGTGCTGTTATGAGTGCTTCGGAAGTTGCCTTATTTTCATTGACCCCGGCACAGTTGAAGGAGTTGGAAGAAAGCGAAGATGTGAGCTCTAAAAATGTGTTGAAATTACTTCGATCTCCCAATGCTGAATTAGCATCGAAGCGTCTCATAGCCTCAATTTTAGTGGGAAATAATTTGGCGAATATTGCAGTAGTGATTCTTACTTCGGAGTTGGTGAATTCATGGTTAAGTCAAAAGAATTGGGAAGAATGGGTGGTGTTTTTATTCAATGTTGTTGGCGTGACAACTTTGATATTGCTTTTTGGAGAGATTATTCCAAAGGTTTATGCCACCACGAATAATCTGAAGATTACAAAACGTGTTGCGTCTCTTTTTCTCGCTTTGGATCGTGTGTTTAGTCCAATTATTTGGTTATTATTAGGAATAAACCGTTGGTTCGATCGTTCCAACAAAGAGAAGTCAGAGAACATTTCCGTTGATGAATTGGGTCATGCGTTGGAATTGACGCAAGATGAAAATAGAAGTGAAGAAGAGAATCGAATTTTGGAAGGAATTGTGACATTCGGTGAGAAGGAAGTGGTTCAAATTATGACCTCGAGAACAGACATTGTTTTTCTCAATCGGTCATGGAATATACATGAAGTTAAAAGGGTCATTTTAGATTCTGGGTTTTCCCGAATTCCGGTATATGCTGAGTCGCAAGATGAGGTGGTTGGTATTTTACATACCAAGGATTTATTGGGTCAATTGGATGATGAAAATTGTGTTTGGTGGGAATTCGCTAGAGATGTTTTTTTCATTCCAGAGACGAAGCAAATAGATGATTTGCTTGAGGAGTTTCAAAGATCGAAAAAGCATATGGCTTTGGTTGTGGATGAGTATGGCACTACCGTTGGTCTGGTGACCTTACAGGACATATTACAGGAAATAGTTGGGGATGTTCACGATGAATTTGACGATGCAGGCGAACAGCTTTACACCAGATTAGATGCACAAACGATCATATTTGTTGCGAAAATTTTATTGGTAGATTTTTATAGAGTACTAGATATAGACGGTGATATTTTTGAATTGAAAAAAGGAGATAGCACCACTCTTGGCGGTTTTTTGGTTGAGCAAATGGGTAAAATTCCCGTGAAGGGTGATAAATGGGCATTTCAGGGTTTCGAATTCACAATAGAAGCCGCAGATGCACGAAAAATTTCACGAATTAAATTGAAGGCATTGGGAATATGATTCAGAAAATAAAAAATTGGAAGTGGGTCATTGCACTAGGTATAGTTGTGCTTGGAGGATTGATTTTTTTATCGCAATTGATTTTTGCACCATCTTCAATTCCGAAGCCTCGAGGGTATTTTCGAATTGACTTACCTGCTAAAGATTATGTGCCATATCAGGGAGATTGCCCCTTGAATTTTGAAATAGGCAGTTACAATAAAGTTGAAATATTACCCTCAGACTCGACAGGAAGTTGTTGGTTTCAAATTCGATTACCAAAACACAGAGCAACGGTGCATTGCTCTTATTTTCCTGTTCAAGGCAATTTAGATCAGCTCATTGAGGATGCCTATGATAAAACGGCAAAACACGATGTGAAAGCAACTTCTAAGAACAGAACAGTGGTTCGAATAGATTCTACTCGAGTCTATGGTTTAATTTATGATTTGCAGGGTGATGCAGCCTCACAACTTCAGTTTTATGTTACAGACAGTACGAATCATTTTCTTTGGGGAGCCCTGTATTTTTGGAATCGACCAAATGCAGATTCGTTGGCGCCAGTTTTGCAATTCATGAGAGAAGATGTGATTCACCTCATCAACACCTTGCATTGGAAAGACAACTAGCGCATCCAGCGAATAACTAGAACAACTAAGGTTCCTAAAAAAACCAAAATTGAGATTTTATTAATGGTGTGCATAGCACGAAGGTTGAAATCACCAGACTCTTTTCGAAAGAGATTGAAAGGGTTGGCGTAGTGCAGAATTTTTTTTATCATGGGTTTGAAATTGCGATCATACTTATTTCCACTTTAGCTCCTTTAGGTAAAAAGGCGACTTGTACCGTCTCTCTTGCGGGGTAGGGCGCAGATAAATAACTCGCATAGATTTCATTTACCACGGCGAAATCATTCATGTCTTGAAGGAAAATTCCAGTTTTTAGAACTGCGTCGAAGCCGCTGTTTGCGGCCGAAAGCAGAGCCTGTAAGTTTTTCATTACAAGGTGTGTTTCTTCTTCTATGCTTGCGGGTGTGTACACTCCGGTTTCAGGAGATATAGCTATTTGCCCACTGGTAAATACAAGACCGTTGGCATGAATGGCTTGGGAATATGGACCAATGGGTTTAGGTGCTTCATTTGACTCTATAGCGGTTTTCATCGTATTCTTGTTTATTCAATCACAAACATAGTGAAGTCTTGATGCATCAAATTCTATTGATAGATAATTTTGATTCGTTCACCTACAATTTGGTCCATTACCTGGAGGGGTTTGGAGCACAGGTTGAAGTGGTTCGAAATGATGTTGTAGACCAAAGTCACATGCAGGGGAAAAATGGAGTGGTATTGTCTCCTGGACCTGGCCTACCTCAGGAGGCAGGAAGACTTATGAGCATGTTAACTTATATGGAAAACACACCTGTTCTCGGTGTTTGTCTTGGGTGCCAAGCCATGGGAGTATATACCAGTGCCACATTGCGCAATTTAGATCCTGTGTTGCATGGTGTTTCATCTTTTGGAAGAATTGAATGGCCAGGCGTGCTATTTCGTGATTTTGCCGAAACCGTTGAAATGGGACATTATCACAGTTGGGTGGTAGAAGAAGAGAAGTTGTCTTCTGATTGGAGAGTAACGGTTCGACATGAAGACGGTTTTATTATGGCAATGGAACATTGCACGCTGCCGTGGTTTGGAGTTCAATTTCACCCCGAGAGTGTGCTAACTCCAGAGGGAAAGAAAATAATTTACAATTGGTTGAGTTATCTTAGCGCCACATGTTGAGACTACTCATTCTTTTTTCGATTTGTATACTTGCTTTACATCCAATCTATGGTCAGTCGTACCAAATTGCGGTGTTGAAGTACAAGGGTGGTGGAGATTATTACGCGAATCCGACTAGCTTGCCCAATTTGGTTCAGTTTGCAAACAAGGAATTAAAAACTACCATTTCTAAGGATGTTCCATACGTGGAAGTTGGAAGTACTGATTTATTCAATTATCCGTTTGTTCATATGACGGGGCATGGGAATGTGGTTTTCTCTGGAAATGAGGTGCAAAATTTAAGATTGTATTTGGAGTCAGGCGGATTTTTGCATGTTTCAGATAATTATGGAATGGATCAATACGTTCGTCGCGAGATGAAAAAAGTTTTTCCCGATTTGGAATTTGTTGAGTTGTCATTTGATCATCCCGTTTTTCATCAAAAATTTAATTTTCCCAACGGACTTCCGAAAATTCATGAACACGATAAAAAGGCTCCTCAGGCATTTGGAATTTTTATTGAGGATCGACTGGCCGTTTTTTATGATTTTGAGTGTGATTTAGGAGATGGATGGGAAGATGCAAGCGTTCACAAGGATTCTGAGATAGCTCGCATGAAAGCATTACAAATGGGGTCGAATTTATTGCAATACGTTTTTTGCAGATCGAATGAAAAATAGGCTGGCCAATCTATTGAATGAGGCCGTGGATCAATACAATAGACGGTCATTTATTGAACATGATCCCATCTCAATTCCGCATCGATTTGAAAGAAAGGAAGACATTGAAATAGC
>VFQT010004372.1_pt1 | contig 11819 bp, 19 predicted proteins | sample 3512381 | NCBI WGS metagenome assembly VFQT01 (sample SAMN10412376, study PRJNA504923) | tailings metagenome | isolation source: Relicate 2 Philex TSF3 active mining site | place: Philippines: Tuba, Benguet | collected 2017-08-29 | reverse complement strand
GTTGTTAATATGTTTCAAGCCGGTGACTTTTTTTTAATGTCCGTTCAGTATTTTAAAGATTTTATGAGAATGAAATCTTATGAAAGAGATTTCGATGAAGATCTAATTTCTGAAATTGAGGAAATGTTGCCACATATTAGTAGCATTATGGTCGGTGCCGGAATTGATGTTGTTGAAAAAAGTGGATCTGAAGTTACACCAAAAAGTGTTGAAAGAGCAATTAAAAAATTGGTGTCAAGTATAATGAAATATTATATGACACAAAATTTACCAAATGTTAATGAATCATACGAGAAAGCAAAAAACTTTTTAAAGGATAATCTTGGAATTAATTTTACCGGTAGAATTAAACAAATAACATCCACTTATGATGTCCCTATGAGTTTTGATGAATGTCTATATAGTGAATCAATTAATAGGTATTTAAATTTTTGGGGCCCGATGTATTTGATTGATTTTGGTTGGACTAAAATGTTATATCAAGATAGAGGCGATTTTGAATGGTTTATGGATGAACAATGTAATGATTTTGTGGATAACGAAATTCCCGAAGATCTTGGAATTGCTGAAATGGGATTTAGTTTTTCTGATATTGTTGACATGTATTTTGAAGAAGATAATGATTAATATAAAAAAAGATTATGAAAAAAATTATTAAACTAACAGAATCGGATTTGACAAGAATAGTTAAAAGAGTTTTGAATGAAGAAGATGAAACTTTTGATTTCTCAGAAACTGATAAAAAATTATGGTCAGATTATTTTACCATTAAAAATGGGTTCAAATATGTTGGGAATAAAGATGGATTCGAATTTTATTCTTTAAAAAGAAATGGATTTACTCTCGTTGTTGGAGTTAATCTTTTTATGGAAGGAAAAGAAACTGTTGGATTATCAGTTTTCTTAGTGTTCCCAATGGGTAAAAAAATAAATTATCTTCAAGAAGTAAGGGGAGTGAAAGGGATGGTTTTAAAAATCAATGAGTTCGGCAAATTGTCAGATATTCTAAGAAGGGCTATAGATTTTGGAAATGCCCAATCTGATTATGATAATCTTCCACCTTTACCAAAATTCTAAAGTATTTATAAAAAAAAATCATTATGAGAAAATTAGTAATAAGTGAAATAGAAAAAAAAGAAATTTTGAATCTACACAATAAAAAGAAAAAACCTTTTTATTTGAAAGAGCAAGACCAAGATGTGGAAGCGTCAGATACGGTAATGAAATTGATTGGTGCGGGTTTTGAAAGTGCGGTAAATTTAACTAATAATGGAAAAGACCAAAACCTTTGGGTTAAAAGAGATGTCGGTTTATTTTTGGATGGAAAAATATATGAAACAAACGTTGAGGTTTATTTGGACGATTCTTTAGAAAATTTAATTAAGTTAGTAATAAATAATTCTCCGGACACATTAATATTGGAATTTGAAATAACAAATAGATTATTGGATATTTTAATAAATGATGAAAGAATGAGGGAATTCTTTGCTGAGTATACTGGGATGATGAGAATGAATGCTGATCTATATTTAGATATTTATGATGATTTGGAAATGAACAAACAAGAAGATTTAAACGCCGAAATTAGCGTTTATCTTAATTTGTGTCCTACCGATAAATATTGGGATAGAAATAGGATCGGTGTAAATGGTTTACCTATCTTAACAAACAAAAAATCTTCAGATATATATAGAGCAATTGAAAGTAAGATTGATGATGAAAATATAAAAAATAAACTATCAGAAATGATAAATATTTGTAACATAATCCAAAATAAACTATAAAAAAATAAATAATGAAAAAAGTAAACACATTGACTGAAAGAGATTTATCACGTATTGTGATTAAAGTTTTGAAAGAAAACGAAGAAGAACCAAAAAAAGAAGAACCTGTTGGTCCTTCCATTAAATCTTCATTAAAAAAAATGGATTTTGACTGTGATTTGGATTTGGCGGAAGACTTGGATGACTTTATTGATGAAAATTTTTTCGAAGAAGACTCTGAACCATTAAAGAAAAAAATTATAGATCTTTTTAAAAGCTGTGAAATGTAATACCCTCCCCCTTTTTAAAAGGGGGTTTTTTATTTCATTTTATTTTTTTATAATTAAGGTATGATATGTAATAATACCTTTCGATCCAATTATTTACCAAAAGTAAATTATCCATTTTCAAATTTAAAATATCCCCATCAACAATATTTTAGATTGATTGAAGATTTCATTTCTTTTATGTATGAAGGAATCGATTTTATAGTTAGACCATATAGAGAGGGTTATGATATTATCATTTTAAATGTTAATCCTTATAAAGAATATAACCCACTTAATTTTGAACCAAGATATAGAGTAAAAGTAGGGGAAGGTTTTACACATATTAATTCATTTGAATTATTTAAAACGTTTTATGCATACATTCCCGATATTGTTCCATATTTAAGTTTTAAACTTGCAGCACCCCAAAGTTGTTATAATATGGGTGGGGTTAAATTTGATCATAACGGTATTTTTGAAGGGTTTAATTTAAAAGAATATTACTTTAGAGAAGAAGGTAGTAGACAATATTACAGTAATGAAAGATTGTCTGATTATGAACCAAACATTGGTATGGTTAGATATGACGATTTTACTTAGTAAATAATATTTATATAAAACATTAAATCATGAGAAAAGTTAGAAGAAGAAAAAACCATATGAACATAATGGTTTTAAACGAAGAAAATCAAATTGAAATCGTTCATGTACCAAATCATTTGGGTGATGAATATATGAGAAAGTACGACTTGATGACCATTCAAACAAAAGACGAAATTTATGATTTTCTATTAGATCATAATAGTTTGATAATTAAATGAAAGACCAACTTAAAAAAGTATTAACCGCCGCTTTAGAGGAGAAATACCCTGAAGTAAAAAATATCATTATTATACCAAATGAATATATAGAAAATAAATTTGATTGTGTATTAAATATTGATTATGGGGATTTTTTAAAAATGGATGCAACTGAATTAAAAACCTTAGTTAAAGACTATGCCAAATATTTGGGTGCAAAAATAGAAACGGTTGTCTTTTATTAAGTATTTATCATTATGGATGAAAATATAATCAAAATATATTATGAAACTTTTTTGGAAGAAGAATATGATTTTAATGGGATCATATTAACACCTCATCTTAATAGAGAAGAAGATAGAATTGATTGGGAAGTAGATAACCCACAAAAAGTATCAGTTTCTAAATCAAGAATTATAGATTACGTTCATGATCTTTTTTTTGATTTTTGTAAATATGTTGGTTCGGGACCAAAAGGACAAAGAGCAATTTATGATTATTTACATAGATCCGCCACAAACCTACGTCCAACATTTACCTTTCCAGGTGGTAATGTTTTTTTAAATCAAAAAGATAAAATTAAACTTTTATTAATTTTAAATAACATAAAACAAATTGTTTTTACCATAAGAGGAGGTAATAAATATATTTTTGAAATTGAAATTGATGATTTTAGTTTAGATAATAGTTTTAGTGAAGATTTTTATTGTGGGTTTAAAGTTAAATTTTTATCAGGAACAAAAAACGGAGAAGAAATAAAGGATAGTGAAATGAAAGAATGTATTTCTGATGTTTTTAGAGAAGATGATTTTCTTAGTTATCAAGATAATTTAATGTCACCATTTTGGGAACCAATAGTTAATAACCCTCTTTTATTTAATCTTAGAGAAACTTATTATGCTAATGATTTTAACGCGTATGATAAAAATGGTAAAAAAATAATTGTTGATTACTGATGTTTTCTGAAAAAGAAATAGAAAAAATTAATAGGTTTTTATCTAACCAAACTTTTGAGTGTTCATCAACACTTATTGGTGGTAGAGACATGCCATATTTTAATTTTGAATATCGGTTTGCAATTACAGGTATTAAACAAATGATATCTGTTGGTGAGTGGTATGATTATGTAAAGGTATATGTTGAAATAATTGATATTGAAGATAAGTTCAAAAAATTCTACGGTATTATAGGTAACAACTATGATAAAGAAGAACTAACAAATATATTTTTCAAAAAGGAATACGTTTTTACACACAGATTAAATGAATGTATAAGTGAAACTTTAAAACATTTTACTTCTGATGAATTTGTTAGAATATATTTTGATAATATTATTTTATCAGATGATTTGTATGATGAAATAAAAAATACTGAAGATACGGCTTAGGACCGATTATTGCTATGGCAATAAAAACCCCCATAAGTGTCGCTACCTGTGGGGGTTTATTTTTTTATTCAATATCAACAACCTCTAAATCAAAGATAAGTTTTTTTCCGGCTAATGGGTGATTAGCATCTAAAATAACTGATTCATCTTTTATTTCTTTTACAATAAATTGAACCGGACCCATTTGTGTTTCTGCCTGCAATTGCATACCAACCTCAACTTCTCCTGGCATTTGTTCTTTAGGGACTTCTTGAACCATAAAGTCATTATAAATACCATACGCATATTCCGGTTCTATTTCTACCGTTCTTGATTCGCCTATAGTCATTTGTTGAAGTCCCAATTCAAATCCTTGTATTAATTGTCCTTGACCAAGAGTTACTTTCAAAGGTTCTCTTCCTTCGACTTTGGAAGTATCGAATATACTACCGTCTTCTAATTTACCTGTGTAATTAACAGTCACAGTACTGTTTGTTTCTATTTTTTTCATGATATTTATTTTATATAAAAACTTAATTAAAATTTATAAAATACTAAATACTTATTTATATGAACTATAGAAAATTACAAAATTCAAAATTATCAAATAAAATTTTAGAATATAGGTATTTTAAAAACAAATCAATTAATGAAAGTACCAGCTTCACCATGAATGATCAAGAAATTATTAAAATGGTAGATGGTAAACCTGAAGACTTGACAGACGAAGAAAAAAAAGAAGTTGAGTCTTTGGACAAGACAACGGATGATAAAATAGTTAAGGCCTTAGAAAAATTAAATTCTAGATTTGGAAAAAAATAAAAATTTCCTTATCTTTGTCAAATGGAAAATTTAAATGACTTGGGATTACCAGAAATAAAATCACTTTGTAAAAAATACGATATAGGAACTGTTGGGGACAAAAAAGACCTTATCAAGAAATTAAAATATTTCTTGGACCCTGTTGAAGGAACATTGAATGTTCATACAGGAAGGAAATTACCACCCAATAAAAAAATCATAGGACTAAGGGCAACTGAAAAAGATAAGTTAAATCTAATCCTTAAAAATAAAGGAAGTTTTCTTTATTACTCTTTTGGGTATCAATATTACATGGTAGATAAACAATTAGAAGTATGATGTATTTATAGTAAATGGAAGATTTATCAAAAAAATACGATGAAAGAACTTTACGGTTAATTATTTCTACATTATTAGAAGTATTCGAACAAGAAAGTTTAAATTATGAGGACAGTTTTGATGAAACTATTTGTGATTATATAGATGACACGTTAAAGTATATTGGAATTAATATTAAAAATTGGGAGGATTATTCTTTTTATGTTCAACTTGTTAGAATTAATCCTAATTATGAAACAGAAAAAATTAAAGTCCCCGAATTAGGTAAGTATGAAGTGGACTTGGATGTAACACTAACTGAATACTCGGTTGAAACTTGGAGACATAATGTGTATTCATATTTTGACCAAAAAGATTTAATTTCGGAACAATTAGTAAATCATGGTGACCATTCATATTGGGAAGGCAATATGATTGATAAAGAAGTGTATGACAGTCACACAGATGATGTTAAAGTTTCTCATGTAGAAAGAGTTAATAAGTTTAAAAAATGAGAAGTAGGTTTGTCATATCAGAAAGCGATAGACGAAGTATTTTGTCTATGTATGGTTTGTTAAAAGAACAAAAATCATTTAGTCAAAAATTAACAGGTTACGTTGTTGATTCTAAAAAAAAACCAGTTTACGGCGCAATTGTGGTATTAAAAAAACAAAATGACGATGAAACTGTTTCTGATGATAAAAACGTTTTAGGATTTACATATACCGATGAGGATGGTAAATACAATATGACTACGAGTGACGTTAATGAAAATGAAACATATAAAATATTAGTTTATGTTGATGACGTAGTTGAATCAAGATTAGATGATTATAAATTTATAAATGATGGTAGTGGAAATATAAAACAGGTAATACCATTAGTTTTGAAAGATAAATTACCTGATATAAATTTAACTTTTGAACTTAGGGGAATAATCGGGAAATTAAAAGTAAATGTACCAATAGAAGACTACTATAAAAATATATCCACAACTAATACCCAAACACAGGAAAAATTTGAAAATGGTCCAAAAGGGATAAAAATTGATATTTATGCTGCAAAACAAAATCCTTCAGGTGTTGCGGATTTAACTTTAGTTGATTCGGTTTACTCAGAGGAGGAGGGAAAGTTTGAATCTAAATTTGGAAACCCATTAAATTTAAGTGGATTAAATTACATACAAATAAAATTCGAGGGAGATGATATCTTTGCATCTTTTACAAAAAATATAGAAATCGAAACAATTAAAAAGAATATAGTATATCAGTATAAAAAATTATACGATGTTGGAAATATAGTATTAAAAAATCAAACTAAAATTAAAGAGTTAGATCCATATAATTTTATTCCATTTATAACTTCATTTTGTAAAGACTTTAAAGTCACTAAAAGAAAAATTTATGGGTTTGGTCTTTCTGAAGAAATATCAACAGACGACGCCCTAAATAAGGCAATAATAAATATGATAGAAAATCTTATTAAAATTTATCCAATATTTAAAAAATTTGAGGACGAGCTTTTAACCGATAAAACATTATATAAAGTTGTATGTGATAAAGCTAGCTCAACAAAAAGAGAAGTTGTTGTTCAGTTATTATTAAAAAATCTTAAAAAATATCTAAAAAAGAAAGAAGATATTGTCGTAGACCTTGTAAAAATTAATTTTAAAGATCTAACTTTCATTGATGCGATAAAGGAATCTTTGAAACAAAATAAAAATATATTTTTAGTTTTTAGTGGAAATGATACAAACAGTAAAAAGTTTTTTGAACAAATGGAATCGAACAAATTAATTGTTAATAGAGTAAATGATGAGTTTATACCTTTAAATTATGTTGTTGATGTTTCGGAAAAAGAAAAATATTTAATTGCTTCAGAAACCCTTAAAACGTTTACTTACCCATATCTCACAATCATTAAAGGTAAAAAGAATCCAGATGAGGTTGAAAAATTGGATATGTCTTTTGACGTCATCAAAAAAATAGGGTTAGTAAACGACCTAATCAATTTAAATCACAAATCTTTTTAAATAAACGTATATTTATAATAAAAAATAATATGAAAAAAAATGTAATTAACGAAATAAGCCAAATGAAGTTTTTATTTGGTTACAAACCAGGTAGAGTTTTATCTGAACAAGAGTTACCTGAAATGGAAGATCTTATGGTTGATGGAGAAATGGAAGATCTTATGGTTGATGATGAAATGTCTGATTTCGATTTTGGACCTGAAGTCGCTCCAACACCTACGAGAGAAAGAGAAAGAACCAAAGAACGAGAAAAAACTGAAAAACCATTCAGACCTTCAAGACCTTCAAGAAACCCTGATGAACTTCCTGGTTATAATCCCCACCCACAAGGATCTGAAGAAGATGAAATCGAATATGAGTTAGAGATTGACGACATGCCAATGAGAGATATGGACAGACCAATGAGAAGACCTATGAATAAAATGAGAGATATGGATGAAAATATCTATGAAATAGAGGTTGACGATGATATAGAAAATTTGTTCAAATAAAACATATGAACAGAAAAAGATTATTTTTAGAGGCCCCTGTTGGGGATTATTTATCCGATGAATTCAAAAAGAAGGCAAAGGAAACTAGTCAGAGATTATATAATGACCCTGAAAATCCTGCGCCGAGTAGTATGGAGGTTGGGTCTTTAATGATGTCGTTACCAAGAATGGAAGGTAATAAAAAAAACCAACTCAAAGATCTAGCAATACGAACATTTTATAAATTAAGACCTTGGGTCAAAAACTTGGTAGATAAAGGTAAAATAGAGCTTGATGTTGAATTGGGTTCTTTTGGTGGAGGTAGACAAAGGTCTCAAAATATATCTCAATCTACAATTAAAAAAGCAAAAGAAAAAGACCCTGATTTTGAAGAAAAAATCAAAAAAAGAAATTTTACTAATGCAAGGACACAAGGTAAAGCATGGTTAGATGGATTCGGATCAATAAAAAAAATGGAAACAGAAATTAAAGCTATTGACCCAAATCTTTACGATAGTTATAATAGGTTTGTAACAGGTGCATCTAGATTCTATTGGGAAAATACTGAAATGTTAGAAAGGATGGCGTCATCAGGTGCAGGAAGAATCGCGTATTGTGATGTTTATCCTAGCACAGAAAAACCCGGTGTTTGGATTTTTGAAGCAAGAGCGCCTCATCTACCTCTATTAATGCATGAATTAATTAAGGGTGCCGAATATTATGAAAGTTTATTTTCATTACCTAAAGATAAAGAATTAGGGGATACTATTATGGATGTGGCGGACACACATAAACACGAAATTCAAAACATGAATTATGGTAGATTTCTTTGGAGTAAAATTAGATATTTTTTGGAAGAATTTGTCGATGGATATGAACCAAATATGGAATCAGATATTACCATGATGATTGAAGGTTTACCGGCAAAAGAGTATAATCGTTTTATGGATGGTATCGTTAATGACGACAATAAAATTATTGGTGAATTTATAAAATTTTGTGAGGACGCAGTAAAAGAATTATAATGAGAACAAAACTAACCGAAACAGATATTACAAGAATTGTAAAAAAAGTTATAAATGAAGAACTATCTAGAGAAAAGATAAATGAAATCATTGACGACGTGGCAAATAGGTTAAGAGAACACGGAATTAAATATTATATCGAACTCAATAAATTGAATTACAATTACCCGACAGAAAAATACAAAAGGTTAGAATCACCGAAAAGAAAAGATTTCGAATTACCAAAAGGAATCAAAGTTTCAAAATCTACTTTCCCAGACGAACTATAATGGCACGACTTTTGAATTTATTTGAATAAATAAATTTAAAAAAAACTAAAGTCATGATAGAAAAGAAAAACACAAAAGTTAATCAAGAAAAAACCAAGGCATCAAATTTTTTTGTTGGTCTCTCTTTTATTGGAGGTGTTACATTAGCCGCGTTTACATACCAATCTGAAGTAGATAGTGGTATTAATATACCAAATGTTAATTATAGCTCCAACATATCATATGAGGAAGAAAACGTTGATAAACCTATAATCAACGAACCACCAAAATTACAAGAAACACAACCTCAACAGGAAGTTAACTTGAATAATGATATTGTTGTTGTTGAAAACAAAAATCAAGAAGTAAAAGAAACGGTAATTGAAACGATAGAAGTTGTTGAAGATCCAATTATTGTTGATATTGTTGAACCTGTGGTTGAATTTCCCGACGTTGAGGCTATATTCATGGGAGGAGAAGAAATGATGTCTAAATGGATGCAAGAAAATTTAATATATCCAGATATTTCAATGGAAAATGGAGATCAAGGAAAAGTGTATCTAAAATTTGTTGTAGAAAAAGACGGATCGATCACAAATGTTGAAGTTATAAAAGGAGTGACTAGAGATTTGGACAACGAGGCAAAACGTTTGATTAGAAATATGCCCAAATGGACACCAGGTGAAACGAAGGGTATAAAAGTCAGATCATCATTTACAATGCCAATAAACTTTGAACTTAATTAATATGAAAAAAATATTATTTATACTAGTAATGATTCCAATTTTTGTCTTTTCACAAAAAGAAGAATCAAGAGAAAGTAAACTCTATAGGTACTGGGCGCAACAAGAAAGAAAAAAAATCGATACTGACACAACTAATAAGTTGTTTTACCTTAAAAATGAACTTTCTTTCTATATGAATGGAGAAAAGTTTGGAGAATACCAAAAATCAACCTATCATTCTATGGTTAGAAGTTGTAGTGACATTATAAAAGTAGAAAAAGAAGACAGTATAAGAACAATTTACTACGACACTTTAAATATTTTACAAGATAAGATGGAGCAACTTAATTATTTAGATAAGATTAACTATAAAACAAGAATTAGTTGGTATTCTAAAGGTAGTAAACCAAATAGAAAAAAAATTGACTCCATATTTTTAGATCAAATGGTAACAAAAACATCCATGGACTCAGAGACACTACTTTTTTATTATACTAATTTGTGTTTTCTTTATTTGGAAACAAAAAATGAAGAAGATAAGGTAAGAGTTTTCGAAGAACATATGAATTTCGTTGATAGTATTGGTTTTGGAGATGAATATTTACAAAAATTTACAAAAATATTTTCTGTGATTTTTGAAGGACATGAATTATTGAAGATGGAAAAAATCTATTGGGAAAACTATAATAGATCAAACAATAAATTAATTTTCATGATTAACTATTTAGAAACAAAAGAAATGATCACGACTGATTTTTATAAAAATATTTTAGATACACTCATTTTACAGGACCCATCCACAAACAATTACTTTAAATTAGCAACTTTCTACAAAAAAAGTGACCTTAACGGCAAATATGAACAGACTTTGGAGTTTATAAAAGTAAAATTCCCTCAATTCAAAGATGAACTAAACTATAATGAATGTGTTTTGTTATATAATCAAGGATCTTTCATGAATTCATATAATTTATCTATGAAAATTGGCGGTAAATACAAGGGTCAAGCTCTTAAAATTGCAGCCATGTCTGTGGCTTCACTGGCAAATGGAGTAGGATCATCAACATTCGAAAGAAAATGTAACTATTATTATGCCATACAACTTTTAGAAAAATCAAAATCATATAATATACCGGTTAATTCATTAATAACCCAATACAAAAAAATGTTACCAACTGAAACAGAAAAATTTACGGAAGGTAATCCAAAAAAAATAACTTTAGAAACGTGGAATGTAACTATCAATATTTATTGATATATATTATTAATGGAACCAACACGAGTTAAACAACTTTTTATTGATTTTTTTGCTGAAAAGATAGAAATATACGGACTTTTTGTTAAATTAATTGGCGTTGAGTCAAGAGATTGGGGCGGGAAGTCAAAAATTTATGATTTTGACTTTGAAATAACAAACCCAAACGACGTTTCTTATTATACTGTACCTATTGAGTGGGAAATACAAGAATTAATTGATGAATTTACTAACTATGTTGATGTTAGAGTTAGTACTACATTCTTTTCACAGATGGGCAAACGCGATTTATACTTCAACAAAGAAAAAACTGAGGAAATTAAAAACGCATTTAAGAAAGTTGACACAATAAAGTTTACAACAACAGATTCATATTTAAGAGACTACAACCGTTATGAAGTAAAAATTAAGTCAGTTGGATATAAAAAAGGTTATGAACACGAACAAATATGGTTAGAAAACATTGCTACACCCATAAGTGCTACTAAAAATGGAGAACCATGTGATATTGACGAGGTAATTTTACAATATCACGAAGAATTTTTACCTTCAAAAGAAACTTATTGGGAAACAGAAGCTCTTTACATACATTTAGATCAAGTATTATCATCAATACCATCTATTGGTGGTAACGACATACTATTAGAGTACTCAACATCCCTATTTCGTAAGTGATTTACTACGTTTTTTACGGTGAAATGTGATAACAAACCTGTGAACCTCATCTTGAATGGTTGCAAGTAAGTTA
>VFQT010004370.1_pt1 | contig 11833 bp, 11 predicted proteins | sample 3512381 | NCBI WGS metagenome assembly VFQT01 (sample SAMN10412376, study PRJNA504923) | tailings metagenome | isolation source: Relicate 2 Philex TSF3 active mining site | place: Philippines: Tuba, Benguet | collected 2017-08-29 | reverse complement strand
CGACGCGCATTTCAAGAAGCTCGTCGACCTCGGCGACTTCATCGGCGTGCGCGGCCGCCTCTTCCGCACGAAGACCGGCGAGGTCACGGTCCGCGCCACCTCCTACGGCCTTGTCTCCAAGGCGCTCCGCCCGCCGCCCGAGAAGTTCCACGGCCTCGCGGACCCCGAGCAGGTCTACCGCCAGCGGTACCTCGACCTCGTCTCCAACGCCGAGTCCCGCGACCGGCTCCTCGCCCGCAGCCGCATCATCGAGGCCATCCGCCGGTTCCTCTGGTCGCGCGACTTCGTCGAGGTCGAGACCCCGGCGCTCCACGGCGTGGCCGGCGGCGCCGCGGCCCGCCCCTTCGTCACCCATTTCAACGCCCTCGACTGCGACTTCGCCCTGCGCATCGCGCTGGAGCTCCACCTGAAGCGCTGCCTCGTCGGCGGGCTGGACCGCGTCTTCGAGATCGGCCGGGTCTTCCGCAACGAGGGCCTCTCGCGCAAGCACAACCCCGAGTTCACCATGCTCGAGGCCTACCAGGCCTACACCGACTACCGCGGCATGATGGAACTCGTGCGCTCCCTCGTGCAGCACGTCTGCAGGGAGGTTCTCGGCACGACCTCCGTCGCCCGCGCCGAGGGCGGGACCATCGAGCTCGGCGGCGAGTGGCGCGAGGTCCGCTACAAGGACATCATCGCCGAGCGCACCGGCGACCCCGCGTGGTTCTCGCGGTCCAAGGAGGAGAAGATCGCCTGGTGCCGGGCCAACGGCCTGCACGAGCCGCGCGCCGACTGGGAGGACCACGAGGTCACCAACGAGGTCTTCGGCAAGCTCATCGAGCCCGGTCTCATCCAGCCCACCTTCGTCACCCACATCCCCCGCCAGCTCTGCCCCCTGGCCAAGGTCACCGAGTCGGACCCCGACACCATCGACGTCTTCGAGCTCTGCATCAACGGCCAGGAGATCGCCCCCGCCTACTCCGAGCAGAACGACCCGCTCGAGCAGCGCCGCCAGCTCGAGATCCAGGCGGGCGCCGAGACCCACCGCATCGACGAGGACTTCCTGCTCGCGCTCGAGCACGGCATGCCCCCCGCGGGCGGACTGGGCATCGGCATCGACCGCCTCGTCATCCTGCTGACGGGAGCCGCCAACATCCGCGACACCATCCTCTTCCCGACGCTGCGGCCCGAGACCCCGGCCTGAGCCGGGGGCGCCGCCCACGATGCCCTGGCCCCTCCAGCTCGCCCTCCGCCAGCTCTTCCCCCCGGGCAGGGTCTTCCCCGCGTTCGCGGGCGTGTCCATCCTCGGGGTCGGCCTCGGCGTGGCCGCGCTGCTCGTCGTCCAGACCGTCATGAACGGCTTCGCCGAGGAGCATCGCCTGCGCATCCGCGAGTCCTTCGGCGACATCGTGGCGACCGCCGAGGGGTCCCTCGCGCGGCCGTCGGACGTGGTCGCCGCCGCCCGCCGCGACCCGGCGGTCAGCTCCGCCTCGGCCTTCGCCCAGGGTCCCGCGCTCGCCAAGGCGGGCGACCGCTCCGCCGTCGCGCTCGTGCGCGGGGCGCGCCTCGACGACCCCGACCTTCCGGCCCGCCGCTACGTGGCCGCCGGCGACCTCGGCGCGATGGATGACGGCAAGGTCGCGCTGGGCCTCGGCCTCGCGCGCCAGCTGGGCGTCGGGGTCGGCGACCGGATCGACCTCTGGGCGCCCGCCATGGCCGAGGGCGCCGAGCGCGGGCGGGCGGTCCTCCCGGCCGAGCTCGAGGTGGCCGCGCTCATCCGCACCGGCTTCACGGAGGTCGACGACCGCGCGGCGCTCCTCCCGCTCCGCCGTTTCCAGGAGCTCTGGGCGATGGGCGACCGGGCGCACGGCGTCCCCCTGCGCCTGCGCGACGCCTCGCCCGCCGCCGCCGAGGCCGCGGCCGCCCGCCTCGAGGCCTCGGTCGGCGGCGCGCGCTTCGTGCCCTGGACCCAGCTGCGGCGCGATTTCCTGGAGGCCATCCGCTTCGAGAAGACCATGCTCTTCTTCCTGATGTTCATCATCACGCTCGTGGCCTCGTTCTCCATCGGCAGCACCCTCTTCTCGGCCGTGATCCGCCGCTCCCGCGAGATCGGCGTGCTCGCCGCCCTCGGCGCCCGGCCGTCGTCGGTCGCCGCCGTCTTCGCCGCCCAGGGCCTCCTCATCGGGGCCCTCGGGACGCTGCTCGGCTTCGCCCTGACCTGGGGCATCCTCGCGGGCCGCGAGTCCATCCTCGCCGCCATCAACTCGCTCTTCGGCGACGGCCGGATGGTCGCCGCCATCTACAACTTCAGCTTCGTGCCCCTGCACTACGACGCCGGCGACTTCGTCCTCGCCGCCGTCTTCACCCTCGCGACGACCACCGCCGCCGGGCTCGCCCCCGCGCTGTGGGCCGCCCGACGCCGTCCGACCGACGCCATGCGCGATGCCTGAGCCCGTCCTCGCCTGCCGCGGCCTGGCCAAGGCCTATCGCTCCCCCGCGGGCGAGCTGCCCGTGCTGCGCGGCGCGGACCTCGAGGTCGCGCGCGGCGAGGTGGTCGCCATCACGGGCGACTCCGGCGCCGGCAAGACCACCCTGCTCCAGGTGCTGGGCGGCCTCGACCGCGCCGATTCCGGCGAGCTCAGCTGGCAGGGCCGCCGGGTCGACGGCCTCCCGGCCGCCGCGCTCGCCGCGCGCCGGGCCGCCCTCGGCTTCGTCTTCCAGAACTACCAGCTGATGCCCGAGCTCGACGCCCGGGAGAACGTCGCCCTCGCCGCCCGCATCCACGGGCGTCCGGCCCGGGAGGCGCTCGCCGAGGCCGACCGCCTGCTCGCCGCCGTCGGGCTCGCCGCCCGCGCCCGCCACCTGCCCGCCGCCCTCTCCGGCGGCCAGCGCCAGCGCGTGGCCCTGGCGCGCGCCCTCGTCAACCGCCCCGCCATCCTGCTCGCCGACGAGCCGACGGGGAACCTCGACGAGGCCTCGGGCGCCGCGGTCATGGACCTGCTCCTCGGGCTGGCGCGCGCCGACGGCGCCGCCGTCCTGCTCGTCACGCACTCGCCCGCCCATGCCGCGCGCGCCGACCGCCGGCTCGCCCTGCGCGCGGGTCGGCTCGGCCCCGCTTGACTTCGCGGCCGTTGCCCGTTCGGACAAGGGGCATGTCCCCGCTCGCTCCCGCCGACCTCGCCGCCGCCCTCCGCTGGCGCTACGCCACCAAGAAGTTCGACACCCGCCGCCTGCCCGAGCCGCTCTGGCAGGCCTTGGTCGACAGCCTCGTGCAGGCCCCCTCCTCGTACGGCCTCCAGCCCTGGCGCTTCCTCGTCGTCGAGACTCCCGAGACCCGCGCCCGGCTCCGCGAGCACTCCTGGAACCAGGGCCAGGTCACCGACGCCTCCCACCTGGTCGTCTTCCTCCGCCGCGTCGCCACGTCCGAGGCCGACATCGACCGCCACGTCGCCCGCATCGCGCAGGTCCGCGGCGTCGCGGCCGACAAGATCGAGCCCTATCGCCAGCTGATGGTCGCCAATGTCGCCAAGGGCATGAGCCCCGAGCGCCAGCGCGAATGGGCGGCCCGCCAGGTCTACATCGCGCTCGGACAGTTCATGGCCGCGGCCGCCGTCCTCGGCGTCGACACCTGCCCGCTCGAGGGCATCAGTCCCGACAAGTACGACGAGATCCTCGGGCTGCGCGGCACGGGCTTCGAGACCGTCGTGGCCTGCGTCGCCGGTCATCGCGCGGCGGATGACGCCTACGCCGGCGCGGCCAAGGTGCGCTTCCCGGCCGACGAGCTCGTGCGCCGGGCCTGAGCGGGCGCCTCAGCGCAGCCAGCTGTCGAGGTCCTCGTCCGACCCGAGGACCTCGGGGTCCCCGTACTCGGGCGAGAGCGCGGCGCGATAGGCGTCCTGCGCGAACCGGCGGCAGTGGAGGAGCACGCGCGCCTGCTGGCCGGGGGCGCGGACCAGGCGCCCGAGCGCCTGGTTCACCTTGCGCATCCCGGGGCGGATGTAGGCGAGGGCGAACGGGTCCTCGGCGCCGGCCTGGTCGAACATCGCGCGGCGCGCCTCCTGCAGGGCGTTGACCTCCGGCAGGGCGGGGCCGATCACCACCGCCGACCCGATGCGGCCGCCGAGCAGGTCGATGCCCTCGCCGAGCGCGCCGCCCACGATGAGGCAGAGCACCGCCCCCGGCCGCAGCGACTGGTCGAGGAACCGCGTCATGCCGTCGGGACGGAGGCCGCGCGGCTGCATGGCCACGAGGCCCGCCGGGCGCAGCTTGCGGAGGGCCTCCGCCACGCCCTCGGCGTAGCGGTAGGAGGGGAAGAAGGCGGCGACCGGCCCCTCGCGGTCCGCGAGGCGCGCGAGCGTGGCCGCGGTCAGGCCGAGATGGCGGTCCCGCGACTTGAAGCGGGTGTCCACGCGCGCGTCGATCGCCACGCGGTAGGCGCCGTGCCGCCACGGCGCGGCCGCGTCGACCCGCCCGAGGACGCCCGCCTCGAGGCCGCAGTCGGCGTCGAGCGCGCCGCGGGGGCCCGGCGTGCCGCTGAGCAGCAGGGAGCGCCCCTGCGCGAGGAGCCGCTCGCCGATGGTGCGCGCCGCGCTGAGGCAGTCCAGGCGCAGCACGGCGGGCTCGGGCGACCAGAGGAGCCAGCCGGCGTCGCCGGCCTCCAGCCTCCCGTGCCAGAGCGCGGCCCCCGCGGCCACCCGCGCCGCCGCCTCGGGCAGCGTGTCGAGGTCGAGCGGCTGCGTCGCGGCGAGGGCGACGAACCGCTCGGCGTGGGCCAGCGCCTCGAGCCGGTCATCGGGGTCCGCCTGGTCGGCCTTGGGCAATCGCGACAGGAAGGCCGACCAGCGGAGCAGCGCGTCGACCCATTCCGCCGGCGCGCGCGCCATGCCGAGCTCCTGCGCGGCGTCGGCCGCGGCCTGGGCGGAGATGCCGAGCGAGAGCGCCTCGGCCACGCGCTCGGGCAGGTTGTGCGCCTCGTCGACGACGAGGACGTGCTCCGACTCGTTCCAGCCGGGGAGGAGCTCCAGGGCCGGGCGCTGCGAGGGGGCGAAGAGGTAGTTGTAATCGCAGACCACGAGGTCCGCCTCCGCCGCCATCGCCTTGCTGATCAGCCAGGGCGGCACGCGCGCCAGCCGCCCGAGCTGGCGGACCATGCCGAGGTCGGCCCCGCTCTCGAGGAGACGCCCCGGGTCGATGCCCGCCCGCGACCAGTTGGCGCGGATCTCCGAGGGCTCGTCGGGCATGCCCTCGAGCTCGTGCTCGGCGCGCGGTCGCAGCAGCAGGGCGCGCAGCTCCTTGGGGCCGGCCAGCCGCCGCAGCTCCGTCATGACCTGGAGCTGGCCCGTGCCCTTGCCCGTGACGTAGACGAGGCGGGTCGCGCGGCCGGAGCGGAGCAGGGAGAGTCCGTGCCGCAGGGCCGCCGAGGTCTTGCCGAAGCCGGTGGGCGCCACCAGCAGGCGCTGCCCGATCTCGGCGGACGCCTCGAGGGCCTGGCCGCACTCGAGCCATTCGGGCCGGGGCTCGGCGAAGGGCAGGCGGTCGGGCAGGGCGAGCAGTCGCGCGTTGCCCGCCCGCCGGTTCTCGGCGTGCGCGGCCAACGTCGCCGCCTGGTCCAGCAGGTCGCGCTCGGCCTCGTCGGGCAGCGCGATCACCTGGCGGTCGCCGCGGGTGGGGTCCACCAGCACCAGCTCGCCCTCGACCTCGGCGATGCCGGGTTCCAGCCGGGCGGCCTGGCAATAGACGGCGAGCTGGAGGAAGTGGTGCGGGTAGAGCGCCCGGGCCCTCGCGGGGGCGATCGGCAGGCCGCCGAGCACCGTCTTCACCTCGCGGATCGTCGCCCGGCCGTCGCGCCGGCGCCACTGGTCGGCGCGCCCCGTGATCACGAGCGTCCAGCCCTTGGCGGTGAGCTCCGTCCGCACCGCCCGCTCGAACTCCCAGCCCTCGCCGGTCGCCTCGGCCTCGCCTCGCAGCGTGTCATGCCAGAGACGCCCGGCCTCCGCCCTCCAGGGCGCGGCGGGGCGCCCGGCGGCGGGACCTGGGCGGAAGGTGGCGAACGCCTGCGCGCTCAGCTCGATGCGCCATGCCGACGGGTCGATGCGCATCAGGGGAGGACGTAGTGCACCTCGCCCGCGGCCCAGCGCTCGAGGTCCTCGGTCAGCGCCGCCACGCCCGCGGCGTCCACCACCTGGCCGTCCAGCGGGCGTGAGAGGACGTCGGCGGCGGCCGTCGCGCGGGCGCCGAGGCGCCCCAGCCAATCGGCCTCCACCGGCCACCCGCCGTCCTTGAGCAGCAGCCAGAGCGCCTTGAGGTAGGCCGCGTCGGGCCGGGGGCGAGCCGCCATCGCGTCGAGCGCCTCGCGGGCGATCTGCAGGGCCACCGGCGCGGACTCGGGCGGCGGCGGGTTGCGGCGGATCAGGTTGCAGAGACGGCTCGCGCGCTCGAGCGCGGCCGGGCTGCGGCCGATGCCCGCGCGCCGGCGCGCCAGCCGGTAGTCCCGCGCGAACCGGTTCGCGCCCCCCTTGGCCGGCTCGAGCGTGATCTCGGCGTCGTCGAAGAGGTCGGGCCGCTCGGACTTGCCGGCGGCGCGCGCCCGCACGAGGCAGCGCGAGGCGCCTTCCTCCGCGTCGAGCACGGTCAGCAGCAGGTGCGACTCCCCGGAGGGCTCGCGGCCGAGCACGAGGCAGCGGAGCGCGCCCGCCATCTCAGGCCTTGTCGTCGACCTTGGGCATGATCGCGCCGAAGGAGACCAGGAGGCCGATGGCCTGGGAGACCCCCAGCTGCGTCTCGCGGATCTGCGAGGGCTCGACCTGCAGGATGAACCCGGCGGTCGGCGCCGGGGCGTTCGGCACGAACACGTTCACCACCTGGCGGCCGAGGGCCTGGCTGAAGGCCTCGGGCTGCTCGTGCGTGACGAAGCCGATCGACCAGCAGCCGGGGCGCGGGAATTCGACCAGGACCACGCGGCGGAACATCTCCTTGTTGCGACCCGTCAGGGCGTCGACCATCTGGCGGATGGAGCCGTAGAGCCCGCTGAGGCCGGGCACCCGGCCGACGAGCCGCTCGAACCATCCCTGCAGGAGCTTGCCGAAGAAGCGCTTCGAGAGGAAGCCGGCGATGGTCAGGAGGATGGCCGACAGGATGGCCGAGATGATGACGACCACCCAGCGCCAGAAGCCGGCGTCGGTCGCGGGCGCCGTCCGCCCGACCGTCTCGTGGAGCAGGGCGAGGCCGGCCTCGACCAGCGGCTGGGCATAGGTGCCCATGAGGTCGAGCAGGATGCCCAGCACCGCCACGGTGAGCCCGATGGGCAGGAGCAGGAAGAGCCCGGTCAGGAAATTGTGGCCGAGGCGGGAGGAAAGGGTCCGCGGTTCATCGGTGGGCTGCATGCGTGTAGGGAAGGGGGTGGGGGCGGGGTGGCAAGTTCGCTCCGCGGCTTGCCAGCGGCGGGATTCCCCGCCCCTTGGCCCCATGCGTCTCCTCCTCGCCATGGCCGCCCTCCTCCCCGCCTTCCTCTCCGGCACCGAGCTCGCCTACCCCAAGACCGAGGTCGGCGTGAGCGAGCTCAAGGCCCTGCCGGCCGGCAAGATCCTCGTCACCCGTTCCAACCGGCCTTATTTCTCGGGTGGAAACCAGCTCTTCGGCCGCCTTTTCCGCTATATCCAGTCCAACCGCATCCCGATGACCGCCCCCGTGGAGGCGGCGATGGAGCCTGGGACGATGGTCTTCTATGTGGATGCGGCATCCTCCTCGCGCACCGACCTCGCCTCCACCCGCGACGTCGAGCTCCGCGACGTCCCCGCCCGCGAGGTCGCGGCCATCGGCATCCGGGGCAGCTACACCCAGGCTTCCTATGACGCCAATCTCGCCCGCCTGCGCGAATGGCTTGCCACCCGCCCCGACCTCGAGGCGGCCGGGGAGCCCTACGCGGTCTACTGGGACAGCCCTTTCGTGCCCGGCTTCATGAAGCGCAGCGAGGTGCACATCCCCGTGCGCAAGGCTGTCCGCTGACGACCCTCACTGCCAGGTCACCAGCCACTCGACCTTCGCCTTGGGGTCCTCGATGACGATGGGCTCGCCCGACCGCGCGCGCTCCGTCAGGTCGCGCACGGACGTGCGGGCCTCCTTGGTCGCGACCGCCTTGGCGTTGGCGAGGTCCGCGAGCCGCTGGAGCTCGCGCGTCGTCTCGGGCTTGCCCCGCTGGTCGAGCCGCGAGACCAGGAACGGCTTGCGCGTCCAGCCCGGCTTCGCCGCCTTGAGCTGCTCGCCGGTGGCCCGGGCCAGCTGGGTGGCGAGCATCTCGCTCGGCTTGGGCAGCGCCTGCACCGCCGCCGTCGGAAGCTGGTAGGCGAGGGCGCGCTCGCCCTGGATCGTGACATAGGTCGCCTCGATGACCCGGGAGCGCGCGACGGCGCCGAACGACCCGCCCTTGCCCTTGTCGCGCTGCGAGTACGTCTTGGTGAAGGCCTCGAACTTGTCCGGGGGCATCACGACGATGATGGGGCCGCCCTCCTCGCCCTTCTCGTTGCCGCACAGGATGCGCACGGCCGCGGCGGGGGCGTCGGCCGCGACGAGGCCGGGCTCCTCCATGAGGAGCGACGTCGTCCGCACGGGCTTGCCCTCGTGGGTCGCCGGGGCCGAGGCCCAGGTGGAGGGCGACATCGGGTCGCCCTTCTTGGTCGGACGGGCCGCGACCGTCGCGGCCAGGAGCAGGAACAGGAGGCGGAGGCTCATCACCAGGGACGCTGGCGCGGGGCGAGCGCCGTGGCAACCTCGCGGGCGAGGTCGGGGCCTCGGAAGACGAGCCCGCTGTAGACCTGGACCATCCGGGCCCCCTCGTCGAGGAAGCGGGCGGCATCGGCGCCGCCGAGGATGCCGCCGCAGCCGATGACGGGGAGGCGGCCGCCGGCCGCGCGGCTCAGGTAGCGCACGACGGCGAGGGACCGGGGCAGGAGCGGGGCGCCGCTGAGGCCTCCGGGGACCTCGCATGCCTCCGTGCCCGCGGGTCGGGCGATGGTCGTGTTCGTCGCGATGATGCCGGCCAGGCCCGTGTCGAGCGCGACCTCGAGGATGTCATCCAGCTGCGCGAACTCCAGGTCGGGCGCGATCTTCAGGAAGAGGGGGCGCGGGCCTCCCGCCAGCCCCGCGTTGGCGGCGCGCAGCGACCGGAGCAGGTCGCCGAGCGGCGCCTTGTCCTGCAGCGTCCTCAGTCCCGGCGTGTTGGGGCTGCTGATGTTGACGGCGACGTAGTCCGCGTGCCCCGCGAGCAGCCGGAACGAGGCGAGGTAATCCTCCGCCACGGCCTGCCGGTCGGCGGGGTCGACGACCTTGGACTTGCCGATGTTGATGCCCAGCGGGGCCGGCCGGCATCCCGGGCCGGGGCCTCGCGCGAGACGGTCGGCGAGCGCCTGGGCGCCCGCGTTGGGGAAGCCGTAGCGATTCACCACCGCGCGCAGGGCGGGGTGGCGGAAGACCCGGGGGCGCGGGTTGCCGGGCTGGGCGAGCCGCGTGACGGTGCCGACCTCGACGTGGCCGAAACCGAGCGCGGCGGCGCCGCGCCAACCGATGCCATCCTTGTCGAAGCCCGCGGCGAGGCCGACGGCGTTGGGGAAACGCAGGCCCGCCAGCTCGATCGGCCGCGTGCCGGCGGGCGCCAGGCCGCGCTCGAGGAGGCGGCGGAGCGGGGCGACGGCCCCCAGCAGGCCCATCGCCCGGAGGCCGGCGGCATGGGCCGTCTCGGGGTCCAGCCGGAAGAGCAGGGGCGCGAGGGCGCGGTCGTAGAGGAAACCCATGCCGGCACCATAGGGCGGCGGCGACCCCGAGGTGAAGCCGAACCCGCCAGCAAAACCCTTGCCACGGCCGCCGCCGCCGCCATCAACCCTCCCCATGCTCCCGACCTCCTCCAAGCTGCTTTGGTGCACCGTCCGCCACGACGCCGCCACGTCGAAGTGGTGGACCAAGGAGACCTCCGACCCCCGGCACTACGAGCCGGACGGCCTCGGCATCCTCGACCCCCGCCAGCTGCCCTGGGTGCTGGACCTCCTCGACCCCCTCCGCGAGTACGGCCTCTCCAACGAGATCGTCGAGGCCGCCTTCGTCCCGTTCCAGATCCAGTCGATCGACAAGGACGACACCGTGCGCCTGGCCCGCGTGGCCGAGCACATCCTCGAGTCCGAGGAGCAGCTCTTCGGCCTCCCCAACGTCAAGGATGGCGACAAGGGCGCCTACGCCGACTTCCTCGAGCACATCATGCGCCTGCGGGTGAAGTTCCTCAACGACAACATCAAGCTCGAGACCAAGCTGACCTTCGAGGACATCGACGAGCACGTCGGCGACCTCCGCAACCAGGCCCTCATCGAGGGTCGCGACATCCACGTCCTCGACGAGATCACCGACATCATCGACTTCGTGCCCGAGGGGCATGAGCTGCCGGTCGACGACGAGGAGGATGACAAGCCCGCGCGCCGCAGCGCCGAGGACGAGATCGAGGAGCTCCCCGAGGGCGACGAGAAGCTCGCCGAGGACGAGACGATGCGCTGGGGCGACGAGGAGGAGCGCGGCGACGGCGAGGCCTCGGACGAGGGCGAGGGCGGCCGCAAGCGCCGCTGACCCTCAGCGAGCGGGCTGCGCGGCGGGCTCGGCGGCCGCGGCCGGCTTGGCTGCCGGCGTCCGCAGGGGCTCGAAGAGCCACAGCCGGCGGCTGGCCCGGTCGACCGCGAGGGGGTGCGCCCGGAGGAAGTCGTTGCCCAGGATGTTGTGGTCGGGGCTCCGGTGGAGCGTCACGCCGCGCAGGGGGATGCCGTTGATCGCGATGCTCTCCGGCTGGCAGACCTCGAGCTTCTGCAGGCTGACGCCGCGCACGGTGGCCACGGGGGAATACCCGCGGAAGGCGACCTTGCCGCGGTACTTCATCGCGGTGACGTAGGAGAGCGAGGCGCCGGAGTCGATGAGCATGGGCACCTTGCGGCCGTCGATCTCGAGGTTCAGGTTCACGTGGCCGCCGCGGCTGTAGCAGCTCACCTCGCGGGCGCCCGAGACGTCGGGGACCTTGCCGAGGACCATGGCCTTGTCCGCCAGGTCCATGTAGAAGGGTTGGATGAAGAGCACCTCGGCGCCGACGAGGCCGTCGAGGTCCGTGCCCTCGAGGGGCAGCACGGCGATATGGAAGTCGCTCCAGGTGCCGCCGGCCATCTCGAGCGTGTCCACCAGGGCATACTCCATCTCGCTCCTGCCGGTGTTGCCCATGGTCGGAAGCGTCATGGCGACCTCCAGGCCGGCCTTCTCGAGCGCCTTCGGCGTCAGCACCCCCGCGCCCTGGCAACCGGTGTCGACCCCGAGGCGGAGCTCGGTGCCGTTGACCTTCACGGCGGTGACGACGGGGATGGAGGTCACCTGGAGCGGCACGGTCACGAAGCCGGTCTCGGGGAGCCGCGCCTTGGGCGTGCGCACGCGCTGCTGGGCGTCGGCCGGGGCGGCGACGAGCAGGAGGGCGAGCAGGGCGAGGAGGGGGCGCATCATCGGTTAGCGTCGCCGTCCGGCGGCGCCGTGCGTCCCATGGGAAGCCGGCGGCGGCGCATGGCAAGCAGGATGGCCAATCCGGCGCAGGGCAGCAGCAGGGGTCCGTCCCCCACCGAGGTCCAACGGGTCGCGGGGCGGTCCGCCGCCGGGATGCGGCGCTCGCCGAGCATCGCCGCCCCCCGGAAGTAGATCGAGCCGTCCCTCAGCGCCGGGAAGGCCCGTCCGCTCGGCTCGATCCAGCCGCTCCAGCCCGCGTTCCCGCAGCGCGCCACCGGCAGGCGGGTGGCGGCGGCGAGGAGGACGCTGTGGGCGGCGTGCTGCCAGGCGCCGAGCTCGCGGC
>VFQT010004368.1_pt1 | contig 11841 bp, 10 predicted proteins | sample 3512381 | NCBI WGS metagenome assembly VFQT01 (sample SAMN10412376, study PRJNA504923) | tailings metagenome | isolation source: Relicate 2 Philex TSF3 active mining site | place: Philippines: Tuba, Benguet | collected 2017-08-29 | reverse complement strand
GAGGCCGGGCAAGGTTTAACCGAGATGATAGACTTGCTTGATACAAAAAAATGGGATGAAACCATTCTAAAATACATTACTGACGACAATTTAATTGCTCAAAAAAAAGAGCAAATAAAAAATGCCAAATTAAGAACTTGGCAGGATTTTGAAAATGACTTTGTAAAAGCCATAGAACCTTACCTTCCTTAGGTTGAACCCCTCCCCTACCCTACTCATCCTCCTCCTCCTCCCCCTTCTTCTCCTCCGAGTTGTCTTTGACGCTTTGATTTAGTTGCTTGGCGGCTTTGAGCCCGATTTTTTTTACATCGTTTGCAAGCCCCGGGTTTTTAATAAACAAAGCGAATGTAAATCCGCCTATCATAAACATAGACAAAGCTCTAAACATAGCCCAAAAAACAAACCTCAGCAGTAAAAATTTTATCAACAAGTGTTTGACACAAGGCTTAAAATACACTATAATAAAAGCGTATCAAGCAGAGTGTTATATGCTTTTTGATATATAATACAACTATAAATTGTATTATATTTTTAATACTTTGTAAAGTAATATTTTTTATGACTCCAAAATGCCACCATTTACCAAGCTAATAAGCAACAAGCAATACACTCTGGATATAAACGATGGCAGCATAGAGCTCTCGGTTGAAGGCGGTCCAGATGTTCCACCTTACCTGATTGACAATCCATTTACCGCCGAGAGTAATGGCGATAATGGTAAAGTGGTTCTTTATTACCAGCATCAAGGTAGCCACTGCGATGCTCTTGAAAAATACTACGCCAATGTTGTTGGCAGATTTTACAAGCATCACGGCGATGCTTTAAAACCTAAGCCTATCAAAGATATTCACAGCGATGAGGAGAGTGATGTTTGCCTAAAGGAGCTTTATGACATTCGTCATTTTATACAAGAAGCAAAAGAGCAAATACTTAGCACGGAGCCGCTAAAACAATCTATTTTGCAAGACTTGATAGAGGCTTTGGCACAAAAATTGGAATCTTTGCATACATTTTATAGCAAAAAAATGCACAGCGACATAATGAACGACAATTATGATTTAGACATAAAAAAGCTTAAAAAAATACACTCTGATATAATGAACGATAACGATTTAGACATAGAAAAGCTTGGGTCTAAGGCTTCTGTCGTAAAAATAAGCAACATACAGACTAATAAAAATCAAAACCCAAAACAAAATGATTTTTACAATGATAATTTTGAAATAAATGTAGAAGCTTTTGAACACCAACAAAATAACAGACTACAAGCCGATGAAAACAAGATACAGCAATCCATAGAAGGTTTAAATACATCACAAGGACCGCAACAAAAACAAGGACAAGGTCGTAAATAAAAACCAAAATTCAATTTAAAAATTTGCGATAATACTTCGGGTGGGTGGCAAGCCTTTACCCCTTTTGTTTAATATTGACAGCCTCATGCTGCAAATTTTTTACAAATAGCCAAAATGCCAAACTGCCAGCACTAATAAGGAGGTTAAATTTAACTCGTTATAATTTACATGCCTTAACTAATCTATTGACTGCAAAATCCCAGGCGAGAGTAATTATCTATGGGTAATGTCTGCTATTCATTGGTTTTTTATGTATTGTTTTTTTATACAAGCTTGAGCTTTTAAACAGCAAGATCGCCTCCGTTGCAAAATCTATGTTTTTACCAAAGGAACGAGTGTTAAGCTACAATTTGAGTTAAAAGTTGCTCAATGCTGTATCTTTTGCGTACCTCGTCGGTAAAAAGATGTAGAATTGCATTGATTGGTTTAATTTCAACAGCCACCCATCCGTCTGTTTTTGTGCCATCTGTGCTTGTTGGGTTTTGAATCTCGGGGTTTTTAAGTTCAATTTTTGCAAGCTTTACGGCATCCTGCGATACTGCCTCAACATGCCTAGCCGAAAGGCAGGTAGCAACAATAACAGATGAAAATGTATAACCTTGATTAACAGAGGTGTTAAAAACCTGTATGTCCTCGCATTTTGAATCGTCAAGAAGTTCCGTTAAGGCTTTTAAAAAGTTTTGCTCATCCATAAAAAATAACTAAAGTCTAATTGGCATAATAATAAATTTGTAGTCGTTTTTTTGCTGAGCTTTTTTCTTTTCATCCTTCTCGTCCTCTTTTAACTCAGGATAGCAAGGAACAACAAGACAAGGTTTTGAAGCCTCAGAAAACTTAAAATAACACTCATCGCTATCAAGGCTAGCTAAAGCCTCGGACACATAACTATAGTTGTAGGAAACGCTAAATTCATCGCTAAAATCAGACTCGCAGGATATGTCATATTTTGCCATACCAAGGCTGTCGGCATTTGCCTGAGCCGAGGATTTGATATTTTTGCTTGCAATAACAGTAAGTCTTGAGCCATTAGCTAAACTAAGCTTTACAACATTGTAATTTGAACCGCTGTAAATAGCTGATGCTGTGTCTATAGCTTTTTGCAACGCCTGCTTACTAACCTTTACAGATTTTGTAAGATTTGTAGGCACAACCCTTTGATACTGAGGAAACTCCCCCTCAATCAAACTTGAAGATATAGTGCAGTTTTTAATTGAAAGTCTAATTTTTGTCTTGTTAATATTAATACTTACATCGTCCTCTTTTGCCATTGATAGTATGTCAACAACCTTGGCAATTGACCTTCTTGGTATAATAACTTGGCTATAACCAAGAGATGGAGGACACTGGATTGTTTCAATAGACAATCTGTGAGAGTCGGTTGATACCACATTAATTGTGGAATCTGTCGTGAAATCCAGCAAGATACCATTTATGTAAAATCTTGCCTCATCTGTGCAAACCGAAAACTTAACTCTATTTATTGCATTTAGCAGGCTACTTGCTTTAAGATTAAAGCTCTCGCCGCTATCAATGTTTTTTTGTGATGGATATAGGTCAGCAGGGAGGCAGTCAAGCAAAAATTTTGACCTTTCACCCACTATCGCAAACATTTCTCTCTCGCCCGTTTTGATAAACTTGCAAGTGATTTTTTCACCATTGCCAATTTTTTTAACTATGTCAAAAAGTTTTAAAGCAGGCACGGTTGTGGCAAAATGCCTAGATACTTTAATTAAATCCGATGATTCAATTTTGTAGAAGCACGAGATATCAGTGTTTGTTGTTTCAAGATGTAAGCCTTGTTCGTTTAGTACAAATTTAATGTTTTGCAACACCGGGGAGAATGTCTTTGACCTCATAACAACTGAGGACACAAAGGACACAGCATCAATAAAAAGCTTACTTTCTACCTTAAACATAGATTACTAAACAATAATAAGATGTTATTTGCCGCAAAAACTACTTTTTTTGCAAAAGCCTATTTTCAGCACACTATAAAATTATAGAATACTTTTTACAATCAAGCAAGAAAAATAATTTTTTATTATCTCGTTTAATAACAAATCAATTTTGACATTAAAACTAAAGTAAAATATTTATATATTAATATTAAGATAAAAAACATATTTTAATATATATCTATACATCCAAAACAGACTCATTTTAGCTCCGCAAAGGCAGCCAGATACCTCGTTAAACAATAAAATTAAGTATTTTGTTTTTTACAAAAATTACTTTTTTAACATTGCCAGCATCCAATATTGCTTTAATGGAATTGATGCTTGATGCAATTTTAACAACCTCTTCTTGCTCGCAGTCAATCTTTGCCTCAACAACGCCTTTTAGCTTGCCACCAATTTGCACCGCAATTTTTGCAACGCTCTTTGCTAGATAGTTATTATCAACATCGCTTAATAAACAGTCGCAAAGTAAGCCATAATCCTTGTTACCAAGGGAATTTTGCATAAAAGTCCAAAGTTCCTCGCAAATGTGAGGGGCGATGGGGGATAGTAGCTTTAAAAGTTCCAAGCTTAGATAAACCCTTGAGTGATGATTTTTTGGCTCGGTCTCGTTAAGCTTGTTAAAAAGCTCACGGCACTTGGCTATGCACTTGTTTAGCGTAATTGCGTTAAAAGCTTGATAGTAATCCTGCAAGATGTTATTGCAAAAAATTAAAGCATCTTTTTCAACAAGATTTTTGTCGTATCCAAACTCTTTAACGCTGCTACCCACCTCACTAACAAGGTTAAACACGCGGTTTAAAAACTTGTAGCAGGCACTTGCACCATCGTCCGTCCATTCTATGTCCTTGTCCGGCGGGGAGTCCGATAGCACAAAGAGCCTTGCCGTATCCGCCCCGTATTTTTCAATGATAAACTCTGGGTCAACGATATTTTTTTTACTCTTACTCATTTTTATGCTATCGCCTATTTCAACTAGCTCTGGGGGTAAAAGCTTTGCCTCAGTAGGCTCAAGCCATACCCCGCTTTGCTTGTGTTTAAATGTTTTGTGGCATATCATGCCTTGAGTGATTAGCTTTTCAAAAGGCTCGGTAATGTCAAGCTCGCCAATTTTATGCAGAGCTTTTACAAAAAACCTAGCATAAAGCAAGTGCAGTATTGCATGCTCTATGCCACCAATGTATTCTTTAACCGGTAAAAAGTTTTTTGCATCCTCCTTGTTAAAGGCAGAATCCTCTTTTTGCGGATTTAAAAAGCGTAAAAAATACCAAGAGGACTCAAAAAATGTGTCAAAAGTATCCGTCTCTCTTGTTGCGTGCCCTGTGCATTTAGGGCATTTGCAGTGCTTCCACGACTGGTGGTTTGCAAGGGGCGAGCCTTGTGTTTTAAGGTCAATATCAAAGGGCAGCTCCACTGGCAGGTTTTTAATATCCTCTGGCACAGTGCCGCAGGTAGGGCAGTGTATCATAGGTATGGGGCAGCCCCAGTATCTTTGCCTGCTAATACCCCAGTCCCGCAGTTTGTAGTTTGTAACTGCCTTGCCACAGCCTTGCTGCTCTAGCAGATTTATAATTTTTACCTTTGCCTGATTGCTATCCAGCCCGTTAATCAAAGGGGAGTTTATAGCTGTGCCTAGCTCGGTAAAAGGCTTTTTTACAGGGATGTAAAACTCTGGGTTTAGGCGGCAAAAGGCTTCCCTAGTGAGTTCAAAATAAGCCTCCTGCCCATATTCGGCATTAACATAAATATCACTTTTTTTAACAAAGCCAAGCTTTGCCAAAATTGCCTCGCTTACCTTATGGGAGGAATCTATAACCGCACAGACTTCACTCTCGCCAAAGTTTGCAAAGCAGGCGTGGCAGAGCATTTTAGCTACTTTTGTGCCATATCCCTTGCCCCACTTGTTTTTACTTAATATATAAGCAACCTCAAGCAAGGATTTATTAGTGTGCCTTTTGCCATCAAGATTGTAAAATCTATAAATACCAGCCCTGCCGATTTTTTCATCGCCGGCTTTAATAATGAAATTGCATTTTTGCTCCGTGTTTTTTGCATAACTTGCTGGGTCTTTAACATAGCCGTCTAGGTATTTTATCACCTCTGGGTCAGAGTGTAATAAGCTTATAAAGTCAATATCATCAGCCGTCAGAGGGGCAAGGGCTATGTCGCCAGACTTAACCGATATACCTTTTTGCAGGCTTGCAGTTTTTGCAGGGTCAAAAACAACCTCTTTTATTGGCAGATTGTATTTTGTTGCAAATTCAAAGTCTCTTTCGTCGTGAGCGGGGCAGGCAAACAAAGCCCCAGTGCCGTAGTCCATAAGCACAAAGTTTGCAATATAGATAGGCAAATCTGGCAAATTTTCGCCAAGCTCATTAAGAGGATTTTTTGCGTAAAGCCCTGTGAAGATGCCTTGCTTTTCGGTTGTTTCAAGCTCTTGGGTGCTTGTTGTAGTGTTTTTTTGCGTCTCAATAAAGGCTTTTACATCCCCCTCAAGCAATGGATAAAGCTTTGTAAGCAAGGGGTGAAACGCCGATAGGGCAACAAAACTAGCCCCGTACAAGGTATCTGGCCTTGTAGTGTAAATTTTAAGCTCAGAGAGGCTTTGGTTAAATCCATCTTTTGTAAGTGTATAAAGCGATGCTGGATGCTGCCCGCCATCGGACTTTAATTTTTGCGAGCTGCTAAAACCGATAATTTTAAGATTTTTAATTGATGCCAAGTTGCGGTCCGTAGCCTTAGCATAAAGCTCGTTTTTTGAGCCAAAATTAAGATTAATTCCGCCGTCAAAAAACATCTGCACAAGGGCAAGTGATATCTCTCTTGCATATTTTTTGCCCCAAAACTCCTGATGCAAGCAATAGCCAAGCTCGTTAAAATCGCCCTCAATATCAGCCTTTACAATGCTGCCAAACTTGCTAATACCTGCTCTGCCGGCAAATTTACCACTTGATTTTTCAAACAAAACAAAGACCCTGTTTGACGGCTCTTTTAAAATATTTGCCATCTGCAGCTCAACCTCCGCCCTTGTTTTTGCAAGCCCGTTGCCCATGTTTTTTACAACCTCTGGGTTAGAGTGCAGTGCATACAAAAGCTCAAAATCATCTTTTGTTATAAGTCTTGCTACAAGATTTTTTGTTTCAAACTCCACGGCACCAAAGGCATCGCTTTTTGTAATTTTGTAGATGTTAAAGCCACATTCCGCAATAGGCTTTAACTTAAAATTAAGCTCGGCACCAGTGCTTTTGCCTATCCAGTTTTTTTGCATTGTTTTTACCTTCTCGGGCCATTTGTCAAGCAAGTTTAAGTCATTAAGGAGGTCTTCTGCAAAGTTTGAAACCTTTAAAAACCATTGCTTTAACTGCCTGCGTTCCACAAGCGCGCCGCTACGCCAACCCCGCCCGTCTATCACCTGTTCGTTAGCTAAAACTGTGTTGTCTACAGGGTCCCAGTTAACAAAGGACTCCTTTTGATAAGCCAGCCCAGCATTATAAAACTTGATAAACATTTCCTGCTCGTGCTTGTAGTAATCTGGCATGCAGGTTGCAATAAGCCTGTTCCAGTCGTAGCTAAAGCCAAGTTTTTTGATTGTTGCCGTCATGTCCTCAATGTTTTTTAGAGTCCATGTCTGGGGGTGAGAGTTTTGCTCTATTGCTGCATTTTCGGCAGGCAAGCCAAAGGCGTCAAAACCCATGGGGTGCAAAACATCAAAGCCTTGCATCTTTTTAACCCTTGCAATAAAATCGCCTATTGCATAGTTACGCACATGCCCCATATGTATTTTACCTGATGGATAAGGGAACATCTCAAGTACATAATAAGGATTTTTTGCCTGCTTGTTGTTAAATTCAAAAGATTTATTATTAAGCCAAAGCTCTTGCCATTTGGCTTCGATGCTCTTGTGATTATAAGTTTGGTTAGTCATAAATTGCAAGTTTTGCACATAAATATCTTATCTTTTTATTTTTTAATTTTAACTAACAATAAATAATAAACAAGAAATTTTGCAAAAACATTTGACAAGTCAAAAAAAGATATTTATTACTGAAGTAGACTTTTATTGCTTTTGCATTCATTTTTTATTTATTACGACCACTATGAATACTTTAAATAAAATGTTAAATTTTTTCCTCAGAAATGGCAATGATGATAAAGTTTACCCTTTTGGCAACAGTAATAATGAAGAAAATGCAGATAAAGTAAAAGAGTATTTTGAACAACATATATTCAAAAATACTAGCAATATTACCGAAGATAACATTACAAATGACAATCCAGAGAATCGACTTTCAGAAGAACAGGTATCGGAAGATGCAAAAAAAGTTAATGATCAATGCAAAGTAACAGTTAAGAACAATCCAACAGACAACACCTATACGGTTAAATGCTTTGGCGTAGAACTAAGAGGTGAGGTGAATGTAAATTTCAAGCCCAAAGGGACATGGAAAGACGGCTACAGAGAGTTTAAATTTGTTGAGAACGATGAAGAGCTGATGTTTCAAACCAAGGAAGATGAAAACGGGAACAAAAACCCTTGCCATGTTAACTTTACTGGGTTTAAAGAAGTAGAACCAAGTAAATTTTTTGGTAAAATTACAAGATTATTCACTAAGCCTCTTTTTCTTGGTACTTTTACAAATAAAAACCCTCAAATCAAAAATCCTAATGATAATTACAGAGAAGGTACCCTTGTTTACTATGCTGGCTTAGCTGCAGAATCATCATGCATTATTCAAGATAAAAATGGGGTGGTATCTTCGAAAAACGGATACTTAGAAGCATGTTATTTCATTAAAAATCGTATTTTTGACAAAAACATTCCATTAAAAAATCTACCAAATGAGCAAGAGCGAAAAAATACCAAACAAAAAACAAGGGTAAAAACCAATAAAAAAAGTGATAAAGGTAATGCAAAAATAACGACTGAAAAAAAACAAGGTAGCAAGAATAGTCAAACTAAAAACCAACCTCAGGACTTTTCCAACCAACATCAGCCTCAGGATTTAAATAAGAGTTGTGATAGCGAAAAAACGATTGGCAAAACACAAGCCAACAACCATCATAAATCTCGCAACAAGCCTCAGGATTTAAATACGAGTTTTACTAGCATTAATACCACCTCAACAACAGCTAGTGATAACAGCTCTAAACAAGGTAGAGGAGGTAGTAATAAAAATCATCTAGGATTGATTAATAACGACCAAGGTAATAACAACGAGCACGCACAAAATATGAGAGATATTTTTTACAGACCTGAAGAACAAGGTAAAAAACAAACAGTCCAAGGGCAAACAAGGCAATAACATTGAATAATGTTAAAAATGTTTTGTTGACAAAAATATATAATCATATAAATATTATATTATTGATGTATCTTTGTTAATGTTATTTTACTATGAAAGTCTTGTTAAAAAAATTCACTTTATCTTTGTTTTTACTGTGCTTTGTTGCTAATTTTGCTGTTGCATTGGAGCCTCAAAAAGCAGCTGATTTTGCCGAGGGCATAATTAAAATTGCATCACAAACCGCATCGGATAACTCAATATCAAAGGCAAAAAAAATTGCAAAATTAACAGATTTATTTAGTAGCACCTACGATATAAAAACAGCTGCAAAATTTAGCCTTGGCACAGAGTGGAAAAACATTAGCGAGGAACAAAGAGAAAGCTTTACCCAAGTCTACAAAACATATCTTGTTGCCGCACAAACTAACAATGTTGTCAGCTTTCTTTCGGGGTTTTTATCCTTTAAACAGGCTGATGTGTCGCAGATGAGCTCCTCCTCTGTATCCATAAAATTTAACATTACTTACAAAGCTCAAGACTCTAAAATTAAAAACATATCCCTAGAGCTTGTGGTAAAAGATGGTAACGATGGACTAAAGGTTTTTGATGTTATATTTGAAGGTATTAGTCTTTTGCAGTCGCAAAGAAGCGAATTTACCAACATCATTGCAAACAAAGGCTTTGATAACTTGATAAAAGACCTTAAAAGCAAAAACAAGGCGAATGCTTCAAAATAATTTAGCAAATTTATAGCGTTTTTTGTGGCCCATGTTGCAAGGCTTTATTTGCCATCCGTCAATAAGCATTTGGTAAAGCTACCTTACGACAAAAACCTTGCCTTTGGCATTGATATTACAAGAGCTGACAACCCAGAGCAGTTTCACCACATTTGTAATGTTTTGCGTTTGCAAATTGGCGACAATTTTATTAGCTTTAACGGCACCGAAAACTTAGACTTTGGCTTTGTAGTTACGGACATAAGCAAAAAATCTCTGCGTGCAAAACTTTGCTTTGTTAACGACAAAACCTTAAAAAGCCAAACCAGCCAAGGCTTAAATACAAAGCTAACATTATTGCTGTGTCTGTTAAAAAAAGAGCAATTAAGCGATGCAATACGCATGGCAACAGAGGTTGGGGCGGATAAGATTATTTTTGTAACGAGTCAAAACTCAAAGCAAAATGTAAAATTTTTCAACTACAACAGAGCCATGGATGTTGTAGTTGCGGCTGCGTGTCAGTGTCAAATATCTAAGTTGCCTATTTTAATTAACAAGCCAATATCAATTGAGTGCCTATTGCTTGACGACACAAATATCAACACTCACTTGCCATTTAACATTATTTGTGCCAATGAAGCCCTAAGTGCCCTAAATACACAAGGCAGCGATGCAGGCACAGATTTCATGCTTGACACTCTTAAAACCTACATAAACAAAGCTGCAAACGACGGAAGAAATGAAATTGGTATCCTAATAGGGCCCGAAGGTGGCTTTGGCAAAGATGATATGCTTGCAATCAGCCAGTCCACAAAAAATATTTTACAACTAAGCCTTGGTAACAATATTTTGCGTGCAAGCACCGCAAGCACAAGCCTTTTGTTTTTGTTAAAATTTTTACTACAAAACACTTAAGGCTCCGCTGTTATAGGGGTTTTTAATTGTAAAACAAGATTTTGCGTCTTTTTAAGCAAGTTTATAACTTTACAGGCGGATAAATTGCAAAACCAAAATCCACATCTCTATTTAATTTGAAAGAGAGCCGAACTCCTTAATATACCCCCTTATTACCGATGGATCATAATCGGCAAAGTTGCCGGAGTTAAACCTTTGAGTTGTAATATTTTTGCGACACCGCCAATAAGATACGATGTCCCTCTTGTCGTAGTTTATGATACCTGGGTATTTTAACAGGCAAAATTTATGGTCGTTTTTTTCAATAAGCTGCAAAAACTTGTCCCCTTCGGCATCTCTTTGCAAAGCGGTGTACCCATCGGTAATAAATTCATCCTCCTCACCATCTGCAGCACCATCTAAATCCGCAAAAGACTTGCTGCTAACAAAAATGCAACAAAGCAAAATGCTTGCAAAAACAGCTGGGCGATTAAATTTAAAATTTTTACCCTTAAATAAAATCATAATTAAGATATTAAAGTGTATTTTGTATTACCAGATACTAGGTTAGACAAAGGATTATCTTGCTTAATGCAAAAAACAGCTATCTTCATACCCCTGTCCCTAGCAAGGGACACGGCAGATATGTCCATCACCTTTAAGTTTTTGTCAATAACCTGCTGATAAGATATACTATCAAAACGAATAGCATCCTTGTTTTTTTTGGGGTCGTCGCTATAAACGCCATCAACACTTGTGCCTTTTACAAGTAGCTCGCAGTTCATCTCCATGGCTCTTAGGGTTGCGGTTGTGTCCGTTGTAAAAAACGGATTGCCAGTGCCAGCTGCAAAAATAACAACCCTGCCCTTTTCAAGATGCCTTAAAGCTTTGCGTCTAATATAAGGCTCGCAAATTGAAGTAACAGGAATAGCTGACTGCACCCTTGCAGCAACCCCAATCTGCTCCAATATATTTTGCAATGCAACTGCGTTCATGATTGTAGCTAGCATACCAATATAGTCGGCAACTGTGCGGTCCATACCAGTTTTTTCGGCACTTGCTCCCCTATAAATATTACCCCCGCCAACAACCAAACAAACCTCAGTGCCAGCATCCTTAACTGCTTTTATATCTTGGCAAATTGCCTTCATTACATCAAAGTCATGTCCAAAACCTTGCTTACCCATTAAACATTCGCCCGATATTTTATATAGAATTCTTTTTGCAGCTTTTACCATAAAGTAAGATTAAATTTTTTAGAGCATTTAATTGGTGCCCCTGGCCGGACTCGAACCAGCACGATATTGCTATCACCAGATTTTGAGTCTGACGCGTCTACCAATTTCACCACAGGGGCAGTTTTACAAAACACAAGGATTTTATAGGTAATTAATTTATTTTCAATCTTTTTTATTACTTATCTTGCAATATTTTAAAAAATAGCTTATAACATTTAAGATTATTAATTGTTCTATCATGCTATATAGTCTATTAAATACCTTGCTATTGCTTTGTTTTTTTGCATTTAGCGTACCATCTAAGGCAAATACTCAAGGAAGCTACATTCAAAACTATCCACAAAACTATCCACAAAACTATCCACAAAACTATCCACAAAACTATCCACAAAACT
>VFQT010004367.1_pt1 | contig 11841 bp, 8 predicted proteins | sample 3512381 | NCBI WGS metagenome assembly VFQT01 (sample SAMN10412376, study PRJNA504923) | tailings metagenome | isolation source: Relicate 2 Philex TSF3 active mining site | place: Philippines: Tuba, Benguet | collected 2017-08-29 | reverse complement strand
AGAAGCAACAGGAAGTACAACGCTCGGGAACGCTCGGGCAAGAGGACTTTCTGAAGCTGATGACGGCTCAGTTGAAAAACCAGGACCCGATGAAGCCTATGGAGAATGGCGAATTCTTGGGGCAGATGGCGCAGTTCTCGACGGTCTCATCTATTGGCGAAATGTCCAAGCAGTTGCAGTCCCTCAGCGAGCAGTTCGTCGCGAGTCGCATGCTCTCAAGCGGCTCCTTGATCGGTCGGCAGGTCTTATCCGAGGGGAACTACGGAGACTTGCAGGATGGCGTGCCGCTCGATGGCGTGGTCCGGCTGACCGAGCCTGTCGATGGGGCGGTCGTTTACGTACGTAATGCAGTCGGTCAGGTAATGGAAACTTTTGAACTTGGCCCCGCGGGCAAGGGCGATTATCCCTTTTCGTGGGACGGAGCTCTGCCAGGTGGCGTGAATGCGCTGCCGGGCCAATACAAAGTCGATGTCGCCGTGACGCGCGCTGGGAAAACGGAGTCGGCGCGCGCGCTGGTCTACACGCCTGTGAATAGCGTGACGATGAACGGACAAGATGTAGTTTTGAACTTGCAGAACGGCGCAACGGTTCCGTTATCGCAAGTCACCACCATGCGTTGAAATTGAATTCAACAACGTTTTAACGGAAGCACCAATCCGGAGATTCAAAGATGTCGTTTTATACTTCATTGACAGGCTTGAACGCCGCGACCGCCGAACTTGGCATCGTGAGCAACAACATTGCGAACGTCGGGACCATCGGTTTTAAGAAGTCGCGCGCCGAATTCGGCGACATCTTCGCCACCTCGCCATTGCAGAATGCCTCGAGCTCGATTGGGCAGGGCGTGCTGCTGAAAGGTGTTGCGCAGGAATTTTCGCAGGGTAACGTCGCCTTCTCGCAGAACTCTCTCGATATGGCGATTCAGGGGCAAGGCTTCTTCGTACTGAAACCGAACTTGACCTCAAATCAAACGGTATACACCCGTAACGGCTCGTTCCGAGTCAACAACGATCGATATGTCGTCGACTCGTCGGGTCAGTTTGTTCAAGTCTTCCCAGTCAACGACGACGGATCCGTGGTCGCGACGGGCCTCGATTCGGCCAAGTCATTGCAGCTGCCCACCACGTCGGGTCTGCCGAAGGCCTCGTCGAAGATCGACCTCGGCGTGAACTTGCCGGCCGATGCCGAAATCATTCCTCAACAGGAACAGTACAAATCCGGTGCCGCTGTTTATCGATTCGATCGAAACGATCCAAATACTTTCAACCGGTCGACTTCTATCACGGTGTTCGATTCGTTAGGTAACCCGTCTATCGCCACGATCTATTACGTCAAGAACTCAAACGCGACGATCGAAGATCCGACCAACAAGTGGCAGACGTACATCTACGTAGGCGATCGTGAGATTAAGCCTGCGCTGCTCTCTGCAAAGACGGATAAGAGCGAGCCGCTATACATCGACAAGTTCGGACAACAGACGACGGATCCGACGCAGTTCGATCCGACCTTCAACGCGACCGCGCCGCATCCGCTTTACTATCTTAATGATCAAACCAATAAGGTTGATTCGACACCGGCAAAATTGGCCGGTGGCTTTATCGATCGCGCGGCCGGCTTCGATTTCGGCAGTACAGACGGAAACTCGATTCGAATCGGTGCCTCGGAAATCACAACAACGGCAAGTGGTACCTGGACGAACTCGATCTCGACCGGTGGAGAGGCCGCTGCGGCGCAAGAATATTCAGTCACCTTGACCAAAGGCGCCGTCTCTCGCACGATTACCTTTCATAGCCAAGTCGCAGGCGCCGCCGGCGCTGCAGCAACTGCGACCACTATCAAGGCCCAAGATATTGATGCATTGCTGTCTGATGGCGCTGCGACTCCCGCAACGGGCGGAGCGGCTGCCGAATCGGTCGCGGATGCACTCGAAGCCTTGGGTCTTGGTTTCACTGGTAAAGCTATCGATGGCTCCTTGACATTCTACGACCTCGACGGCGATGAGACTTTTACCATCGAAGTCACGAATACGATGCGCGGCCAGGCCGGTGGCTTCAACGGGTCAGACTTTTCGAGCTCAACACCGCTGACAATCGGGTCGACTGTCGAGAAGGCGCAGGGTTTGAGCAATCGAAATATGCTCAAGATCTCGGTGGATGATTCCGATCCGATCACGGTGAGCTTGCCTGACTATCTGCGCGGTCGAAGCTTGTCCGGTACTGAGTTGGCGGCTGAGATGACCAAGGCTATCAACAACAGTTTTGGTGATGATAAGTACATTGCAATCGACACCGACAACCGTGATTTCCGCTTGTTTGCAGAACTCGATCTTGAAAACCTGCCAGCTGGTAGTCCGCTTCTGGAGAACTATGTTGATACCGCAGCAGCGCAGAACGGTGACCTAGTCACGGCAGGCCTGTCGATCGCCGAAGCTCTTGAGGCAGGTATCACGCTGCGTCTTCCGACCAGTGATTTGTATCGGCCAAACGCAGCAAACGCCGATAACGACATCATCAAGGCTATGCAGGCGGAAGTTGATTCTCACATCGGCGCTGGTGTGATCAAAGTTGGATACGACCCTAAGGCGCGATCGTTCACCTTCAAACCGTATGACAATGCCTTCAAAGTGCAAAGCTTGAAGGTGACGGGACCGTTGAACGACGATGGTGTGACCAACGATCCGAACGATACGCTTGGATTTCCAGCGACCAGTGACTACACGTTGGTCGGCGCCGGTACGACCCAGGGTTCGCTGCGTACAGGCGAGGTGATTCCTAACGGTAACGAGATCATCAACGAGGATCAGCGTCGTTTCGGCATCAAAGTCGAGTATCTGAAAGATCAGCGTAAATTTGTCTTCTCGTCCGGCACCACCGGGGAGAGTTCGCTGATCAATGTGCTAGCCTCGGATAACATTCGTGCATCAAATATTTTTGGTATCTCGGATGAATATGAGACCGAGATCACCACGACGGCAGGATCGGGATTGGGTGCCAAGCCTGCGATCACGACTGGAAACAAGGCCGGTATCGATATCACTGGAACCTTTTCGGTCACCTCCAATGACAACATCGTCAACGTGACAGTTGATGGCATCGACGGAACGATCCGAATTCCGCCGGGTGCATACACGGGTACGACCTTTGCGCAGGCGCTCGAAGATCGTATCAACAGTATTGCTGCGGGAGATGGCAAGACGATCAATGGCGTACAGGTTGTTTACGATCCCGATAGTTCGCGCTTTACTTTCACATCAGGTACGACTTCCGAAGAATCATTTATCAACGTCAACGGCCACCCGAACTTCGGTCTCAATGCGACCACGCAGGTTCGTGGTAGCGTGCCGAAAGTCACGGTGCTCGTGCAGGCCAAGGACGCCGACGGAAACTTGTTGTATATCGACAAGGACGGTAATGAGACGACCAAGAAGCCGGACAACCTGCCGAACTACGCGCCGATTTATCTGACCAAGGGTCAGCTGACCTTCGATACGGCCGGTAAGTTGGTGTCGCCAAAAGAGGGCGCCAAGTACACGCCGTTCGATCCGCAGAACGGTGCCGACTTGATCGTGTTGAACGTCGACTACGGTAAGTTCTCGACCCAGTATTCGCAGCCCTTCTCGGTGCTGTCGCTCTCGCAGGACGGTTTCGCCTCCGGGCGACTCGACGGTATCAGTATCGATACCTCGGGTGTCGTGCGTGCCAACTACACCAACGGTCAACAGCAGGCGCTCGGAAAAATCATCCTGGCGAATTTCGCGAGCCCGAACGGTCTCAAGCAGATCGGTAACGCTAACTACGTCGCAACGTCTAACTCGGGTCCGCCGTCGGTCGGTGAGGCCGGTTCGGACGGTTTCGGTTCGATTCAGGGTGGTGCACTCGAGCGTGCCAACGTCGATTTGACCGAGGAGTTGGTGCAGTTGATCACTGCGCAGCGAAACTTCCAGGCGAATGCCAAGGCGATTGAAACCGCTACCAACCTGACGAGCACAATCGTCAACATTCGGGGCTAATGAGGGTTTAAGTCGTGGATAAGCTGGTTTTCACAAGTTTGAGTGGGCAAAACTCGGTCGCCCACCGAATGCAGCAGATCTCAAACGAGATTGCGAACGTTTCAACCGTGGGGTTCAAGCGCTCGTTCGCTGCAACTTTGAAAACCTTCCGCTACGACGGCGATGGTTTTGAGTCGAGGTTCGTACCAGTCGTCACGCCTGGTAACGGTGTCGATATGAAGCCCGGTACCGTCATGAATACCGGGCGTTCGTTGGATGTGGCCATCGGCGGCACTCAGCTGCTCGCCGTACAGGGGGCAGACGGTAGCGTCGCCTACACCCGGCGCGGTGACCTGAAGGTGGACGCCGAGGGAACGCTGCGTATCGGGTCGGGCGAAGCAGTGCTTGATGATGGCGGTGCGCCATTGCAGATACCTGCACTTGTCGAAGTCAAAGTCGGCACGGACGGCACCATCTTTACCAAGCAGCCCGGCGAACAGGCCGCGATCTTTTTGCCGCTCGGGCGCATGCAGATTGTCGAGCCGCAAGTCGATGCCATTCGCCTGCGTACAGATGGTTTGTATACGAACGCGACCGGCGAGCCGTTTCCGATTGCAGAAACGCCGGGCGTGCAATCCGGTGCGCTCGAGGGTAGCAATACCAATCTTTTCTCAACGATGGTCGACATGATCAGCATGAGCCGTCGTTACGAGATGCAAGTCAAGGTTTTGAAACAAGCGAGTGATCTCGCCGAGCGCAGCCAGTCGATGGCGCGCTTGAACCAGTAACGTTTTTTCGGGAGATACGCTGATGGAAGCCGCACTATGGGTTGCAAAAACCGGTCTTGACGCCCAGCAGACTCGCATGACGGTGATCGCGAACAACCTCGCCAACGTCAATACCACTGGGTTCAAGCGAGATCGGGCGACCTTCGAAGATCTGCTTTACCAAAACGTCAAGCAGGGTGGAGCACAGACGTCAGCAGACACCGCAGCACCCACCGGGTTGATGCTCGGTACGGGAACTCGCGTGGTCGCGACCGAAAAGCTCCATGCGCAAGGCAATATCATCCAAACCCAGAATGCCTTTGACGTGGCAATCAGCGGTGAGGGCTTTTTTCAGATTCTGCAACCCGACGGCACGCTAGCCTACAGTCGCGATGGCGGCTTCAAGATTTCGGCGGAAGGTGTACTCGTCAATTCGAGCGGGTATCGCCTGCAACCCGAGTTGGCGATTCCTCAAAACGCACAGACGGTGACGATTGGAGCGGACGGTACTGTCTCGATCCAAACCTTTGGTGAAGCAGCTGCCCAGACCATTGGGCAGATTCAGGTTGCACGCTTTTTGAACCCGTCGGGACTTCAAGCGATTGGTGAAAACCTCTTTCGGGAAACGAGTTCGAGCGGCCCGCCTCAGGTGGGTATTCCGACGCAGCAGGGAAATGGACAGTTGATTCAGGGTGCCCTCGAGAGCTCCAACGTCAACGTCGTCGAAGAAATGGTCAACATGATCGAGACGCAGCGCGCCTACGAAGTGAATTCGAAAGCGATCGATTCGGTCAACAGCATGTTGCAGTACGCAAATAACAACCTGTGATCGCAATGAAGCCCCTCGCTTTTAAAGTGTTGATATTGATTTTTGCGATCACGCTCGCCGGATGCGCCGAGATCGGCGCTCGAGATTTTCCACCTGAGCGTGTCTATATTCCTGCAGGCTCGCCGATCGAGGTAACGGCCGACGGTTCGATTTTCTCGAAGGCAGGCCAAGACAGTCTACTCGGGCAAGATCGAGCCCGGCGCCCGGGGGATTTGATCACGATTTTAGTCGATGAGCAGGTCTCGGCATCAACATCCGCCTCAAGCAACGCATCACGTAATTCGGCGACTACAGCATTGACGACGAGCGCGTTGGGCGAAATCAATCGACGGTTTGGAAATGCCGGTCTGCCGTGGCCGGTTGATATCAATCCGAGCGAGAGCGCTATCGACTCATCCGGCGAGGGTAGCGCAGCGCAACAGGGAAGAATCGCTGGTGCGGTTACGGCTGTCGTAACCGAAGTTTTACCGAACGGTCTGCTCGCCGTCCGTGGCTACAAGCGGATGGAGCTGACGCGAGGCGCGCAGATCATTCGAGTGACCGGTCTGGTACGCCCATCTGACATTCAGCCTGACAATACGGTTCGCTCGCGTCGATTGGCCGATGCCGACATCAGCTTTGCCGCCAAAGGCGAGTTGGCAGATGCCAGTCGTGCAGGCTGGATGAACCGCGCACTGCTACGCGTTTGGCCGTTTTAGGAGAGTTCCATGAAGAGCTTCAATCAACCTTTCGGTGCGCTCGTCGTTCTGGCAGTAACGGTGTTCGCAGCTCTGATGACTCCGCAGGCGCAGGCAACTCGTATCAAGGACATCTCGGCACTTTCGGCTGCCCGACCCAACCAACTGCTCGGCTATGGCCTCGTGGTCGGTCTGCAGGGAACGGGTGATGGCAAAGACATCTCGTTCACCATCCAGACACTGCGTGAAACGTTGGCACGCTTGGGTACTTCGGTCGACGGACCCTTGTCGAGCTACGATCTTGATCCGGTTTCGGTGAAAGACTTCAAAGTCGAGAACGTCGCGGCCGTGATGGTGACGGCGGAACTGCCGGCATTTGCCAAACCCGGGCAAAAAGTTGACGTCAACGTTGCGGCCATCGCAAAAGCGAAAAGTTTGCGCGGGGGTGTTTTGTTAATGACGCGGATGCGTGGTCCGGACGGGCAAACGTACGCTGTCGCGCAAGGACCGCTCGCAGCCTCCGGTTTTACCGCTGACGCAGCTGGCAGCTCAGTTTCTGTCGGCGTCGCAACTTCGGCACGTATTCCGGGCGGCGCACTGGTTGAGCGAGAGGTCGAGGGGCCACTCAACGTCGGTGAGTTTGTCACGCTGAATTTGACGGCACCGGACTTCGCGACGAGCGCCCGCGTCATGCAGGCGATCAACGCGCAGTTCGGCGACGGTACTGCAGCTGCCGTCGATGCGGTCTCCATCAAGGTTCGTGCGCCCACGGCACCGGATGCGCGAGTGGCCTTCGTGGGCTTACTCGAGGAATTGGATGTCGATGCGGCTGAGCCGCCGGCGAGAGTGGTGGTCAACTCACGAACCGGTACCGTCGTCATCAGTCGCAACGTGATCGTGAAAGCAGCCGCGGTCAGCCAAGGTGATATTTCAGTGACGGTCGATGCGACCAACGAAGTAAGTCAACCAGGGCCGTTTGCGCCCAATAATGCGCAGACTACACCGGTGCAGAATGCGCAAATCACCGTAACGGAAGACAAGAAGAACATGGTTCTCTTCAAGCCAGGTGCCGAGCTTCGCCAAATTGTCAATGCCGTCAATGAAATCGGTGCCTCGCCGACCGCATTGATTTCCATTTTGGAAGCCCTGCAGCGCGCGGGTGCATTGCAGGCTGAGTTAATCGTCATCTGATCGCCATGGACGTCAAAGCGACATCGAACTGGTATGACTTTGGCTCGCTGGCGGGTTTGCGTGCGCAAGCCGGGCAACGGCCCTCTGAAGCGCAGTCATCGGTCGCAGAGCAGTTCGAGTCGCTGTTCATCAATATGATGCTTAAGGAGATGCGTAAGACCGTTTCGCGTAGCGATCTGCTTGGCTCAGAGGCGATGGAGAGCTACGAACAGATGTTCGATCAGCAAATTGCCCTCGGCATGGCGAGGGCTGGCGGAATTGGTTTGGCGCCCTTCATCGAAGAGCAGCTTGCCCGTCAAAACGGCCAAAAGATCGAGGCTGCAGCAGAGGTTGCACCTACTTCGATCGTGTTGCAGCAGCGTAGCTTCAAGTTGAAGGAGCGCTGATATGGTCGATTTAGTCAGTATCGGCGTCTCGGGTCTTGGCGCATATCAACGCGCGCTCGCGACCACCAGCAATAACATCGCGAACTTACAGACCGAGGGCTATGTTCGGCAACGAGCGGTGATCGAGTCCGCTGGTCAGGATAATCTCTCGCGAGTCAGTCTCGGCAATGGAGCGCGCTTTACCGAAGTTCAGCGCCTTTATGATCGATTCGCCGAGGAAAATCTACAGCGTGCGAGTTCATCTCTTAAGGGTGAAGAGGCGTTGCTGAAAGAGCTGCAAAGCTTGCAGGATTCCATCGGTAGCTCGGAGGCCGGTCTGCACGGCGCATTCCAAGCGTTTTTCGACGCTGCTCGTGATCTGGAGGCGGCACCGGCATCACCTGGCAGTCGAGCGGGTTTTTTGGCAGCCGCTGAGGGGCTCTCGGCGCGCTTCCGTGGCCTAGGCACTGCCGTCGAAACGCTCGATGGCACGACGCGAACCCAGGTGGACCAAGCGGTGAGCGAAATCAACACGCTACTTGGTGAGATTGCATCGCTCAATACCCAATTGGTAAAACGCGCATCTGATAGTGAGCAACCGATGCAGTTGCTCGATCGTCGCGACGCCGCCTTAAAAGCGCTTTCCGAGGGTCTTGGCGTGACGGTCGAGTTGGGCCCGAGTGGCGCCGCAACCGTCTTTGCTGGCGAAAGTGCGTCCGGCGTCGCGCTCGTCGAGAACGGGCGTGCTCGTACGATGACGGTGACCTTCGATCCTTATGACTTTGGTAAGGCCGAGTTCGTACTCGACGCGGCCAGTCAGCCAGTCGTTCTGGCGAACGTCCGAACCGGTACGCTCGGTGGTCTCGTCAATTTTCGTGGGCAGGCTCTCGGGCCGACCGCGGATAAGTTGGATGAACTGGCGCTCGCCTTCGGTCGCGAGGTCAACAAGCTGCATCGCCAGGGCCTCGATTCGCTCGGACGACCGGGTCAAGATGTTTTTTATGTTGGGCCAGATTTTGTGGTGGACGGGCGCGCCAACGCGGGCACATCGCGCCTCGGTGTCGAAGTTGTCAATTCCAACGCAGTCGATGCGCGCAGTTACGAGATGCGCTTCGACGCCTCCCGAAATATTTGGACGCTACGTGATCTCAAGACGGGCAGTAGTGTTCAAGGAACCAACAATCTGGTGATGGGAGGCTTGAAGTTTTCGATCCAAGGAACGCCGCGCGATGGTGACACCTACCGAATCACACCGGAGAGTCACCCGGCGACGACTTTTCGTACCTTAATCAAGGAAGGCGCGGAAGTCGCCAGTGCCGCCAAGTTAGTCACGAAGGCTGCACTTCGTAACTTTGGAACGAGTTCTGCAGACATCCATCTGAGTGAGGCGCGCGCGGCGGAGGCTTTCCGATCAATCAGCGATCTGTTACCAAAGTCGGTTCCGCTGGGCGAACAGTCCTTCACTCGCAACGTTCCGCTGCGCGACGACACGCTCGTTACCGCAAACGCGACACCGATCGCGGTGATACCCGCAGGCTACTCTAAAGTCGCACTCAGCACGTCAGCAGCCGGCGGCGAGCTTGCTATCTTCACCCGTGATGGACGTCAGTTGGCTGGGCCTGCGATGGCGGCTAGCGTCGTTCGCGCAGCGAATGGGTTTCATGCCGACGCGACCTATTCTGACGATTACTTGAACAAGACCGGTGCAAACGGTTATCTGGATCAGAGTCTGGTTTTCGGTGTCAGTCAGGTACCCGGATCCCAATTGGATATCGACGGTAATCGTGTTTTGACGCCCGCCAAGATTTTCGGTGGTGTTGTTGATTTAGCGGGCTTTACGGCCGGTGATACCGTGGATCTCCAAATCAACGGCGAGACCGTGTCCATCACGGTGCCGACACCCGTCACCCTGACGGGCCTCGCGTCTGCGATCAACACTCACAAAGCCAGCACTAAGGCGATCGCCGAGACGACAACGGACGGAAAGTTGGTTTTCAAGTCCTATCACGAGATCGTCGTTCCCTCCGCGAGTCTGAATAACACCTCTTCGATCACGCTCAGCGGTGTTGCCTTTACGGTCGCGGCTGCGCAGTTGGCCGGCCGAACGCCGGCGCAATATCTTCGCGATGCCATCAATGCGACCGAGTCGGGCGTCACCGCATCCGTTTCCTCTGCCGGTGCCTTGGTACTCACCAACAGCGAGGGCGCGGCTGGCGAGCCGATCGTCATCGGCAGTAATACTGTCGGACTCACGTCCCAGACGTACTTCAACGATCGCAACCTGAGTATCGGCGTACCGTCCACCGAGTCTGCGAGCGTTTTGCGCAGCCTCGGTTTGCGTAACGGGTTTGTGATGAACACGGCCCTAGCTGAAGATCTCCTCGTCTTTGGTGTCAACAACCAAGGTCTGGCGGCGTCGGTCTACTTGTCAGGGTCCTACGAAGCCGGCAGCGTCCCTGCGACCTTGGCTCCGGATGCGCGCGAGTACAAGCTTCGCTTCGAGAGTGGTAACTACTCACTGGTTGATATCGCCACTAACACCGAGGTTGCCGCTGGTGTCTTCGACACCACAACACGCGCCATTCAGTACGGCAATTGGACGGTCTCGCTCAGTGGAATTCCGGCAGATCTGGACGAATATACGATTCAGCCAACGGATGAGCCGCTCGGTGACAACCGTATCGCTGCTGCACTCGCCAATCTGCAGGGAAACCGCGCGATGTTGGCCTCGAAGCAGACGGTACAGCAAGAGTATGAAAATCTCGTCAATCGGGTCGGTGCGATCACCGTGCAGGCCGAGATCGCCAAGGATGCCCAACAAGTTGTCTTCGATCATGCGAGAGAAGGGCGCGACCAGATCTCGGGAGTCAATCTCGATGAGGAATTAGCTGACTTACTGAGATATCAGCAGGCATACCAGGCTAACGCCCAAGTCATTCAAGTGGCGAATCGTCTATTCGATTCGTTGCTGCAGCGATTGTAAGGAAAGCACCCATGCGCGTTTCGACATCCATGATTTTTCAAGGACTGACCGATAAGCTTGCGAACAACGCAGCGGATATGGCGCAGTTACAGAGTCAGATCGCGACGGGTAATAATTACGCGACGCCGTCGGACGCCGCCGATATCGTCGGACGTGTCCAAGCGGTCGAGAGTCGATTGAAAACTTTGGAGGCTGATACAAAGGCTGTTACGCGAGTTAAGGTCGGCGTCGATGCGCAAGCGCGCGCACTCGAAATCGCCGCCGAGGTTATGGATCGCTTGAAGGAAATCGCGTTTCGAGGTGCAAACGATCCACAGCCGCAAGCGGTGCTCGAAACGCTCGCCGAGGAAGTTGCCGGAATCAAGCGCTCACTCGTCGATCTTGCCAATATGCGCGATGCGGATGATCGTTATGTCTTTGGCGGCGCCCGTTCAGGCGAGATTCCGTATGTTCTCAATGCAGATGGTAGTGTGACTTACGAAGGATCGACTAGCCCGTTACGCGTGCGGGTTAACGATGCCAGTTACGAGGACGCCTCGGTTCCGGGGGTGAGCGTTTGGAAGAGCATTCCAAGAGACGGCGAGGCCGTCGACATGTTCTCGATCCTGACGAGTTACGAGAATGCGCTGCGCAGTGGAGCGGTCGAGGGACGACAGCAGGGTTTACGCGATGTCGAGGCGCTATCTAACAACGTCGGGCTCGCGATCGCGAAGACCGGTGCTGCGCAACAGCGCCTTGAGATTAGCGAACGACAAGCGCAGGAGACTGCGATTCGCGCACAAAAATCGCTTGCCGACCTCAAGGAGTTGGATTTTGCAGCAGCGCTTGCCCAATTACAGAAGCAAGAATTGTTGATGCAGGCTTCGCAGTCTTTGCTCGGGCGTCTCAGTCAGTTATCGCTCCTCGATTCCATTCGGTAATCCATCGGGTTTCTTCTCATGACTGAAACCAACGTCATTAAAACACTGGGTGCTGCGGATCTTGACACCAAGCAACTGACGGTTGATCTGGTCAACGCCATCAAGGAGCCGAGGCAAGCGC
>VFQT010004365.1_pt1 | contig 11842 bp, 7 predicted proteins | sample 3512381 | NCBI WGS metagenome assembly VFQT01 (sample SAMN10412376, study PRJNA504923) | tailings metagenome | isolation source: Relicate 2 Philex TSF3 active mining site | place: Philippines: Tuba, Benguet | collected 2017-08-29 | reverse complement strand
CCGATGGCGATGGCGCCCATGGGGCCGACAAAGCCGCAGGCCGGGGTGATGGCCACCAAACCTGCAACGGCACCCGAGGCGGCACCCAGCATGGAGGCCTTGCCCTTGAGCAGCGCCTCGCCGGCGATCCAGCTCAGCGTAGCGGCGGCGGTGGCCACCAGGGTGTTGACAAAGGCCAGAGCGGTCACGCCGTTGGCTTCCAGGTTCGAGCCGGCATTGAAACCGAACCAGCCCACCCACAGCAACGAGGCGCCAACCATGGTCAGGGTCAGGCTGTGCGGGGCCATGGCTTCGCGGCCATAACCGGTGCGCTTGCCCACCATGTAGGCACCCACCAGGCCCGCCACAGCGGCGTTGATGTGCACCACGGTACCGCCGGCGAAGTCCAGCGCGCCGTGCTGCCAGATGTAGCCGGCCTTGGCGTTCATGGCGTCGACCACTTCCTTGGCGGTGTAGGCGTCCGGGCCCATCCAGAACCAGACCATGTGCGCGATCGGCGCATAGCTGAAGGTGAACCACAGCACCATGAACATCAGCACGGCGGAGAACTTCATGCGCTCGGCGAAGGCGCCGACGATGAGGGCCCCCGTGATGCCGGCAAACGTGGCCTGGAAGGCAGCGAAGACGATCTCGGGAATGACCACGCCCTTGCTGAAGGTGGCCGCATTGGCAAAGGTGCCTGCAGCGTTGTCCCAGATGCCCTTCATGAACAGGCGGTCAAAGCCACCGATGAAGGCATTGCCCTCGGTGAACGCCAGGCTGTAGCCGTAGATGAACCACAGCACGACGATCAACGAGAAGGTCACCATCACCTGCATCAGCACCGACAGCATGTTCTTGCTGCGCACCAGGCCGCCGTAGAACAGCGCCAGGCCGGGAATGGTCATCAGGATCACGAGCAGGGTGGACACCATCATCCAGGCGGTGTCGCCCTTGTTGGGCGCCGGTGCCGCAGCGGGTGCGGCTTCGGCAGCTGCGGGGGCGGCCGGGGCAGCGGCAGCAGCAACCGGGGCAGCAGCCTCGGCCGGCTTGGCTTCAGCGGCCGCCTCGACGGCCGGCTTGGCTTCAGCCGGAGCGGACTGGGCCCAGGCGGCCGCGCCACCGGCCAGCAGGCTCAACCCCAGTGCGAAGGAGACAAGTAGTTTTTTCATGTCAGTGTTCTCTCGTTGGTAGGAGCCTCAGAGCGCTTCCTTGCCGGTTTCACCGGTGCGGATACGCACGACCTGCTCGAGGTTGTACACAAAGATCTTGCCGTCGCCGATCTTGCCGGTCCGGGCCGAGCCTTCGATCGCCTCGATGACGCGGTCGACCAGTTCGTCGGCCACAGCGGCTTCGATCTTGACCTTGGGCAGGAAATCGACCACGTACTCCGCGCCGCGGTACAGCTCGGTGTGGCCCTTCTGGCGGCCGAAGCCTTTGACCTCGGTGACGGTGATGCCTTGCACCCCGATCGCCGAGAGACCTTCGCGCACCTCATCGAGCTTGAAGGGTTTGATGATGGCGGTAACGAGTTTCATGGGTTCTCCTCTGGTAGCGAGTTGAATCAGAAGTTGTACTTCAGGCCCAGCGCCACGGTGTCCTGACCGTAGAAGCGCGAGTTGTTGAAGGTGCTGGTGTAGAAGCTACGCTTGGCATCGGTACCGATGGCGGCCAGCGAGATCACCACACCATTGCCCATGTCCTTGGCCAGCGTCAGCGCATAGTCGCTGTAGTTGGCAGTGTTGGCCGTGTTGGAGGTCGAGTTGGTTGGCAGGGTCTGCCAGCCCACGTGCGGGGTCAGGGTAAAGCCGTTGCCCAGGTCGAAGGTGGCACTCAGGTCCCAGTAGCGGCTGCCATTGGTGTCCTTGTTGCCCAGGAAATCGCCCATGCTCTGGTAATACTTCAGGCTGGCCACGGAGTAGCTCACACCCACATAGGCCTCGGTGGTATCCGCCTTGCTGTAGTTCGTCGAACCACCCTGAGTGCCACGAGCACCCGAGTCGTTGTCCGGATACTGATAGGTGATCACACCCACGTCATAGCCCAGACCGAAGGCCTGGCCCTTGTAACCGCCATACAGGTCGACTTCCCAGTCGCCCTTGCTGGCACCGTTGAAATCCTTGATCCACTTGATGTTGTTCGCCACAAAGGTACCGGCGTAGAAGCCGCTCTTGTGGGCGAAATCAATACCACCTTGCATCGAGGGCATGCCGGCAGACTGCTCCATGCCGCGGAAGCGGTAGTCGCTCACGGCACCGATGTTGAAGCTCAGGGTGTAGTCCGGCTCAGCCTTGGCCTGGGCAAAGGCCGATGTTCCAGCGATCAAGGCCAGGACGGCGAGGGCGGTTTTGGATTTCAGCTTCATGGTTCACTCCATTGTTGAGTTAAAGGGACGAACCAGCTAAGCACGGACCATGCCAGCACAATTTTCACGCTGACGCATGCATTTTGTCCACGAATCTTCTGGGGATACGTTAGGATAACTGTACGAATAAACAGTATGCACCGGTTCGGTGCATCAAGGCGGCAGAACCGCCCGGGTACGCACTATTCTGTGGAGGGAACGTACATGAGCCTGTCTTTGGTGCAAAGCCGCGCCTTGCTGGGGCTAGAGGCGGCAGCGGTAACGGTGGAAGTACATCTGGCCAATGGGCTGCCCAGCTTCACCCTGGTCGGCCTGGCGGAAACCGAAGTGAAGGAGGCACGCGAACGCGTGCGCTCGGCCATCCAGAATGCCGGGCTGGAGTTCCCGCACAACAAGCGCATCACCGTCAACCTGGCGCCGGCCGACCTGCCCAAGGATTCGGGTCGCTTCGATCTGCCGATCGCCCTGGGCATCCTGGCCGCCAGCGGCCAGATTGACGCGGCGCGGCTGGCCGGCCACGAGTTCGCCGGCGAACTCTCGCTTTCAGGCGAATTGCGCCCGGTACGCGGCGCGCTGGCCATGGCGCTGGCACTGCAGCAACAACAGCTCAGCACCTGTCTGGTGCTGCCGCCGGACAGCGCCGAAGAAGCCGCCTTGGTGCCCGAGACCCGGGTCTACCGCGCACGCCACCTGCTCGACGTGGTGCAACAGTTCCTGCCTGCTGGCGACCTGACGGCGACCGAGTCCGGCTGGGCATGTGTGGAAACCACGCTGCCCGGCATCGCGGCCAACATGCCGGATCTGGCCGACGTCAAGGGTCAGGCCGCGTCGAAGCGCGCGCTGGAGATTGCCGCCGCCGGCGGGCACAGCCTGCTGCTCAGCGGCCCGCCGGGCTCCGGCAAGTCCATGCTGGCGCAGCGCTTTGCCGGCCTGCTGCCACCGCTGACCACCGAGCAGGCCCTGCAGAGTGCCGCCATCGCCAGCCTGGCCGGCCACTTCAAGCTGGCGCATTGGGGCCAGCGCCCGACGCGCAGCCCGCACCACACTGCGAGCGCGGTGGCCCTGGTGGGTGGTGGCACGCCGCCGCGGCCGGGCGAAATCTCGCTGGCCCACCATGGCGTGCTGTTTCTGGACGAACTTCCCGAGTTTCCGCGCAGCGCCCTGGAGGCGCTGCGCGAGCCGCTGGAGACCGGTCACATCACCATCGCGCGCGCCGCGCGGCGTGCCGAATTCCCGGCCCGCTTCCAGCTGGTGGCCGCCATGAACCCCTGCCCCTGCGGCTACCTGGGCTCGACCCAGCGGGCTTGCCGCTGCACGCCGGACCAGGTAGCGCGCTACCAGGGGCGCCTGTCCGGCCCGCTCCTGGACCGCATCGACCTGCACGTGACGGTATCGGCCATGCCGGCCGCCGAACTGCTGCAGGCGCAGGCCGGTGAGTCCACCGCGCAGGTGCAGGCGCGCTGCCTGGCGGCACGTGAGCGGGCGCAGGTGCGGCAGGGCAAGCCGAACCAGGCACTGGCTGGCGCGGAAATCGACGCCCACGCCATGCCGGACGACGCGGCGCTGAAGTTCCTCCACACCGCCGCAGCCCGCCTGGGCTGGTCGGCGCGGGGCATGCATCGCACGCTCAAGGTAGCCCGCACCATTGCCGACCTGGCTGGCGCGCCACGTACCGGCCTGGAGCACATCGCCGAGGCGCTGCAGTACCGTTCGGCACTGCCAGCGCAGGCCTGACTCGCGCCCCAGACCTTACGCCGCCAGCGCTTCTGGACGTGCGGATGCCTCGCGTTGCATCAGCGTCGCGAACAGGCTGGCCGGGTCGATGACCTGGATCAGCACCTCGCCACCGTTGGCCTTGATGAAGTGCCGCACCAGCCCGGCGCTGCCGAAGGGCGTGGCCATGATCTGCTGCTCGCTGAACTCCGGCACCGCGTGCAATTCGTCCACCAACAGCCCCAGCGTCTGCTCACCATGGCGCACGATGATCACCTGGCTACGGTTGTCGGTGGGCGACGGTGTGCCGCGGATCAGGTAACCCAGGTCGAATACCCACACGGGCGCGCCGTCGCGGCCTTCGCGTTGCAGCCCCAGCAGGCCGACGCAGGCGCGGCGCTCGCCGGTCGAGACCGTGGTGATCTTGCTGGCCGGCAAGGCTTCCAACGCGTGCTGCGCCGGCAGCGCATACAGTGCGCCGCCGATGACGAAGGTGGCGTATTCGCAACCGGCCTGGCCACGCAGGTCGGTCTGCAGCTGGACCCGGGCTGCGCCACTGTCGCCGCTGGCCTCGCGCACCTCGCCCAGGAACTTGAAGACGATGGCCAGCACATCCTCGCGGTAACCATCCGTCACCTTGAACTCGCGGTAGCCACTCGACATGGTGCAGCCCAGGATGGCGTACTGGCCGTCGTGCACCACGATGCGCGAGGCGCTCTGGCCGTTGGGCAATTGGCGCAAGGTGTCGTCCAGTTCCAGTACGCTGCCCACCGGGTGCGCCGGGTCCAGGCTGGAGATGACGCGGCCCTGGCGATCGACAAAAAGCGCCTGCATGCCGGTCTGCTCGCCCAGTCCGCCACGCAGCATGGCGGCGAACTCGGGTTCGGCGTCGAACACGATGCCGATGCCGCCCACCACGCGCGCTTCGTCGTGCGGGTCGCGGATGGCGGCGTGGTAGACGTAGGTGGGGCGGTCGCCGTACAACGGCGAGGTTTCGAACGGCGTGACGTGGTAGTCCTGCTCGCTGCCCAGCGCACGCACGCGTGCCAGCGTAGCGGCATCGATGTGGGTGCCAATCACGCTGTCGCGCCCCAGTCCCGGCTGCGTACTGGCGACGATGCAGCCTTGCTGGTCATAGACGAACAGGCGCGTGTAGACGGTGTACAGGCTGTTGATGTAGGCCAGGATGTCACTGATCTGCTGGCGCGCAGCGTCGCCGAGCGTGGGCGCAGCCAGCGCCGCACGCAACTCCGGCGTCAGCGCCCACCAACGGCAGTCGTCCGAACGCTCGTACAGATTGCGATCCAGCAGGTCGACCAGCAGGTGCGAGACGAATTCCGAATCGCGCAGGCTGGACGCCAGCACCGTCTCGTACAGGTCGCCGATCGACTTGGAGAACAGCTCGTTGCTGCGCGCACCGGTTTCGCTGATCTGGTCGAGGATGGTCTTGAGCTTCATCAGCTCACCACGCTGCCCGGCCGTCATCACCTGCCCGTTCCAGACCACGCGCCGGATGGTTTCAGCGGCCATCATGATCTCGTACAGCGGCGCCGAGAACGACTGCGCGTGCGACAGCAGGCCCTCGCGCACTGCCGGCGCCAGCGTGGCCAGCGTATTGCTGGCCGCGCCGGTGAAGGCCACATCCACCGGCATCATCACCTGCCCCTGCCAACCCATCGGGCCCGGATAACCTTGGTAGCCGCCCGAACGGTAGGTACGCACCAGGTACTCGCGGCCAGCGAACATCAGCAGCCGCGGCCGCGCCGTCGGGTTGACCGGCACCACCGCGCCGACCGGGATCCAGAGCGGATCAGCGCTTTCGATCACGCGGTTGTCGCCGTCAAGCAGCAGCAGGTTGGCACGACCGTCCGGGTCGCGGTGCGACCGGAAGATGCCGGCCATTTCCTGCTCGAAGTTGAAGCACAGGCACAACACGCCCACCACCGCGCCGGTTTGGGGGTGCAGCATGCGCTTGGAATAGATCAGCGCCTGCCGCTTGGCCGGGCGCAAGTCGCTGGCACGGAAGGTTTCCACATAGCCGTCGCTGGCCAGCGTCTGCGCCAGCAGCGGGTCGCTGCTGCCCTCCAGCGGCGTGGCCTCGTCGATCTGCACCAGCACGTTGCCGGCGGCATCGAGCAGGATGATCTCGTCGTACACCGTGTACTTGTTGCGGTAGGCGCGCAGGCGCTGGCGGATGGCCTGTTCGTCGTCCGTCAGGCCGGCGACGAAGGCGCACAGCTCGTTGTCGGTGGCGAGAAAGCCCACGTCCGCGGTGCGCTCGTACAGGTTGCGCACCACGATGTCGATCACGTACTGCGCCTTGGTGCCGATCTCGCCCAGCACGGTGGCCACCTTCTCGCCCACCAGGCTGGTCACCAGCTCCTGCTCCAGCCGGTTGAAGCCATCGCGCGTGGCGGCCATGGTCGGCAGGATGGCGCGCGCTTCCTCGGGGCAGTTCATCTTGGCGGACGACTCGATGATGCGCCACATCAGGTTGAGTTCCTGCAGCGCCTGCTCGCAACGGATGACGTCGCGCATATAGGGCAAAAAGGTATCGATCTGGAGCGGTTCGGTGTTTTCCATGCAAAAGACAGCAGCGGCGCCGCCCGGCGACAACGCACCAAGGAGGTGCCGGCCAGAGGCGTAAGGTCAAAGAAAAATGGGGGAGTTCAGGGACAGCGGTCGGACAAAGCCGCCACGACTGCAGTCACCTCGGCCACGGAGGCCGGACGCTCAGCGCGGAGCGTGTACTGGAGTCGCGTTCATCGGTATCCCTTAACGTCGTTGTTGTAGGCGCATTGCACCAAGCAATTTCCGGGCCTGCGCAGCGCAATCAGGCGTCGTCCTCGCCGAGCAGCATCGCCCGTCGACGCAGCGCCGCGGCAAAGTAGCCCCCCACCGCCACCAGCACACCTCCGCCCAGCAGGATCACGGCTGTCGAACCGATGCGTCCCACCAGGGCGGCCGCCAGCAGCACCCCGATCGACTGGCCGAGGAACAGGCTGGCCGCAAACAGCGACACGGCGGTGCCGCGCGCGGCCGGCGCCATCTGCGTCGCATTGGCCTGCATGGTGTTGTGGAACATGAAGAAGCCGAAGCCGCCCAGCAGGCTGGCCGGCACCACCGGCGCCCAGTGCGGTGCCAGCCCCACCACCAGCGCCGCGGCGCCCAGCAGTCCGACGCCAAAACGCACCAGCCCGCGCTCGCCCAGACGACGGATCAGAAAGCGCGCCACGGCCATGTAGAGCATGCCACCCAAGCCGAACAGGGCCACGATGGCGCCGGCGAAGGTGAGCGACAAACCCAACGCATGGTGCAGGTGCGAGGCCCAGATGGCCATGACGCCAAAGCCGGCCGCGCCTTCGATCAGCGCCACAATGAGCACGATACGCGACCAGCGGCCCGTGAGAATCTGCAGGGCCTGCGTCGCGAAACCCACGGGCCGGGCCACCGAGCCGCCGTGGTGCTGACCCTGCGCCGTGCGCTGGCGCCGCCCTTCGGCCAGCAGCAGCAGGCCCACTGTGCCGAACAGCAGCGTCATGAAGGCAAAGGCCCAACGCCAGCCCAGCGTATCGGAGAACAGTCCGCCCAGCAGCTGGCCGCCCGCAATGCCCAGCGTGGTGCCCAGGCCGACTCGCGCCAGCGTCTCCTGCCGCAGCTCGTAGACCACGGCATCGCCGATCCAGGCCAGCGACAACGGAATGATGGCGGCCGCCCCGAGCGCCACCAGCACGCGGGCCAGCACCAGCCAATCCAGGCTGGCGGCAAAAACGGCAGCAATGCTGCCCAGGCTGCAGCCGAGGGTGGCCAGGGTGACGATGCGGAACTTGCCCAGGCGGTCACCCAACGGCCCGTAGACCCGCTCGCTCCGGCCGTAGACCACCGCGAACACCGACACCACCTGCGCCGCCTGCGCCAGGCCGACGCCGAACTCACGCGACAGCTGGGGCAGCATGGCATCACACAGGCGCTGCGCCGTCATGCTGGAGAAGGTGGCCAGCGAAAGCAGCAGCACGGACCGACGGGTGGTGGCGGGAATGGCGCGGTAGGCAGAGGTCATGTGCAAATGGCGAAGGAAATCAGCAAGGCGGGCGCACCGCAAGCCAACGCCTGATGCACACACACCGATTCTAGGCACACGCCCCGCCGTACGCTGGGGCCCGTCACGCAAGCTGGTCCGCCGTGATCGCCCGGTTCGCTACGAAATTCATAGCTGGATGTACAACACCCGCAGGCCTCAAGGCCGGATTCCTCACTGGGACTTGCCATAATCGGACCCATGCAGCATCCCACCCGTCACGACCCGCGCCTGATCGGCTGGCTGTCGCTCACGCAGCTCATCAGCTGGGGCAGTGTGTTCTACACCTTCGCCTTGCTGATGGAGCCGGTGGAGCGCGAGTTGGGCCTGAGCCGCGCCGAGTCGTCGCTGGCCTTCAGCCTGGCGCTGCTGGCCGAAGGCCTGCTGGCCTGGCCCGTGGGCCGGCTGATCGACCGCGGCCATGAGCGCGCCGTCATGACCGGCGGCTCACTGCTGGTGGCGCTGTGCCTGGCGCTGCACAGCGGCATCGACAGCCTGGCCAGCTTTTACGCCGTGTGGCTGGGCCTGGGGGTTGGCTCGGCCGCCACGCTCTACCCGCCGGTGTTTGCCGTGGTGATCCGACGCTTTCCGCACGACTTTCGCCGCGCTATCATCACCATCACCTTCCTCGGCGGGCTGGCCAGCACCGTATTCCTGCCGCTGTCAGCCTGGCTGATCCAGCTGTTCGGCTGGCGCCACGCCCTGTTGGTGCTGGCCGCGCTGCACCTGTTGGTGTGCACGCCGTTGCACGCACGGATGCTGCGCCACGCCCCTACCCCGGCCAGCGCGCACGCCGCCACCCCGGCAGCACCCAACGCCTTACGGCCCTACCTGCTGAGTCCCACCTTCTGGCTTGTGGGCCTCTTCATCGTGCTGCTGATGGGCGTGACGGCAGCGCTGCCGCCGCACATGGTGAGCCTGCTGCGCGAGAACGGCCTGCCCGAGACCTGGGTCATCGCGGTGCCCGCCGCCATTGGTGTGCTGCAGCTGCTGGGGCGCATGCTGCTGTACTTCTTCGAGCATCGCATGGACCTTCACCAAGTCAACCGGCTGATCCCCTGCCTGATTCCGCTGGGCCTGCTGGCCCTGCTGCTGGCGCCTTGGCTGGGCAGCGCGCAGATCGCCGTGCTGCTGCTGTTCGTGCTGCTCTACGGCATGGGCAACGGCATGTTCACGATCGTCAAGGGCACGGCCGTGGCGCAGTATGTCAGCCAGGCCCAGGCTGCATCGCTCAACGGCGCGTTGGGTGTGCCGATGGCGCTCGGGCGCGCCGGCGCGCCTTGGCTGCTCGGGCTGCTGTGGAGCCCGACCGGCGGCTACGTGAGCGGCTTGTGGCTGATGCTGGGGCTCAGCCTGGTCGGCGTGGCCTCACTGGTGGCGGCCCAGCGGCTGGCGCGCCGCTGATGGCTCAGGGATTCAGCGGATAGAGGGCATTGCCCTCGACACGCACGCGGGCACCGACGCCCACCGGCGAGGCCTGTTCCAGGCGACGGATGTCGCCGTTGTCCATCCGCAGCTCAATCTGGTAGACCGTGGTCTTCTTCATTTTCTTCTCCACCGTGTTGCCGGCAATGCCACCACCCACGGCGCCGGCAATGGTGGCCAGCGTCTTGCCGTCACCGCCGCCGAACTGGTTGCCCACCAAGGCACCCAGCACACCGCCGGCCACCGCGCCAGCACCGCTGGGCGCTCCCTCGCGCTCCACTGGCGTCACCGCCGTCACCGTGGCGCAGTCCAGGCAGACCTCCTTGGCGACGGGGGCCGGAGCCGGCGCACCGGAAGCGGGCGAGGCTGACACGGCAGGCTTGCTGCTGCGGGTGGCAGCGGTCTTGCCGGCTGCCGGCTTCTGCTCCGTGACGGCAGTCTTGTTGCCAGCGCTTGCGGGCGCCGTGCCGGTCGCCTCAACAGCTGGCGCGGGTGGCACTGCCACCGGATTAGGCACCGGGCTCACGGCCACCGGGTGCTGCTGGGCCTGGCGCGACTGGACGTAATACAACGCTGACGCCAGGGCCACGACAGCCACGGCAAGCACGGCGATGGCGGCCCACAGGGCGTTGTTGCGAGCCGGCGCAGAGCCGGGTGATTGCGTTTGCGCGTTCATGATCTTCTTCCTTGTGTTGACAGGCGTGAGAACGGGCCGTCACGACGACCCGTCTTTCTAACGCCCGTGACCCTCCAAGGTAGACAGGAATCGCGCGATGAATATGTCTGCTTTGTAAGCTTAGGTAAAAGCCGGCGACATGCAAGCCCGCCGTCACAGCAGGCCGGCAGCAACCATCCACCCACCCACCTTCGCCCTGGCGCTTCAGAGATTGGGCGCCAGCAGGCGCTGCAGCGCCTCCTGTTGCATGCCGCGGCGACGCGCCAGGTCCTGCAACTGGTCCTCGCCGATGCGGCCGACGTTGAAGTAGGTACTCTGCGGATGCGCCAGGTAGAAACCACTCACGCTGGCCGCCGGCGTCATGGCCAGGCTTTCGGTCAGGCCCATGCCGATCTCCTCGCACTGCAGCAACTCGAACATGTCCTTCTTCACGCTGTGGTCCGGGCAGGCCGGATAGCCAGGCGCGGGGCGGATGCCCTGGTACTGCTCGGCGATCAGGTCATCCAGGCCGAGGTGCTCCTGCGGCGCGTAGCCCCAGAGGTCGGTGCGCACACGCTGGTGCAGGCACTCGGCAAAGGCCTCGGCCAGCCGGTCGGCCAGGGCCTTGAGCATGATGGCGGAGTAGTCGTCATGGTCAGCCATGAAGTACTGCTCCTTCTTCTCGGCGCCGATGCCGGCCGTCACCGCAAAGACACCGACGTAATCCGCCGCCGTGCCCTTGGGTGCCACGAAGTCGGCCAGGCATCGGCTGGGACGCTGCACGCCGTCCACCACCTGCTTCTCGGTCTGCTGGCGCAGGCCGTACCAGGTGAACGCCACCTGGCTGCGGCTCTCGTCGGTGTAGAGCTCGATGTCGTCGTCGTTCACGCTGTTGGCCGGGTACAGGCCGAGCACGGCGTTGGCAGTGAGCCAGCGGCCCTCGATCAGGCGCTGCAGCATGCGCTTGCCATCCGAAAACACGCGCTGCGCTTCGGCACCGACGATCTCGTCCTTCAGGATGGCCGGGAACGGGCCGGCCAAATCCCAAGTCTGGAAGAACGGCCCCCAGTCGATGTACTTCGCCAGCTCGGCAAGGTCGAAGTTCTTGAACACCCGCCGGCCGATGAACTTCGGCTGCGCCGGCGTGTAGCGATTCCAGGCGATCGGCGTCTTGTTGGCGCGCGCCTTCTCCAGCGGCCAGAGCGCCGCCTGCTTCTTGTTGGCGTGCTGCTGACGCACCCGCTCGTAGTCGGCGTTGAGCTCGTCGATGTATTTGGCCGCCTGGTCGGACAACAGACCCTGCGCCACGCTCACGCTACGGGAAGCATCCGGCACGTAGACCACCGGACCTTCGTAGTGCGGTGCGATCTTCACTGCCGTGTGCACGCGACTGGTGGTGGCGCCGCCGATCAGCAGCGGAATTTTCTTGATGCGGAAGTGCTCGTCCTTCTGCATCTCGCTCGCCACATACTGCATCTCCTCCAGGCTGGGCGTGATCAGGCCGGACAGGCCGACGATGTCCGCGCCCTCGACCTTGGCACGCGCCAGGATCTCGTGGCAGGGCACCATGACGCCCATGTTGATGACCTCGAAGTTGTTGCACTGCAGGACCACGGTGACGATGTTC
>VFQT010004364.1_pt1 | contig 11851 bp, 9 predicted proteins | sample 3512381 | NCBI WGS metagenome assembly VFQT01 (sample SAMN10412376, study PRJNA504923) | tailings metagenome | isolation source: Relicate 2 Philex TSF3 active mining site | place: Philippines: Tuba, Benguet | collected 2017-08-29 | reverse complement strand
CCCCGATATTATACGTATCCCCATTTTTCCCTTGGTGATATACCAGGTCAATGGCGTTCGCATGGTCTTTTACAAATAACCAATCGCGGGTATATTGTCCGTCTCCATAGACCGGCAAAGGTTTTTTGTTGATAATGTTATTAATAAAAAGCGGGATCAGCTTTTCCGGGAAATGATTGGGCCCATAATTGTTAGAGCAATTACTGATCACAATGGGCAACCCATAGGTATCGTGATAGGCTCTTACAAAATGATCACTCGAAGCTTTGGACGCACTGTAGGGAGAATGCGGATCGTATTTGGTTTGCTCAGTAAAGAAACCAGTCTCTCCTAAGGCACCGTATACCTCATCGGTAGACACATGATAAAAACGCTTGCCTTCAAAATTTCCTGTCCAATGTTTTTTAGCAGTATTGAGTAAGTTCACCGTACCAATTACATTGGTATAAACAAAGTCTAAGGGAGAATCAATCGAGCGGTCTACATGGCTTTCTGCCGCCAAGTGAATCACTCCGGTTGGTTGGTAGTTTTTGAAAATTTGATCGAGTGCTTGAGTATCGAGGATATTGACCTTTTCAAAAACATAATTAGGCTTAGTCTCAATATCTCTTAGGTTCTCGAGATTACCGGCATAGGTCAGTGCATCTAAATTCACAATGCGGGTGTCGAGATAATTGTTTACAAAACGTCGCACTACATGCGAGCCAATAAAGCCCGCACCGCCAGTAATGAGTATGGTTGATTTAAAGGACATTGTCTAAAATAGAAATACGTGATTTATCTACCAATGCAATCAGCTCATAACCTAAACTATCAATTGCCACTTTCACTTCTTTTTTTCTAACGTCTAAGACCTTTGCAGTTTGATCCATAAAAGTTCCACTGGTAATTAACACGCGTTGTTGCGGAGCAAGTTCCATAAGTCTTAATTGAACGTTTTCATGTTCGTCCAAAAATCGTTTAATAGTTTGGATTTCTTTCTCTTTTACAATAGCCGGTTTACCATTCCAGTACACAAAATTGATCACTCCATTGGTCAAACGAACTAAACTTCGGTCGCTATCCTCCACTTTAACAAACACATAAGATTTAAAGAGGGGTTCATCAATGGTTTTTACTCGATCGCTCCACTGCCTTTTTACTTTGTTCAGCGGACAATAACACTCCACTCCTTTTTGGGTCAAAAGTTGATTTACTTTTTTCTCCCAGCGGGGCTTGGTGTAAAGAGCAAACCACTTGCGGTTCATCAATTATTACTTACGGATATTGAAAGCTTCGCCATCTCAGTCACATTATTAAAATTTTAACATGCGCCGGTTGGCAGCTTTTAGCTACTTAATAGGACAGTCCAAAAATAGGTAATTACCTGTTTGATGTGACTGAAGCCAAAATAAAATTTATATGAAAATGAACGACTTACTAAAATTTTTAAATTTAATTTTAGTAGCAATAAATACTTACGTATTTGTATCCTTTTTAACCCTACACTTTGATGTAAATTTTCTTTTTGTCTAACCACCAACAAATTAGCCACATAAAGCTGATGACCGTTAAGGCGTAGACCAAAGAACCATTTTCCGGGGCTCCGGGAATATGGATATAGACCTTTTTGTAAAGCCAGTTCCAAGGGGTAACACCCTCTCCCAGTTTAATAAGGGCTAATCCTTTTGGTAAAAAAGCGCTGAGGGCAAAAACAAAAAGGGCATTTTTACCAAACACGTCAAAGAAGCGGCTGAGTCCGATTTTTACCCCTTTGATTTCTATAAAATAGATCATAGTGGCAATGGTCAGAATGGCTAGTCCGGTGGTATATACTACATAAGAACTGGTCCATATTTTTTTGTTAATGGGCATGACCATGTCCCAGCAAAAACCTGTCACTAACATAGCGATGGCAGCTACAAAAAGGCCGTTTAGCATCGTGGGAAAGCTGTCCTTATTTGCACCCTTTTCTTTAATGTAATTGCCCACAAAAAAACCCAGAATTACCTGCGCGATTGCAGGTATTGTACTCATAATTCCTTCAGGATCAAATGGTATACCTTCTCCTTTGTACATATGGGTGACTCCAAGAATAGCTTTGTCAATATTGGTGCCAAACCAACCTTGCAAGCTATAGGAATCGGCAGGATTACCAATCAGGCAAAGTGCCCAATAACCTAACAGTAATAACATGGCTGCATATAGCGCTCTTGTACCTTTTAAATAATAAACAGTAATGGCCGCAAAAAGATAGGCCAGAGCTATACGCTGCAACACACCGAGGATACGAACAGATTCAAAAGCCCTAAAAGAATAATCGCTTGCTTTTACAAAGGGCCACCAGTTTAGAAATAGTCCTATTAAAAAAATAAGAGCGGATCTTTTTAGCACCTTTTGCCAAAAAATAGCAGGGCCGGCTTGTTCTAACTTGGGCATCACAAAAGCCATGGCATTACCTACTGCAAAAAGAAAAAAGGGAAATACCAGATCAGTGGGAGTTAATCCATGCCAAGGCGCATGTTTGAGTGGAGCATAAATATGCGACCAAGATCCGGGATTATTCACTAAAATCATCAAGCAAACTGTAGCCCCTCGGAATACATCGAGGGAATAGAAGCGCTGGTTCAAGGGTAGCAATTTTAAGTAAGGTAATAAAACTTTGAATTGGTCTTGCGGTGGGGGTGGTGGGAAGATATACTTGTTAATATGAAACCAATTCTTGACCATCAAATTCACGAACTACTTCGATTGAGGTTAAAGGCGCTAGAGGAACATTTTCAGGCGGATGTACTTACCTATTTTGGGGCGTTTGGAGGAGTCGAAGGATTCCTTTTAAAAATTATTGAAGAGCTGGCTGAAGATGAAAACAAAAGGGATAAGATCTATATTATTCTAACCACCAGCGGAGGTAGTGCAACGGTCGTAGAGAGGATTGTAAACATGCTCAGGCATCACTACCAGGAAGTTAATTTCATTGTTCCTGATTATGCTTATAGTGCCGGGACAATTTTTTGCATGAGTGGCGATAATATTTTAATGGATTACTTTTCAGTATTAGGTCCTATTGACCCACAAGTTCAAAACAAAGAAGGAAAACTAGTGGCCGCACTAGGATACTTGGATAAAATAAATCAGTTAATTGAAAAGGCACAAAACAATACACTTACCCAAGCTGAATTTATCATTTTGAAAGATTTTGATTTAGCGGAGCTTCGAGGATATGAACAAGCGAAAGATTTGACTATTACTCTTCTAGAGAAATGGTTGGTGAAGTATAAATTTAAAAACTGGATTACCCACAGAAGTAACCCTGCAAAACTAGACCAACAAGTAACAGAAGTTGAAAAACTAACCAGAGCCAAAGAAATTGCTGACCACCTAAGTAACAACAATAAATGGAACTCCCATGGTAGACCAATCAATATTGACGCCTTAAGAGAACTGCGTCTTGAAATTGAAGATTATAGCCATAATACGGCTCGACGAAAGCTAATACGAGATTATTATGATCTGGCATCCGAGTATGTTAATAATAGAGGTTTCACTATTTTTGTTCAGACTCGAAAATTCATTTAGCATGAAAAGCAAAATCGAAAACCAATTAGCGGAAAGCTTATCCTTTGCTGAAAAGAAATTTAAAAATGATGATTCCATTCAACAATTTGAAAAATCGTTAAAAGAGTTCAAAGAACTAGTTGCAAAGGGTGTTGTACGTGAACGTGGATATAATCTATTATCGCCATCAGACAATAACCCTTTGTTGAAAATCACAGTGAATAGCAAGTAATAAACTATTATCCCTTGCCCATTAACGTCAAGGGATATTTTTTAAACAAACTTACTAATATTTTTGGTATTTAATAACTAAATATTTTAGCTTTATGGTTCAAATTAATTCACGATGGATAGTAAGTCATTCTCAGGCCCGGTGGCCTATCAAGGGAGTAAGGGGTTCTCTCAGCAACAAGTACGCAATGCGAATGCCACAGGCTTTGGTGCCGCAGCAGACGATTACATGGAACGCGGTATTGATCTCAATGAGGAATTGATTCGCAACAAACCCGCTACTTATTTTTTTCGCATGAAGGGCGATGCCATGAAGGAGGCCGGCATTTTTGATGGAGATGTATTAGTAGTAGATCGCTCCGTTCCGTTAGCAAACGGGAAAGTAATTGTAGCTGTACTCAACGGAGAATTACTCGTACGGCGCTTTCACAAGAACTTCTCGTCCGCTTTTTTAATTCCTGAGAACAGTCGGTATAAAGCCATTAACCTCGCTGAGTTCAATGACTTTACGGTGTGGGGAGTGGTTACATATACGATACATCAGCAGAATTAATGGTTGCTGCACACACGTGATTATTGATTAGTGACTATGAAAGCAATTGTGGATTGTAATAATTTTTATTGCTCCTGTGAACGGCTCTTTCAACCGAAGCTCGAAGGAAAACCCGTGGTGGTACTGAGCAATAACGACGGCTGTGTAATCTCACGCAGTGATGAAGCGAAACAAGTGGGTGTTGATATGGGGGTACCACTATTTGAAGTGCGGTCATTATTGCGCGCGCAACAGGTAGCCGTTTTTTCTTCCAACTATGCCTTGTATGGAGATTGTAGTTGGCGCGTGATGGAAGTATTACGAGAAATACTCGGTAAAGAACAAGTAGAAGTATACTCGGTGGATGAAGCTTTTTTAGAACTCGATGAGTTGGGTACGGAAGAACTGGAAAAACTAGCACTCACTATTCGGAACCAAGTAGAACAATGGACGGGTATTCGCGTATCTATTGGCGTAGGTCCTACTAAAACACTGGCTAAACTAGCTAATCGACTTGCTAAGAAAAACAAAGCAGCAACCAACTGCGTGATGGTGCTATCCACCGAGTCAGAAATTGAAGAGGCCCTACGCCGAACCGCGGTAGCTGATTTATGGGGTATTGGCAGACGCTATGGCAAACAACTCCGCGAGCGCTGGGGCATCTATGATGGCTGGCAATTGTCACAGGTGAGTGAAACCTTTGCCACTAAATATCTCGGCGGTGTAGTAGGCACAAGACTCGTACGCGAGTTAAAAGGAATTCCCTCTCGGGAAATGGAGGAGGAACGCACCCAAAAAAAAATGATCGCCACCACGCGTATGTTCGGCCGTAAAGTATACGATATCCAAGAAATCCGCGAAGCCATTGCTACTTATACCGCACGTGCAGCAGAAAAACTTCGTAGGCAATTTAGTGCGGCAGGCTATCTTTCCGTATTTATTATCAGTCATGCACCCGGACAAAGACACGGCATGGCCTATGACAATCACTGCACACTCGATAAACCCAGTGCTGATTCAAGTGTGTTAATTCATAAAGCACTAGAATTAGTCAACGCTATTTTTAAACCCGGATTGGTCTATAAAAAAGCAGGCGTAGTACTCGGTGATATTGTTCCTGAATCCGCCCGACAAGGTTCACTCTTTGATCCAAACAGCAGCAACGACAACTTACCCTTAATGCTGGCCATTGATAATATTAATTTCAGCTGCCCGCCTGCACACCAACCACAGCACGACAGTATCCTTCGCTTTGCAGCCTCCGGTACTAATCGAGGTTGGAAAATGAAACAGGAATTTCGCTCGCCTCGCTACACGACTAAATGGCGAGAAATACCGAGCGTTAGATAATTACTGATACTTCTTCATCAAATCCGCTAAGATCTTCCGATCCGCCTCCGTGATCACTTTGGTGGTATCTTGTTGCACAAAGTGAATCTTAAAAGACTGAATCGCATTTTTTTCATTGGCAATATTATAACCAATAATGCGCAGGGCCTGTAGCGCATTAAAATTATCAGGTACGGTTACATTGGTGGTGTCATACCAATACCCAAATCCGTTTTTCGCTAATTGCTCCCAGGGAAAATTACGGTTCGGATCTACTTTTCGACCGGGAGCAATATCCGCATGTCCTACAAAATTGGCCTGCGGTATATTATACGCTCGTTTTAAATGGCCGAGTACATTCAGTAAACTATTCACCTGATCGGGCGTGAATGTTTCATAGCCATCGTTATCAATTTCAATACCAATGCTGGAAGAGTTCAGATCGGTAGCCCCACCCCACTTACTTACTCCGGCATGATGTCCGCGTAAAAGATCGTTGAGCATATGATGCACGGTACCGTCTTTGCAGATTACATAATGTGAACTCACCGCAGTGCGCGCCAATGTAAAAGTCCGCAGGGTTTGATCACAACTTTTTTGTGCCGTATGATGGATCACTACTAAGCTGGGCTTACGCAAAGAAAAATTAGTAGTGCCTACCCAAGGAGTAGCCGTAGTAAAAGAGTCCTTTACCGGATATTCGCGCAGGAGCTTTGCAAAAGACTTTACTTGTTTTTTGTAAACCTTGTTAGTAGCGGCGTATTTATTAGGCGTACAGGCAGCTACTATAAAAGCAGTAGTAATAGCGAAGGCTAAAAAAATTTTCATGCGAGAGAAATTAATCAAAATTATTGAGGTGAGGAAGGTCCGCGTTGTGGACGACCTCCTCCTTGTGATTGGCCACCACGATGACCACCAAAAGGTTTTCCACCACGCGAGGGACCTCCCCGTTTTGGTATACCACCCCCCGCCTGTCTTTTATTCGGTTCATACGCAGGTGTAGCGCCGAGTTCTGCTGGAACTGGTGCTTTCTCCACTTCTTTCTCTAATAGCGCTTCAATAGCACCAAACTTGCGTTGATCCACTTCACTCACTAGGGTATAGGCTGTTCCATCTGCTTCGGCGCGGGCTGTTCTTCCAATGCGGTGTACATAATCTTCTCCATCATCGGGTACATCCCAGTTGACCACCAAATCAATCGTGTCAATATCAATACCACGGCTAATAATATCCGTAGCCACCAATAAGGGCACACGTCCACTGGCAAAAGCACTGAGCGTATTCTCACGAACAGATTGTTCCAGATCACTATGGATCTCCTCCACCGTAAATCCAGAGCGCTTAAGGTTACGGGTAAGCTCTTTCACCGTTTGCTTACGACTACAAAAAACTACCGCATTTTTATATGGCGTTTGCTTTAGCAAATAACTAATTAGTGGCATCTTCTGCGGCTCATGCACTACATAGGCCTTTTGGATAATCTTTTCAGGCGGTTTAGAGATCGCAATATTGATCTCGACGGGATCTTTTAAAATCTTTCTAGCCAGTGCACGGATCTTCTCCGGCATAGTCGCTGAGAACAACAAGCTCTGTCTTGCAGCGGGTAAATGGGCTAAAATTTTATTGATATCTTCCTGAAAGCCCATATCCAACATGCGGTCGGCTTCATCAAGGACTAAAAATTTTAATTGCTTAAAATTTACATAACCCATATTCAAATGCGCAATCAATCGTCCAGGGGTACATACCACAATATCAGCTCCAAGTTGTAATGCTTTTTTCTCCGCTACAAAATTCTGCGCATCACTGCCGCCATAAATAGCAATCGAGCTCAGGTTCGTAAAATAAGAGAGCCCCTCTACGTGCTGAGAAATTTGAATGGCTAGTTCCCGCGTGGGGACCAGAATCAAAGTTCCCACTGAATCAGTAACCGGATGCAAGAGTAATTGATTCATCATCGGCAATAAAAAAGCAGCGGTCTTACCGGTACCCGTTTGTGCAGAGGCAATCACATCTCGTCCCAATAAAATAGGCGGAATCACTTGTTCTTGTACGGGAGTAGCGGTTTCGTAATTGGAAGCTTCGATGCCCTCCAACAGGGCAGGAACAAAATTAAAATCAGTAAAACGCAATGAGAGAAATTTTCATAATAAAAAGGAAAGATACAGAATAAAACGCACTACATATTTCTTCGATACTGCCCGCCCACTTGATAGAGGGCGTGGGTGATCTGGCCGAGTGAGCAAGTTTTAACCGTTTCCATGAGTGCTTCAAAGAGATTTCCATTGGAGATGGCCACTTCTTGTAAGCGGCGTAAGCTTTGTGCAGCGGTAGCTGCATTGCGGGTTTGGAAGGCCCGTAGATTATTGATCTGTTGCTCTTTTTCTTCCGTATTACTGCGGATTACTTCACCGGGGATCACAGTGGGGGAACCTTTTTTATTGAGGAAGGTATTCACACCAATGATGGGGAGTTCACCCGTATGCTTTTGATGTTCGTAATATAGACTCTCTTCCTGAATCTTATTGCGCTGGTACATCCTTTCCATCGCTCCTAACACACCACCACGCTCCGTGAGTCGGTCAAACTCAGCAAGTACCGCTTCTTCTACTAAATCCGTTAATTCTTCTACCGCAAAAGAGCCTTGAATCATATTCTCCGTCTTTGCAGAACCCAACTCGCGGTTAATGATCAACTGAATAGCCATGGCGCGGCGCACACTTTCCTCAGTAGGCGTAGTGATAGCTTCGTCGTAGGCATTCGTGTGAAGCGAATTACAATTATCGTAGATCGCATACAGTGCTTGCAGCGTGGTACGGATATCATTAAAGTCAATCTCCTGGGCATGCAATGAACGGCCGGATGTTTGAATATGATACTTCAGCATCTGGCTGCGCTTGTTCGCCTTGTATTTATACTTCATGGCCTTGGCCCAAATGCGGCGTGCTACTCTTCCAATTACGCTGTACTCCGGATCCATGCCGTTGCTAAAGAAAAAAGAAAGATTGGGTGCAAAGTCATCAATCTTCATGCCGCGGCTGAGATAGTATTCCACAAACGTAAAACCATTAGCCAGCGTAAACGCTAATTGTGTGATGGGATTAGCTCCCGCCTCTGCAATATGATAACCGCTAATAGAAACAGAATAAAAATTACGCACCTGTTGTTTGGTAAAATACTCCTGCACATCGCCCATTAATTTCAAAGCAAACTCGGTTGAGAAAATACAGGTATTCTGCGCCTGATCCTCTTTTAGTATATCCGCTTGTACTGTACCGCGTACTTGTTGTAGGGCACGGGCTTTGCACTGCGCATATTCTTCGGGTTGTAATACTTCATCGCCACTTAGCCCCAATAATTGTAAACCAAGTGAATTATGTCCGGAAGGTAATTCACCTGGAGAAAGAGGGTTATGATAGCGAGGCGCAGTGCCGTTGGCATATTTTTGTTTCAGCACCTCTTGTACACGGCTTTCAAGCCCCAACTCTTTGATTCGCTTTTCACATTGCTGATCAATGGCAGCATTCATAAAAAAGGCTAGAATGATCGGAGCCGGACCGTTAATGGTCATCGATACCGAGGTCTTGGGATCACAGAGATCAAAGCCACTATAGAGTTTTTTGGCATCGTCCACGGTGGCAATACTCACGCCACTGTTCCCTACTTTACCATATATATCCGGGCGATGGTCAGGATCTTCTCCATAGAGCGTCACCGAATCAAAAGCGGTAGACAATCGTTTAGCCGGTTGATCGGTACTTACATAATGAAAGCGCTTGTTCGTCCGCTCCGGTCCGCCTTCGCCTGCAAACATTCTGGTGGGATCTTCTCCTTCGCGTTTGAGTGGAAATACGCCAGCGGTATAGGGAAAATGACCCGGTACGTTTTCTTGGGCTTGCCAGCGAAGTAAATCACCCCAATCCTTGAATTTAGGCAGCACCACTTTAGGGATTCGCGTTCCACTGAGACTGGTGCTGGTCATCGGCTGCCGAATGGTTTTATCACGAACGGTGTATTCGTAAAAATCCTCTTGGTAGGCTTTGACTTTTTGCGGCCAGTTGGTAATGAGTTTACGACTAACGGGAGTGAGTTGTTCCGTAATTTTTTCAATTTCTTGTTGTAACGCTGTGGCTAAGGCTTGATTATTTTTTACCGCCTCAGTTTGTAATGCCCCTTGTAATTGATACCAACGAGAAGCCAGCTCACTTTGTGTGTGGACCAGTTGATCGTACTCGCGGTTGTTAGAGGCAATTTCTGCAAGGTAGCGCACGCGGCTGGGTGGGATGATGGAGCTACTTAATTCAGCAGTGGCTTCAAATTGGGTTGTGCCAAATTTTACTTCTGTTTTTTCTTCGATCTTTTGTAAGAGTAATTGAAAAAGTTTGTTGACCCCTTCATCATTAAACTTGCTGGCCATCGTGCCTACTACGGGGATGTCTTCGTCTTTGGCGCTAAATAAAGTATGATTGCGTTTGTATTGTTTCCGTACATCGTTCAACGCATCTTTGGCTCCTGCCTTATCAAATTTGTTAAGACAAATTAAATCGGCATAGTCGAGCATGTTGATCTTTTCTAATTGCGTGGCCGCTCCGTACTCAGGCGTCATCACATACATACTCACATCACAATGATCCAAGATACTTGCATCACTTTGTCCTACTCCGGCGGTTTCAATGATGATGAGATCAAATGCGGCGCGTTGACAAATCGCTACGGCATCGCGTAATGCTGAGCTTAGGGCCGTATTATCATCGCGTGTAGCCAGTGAACGCATATAGGCCCTAGGATGATTGATCGCGTTCATTCTTATCCGATCGCCGAGTAATGCACCTCCTGTTTTTTTACGGGATGGATCCACCGAAATCACCGCCACGGTCTTATCGGTAAAGTTGTTGAGGTAGCGACGCACGAGTTCGTCCGTAACACTACTTTTTCCTGCACCGCCGGTTCCGGTAATTCCAAAAACGGGTGCTTTTTTTGTGGCGGTTGTAGCAGGTAGTAGTCCCTCGTAAGATTCTCCTTGCTCAGCAAGGGTGATGGCACGTGCAATGGCAATAATGTCTTTGGATTCGCCGAGTACATAGGGGGGCTTTCCGGGTTGTGGTTGATGTGCCCACTGGCTGCTGCGACAAATTTCAATCACCTCCTTGATCATGCCCTCGAGTCCTAATTGGCGACCATCGTCGGGGGAATAAATTTTAGCGATGCCATACGCATGGAGTTCTTCAATTTCCTCGGGTAAAATGGTACCGCCGCCGCCGCCTACAATTTTGATATGCCCGCAACCGCTCTGATAGAGCAGGTCCTTCATGTATTTAAAATACTCCACGTGTCCGCCCTGATAGCTGGTAATGGCAATGCCCTGCGCGTCCTCTTCAATAGCCGTTTCTACAATTTCCTTGACGCTGCGGTTATGCCCCAGGTGAATGATCTCGGCTCCTTGTTGTTGCAGGATCCGGCGCATGATATTAATAGCCGCGTCGTGCCCGTCAAAGAGACTGGCTGCGGTAACAATGCGGATGGCGGAATGTGGTGTTTGGGGCATCTTTTTCTTGCATCGGATGGATGCGGTGGCAAAATTAACAAAAAACGAATGAGTGTTAGTTTTCAAAAGAGACAGAAATGCAAGGGCTTACCTACTTTTGTTCTATGCAGCAATGGATTGATGCAGTAACCGCCCTGTATACGCAATGGAAAGGTGTAGCGCCTGTTTCCCTGGATGTGCTTCCGCAAAGTGGAAGTGAGCGCCGGTATTTTCGGTTGCATGGGGGGAATGGGTCTTTTATCGGCACTTATGGCAATAATATCCGCGAAAACGAAACCTTCTTTTATTTCTCCAAGCATTTTCGCGAAAAAGGACTGGCTGTTCCTGAAATTTTAGCCATCAGTGAGGACCGACAGTTTTATTTGCAAGAAGATTTTGGCGATGAGTCCTTGCTTTGGCACTTAGAGTCCAAGGGACAAACGCCGGAAGTGTACGAACTTTTTAAAAAAACTACTCAGGCGCTCGCAGCCTTGCAGGTGCGCGGAGATCAGGGGCTCGATTACAATCACTGTCTTACCAATAAAGAATTTGGCAAGCAAGCGATCCTCGCGGATTTACTCTACTTCAAGTATTATTTTTTGGATGCGTTGCGTCGTCCGTATGATAAACAACAACTCATTGACGATTTTGAAGCCTTGAGCAATTATCTGACGCACACCGAATACAAATATTTTCTT
>VFQT010004363.1_pt1 | contig 11853 bp, 9 predicted proteins | sample 3512381 | NCBI WGS metagenome assembly VFQT01 (sample SAMN10412376, study PRJNA504923) | tailings metagenome | isolation source: Relicate 2 Philex TSF3 active mining site | place: Philippines: Tuba, Benguet | collected 2017-08-29 | reverse complement strand
TAATTTCATTAAAAATAAATACTATTTTTCTCAAAAACGATAGCAGTTAAAAGCCCTTCTTAATAATATTTAAACCACTTGGTTTTTTGATAGGTTCGCTAACCGCTGACTCGTTTTCCTCCTTGTCGTAATTTTTATTATAGTGCGTCTTTGCGAAGTCCCATAGTTGCTTCGAACCTATTCGATATTCTCTATCTTGAACACCCTTGTACCAAAAAACACAATCTTCTATTTTATTACTTTTACTAGTATTGTCCAATACCAAACATTCATAATTTTCCGTACATGCGGTAAATGTTTCCTGGAAACTTTGAAAGGTCGGGAAAATCCCACAGAAATTTTTCCAAAGTTTCATTTGGTTTGCAACTATATTCTCACGAAGGAGGAATACAAAATCTATATTTGTTCTCATATCGGGGGGCAAATCCATACAATATTGCATACTTAGGAAAAATAAGATTCTCCAATGTCGACCATTCATAAATATTTGCCTCATGTTTTTATCTCGAATCATTTTTTTATCGTACATGAGATCATCTATTAGTAAGAAGACATGTCCACGTTTTGGGTCGTTTTCCTCCTTTACACATTTTTTTTGTTGCTTGATTAACTTTTCCAAAGCTTCACTCTTGAATTCGCTATGGATAAACAAATCGGGAAAATATTTTCCATAAAACCCATTTCCGTCCTCCGTACCGCTCATAATTACACCATACGGAACTGTCCTATGATAGTACATTATATCACTAATTAATGTACTATTATGGGTAACTGTAAAATCCCCCAATAAAAAACGGTGATTGCCATCAACTTCAAATCCATAGTATTGATCTTCCCCCAAGAGTTCAATGGAAATTTCCGAACATTGTTTCGAACATTGTTTCGAACATTGTGATTCGTCTATATTCTTATTTTGATAAAAAGTACACGGAACAATACCCCCAGAAATAAGTACTGTAAAACGTGCTTTGTCGTTTTGGTTCGAATCATGTATAGTTATACTACACATAAACCCCAACGATTGTGCGATGTATTGAATATCGTTCACCAATTGACCATTCCCCAGAGTCATTTCGTAAAAACCATTCGTACAACTTTGCGTATTTGGAAAATATGCGTCTATTATACCAGCAAGTACCTCTACTCGGACTTTTCGAGAATTTATCTTATATATATCCGGTACGTTTCGGGGTCCAATACAGTCGTGAAAAAGGTTTTTGTCTGTGTTTCCAAGCCATGATCCAAATAAATAGGGATCGACTGGGGTATTTTTTTCGGGAAAATCAACTGGGACTTTGTATCCTCTTAGGTTTTCAATAACCTTGGTACATTTTATACATTCCAGGATGGGAATGTCAACGACATCCCCATTTAAAAAACGTTTGCCTTGAATATAGATGGGTTCGTTTGTAACAACGGTAAGACTAAGTACGTGATTTTCGTTTACAATATAGTCATCCCCGCATTTTTGTACAACCTTATACATTTTTGATTCACCGCTTGAAAGCGCGAGTACGGTGCGGGCACACGAATCGTCGCCCATGACTTTGTCCCCAATTGAAATGTCTTGAACCATTTTTATTGAACCATCGTACATAAGAATGGGGGTATTTTTTCCCAAACACTTTCCAGAGCCTCTTTTGCCAATGAAAACACATGTAGGTGGGCTACCCCTCAGTCTCCTATTTTCCATAGTGGCCGGATTAAATTTGTGAATTTTTAGATTCGAAGTCATTTGGTATTCGATTATAATTGGTAAAAGCCATATTATTTCAGGAAATTGTACGACGCTTTATAACGCCAATTACGATCGACTCGATCCGTATTTGAATTCTTAACTATAAAAATCTTCTTGTAGGAGTTCTTTTCGGAACATTTTCTTTTTTAGAACCTTTTCGTATAATAAAACAGATACTATCCCAATTACAATTGATGGTATCGCGCTATATAAATAGATAACGGTTTTATCCTTTGTTTCACTTTCATCTTTCGATCGATTGTATAAATAATTGTACAATATATAAAAGAAGAAGCTACACACTACTAGAAAAATTCCGACTGTTATATAATTTATTTCTATCCCAAGTATCATATTATTCATATATAAATAGAAGAACGGTGTTTTTTTAAAGATCTTTAGCCGCATTCAGTATCTCGGATACAACAGGTTTTCAAGCCTACCAATACTCATTTAGAATTTGTAGTACACCTTCCCGCGAATTACCAAACATATTTCTGTCCATGATATTTCGCGTTGCCACCCCCCGTTGTTGATCCCTCTCAATCTGTCGTATCAGTTGTCTAAATGCGTTATTTGCATCAACCATTTCTCTCACTCGTTGTGGACTAACAAAGGGTGATCGAGGCCTTCGGCTAGGTTGATTAGGGGTAATATAGGGGTCTCCTACGATGGTGTGGGAATATCGTCTCCTATATGGACCAGATCGCCGTCGAACCAATTGAGGGGGTCCTGCGCGATTGATTCGTTGCGGCGTTCGGTCTCTGCGTGGCGGCGTTCGGTCTCTGCGTTGCGGCGTTCGGTCTCTGCGTTGCGGCGTTCGGTCTCTGCGTGGCGGCGATAGTTGGTTCGGAAAATTTTGTATTTCTCCTATAAGAAAGGGAGGGGGTGTTCCCTGGGTATAGAACCGATTTAGCGGAAATTCGGGACTTTGGGGGCTCTGAAAGATGGCTACGATTTCTTCATATGGATCATCGTGTAATAAAGCGTTTCTTGGACTGCGGCTCATTTTTACTATTACAAAACATATTTATATTTAATTATTTATTTGATTATCTATTCGACTAATTATATTTTCTAAATCATCATACCCACCAATTAATTTCCCGTAATTATAGATAGCCGGAATTGTTTTTGTTCCACATATTTCAAGTGCTTCCGCAATCGTTTGGTAGTAATCGGTGGTAAAGGGTATTTTTTTGGACGCGAGTAATTTATCAGCCCTTACGGTGTAGGGACACTTGCGAGATCCTACGATATGGATTTTGAGTGGTTTCGAATAATCGTGAGCATGTAAAGGGCTTTTAACGTGAACATGTAAATGATTTTTGATATCATTGTAGCTACAATTTCCATGAATAGAAAAATAGTGGAAAATCGAGTCACCCTGAGGTACGATAGGTAAAATATTTTTTTTGAGATACGAATCGTAGTTTGACACATAATACTGCAAGGTTTTTTTCTTGGTTTCTGTATCTAATGAAACGTAAGGTACGTACATATTTTTAACGAAAATATTATTGTGGGTAATGGATAAACTGAACCACTGGTCGCATTTCATTATTTTTTTGGCGATTTTTTCGATATTTGGTAAGATGTCATATATATCGGTAACTTTAAAATCTACGAAAAAAATACTACCGTATTTATCTACGATATAGAATCCCGTGTCATCTTCATATTCTCTTAGATATTTTTTAAAAGGACTACTTTTAATGGTTCCCTTTGAATAGATGGGTATACCGTTGCATTTTAATTTATTCCCGCACCCTTTGACAATTTTCTTGTGATTAAAAATATTACCTAACTGAAACGATTCAACAAATTTGATAAAATCTTCTGGTGTAATTTTATTATTCTTATTGACGCGATGAGTTCGAAACCCATGTGTACTTCTAAAATATATTTCAACAAGGACAACAATGATTCCTCGCAAAACGTCACAAACTATATCGGTGAGGAAGGTTTGATCACGTCCCGCAACGCGATCAACCAATTCGCCCTTTGATATTTTTTTGGACTTTATATATCGAATAAAATCATCGGACGAATCACGGGAAGCTATATTCTCAACATATTTATATATCCGTTGTAAGATCATCTCCACTATTTTAACGGAGTGTCGACAGTCACGAAAAGATGATTCAGAAACGATTGATTCCATGTTACTCAATGATCTCAGAACACAGGGATTCGTTTGAAATATATAAACGCCCTCTACCGAAGGTATAGCGTGTGCGAATGATCCGCGAAGTCCAAACAAGATAGATTCTCGAACATCTTCCCCACTTGGCCATCCCCATACAGTATCTTCCTGAAGATAACAACTAATTGGGTGGGTGTGAAAATTGAGAATTCCCAATGGTGCATTGACGCTATCCTTTCCTCCCTTGACGGTGTGTATTTTCTTATGCGACGTTCTTCTTTTTATTTCACCGGTTTTTGCATTTGCCGGAAAGGTAAATTTACCGCCTACTTCGTATTTTTTAAATAGGAGTGGGTATACTTGTAGGAGTGTTTCCTTCCCAATGACCCACTCTTTGATTCCACCAAACGTATCGATTGAACACATTTCTATATATTATAAATACATTAAAAATTAAATAATTGAAAAAAAATAAAATCAATATACAAGTGATGGCAAATTATATCTGGGAAAATGGAGAAAAGGTAACAAATGCCATAAATAATTTAAATATTACTAATTATTGCGTTTCCCAACAGGGCACCAGTACGGAAAATCATTTACTCGAAACCGGTGAAAAAAAATGGATTCCCAAACCATACGGACCACCTAGTTGTGGTTATTTCGCCGTACTGCATCGTCCGGAAGTGAATAGATGGCTGTACCGTGGATGTAACTTTTCAAAATGTAAGAAAACTCCGGAAGGAAAACTAGACTGTAGACCATCGGATAGCAACCCTGACTTGGTTTGCGATCTCGACGGTTTGTGTGGTGAACATTTAAGGGGAATACAAATTGGCGATCCAGAAATGAGTCCTAAAGCTTACCTGGCCTGCAACAATGACGCCCCAGGTGGATTAGTTGACCCAAGGGCCGACATGGATCTTTATACGAAAACGAACGAGGAGAATTCCGATCACCTCCGTAACGGATTTATCATGGATGGCTGTGAATGTCAGGTGAAAGCGCAATTTGCGGAAATGTGTAGTACTAGAAAAACAGAATTGTTGGGTGGTACATCATTAGGTGGAAATTTTCAGTATACTCCTTGTAAATCGGTAAACTGTGACAAATACACCGAAAAGGGTAAAACGAAGCCATTTTACCCGTCCAATTATTGGCAAAAGGATTTGGCTGGCGAAGTATGGAGTGGGTACGGGGAGTGTCGTTCTTCTGTAAACGCAGACGTAGAGGAGTTTAAGATCAATTACAACGATGATGTATTTTCAAACAATACGTGTGGATTGTATATTCAAAAATGGGCGAAGACTTGCGAGTGGTGTAAAAAACAAAGAGGGTATATACCCGCCCCCGATACCGGGCTCATTTGTGCCGAAGACAAGGATTGCTACGGTTCTTGCATAATATTGCCGGACGAATGGCAACCTGCCGAAGACAAAATCGGAAAAATTGGGTTTTGTGTTGGGGATATGAAAATGGATTGCAATATATGCGATGCTAATATATGGGAACATATTCCTGGCGGTTGGCAAGCAGTTGTGGATCCCCAAAACCCCCTCCACGAATTGGCAAAATTGTCGTACATACCTAAAAAACAAGAACTAGACAATTCATTTAGCAAGACTTGTGAAAATTCAGGGGTTTCTGTTGTGAATTACAACAATTCTGGCTTAGAGAGATCCGACAACGATTTATCCCCGTCGGTTTCATTTTGTGATGCAGGACCGTACCAAGCAAAGTTAAACTTGGGGATTCTGACCACAAACTATACGGAGGACGGGTGTGTACTCAACGCCGTTGGGAGATACGATCTGGGAACGTCATTTGGGACAAAATCGTGGGACAATAATAAATGCGCAAACGTATGTGGGAGTGGATGCGCCAAGTTATCATGGAATGATCCCGGCGCTACCGGGGATAATGTGTGGGACGGTGAGGTAAAAAATAGTTCTCTGTCTACGATTTCAAATGGTTGTAACATTGAAAAAAACTACGTAGGCCCAAAGGACATTAATAAATTCAATGTCCCGGACAGTACCAAGATTATGTGCGAACGAAACCCACAAATCACCGGGTACGGAACAAAAGAAAACGACCCTAGCGATCCAACGCGTAGCAACTACCACATTGCGATGAATTGGTTAAAGGGTACGGTCGACCTTAGTGAATACGGTATTGAAAAGTCCAATTCCCCCGTATACAACAAAGAACAAATAAAAGAACACGTAATGGAGGCATTGCGGTGTTGCAACGGTCTTACTCCCAACAAGGACCTTTCAAGAAAGTATTGTATACCGGCTAGTGCGTGTCCAAGTAGTGATTTTTGTAAGGACCTGATGGAGATGACGATCAAGGACGAACTACCGGGAGATTTAAAATTCGATCTTTACAAGTTCGCAAACAAATATCCCGAGGGGTTTGACCCGATCACATTCGATGGCGAGGAGCCGGCATTTTACGCAAAAATGTATTGCGAACTTATGTCAGGGGGAGGTAACCCAATACCGACGGACAAAACCCCGATTCCCACTAGTGGGGGGAAAAAGGGGTACGACAAAAAAATAAACACCCTTTGTCGCAAAGCTCTTTACAATTACGCAATCGAACCCGTAGAGGTTGAACAAAAATCAGAGGAGTACTTGCTGAGTTCCTACAAACTCCCGTTGCGCATATTTGACAAAACCGTGTACGATTGGTGCAAAAACGAAAAACTAAAGGACGTCACACCCAACCAATACGGAGTGTGCGATATGCTTTTGGGCAAAACATGTCAGCAGTTGCAAGTAGACGGGTGGATCAATGAAAATTGGAAACAGTCGCCCATTCTTCGCGCGTTTGTCGACAAGGACGGAAATTGGGTTGAAAAGGGAAACCCGGATCGCACGCATAGTGGGGTAACGGCGGAAAAAATTAGCCAAACGTGTGGTTGTTTTCTTCTTGGTGCGCAATGTAAGGATAAGAATTGTTCGTATTATTACTGCGGAGTGGGAGAAAACAACGGATTGGGTCCGGGTAAGGTAAGTTATGACGATCTTACAAAGTTCATCACGAGAGGGTCTAATATAAATAAGGAGGAGAGTTTGCGACCGTACGGCAAACAGGGAACGTTGCCAAAATGGGATGTCGGGGTAAAGGGTGATTTTACTTGTGTAAATAGTGAGGGCGAAAGTAGTTGTTTTACCGGGTGTAATTATGTTAATTACTACGACATTTGTTGGAATGCTGGACCCGATAACAGAAAGATGGATGTGGCAAGGGATGTAAATCGTTGGGACTGTAACCCCCTGGACAATGGGGATAGTTGCCAGTCAACCGAATGGTTCTCCGACGAAACCAAAGATCGGTATAGCTGTTTCGGAGTTTGTCCCGTAGAGTACGTGGGATTTCCAAACTGTGGTACAAACGAATGGTTCCGCAGGGACAAACCCATAGGACTGACGCCGAATGAAAAGCAAAAGGGTGTTATTAGGTTGGATTCTGCCCAGGGTGGATTTCCCCTCTGGCAGAATTTTTACGCGTATGACGCATCCGTTAATACAAATGTAGATGTTATAAGCATTCCCGGATGGTCATCCGAAGTCATGTTGGGCAGGAACGGGGCGGGGGTGAGGGCGTGTCAATTTTCTAGTTGCAACAACTCAGACTCCATAAGACCGTACGGTGTCCCCTTTGGTGCGAATTGTGGTACGAGCTGTAATGTACGCCAGCAACAGAGTTTTTTAAACAATGGCACAGTTTCCGCAAATTCCATCATATTCAACAACGACGCCGGGAATGCCTGCCAATTTTCAGATTCATGGACGGGGGTGGGATTTAATTCAGATAACAAGGAGGCGCGAAACACATTCATTCAATATTTGGGTTCCGAAAATAACTGTTCCGCAAAAAACACGGAAAAGGAAATAAAGGATTGTATTACCAAGAGCAAAATGTGTATCAACACATCGGACGGGGACAACTGTCAACTTTGCGGAGACCCCAACGGTGGCGCAGTCTGCAACGAACCAAATTGCGCAGATTCCGCAAAGAATCATACGTGTTGCACAGCACCCACCACAAAACCAGAAGATCAAGGTGAATTTTCTTGCCATGCCAAAAATTTCCTTAATGCAACCGATGTGAAAAGATGCAGCGGGTTACAAAACAAAGCGGATTGTGACCGCGACGGTTATTGTTCGTGGGATACGAAATGGGCTTCCGATAACAAAACAGTAAGGTCCATACTAGGTAACAATATAACCTATATTTGCCAAGAAAACTGTCCTTCCGGGACATACGACTTGGTTCGACTACAACAAGAAAAGTGTGGTGGATTGTGTGGGGACATAACGGATGAAAATGTGTGCAACAAAAATCCATGCGGTGTGTGTAGTTGGATTTCAAGTGGGGAAACAAAACGCTGTGCCGCAAAGTGTCCATTGGTGAGCAAGGATGCTCCTAGGGTTGATTTGCCGCAGCCGCCAACGGTCCCGCCAACGGTGACGCCAACGGTGGCGCCAACGGTGTCTCCTGGGTATGATTTTTGGACGGATCCTAGGAATCCGCTCCATAATCTTTCTCCGGCGGTACAGATTTTTATAATGGTGCTTCTTGGTTTGGCGATTGTTGGATTAGGTGTTGGAATGGTGATTCTTTTTCGAAAATGGCGAAATAGTCGTTTGACGTAGGCTCTTCACGAATGTGTGTTCACGAATGTGTGTTCACGAATGTGTGTTCACGAATGTGTGTTCACGAATGTGTGTTCACGAATGTGTGTTCACGAATGTGTGTTCACGAATGTGTGTGATTTTTTCTGTGGTGAATTTCTTTTGAAAAAAAAATATATTCATTTTTTAAATCTAAAATGTCTTCCTCTCAGGCACAAAATCTGTTCCCTAGTTCCTTTCTTGAGACAGAGGGTTGCCAAGGTCCTAGATATGTTCGAACTCAGCCTAGTAGGGAAACAGCGGGTGTTCTTTTGAGTGAGTGTAGTGAAAAATACATAACAGAATTTGAGTTACCCTACCGAAATCTTACCGCATACATAAAAAGTTTACAGACAAATTGGATAAGACTGACGGATGAGCAAAAGGAATTTATTGTAAGGGATCTCATAAACAACATCCCCTCACTGCAAAATTGTGGCGCAGAAGCGCCAGCAGAAGCGCCAGCGGAAGCGCCAGCGAGTCAGCAAATGGTGGTTGAAAAATTTACTGAGCCGGATCTGATCTCCTTTTTGAATACGATGAAGGATTCCCCAAACAAGCAAGTGAAGGAGCTCCTAAACGCTATGTATCGCCCCAACGATTCAATCAAAGCGGGGGTTTCGGAAGAATTACGCAAGGAAATTCTAACGTCCTTCAACCAATGGAGTGACGGGGAATCGTTGTATTACCATGTAAACTATAAAACAGGTATCATACTGTTTTTAATGGTTTTGTTGTTTTTTCTGCTTGGGGTAGGTGTGGTCATGTCCATCAATAATCGTTGAAAAAAAGAACGCCATTGTCGTAATTTGAAAAGAAATAAAATCCTTTGGTTTTTTTAAAAAAAAACATTCAAAATGACCGATCTCCGCTCCGACCCAGTGGTGACAACTTTGTTTTACAAATTCCAAGGCATTTTAAAGACCGAAACAATTACGACAAGCACAATCATTTCACTTGTCACCCAACTCATACCAATCATCCAAAAAATGGTCGTTGGGGACAAAAGGGGGCAATACAAAAAACAAGTTCTCATGACGGTACTTGGCCTATTGGTAGAAGAGGCCGATCCCGCAAAACAAGAACCACTTCAAAACATAATTGACGCAACCGTCCCAGTAATGGTCGACACAATGGTGTCCATCGCTAACGGGGAGATTAACTTACTAGGGAAAGACGGAAAGACTTGCTGCAACATTGCCTAACCTGCAAACTCCATTGCAAGTAATGCAATCAGACCTATGACAGTGCCTCCCCCCACAACGCCCCCGATTATACCGGCCTTTACATCCGGTGTCAGCACAACATCATTTTTTTCGGAAAAACATCCGCAATCTGCCTGCCATTTTTCGGGGTTCACCATGTCGCCAAAAGTGTCGTTGGTCGTACAGGTTCCTATGGAATTGATATTGGAGCAAATGTCATCGGAGGATCCCTGTTTACAAATGAGACTTGGGCACCATGTGCACAAATAATTTTCGGAAATTTGCGGAACATTTATCATAGACGGTTCGCATTTGTGGATCCACGCGTAAGAATACGAACACTGGTCGACTGTGCTAGCGCCTCCTGGTGAAATTGATTTTTCTCCTGATATAGAGCCCATATAGCGTAATTCTTTTTCGCATTCGCGGACAGCCTGCATTACATTCTCCGGTGCGTCGGACGCGAGACAGAACCCCGATTCCCGGAGTATTTTCGTTTTTTCTTCGGGACCAAGACCTTGGAGCGTTTTTGGGTCAACGGCCATGTCCGGTAATTTCCCGAATATACATTGGTTCCACAATTCTTCCGACTGATTGTATTCGCATTGGTTATAATTTGAACAGCGATTGCCTCCGGGTAAATCAACCCATTCCGTGGGTTCTCTTTGGGCATACCCTTGCGGTTTTTCGGGCGGAACCTCTTGGGGGCGTTTGCTTTGATTTTGGCACCATGTGCAGTATCCGGATCCCTGAACAACTTTCCCCCCCGTACCATCACTAGAGACATTTCTGAAAAACACATCGCCACACATAAATTTTCCATTTTTGATACCACAGTCAGTCGTTTTCGGGACGTATTGGCATCTATTGGTAGCAAGACATTTCTTATTGCAATTGTTTCCGGAACATGTTTCCAAACAACAAATTCTTGTCCTAGGGTCGTACGAGGTATTCTTTTTGGAGTCCCACGCACTTTGGGAACATGAGACTTTAGCTGTAATATTGTTTAAGACAAAGTTGGGGGATTCTATGCAATTCAACCCATGGACAAGCCCAAGGTCGGTGCAACTTTTTACTACGTCGTACGATACGGGATTTAGGGGAGGTGGGACATTAAATTTATTTTTGAAATTATCATAGGGATCGTCCGTTACGGCGGTGCACGTATTTGATTCATTGTTCCAAGAACAAAAGTAGGGCATCGCGTCGCACTCTCTTTTTGTTTGAAAAAGTTTGGAGCAATCATCGTTTGTCAAGGCCTTTCCCCCATACGACCAACAATTTTCTTGACAAACGTCGGTAACGTTGTCGATTTGACGTAAGAATTCCATGCATATGTCATTTTTTTGGTTGGGTATGGGGGCACAATCCCCTGTTTGTTCCCCGCTAGAATTTCCTATCTTACAGCCGAGTGTTTGGTTCCTTATACTTAGGGCAGGGTCTACGACTCCGGATTTACAAGAAAAATTTGAAACGTTAGGGTCACAGCAGCTTAATATTCCATCGCAGGTGTTGGTGTCCCATCCCCAGCATTCTCCGCTGAATCCAGCCGGGATGGTTCCTTGGGATCCTATGTTTTGGTAGCATATGGGATCGGTTGGTTTGCAGCGTGATGTTCCACATTGGTATGTTTTGCCACAATTCTCGGATTGGTAGCAAGGAACGATGGGTAGATCGGGCATGGTTACTTATCATTTTTTTTATTTTTTTCATAAAAAAAAATTAAAAAAATTAAAAAAAAAATAAAATCTATTAGTAACATTAATAAAAGTAAAAATGCCCCAATTACAAAAGAACCTCATGACTCTATCGGTAGAAGTAATTTTAGCATTGGTGGGAGTTGGTCTCTCAGCGTGGTTCCTTACCGGCTACTCGATCGACTACGAAGACGCGAAGTGTGTTGACACACAAGACCTTTCCCCTTGTAAAAAGCAAGCGGTTTACATTACGATCCTTGCAGTGATGCTTGCTGTGTCACTTGGTATGCTTTTTTGGGGTGTTAGCTGCTATTAGGTTAACAACAGGGCTTTTAACTGCTATCGTTTTTGAGAAAAATAGTATTTATTTTTAATGAAATTA
>VFQT010004361.1_pt1 | contig 11858 bp, 7 predicted proteins | sample 3512381 | NCBI WGS metagenome assembly VFQT01 (sample SAMN10412376, study PRJNA504923) | tailings metagenome | isolation source: Relicate 2 Philex TSF3 active mining site | place: Philippines: Tuba, Benguet | collected 2017-08-29 | reverse complement strand
CTCCCGATTTCGAGATTCGAGCTTTTCAAATTTCGCCCCGGGAAAGCAGGAATTTCAGGATTTCGTGTCCACCCCGAGCCTGTTGCTGTTGGACGGAGAGGGAACGGAGGACACTATACCCACCACGTTGGGAGTTATGACGCCAGCGGTGGCGAGGTCGAAGTCCGTGTCGTTGCAGAGGAGACCACGCTCTGAGACCTTCAGGTCGTCGTGCAGGGAGTACACAAGGTCGCCATTCCCACCGTCTCTGAGACCCGTGGCTGGGTTTATGGCCACGGTCTCGTAGACCTTGAAGTAGGCTCTGGTGCCACCGGTTATCAGAGTGACGACGTTGTTGCCCCCGGCGGGATTTCTGAACTGCTGGGGGAGGTAATTCTGCGGGGAACCGGGGCCTGGACCGTAGGGGGGAGAGGCCTCGTAATTCTCGCTCTGGAAGAGGAGGAACCCAGCGACTTTGTTCCCATCGCTGAGCTCCACGGTGAACTCGGTGTCTCCGGTCACGTACTCAACGTAGGATCCCCCCCTCCAGCCGGAGGACCTGAGGTCGGGTCCGACGGTGACCGGGTACCTATCCGTGGGGAACATCAGCTCCACGTCCCCTACGTCGTTTGGACTCGAACTCTGAGAGAATGAGCGCATGAAGTGGACCCACCGAGAGAAGTTTGTGGATTTGGGTGGGGGAACATAGGACCCCTATCGCCTTTTGAATTTCGACATATTCATTCTTGATTCGTGGCTGCCGAACCCGGATTTTCTCCTGACGACGGGCGGGCTTCCGAAGGCAGCGCCACCTCTGGGAGAACCCAAAGGTCCGATGTTCCGGGACCCGGAGATGCTGTGGACCTTCTTCGAGCTCTGGGATGCGACCCAGACCATCCGGGCTATGGCGTCCGACATGTCGTCGTGTTTCCCGTCGATGTTCGGAGCTTGAACCCTGACTATGTACTTGCTGATGACCTCCTGTTCGAGCTCCAGGAGTTCCGAAATATGGGCAGAGTGGCTGTCTCCGTCCGGGATCGGCCAGTCGTAGAGTTCGAGCTTCCGGTCCAACATCATGGATTTGAAATTCTGGTATATGTTGCTGCTGACCTGCCTCGAATGGTAGAGGCTCTCAAGACTCGATACCCCTCGCTTCCTGAGAGCCTGTTCCATGGGAATCCCGAGCCACTGGTCGAAGATGCCGGAGACTATGTAAAAACGCTTCGTGAACTCTTGTATCCAGTCGGCCACGTCGTCGAATTCGAGCCTGTCGAGGGACTCGAAGTCACCCTCGCCGGCTTTGATCCTGTCAACCAGGTCCAGGACGATTTTGCCCTCTGAGGAGACGTGTCCGATGGCTATGGCGGTGTAGTCCCCGGCGAGCGCGACGTCGATGCCCATGAAGTGGGGTTCGAGGGCGGGAGCCCTGTACTTCGGCTTCAGATTGGGGTTGATGCAGTCGAGGAGGTCCTTCTCGTTCTCTACCCAGCCTCTCGTTCTGTCTGAGAAAACCGCCCCGAACTCGGTGAAGAAGATGTTGGCGTCTTTCAGATATGAGGCCACAAAGGTCTCGGCGGGAACCGTGGGATTCACCTCCCAGGTCGGGGCCTGGATGCACAAGAGGTTATCGGCGGCTTGGTTGTTTCCGAACCCGAGCCTGAACTGCTTGTAGAAAAGACCCTGCTTGCCGAGAGGGGAAGAGATCATGACGATCCGACCCTCGTTTTCACCGATCGGCCTGGTGTTATTGTTGGGGTCCTTGGGGGAGAAAGTTCTGGTGGAAGGTTCCACCGCCTGGTAGACCTCGTCGGCGGAAGCCTGACCTGATTCACCGAAGTGGGCGGCTTCGTCGAGCGCCACGAATATGTTGGCACCACCGCGGAGACCCTTGGCCACGCAGGACCTGAAGGTCACGTTTATGGAGTATCTGGCCTTCGGGTTATCAGAGTACTTACCATAATTCTCTATGTCGAACGGCGTCTGGAAGGTCGCAAATGACTGGGTCGCGTTTGCGGCGTAGGCTTTGAAGAATTCGCATTTCTGGAAGTGCCCGCTGGCCTCCCTATACAAGAGACCAGCTTGGTCTCTGTCGGTAGCCACGGAGATCAATTGGATGACGTTGGACTGAGAGGAGCCGTAGAACTTCTGAGGATTGCCTTTCAGCAGCAATTTGTAGGTTTCGTAAGCGACTATGCAGGAAGTGATCAGAGTCTTGCCTGATCTTCTCCCGATCGAGAGAACCATTTCCCGGCGTTCTCTGCCTGGGATCACTCTGTCTATGTTGCAACGTCCCTCACTGTGAAGGAACTTCAGGTACCCGGCTTCGGTCATACACCGGTGGTCCTTCCTTTGGAAGTCGGTGACCACGATGCGATTGATGTAAAACCCATCCTCGTCAACGAGTTCGGGTTTGTACTTAGGATGGTCCCTCGGGATAGGGACGTCCAAAGGGAAATTGTGCTTGTTGTCGTCGAGCTCCATCCCGTAGTGGGCCTTGATGATGACCCTCTGTACGGGGAACAGCCTGAGACCCAAACCCCAGGGAGCCTCTATGAAGGTTATGGGGTCCACGATGTCGTTTTCGGACCCGGAAGATTTGGACCTTCCGACAGAGGCGGCTATGTCAGAGAGGTTCATTTATCACCCTCTGCTATCTTCTTGGCTTCGAGTTTCCAGGCCGGCTTTGAGACCGCGGCAGAGAACCTGTTGAAAATGGTCTCTATATGCTCCTTGCGGGTACCGGCGGCCTCCATGGCCTCTTTCATGGTGGAAATGACGAGCGTGAAGAGCTTCGAGAACTGCTCGGACTCTATGTCGATGGAGGTCTCTTTGGAGACCCTGCGTCTCGCTATCCAGGCGTCGGCCATGGCCTTGGATATTTTGGACTTTTTGGATATGACGTTGGAGGGGTCGAGTCCCTTCCGGTTGTGCTCGTGGATCTCGAATTCAAGGCTGGCGACGTCCTGAGCCAGGGACTTCATGATGAGATTGAAAATTTCGTCGGACTCTGGACCCCTCTTCGACGAGGAGACGAGTTTGTTGTTCCCGACGTGAGAGGACCTAAAGTTCTGGACGTCCTCGATCTGTTTGCTCGCGGAGGGGAGCTTGTTGATGAGGCCAGGCTGCCCCCTCATGATGATGACTTCGCCGTACTTGTTGAGCTGGACTACGTCGTTTTCCAGGTCAACCTCTTCCGGCTTCTTGTAGTACTCCTTCCCAGCTATGTCGAGGACCTTGACCCTCCTGGTCCCGTCCGGGAGGTTGGCTATGAGTTCTATCCTGTCGGCCTTCGTCTGGTGCTGCATCTCTAAATAGCCTCTGGCGGACCCTGGAAGGGTTCCCCTCCAGTCAGGTGACCGCTGTCAGGTATCAGTTGGAAACTGTTGGGGGAGAACCCGTAAACACCGAACGTGGTGTTGTTGCCCAGAAACCCGTAGGGACCCAACACGGTGATTATACCCGCTGCCTCGGTGGCATCGAAGCCCTCCAAGTCGGATATGGCCAGAGCCAGAGTGGCGGCGTCGGTAAACTCGACGTCGTAAGTGAGGACGTTGGGACCGATCAGGACGGAGGTGGGGCCATTCACCGCCCCAACGATCTCTATGGTGCCCTGAGCACGGACCGGGGTCGCCGGGACGGTGTAGGTGGAGAGACCGGACCTGATCCCCAAACCTGGGGTGCCGCCCGTTCTGTTCACCAGACTCGAAGGAGCGCCGACGTTGGACAGCTCGATAAATACCTGGTCTTTGTAGGCCTTGCGTGTCATGACTCCGTTTCTGACGACCGGGGCCAGGACAGTGAAGGGCTTGCAACCGGTCAGAAGCCTGTTGGTCATTACAAATTCCTCCGAAGAGAGGAGGATTTATAATGGGACCACCGAACATGGGGATTTTGGCGATGGACAGAACGGAGACGGGGTTCACACCCTTTTGGGAGCGCGCTTCAGTTCTTTCATCGGGATGAGAACCTCGGAGTAACCGTAATAGCCAGGCTTGCCGTTCCCGAGTGAGGGCAGTCTCACCAAGGTTAAATCGTTGTCGTAAATCATCTCCACATCCCCGATGTTGGAATGGGTGCCGTAGGTGGTGTACTTGTTCGGGACCACGACTCTGAAGCCAACTTTTATGTCATCCTGAGCGAGCTTTGCGACCAGGTCAGCCAGGATGATCCTCCGCTCGGGGGAGCCATTGGGAAGGGAGTTAGCTAGCCGAACCATGGACGACAGTATGCCGGGGGTCTGGTATTTCGACATCTCGTGATCTCCAAACATGGGAATGTTGGTGCCTAAAGTTCCGATCCCTGCCCTTATTGGTATACTAACGACCTTTTCCACCGTAGGTTATATTCTGCCAGACGGGTGTCCTTCCTCTCTGCTCCCGACCGTCTGGGATCTTCGGGGACTCCGTGGCCATTGGGGTGGCCTGATAGTCGAATCCGACCGGATGAGGTTCCGCATCCACGCAGGAAGAGAGCTCCGGGTTCGTGTATCTGGTCTCCGGCCAGGGGAGCCTTTCGAGTTCACTCATTGGGACCCGGTACCTGATATCAGTCGAATCCAGGTACCCTATCTGGAAAGTTTGCTGGAGGATGAGTCCCCGGACCTGGGTCCTGCGGACCGGCCCTATGCTGTATCTCTCTCCGTTCTGTTTGACCAAGAAGTCACGTTGTGAGACCATGGGGGTGGGTCCTATCCAGACTTCGTAGGAGTGTTCCAGTCTCCTCCCGAATTGGGTCTGGGTGACTTTGCGCTCATTGTCGTCCGGACCAATTATGACGTCCACCGGGCCTTCATATCCCCCTCTCCAACCAGTTCCGTAGCACCTCAGACAGTTGTTGAGGGGCTGTTTGGTGTACTCTTCGAGTCTCTGGTCCCAGACGCAGTCACAACGCACTCCGGTGGTGCGCCTGATGAAGAGCTTGACCCTCTCACCGCCCTGTTCGAGGATCCACCTGTTTCTCCTGATGGCCTCCTTCCAGATGTAGTCCAATTTCTCGCTATTCATCGGTGATATGGGCTCTGAGTACCCGAGGGGGGTCTCTATGAGCCCAGTGGGACTGGTTCCGGAGGAGTCCAAGGCAACCGTCGTGAGTCTGTAGAAAACTTTGTGTCTGAGGTCCAAGGTGTTCTGCAGGTTGTTACCACGCTGCCAGTAGTATCTCACCTCGACCACACTTTCCGGGGTCGGAGGGGAGAAGTTCACCCAGCTTTCGGTGCTGGGGTCCCAGACCGAGGAAGTGTCGAGAGTCACATACCCGGAAAGGCTCATGACCTCCGAGACGGGAACCAAAGACCCGTTTATCCTGACTTCAACGTCGAATGGGGAATTGGCGGCGACCGCGTTCCCGGTCCTCTGGACAACCGGGGTGTTCCTGACCTTCAGAGTCCAAGTCTTAGGAAGATTAGGCGCGGAACCCCTGTATATCCAACCTGTGTTCCAGTCGACCACTTCGGAACCGGTCTCCACGACATCGGTTCTGTCTCTGAAGAAGTTCGTCATGACCGGGATGTTGTTGACCCGGAAATATGGACCCCTCTCCCCGGTGTCTGACCTGTAGACGTTGACCCCCAACACGTTCCAGTTGGTGTTGTCCTTCCCGGCGCAACTCACCCCGACCCCACCATAGGTCTGGGGGTTGGAGATGGAGAGCGCGACTCGATTCGAGGTGGACAGGCCTATGCCGTTCCCCATGGTCCCACTCACGAGCGCGACCACCTCCACCCTGTCGCCGGATTGAGAGGCGGTGACGAACCCGAGCCCGTTGGCCTGGTCGGAGATGGCTGCCACGATGCTGGCGGCGGTATCGAAGCTCGAAGGACCGACTTTGAAGTCTCTGCCCCCTGGGTTGCGGGAGGTGTTGGCCCTGAGCGTGACGCTCCCTATGGTGAGAGTGTCGGGGTCCGAGCCTCCCCGGAGGGAGACTCCGGAAACAGCGACTTCCACTGAACTCGAAGATATGGTCGTGCTGTTCCAGGAGGCCCCACTGTTGGAAGAGGAAACTTCCACCGTTTCACCAGAGACGGTGGAAGTTGCGATCCCCCAAGTTGCGACGGAGCCCAAGTTTATCGAGGCGGATATATTCCCCGCTATGACAGAGACGGAACCGGAGCTCCCGTCGAATTCATCGGGTGAGGAGGGCGGGCCAGAGACGGAGGTGATGACAACACCCCCGATTTCCAGCTCTATCCCCGCCGAGAGGGGGGCATTTATCACGACGAAACTGCCGGAAGCCAGGGAACCAACACCGGGGGTCCCGGACACCACGATGGAGGTGCTGGCGTTGGTGGCCTGTGAGGCCGGACCGGTGTTCAGGGTGGAAGGGTCGTCCCACCTTATGTCCGCGTCGGAGGAGTGGAAGGCAGACATAGCAGTGCCGTTGGCCGGGGGCCATGGAAACCTGCCGGAGGTTGCTTCCCACCCTGTTGACATCGAACCACCTCTTCAGAGGTCTACTGCCCCTGAACCGGAGAAATGATCGCGTTCCCCTCCTGGTCGATGCCCCAAGAGGTGCCGTTCGGGATCCCCAGTCTCCTCCCTTCCTGCCTCAGGAGGGAGGAAGCTTTGTCGTTGAGTTCTTTGATCTCAGCGATAAGCGTGCTCTTCCTGACCTCGATCCTCCCTATTTCACACAGCAACTGATCTGAGCGGTCCCTGAGTCCATTCAGAGCCGAAAGAACCTCTACGGACACTGGCTTCTTGTTTTCCATGGGTGGTGACCCTCCCTCGGGTGGTGCTGTGGGCTTCCACTCACTTTACCACCAGGGGGAGATAGGGTCAGGCGCAGGGGTCGTCGTCGGAGGGGTCTTCCGGCGGGTAAGGAACGAGGGGCACCGAGGGATCGGGAAGAGCGGTGTTGGACTTCATGAGGGGCTTTCCTTCGAGCCTGTATCTGTCAGAAGCCATGTACCCCCTGCCATAGTCCGAGGGGCTGATGGTGCCGGCGAGAGCGTATCCCTCTTCGCACCTCGCTCCCTCCCCGTAGACGGCGCTGGTGACCAGGACCACCTGGAGCTCATCCCCGTGGGAGCGAACGGAAGTGCCACCGAAGGCTTCCTCCCGCTGGTTCCTGACCAGGAAGGCCCTGCCGGCGAGGACCGCCCCCTTCATGGTCGAGTAAGGCTCGAAGCCACCAGCAGAGAAGTCGAGGGGGACGCCCTCACCCTCGGATATGAAGTATGCAGCCCCACCTCCTCGGTAGACCCTGAACCTCCTGGTGCCATCAGGGGCCGAGACCGCGTTGTAGGCAGTGTACTGAAGGATGGAGCCGTCGGCCATCCCGATGGGTCCAGACCTGAGGTGAGCCACGCCGTCGGGCCGGAAGGTGGAGACCGACTCGGTGTACGACTGACCGCCGGAGGAGAACCCGTAGGAGTTCCCACTGCGTCTCGGGTCCTCCCCCAAGAAGTCCGAGTCGTTCACGAGTATGCCGAGAGGCAACCTGTCGGTCATGCCGGACAGCCTGACGGAGGTGACAGCGGAGGGAACCCTCGACCCGTTCATGGGAACGTTTTCGCCGCCGAGGAAGTTGGACCTGGTCCTGGAGGGTCCGGGGGATCCAGGGCATACCAACGTCAGGACGCTGGGATTCTGAATGGAGACGAAGGTGTTCTTGCCTTCGAGACCGGGGACGGTGGACTGCAGAAGGACGGTGTTCCCGACCGGGAAGGCCCTGGCCTGCATCCTGATGGAGATGACGTTGTCCGAGTTCACAGCGTCCGCCAGATTCCTGGCTGAAGCGCTGGAATCAATACCGACCTGGAATTGACCAGAACCAGGGACGCCAGCCACGGCGGTGAGGTTGACGACGTCCTCAAGATGCTGGAACTGGATAACTTCCCCGAGAAGCGCAGAATTGTCGAGGATCAAAATCTGCAGAGAAGCGAAATTCCCATCCTCAGGCTGCCCTTCAGTGAAGGCCCTGACTACCGGCTGGAACGGGTTGGCAGAGTTGCCGGAGGGAATTCTGGAACCAGAAGATTCCAAGAAACCGGCGTCAAGGACGGTTCCGGGGTAGACCGGGCCAGAAACCTTCCCGGTCCCGAGGGTGGTCCAGAAATCGGCCGAAGCCAGGACCTCGAATACCCTCGGGTTCGGGATTTGGGGTATCTGGGTGTTGCCCAGGTCGTACTGTTGGACCGGGGTTCCGATAGCGAAGGCCCCAGCGACCGGGACGGACCCGTATCTGTTCTCGTAGTCGGCGGCCTGGAGAGAGGTGACTCCCCTCGTCATGTAAGGGTCGCCCTGGTACACGGTTCTGAGATAGGCCGAGTACCCTCTGACCCCGACCGGCATGGCGGCGGGAACAACCATCCTGACCCCGGTGTAGAGACCGTCCGGGAGGTTGGTGCGGCTCAGGACGTAGTTGTTCCGGTTCACGAATCCCTGGGCGAAACCGAAGACCGCAACCTCGACGACGTATTCGAGGTCCTCGAAGGTCTCCCCTGGCAGGTAATCCGGGGAAAGAGTCACATCCACCAGGTCTTCTGGGACCAGATAGGTGTGGGCGTCCTTTCCTGCAACGACGTCGTTGGCCCCGTCCTTCACGATGAACAGAGTCTGCTTGTCGGAGTTGGTGCGGAGCAGGTTCGTGCCCTTCGCGACCCCGGTGTCGGGGGTGAAGCCACGGTCGAGCCAGGCGGACCCATTGACGTCGTAGTCCCTCTTGTCGTAGACACCATAGATCCTGGCGATCCCGAGATAAGGGGGGAGCTGTATGCCCCTGAGAACTTTGTTGATGTCGGAGGACCTGGAGTTCACGTCCGAATACAGACGACCCTGGTACCAAGTGTTCCCGGCGTCGTACTGGCCGTAGACCAACCCGGAGGAAGCCCCAGTGACCACCAGCATCGAAGTGTTGGTGGTGGTGCCACCCACGACGTTCAGAGTGTTGTCGCCGACGGATGGGGTGTCGCTGAAGAGATGATTGACTCCGAAGTATGGACCACCGGCAGCGGGGTTGGTTCTGAAGGGAATGTCCTGCCTCCCGAACCTAACCATGTGCTCCGGGGGGACGTCGAAGACGAAGTCCTTCGAGGGGAAGAGGTTGGCCCCGTCGATGGGGGTGATCCCATCGTCGTAGAAGGAGGGTATCTGGTCCCCGGTGGCGGTCCTGGCCGGCAGGCTCATGAGAACCTGCCTGAAAGGCCTGAACACCACGGTCTTCGAGCCGAGGTCGGAGAATAGCTCGGACTCACGACGTGTCTCGAAGTTGTAACGACCCTCACCGTATCCGGGGGCCTTGGGGGCGTGCATGCCGAGACTCGGGAGTCTGTTCCAGGCCTGGATAGGCTGGGAGGGGAAGTAGTACTCGTCCTCCGGAGCGCCCGTCCTGGTCGCTATGTCGAGGGGTGAGGGGTCCTTGTTCTCGGGAGCCTCTCTGAGAAGCTGGATGCCCACAGGGTTTTCGACGGTGAACCTGAGGAGCTCGTCTGGGAGCCTGGCCATGGCACCTCGACTCGGACCGTAGAGGACGCTCACGTCCAGGACCATGTCGCCGTCGAGGGAGGAGGAGCTGAGGGCGTTCCAGGGGTTCGCAGGTCCACCCGAGGTGGCAGCGAGGTCGGTGACGACCAGGACGACAGAGGCGAGGGAGGAGCTGGGTCCATCCTCGGTGTTCATGTAGAGCGACCTGACCTCGACGGAGACCAAAGCTCCGTTCACCGCCAGGGTTGAGTTCCCAACGGGAGAAAGGACCAAACCGTCGCTGCTGGTGGCGTTCCTGGAGGTGTAGCCGATGGTTCCTGCCCCCACGACTCTGAAAAGACCACGGTTGGTGGGGTTGACGGAGTCCTGGAGAACCAAGAACAGCTCACTGCTGTTACCGGTCAGGTCTTCACCTCCGGAGGTGAGCATGTCGAACAAGTTCCTCTTGCCGTAGAGGAGCGTGTTGGATATCCCAGTGGTCGAAAGGGACCTGGGGCTCAGGGGGTTCGAGACCCACTGCCCGGCGGAGTTGAAATTCACACCCGAACCGGAGAGGTGGACTTCGTCGGTGGCGACCACGGTCAGAGCACTGGCATAAGCCAGGGAGTTGTTCACAACCCCACCGAGGACCGCGTAGGGGGTGAGGAAGCCCTGCTCCGGCAGGGGGAACATCGGACCGGGGTGGCTGCCAGAGACCTCACCCGCCCCGGCCGGGAGGGACCAGCTGTAGGGAGGGGTGACCGCGTTTCCGACGAACCTCAGGAGGAAGGGGGTTTGGTTTCCGGGGTTGGGCCCACCCGGAAGAATGGCGTCCCTGGAGAGCCAGTACTCCTTCGGGGAAAGAAACCTCATGAACCTGTCGCCAGACTGGGAAGTGGACCTGGCTCCGGAGGTGCCGGTCGAGCCTCCGAGGAAGAGCTTCACGATGGTCCCGTCCTCCCAATGAGAGGAACCGGAGGGTATGAACCCGCTGACGTTGAAGTCGGGAGCGACGCCCCAGGAGCTGGAAGAGACGACGACTCCGCTGCCGCTGGGCGAGAGCAGCAAACTCACGTCGTTCTGCACCACGGCAGAATCGGAGAAAACGGTCCTTATCCCGTCGAAACCGTCGAGCCTCTCGGTCTGATTCGGGAGGGTTCCGGCGAGACGCCCGAGATAGGTCCCGACCTCTATGATTTGGGTCCCCTGGGTGTCACTGCCGTTCCCCTGCTTGTACGAAGACCTGAGGGTCCCGTCCAGGACCTTCCCGAGATTGTGTCTGAGGATGGAGTCGAAGGACCACTGACCGAGAGTCACAGACCTGCGGAGGTCCAAAATGTCGGTGGTGTGGATTTCATCAGAGAATCTGCCGTCGGGCCTGAAGGTGTAGAACTCGACCCTGTCCCCGGCCTGGTGGTGGACGGCCTGGGTCCCGAACCTGCCCCTCGAAGTCAGGGTCATGGTGCCACCGGCGCTGTTGAAGGCGCTGACGGTCACCATCTCTTCACCGATCTTGAGAACGGTGGCTCCCCAGTTGATGTTGGAATTGTCGAGCCCGGAACCAGACAGACCGGAGACAGACACCAAACCGGTCACACCGGGCGCCATGCTCGTCGCCAGGACCACGGGGGAGAAGGTTCTGGAGGACTGGAGGGGGTCGGTTATGGCGCCGGAGGTCGGGTTCCTGTTGAAGGACCCATTCTGGTTGGCGTTTCCACTGTTGGAGAGGGCGACGAAGAGACCGGAGTTGCGACGGAAGATCGCACAGACCGGGATGGCGTAGACGTGACCGTCAACAGTTCCGAGATCAGAGCGACTCTGGGCGTCTCCGGACCCGGCTCTCCAGAGACCCTTGTCCCCGAGAACCTGCCCCATATTGGAGAAGATATACCCGGCGACGGGACCAGTCTTCGCACCGCGAGCGACGACGTTGGGGTCGTCCAACCCATCGGGATACTGAGCGAGATCGATGGAATCGCCGAGGCCGGTTCCTTTACCGAAAACCCTGAGGCGGTACTGGACCTGGACGCGTTCGGTGGTCTCGAACCCGACAGCGGGGTCTTCGAGGTCGTCGGGGAGGTTCGTTCCGCCGAAGAGCGTGTTGCCGTGCTTGAAGATCGAGCTGGCGGAAGGCTTGTTCAAGACACTCGGGTTCGGAGCGATCTGGGCCTGCCACACTTCGAGGAAAACGAAGTCCACACGAGAATCGGTGGAAGGGGGAGGGAACAGGTTCACACGGTTGCTGGTGTCACCGTTGGGGACGCCCGTCCCGACAACAGGTATGACCCAGCCATTCACGTTGGCCCACATCACCGGAGAGGTGGAACCGGTCGCTTGGCGCCCGAGCCTGAACCAGTTGCTCCATTCGCTGCTGGTGACGAAATCGGACTCGGCGGAACTGGGGTCGATCAGGAACCCGGAGTGTGAACAGGATCTTATGGACTCCCTGACCGACTCGGAGTCGATCTGACCCATGAG
>VFQT010004359.1_pt1 | contig 11870 bp, 10 predicted proteins | sample 3512381 | NCBI WGS metagenome assembly VFQT01 (sample SAMN10412376, study PRJNA504923) | tailings metagenome | isolation source: Relicate 2 Philex TSF3 active mining site | place: Philippines: Tuba, Benguet | collected 2017-08-29 | reverse complement strand
CATTGGAGATATTTCACGCCAAGAACGCGCATGCAGACAGCCGGGGAGGCAGTCGTGAAACGAGCACGTTGGATCAGCAGTGCATTCGCCATCGGAATTTTTTTGTTCGCTGGGGGAGGCGGTGCCGGTAGCGCACTCGCCCAGAAACGGGGAGGTACGCTTCGCGTCTACAACACCACGCAGCCGCCGAGTGCCTCGATCCACGAGGAATCGACGATCGCGACGAACATGCCTTTCTCGGCGGTCTTCAACAACCTCGTCCGGTTCGATCCGGCAAAGCCGCTGAACTCGTTCGATACGATCGTTCCGGAATTGGCGACCTCGTGGACTTGGGATGCCAGCGGCACCAAGCTGTCGTTCAAGCTGCGCCAGGGCGTGTCGTGGCACGACGGCAAGCCGTTCACCGCGAAGGACGTGCAATGCACATGGCATTGGCTGAACGGCAAGGTGACAGGCTATCTGAAGCGCAGCCCGCGTGCCATCTGGTACGAAAATCTCAAGGAGGTCACGGCCGAGGCGGACGATGCCGTGACGTTCCATCTGGAAAAACCGCAGCCGTCGATGCTGGCGATGCTCGCGTCGGGGCTGTCGCCCGTTTATCCCTGCCACGTTTCGGCGCGCGATATGCGCACGAAACCCGTGGGGACCGGGCCATTCAAGTTCCACGAGTTCAAGAGCCATCAGTCCATCAGCCTCGTGCGTAACGAGAACTACTGGGACAAGGGCAAACCTTACCTCGATGGCATCGAGTGGCGGATCGTCACGAACCGTTCGACGCGGATCCTGGCGTTCGTCTCCGGCGAATTCGACATGACCTTCGTCGCCGACGTGACCGTGCCGCTGATGAAGGATGTGAAATCGCAGCGGCCGGACGCGGTGTGCGCGCTGACGCCAACGAACGTGCCGATCAATATTCTGGTCAACCGAGACCGGCCGCCGTTCGATAATCCCCAGATCCGCAAGGCCATGTCTCTGGTTCTGGATCGCAGGGGCTATATCGACATCATCAGCGGGGGCAAATCGAGCGTCGCGGGTAACATGATGCCCGGACCGGAAGGCCAGTGGGGCATGCCAGCCGAGATGCTCGCGAAATTGCCGGGATACGGCGACGTCGCCAAGCAGCAGGCCGAGGCGCGCCAGATCATGGAGGGCTTGGGGTATGGGCCGAACAACCGGCTCAAGGTGAAGGTCGCCACGCGCGATTTCGCGACCTACAAGGATCCTGCCGTCATCTTCGTGGGCGAGCTCAACAAGATCCATTTCGATGCGGAGATGGAACTCGTCGAGTCCTCGATCTGGCATAGCCGGCTGACGAAGAAGGACTACTCGGTCGGCATGAATACGTCGGGTGTCGGGATCGACGATCCGGACGCGGTTCTGAAGGGGGCGTATGCCTGCTCGTCGCAGGCCAACTACACGCGCTATTGCCGTCCCGATATCGAGAAGTTGCTCGGCGAGCAATCGCAGGAGCGGGATCTGGAGAAGCGGCGCCGCATCGTGTGGGAGATCGAGCGGTTGCTCGCAGAGGACGTGGCGCGGCCGATCATCTACCACAATCGGTCCGGAACCTGCTGGCAGCCGCATCTGAAGGGGTTCGTGCGGCAAGAGAACAGCATCTACAACAACTGGCGCTTCGACACGGTGTGGCTGGACAAGTAGGCGTGTCGTACAGCCCGCACGGAAAGGGACGCCGCAGGGGTACCTGTGGCGTCCCTCCGATGTCGCGGGCCCCGCTGATCAGCGCGTCGGCACCGGCTTATCGCCGCGATAGTCATAGAATCCGCGCTGGGTCTTGCGGCCCAGCCAGCCTGCTTCGACGTATTTCACGAGCAGCGGGCAGGGCCGATACTTGCTGTCCGCCAGCCCCTCGTAGAGCACCTGCATCACCGAGAGACACGTATCGAGACCGATGAAATCGGCAAGCTCGAGCGGGCCCATGGGATGGTTGGCGCCGAGCCGCATGGCCTTGTCGATGGCTTCGACGCTGCCCACGCCCTCATAGAGCGTATAGACCGCCTCGTTGATCATCGGCAGCAGGATGCGGTTGACGATGAAGGCCGGGAAGTCCTCGGAAACGGCAGTTTGCTTGCCGAGGCTTTCGACGAACGTGCGCGCGGTGTGGAAGGTGTCGTCTTCGGTGGCGATGCCGCGGATCAGCTCGACCAGTTGCATCACAGGCACCGGATTCATGAAGTGAATGCCGATGAAGCGTTCCGGCTCAACTGTGGTCGACGCGAGCCGCGTGATGGAGATGGAAGACGTGTTGGAGGCGAGGATCGCCCCCTTTTTCGTCTTCGAACGCATCTCCGTGAAGATCTTACGCTTCGTCGCTTCGTCCTCGGTTGCCGCCTCGATGACGAGATCGCAATCGCCGAGGCCTTCGAGTGACGGCGCAAAGGTGATCCGCTTCAGCGCCGTCTGCATATCGCCTTCGGTCACGAGACCGCGCGACACCTGGCGCGTCATGTTGCGCTTGATAATGCCGATCGCGTTCTCGAAGGCTTCGCTCTTGAGGTCGTTGATCACGACGTCATAGCCCGCAAGTGCAACGACATGCGCGATGCCGTTGCCCATCTGACCTGCACCGACGACCCCGACCTTCCTGACCTGGGGGGGAGGTGTCGTTGCTGCAGATCGTTTCGACTTCACGGCGACGTCCATATTGCGTTGCTCCGTTGCGGGCTATCGAGGCTTATTTGCCGGCTTTCGCCAGCTCGGCCTCGAATTCAGGCAGGGCAGTGAACAGATCGGCGACAAGACCGTAGTCTGCGACCTGGAAGATCGGAGCTTCGGCGTCCTTGTTGATCGCGACGATCACTTTCGAGTCCTTCATGCCCGCCAGATGCTGGATCGCACCGGAAATTCCGACGGCGACATACAGCTCCGGAGCGACCACCTTGCCGGTCTGGCCGACCTGGTAGTCGTTGGGCACGAAACCTGCGTCGACGGCCGCGCGCGATGCGCCCATCGCCGCGCCGAGGCGGTCGGCGACCGGCTCGATATACTTCTTGAAGTTCTCGCCGGACTGCAGGCCGCGGCCACCCGAGACGACGATCTTGGCGCTCGTCAGTTCGGGACGGTCGGACTTGGACAGTTCAGCCTTGTCGAACGTAGACAGTCCGACGGGGGCGCTCGCCGCTACGGTCTCGATCGCAGCGCTGCCGGTTTCGCCGACGGCGGGGAAGGAGGCCGTACGAACGGTAATCACCTTCTTGGCGTCGGTCGACTGGACCGTCTGGATGGCGTTACCGGCGTAGATGGGACGCTCGAACGTATCCGGCGAGACGACCTTGATGATGTCGGAGATCTGCATCACGTCGAGCAGAGCCGCGACGCGCGGGAGAACGTTCTTTCCGGCAGCCGTGGACGCGGCGAGGAGAGCGGAATAGTTCGCCATCATCGGAACGATGAGAGCGGCCATTTCCTCGGCTAGGCCGTTGGCGAGCGTCGGGCCTTCCGCCAGCAGCACCTTTGCAGCACCGTCGAGCTTGGCGGCCTGCTCTGCGACGGCCTTGCAGTCGGCACCGGCGACGAGGACGTGCACGTCCTCACCCAGGGCCTTGGCGGCGCTCATGGCCTTGAGCGTGGCAGAGCCGAGCGCCTTGTTGTTGTGATCTGCGAGAAGAAGAACGCTCATCAGATGACCCCCGCGTCTTTCAGCTTGGCGACCAGCTCGGCCGGATCCGCAACCTTCACGCCTGCCTTGCGGCCCGGCGGCTCCATCGTCTTCAGCACTTTGAGGCGCGACGTGACTTCAACGCCCAGATCGGCGGGCTTCTTCACGTCAAGCGGCTTCTTCTTGGCCTTCATGATTGATCGTCTCGAGGCCGCCGTCGACTTCGCGTGTGACGGCGAGCGTGTCGCCCTCGACAGCGCGCTTGGAGGCGAACGTCCCCTGCGACCAGCCCAGCAGGGCCGACAGCATCTGGCCGGTCTGGTTGCAGTCGTCGTCGATGGCCTGCTTCCCGAGGATGACGAGGCTCGGCTTTTCGGCGTCGACCACGGCTTTCAGGAGCTTTGCGACGGCGAGCGGCTCGACGGCTTCATCACCGGTCTCGATCTGGATGCCGCGGTCGGCACCCATCGCCAGCGCCGTACGGATCGTTTCCTGCGTCTTCGCCGGGCCGATGGAGACAGCGACGATCTCGGTCGCCGTGCCTTTTTCCTTCATGCGGATCGCTTCTTCGATCGCGATCTCGTCGAAGGGGTTCATCGACATCTTGACGTTGGCCAGCTCTACACCGCTGCCATCCGACTTGACGCGAATCTTCACGTTGTAATCGACGACCCGCTTAACGGGCACCAAGACCTTCATCGTCGCTTCGCTCCCAAGACTACCTTAGAAAACGCTGGTCCAGCGACCACCCCTGGCGGTCACCGGGCTGTCCCAAGTCTCCCCGATCACAGTGTCGCACCATGCTTGGCCCAGTCATGTCAGCATGACAGGGGCCGGCACTGCGCAACGACCGCGATCGGCGTTCGCCGTGCCTGGATATCGCCCGGAAAACCGGGGAGTGCGATACTGAAATCACAGGTTGAGGCAAATTGCCCCGGAGAGCCCCGGACAGATGCCCGAGCGTCCTTCCACACACGTCATCTCGCAAGTGCGAAGCACACTAGGAGCGTGTTCGGCGCGAGTCAATTCTCCGTGATGAATCGAAACGTGCCGAAAACGGGCTTGTTCAGGCTGGTTGGACTGGCCCGCGGTCGAAGAGGGGAACGCCGGGTCGCCGCATCACGAGGATGAGGAGTGCGCCCGCAACCAGACCGCCGATGTGGGCCCACCAGGCGACGGGACCGGTATCGGGGATCAGCAACATCACGAATTGAGTGGCGATCCAGGCGCCAAGGGCCAGGGCCGCCGTGATGTTGAGGGGGATGAAGCGGAAGGCCAGCACCCACACGCGCACGCGCGGGTGCAGAAGGAGATAGGCGGCGATGACGCCCGCCACGGCGCCGCTGGCACCGATGAGGGGGATGCCGCCGGGGTCGATACCCCTGGCCTGCGTCTCGAACAGCATGGCAGCCATGCCGAATTCGGCGCTGACCGCATGGAAGAGGCCGCCGACGATGCCGCAGAGGACGAAGAAGACGAGAAACTTGAAGTGGCCCACGGCGTCTTCGACGTTGTCGCCGAAAACCCAGAGGAAAAGCATGTTGCCGGCCAGATGGATCGAATCGCCATGCAGGAACATGTAGGAGACGAGCGTCAGTCCCTCGGGTACGGCGAGGCTGTCACCCGGGCCGCGCGCAGGACCGCCGAGGATGCCCACCTGAAACAGCTCACGAGGAATGATCGCGAAGCTCGCCGTCGCGGCTTGTCCCCGCGGCGAGAGTTCCAGCAGGTAGAATAGAATATTCAATGCGATCAGGCCAATCGTGACGATCGGCCATCGGATATGTCTGAGCGGATTGTCGTCGGACAGGGGAACGAACACGGCTGGCGCATCCTCGTCGCAGGTAAGATTTCAGCCTACCTGCTTTTGCCTGGAACCCAAAGCACGTCACCGTCACCGCGTCTGTTGACGTAACGGCTGGCCACGAACAGGTAGTCCGACAGCCGGTTCATGTATTTGATGACGGGATCGCTGACCGGCTCCTCGGGCAGTGCGGACAGTTCCACGATCAGGCGCTCGGCGCGGCGGCAGACGGTACGAGCGACGTGCAAGGCGGCCGCTGCGGGCGCTCCTCCGGGGAGGACGAACGAGCGAAGTGGTTTCAGCTCCGCATTCATCACATCGATCTCCGCCTCAAGGCGGTCGACCTGCGCTTGCGTGACGCGGAGCGGCTCGTAGGGCACCGGCTTTCCATGATCGGGCACGCATAGATCGGCGCCGAGGTCGAAGAGATCGTTCTGGATCAACGCGAGGCGCGCATCGAGGTCGGGCTCTGCGGCGGCCGTATGCAGGCGCGCCATACCTATGGTGGCATTCGTCTCGTCGACCGTTCCATAGGCTTGGATGCGCAAAGCATATTTCGGACAGCGCTCTCCGGAGCCGAGCGCCGTGCTGCCGTCGTCTCCCGTCCGCGTGTAGATCTTGTTCAGCACCACCATCGTGTCGCCTCTCAGCTGCTGCGCTCGTTGAAGAAGTCGTAGATCTTCTGGGCCATCTCCGCCGAGATGCCCTGCACGCCCTTCAGGTCCTCGATGCTCGCGCGGCTGACGCCTTTTGCAGAACCGAAGTGCTTCAGCAGCGCGCGCTTGCGGGTCGGACCGATACCACCGATTTCATCAAGCGGATTGGCGCCCATGGCCTTGGCGCGCTTCGCCCGGTGCGTGCCGATGGCGAAGCGATGCGCCTCGTCGCGCAGACGCTGCACATAATAGAGTACGGGGTCGCGCGGTTCGAGCATGACTGGCTGTGTACGGCCGGGGATGTGAAAGTGCTCGCGTCCGGCATTGCGGTCGGGACCTTTGGCCACGCCGACGAGAGGAATGTCCGTTATGCCGAGACCGGCGAAGACGTCGCGGGCGATGGCTAATTGTCCGGCGCCTCCGTCGATCAGGACGAGATCGGGGCGATCGGGCATCTCGTCGAAGGCGAGATCGGTGCCGTCGTCGTCCTGGGCCTCGTCGTCCAGAAGTGCGGTAGCTGGATCGTCGTGGGGCATGTCGGCGCGGAGCGGACCGAAGGCGATGGCGTCCGATGCCGCGGCCTTCTCGTCCGGTTCGGCGAGCCGTTTGAAACGGCGGGTCAAGACCTCGCGCATCATGGCGTAGTCGTCACCGGGCGTGACGTCGGCCGACTTGATGTTGAACTTGCGATAGTGGCTCTTCGAGAAGCCTTGCTGCCCGGCTACGATCATCGCACCGACGGCATTCGTGCCCATGATGTGGCTGTTGTCGAAAACCTCGATGCGGCGCGGGGGCGCGGCGAGGCCGAAACGTTCGGCGACACCCTCGAGCAATTGGCGTTGTGAACCCGATTCGGCCAGGCGGCGGCCGAGGGCTTCGCGGGCATTGGCGAGTGCGTGTTCGACCAGTCCCGTCTTGGCGCCGCGCTGTGGCACACGGATCTCGACTCGACGCTCCGCCTTCGTGCCCAGGGCTTCCTCCATCAACGCGTGGCTGGGGATCTCGTGGCTTGCCAGGATGAGGCGCGGCACCGGCTTGTCGTCGTAGAACTGCGCCATGAAGCTTTCCAGAACTTCCTCCACGCCAAGCGAGCGGTCCGCCTTCGGAAAGTAGGCGCGGTTGCCCCAATTCTGGCCCGAGCGGAAAAAGAAAACCTGGATGCAGGTCTGGCCGCCCTCCTGGTGGGCGGCAAAGATGTCGGCCTCCTCGATGCCATCAGGGTTGATTGCCTGGTCGGCGGTGACGTGTGCGATGGCTTGCAGACGATTGCGAATGGAAGCGGCACGTTCGAACTCGAGCTTGTCGGCGGCTTCCATCATCTGCGCTTGCAGTTTGACGCGCACCTCCTGGCTGTCGCCGCGCAGGAAGCGCGTCGCCTCGTCGGCGAGCCGCTTGTAATCCTCGACGGGGATCTCTCCGGTACAGGGGCCGGAGCACCGCTTGATCTGGAACAGCAGGCAGGGCCGTGTCCGGCTTTCGTAGACGCTATCGGAGCAGGTGCGCAGCAGAAAGGCGCGTTGCAGCGTGTTGATGGCGCGCGTGACCGCTCCCGCGGAGGCAAATGGCCCGAAATAGTCTCCCTTGATGTTGCGCGCACCGCGATGCTTCAGGATCTGCGGTGCGGCGTGGTCGCGGCGGATCAGGATGTAAGGGAACGACTTGTCGTCCCGCATCAGCACGTTGAAGCGCGGCCGGAAGCGCTTGATGAGGTTCGCTTCGAGCAGCAACGCCTCGGCCTCGGTGCGGACCGTCACGAATTCCATGGCCGCCGTGGAGGCGATCATTCGGGCGATTCGGTTGGTGTGTCCGCCGAGCCGGGTATAGTTGGAGACACGCGCCTTCAAGCTGCGGGCCTTGCCGACATAGATGACGTTCCCGCTCACGTCGATCATGCGATAGACGCCGGGCGCGCGCGGGAGGTGTTTCAGATATCCGTTGATCACCTCGGGGCCGGTGGGTGGCGGGCTAGCCGCATCTGGCCGATCGCCGAGGGTTGCCTGCTCGAGCGGGCGCATGTCGTCCGGACCCGCCGCGCCGGTCGTGGCGCCGGGCGTCTCATCGGGGGGTGCCGGAGGTGTGCCTGTCATGCGCTTTACTTGTCGATGCGCGGGCCGCAGGTCAAGCGGCGGCGTCCGCGGCGAGGCGGCGAAAGCGGGACGGGGCCGGACATCTGGCGCCGGGCCGGACCGATCGCCTAAGCTCTCCGGACAACTGGGAAGGGGGAGGTCGGCATGATCCGAACCGGGCGTGAGAATGGCATCGTACGGATCCTCATCGACCGGCCGGAGCGGCGGAACGCGTTCGACAGCGCCACCGCGCGGGCGCTGGGCGATGCCATCGCAGCGGCACAAGACGATCCGGAGGCGCGTGTACTCGTCATCAAGGGCGCGGGCGACGTGTTCAGCACGGGGCGGGACCTGAAGGCGTCGGCCGAAGCGGCCGGAGCCGACGGGCGCGCGCGAGATCCGTTCGGCGAGGACGACGCCTGGGTGCGCATCTTCCATTTGTTGCACCGGTCGTCCATACCGTCTGTGGCGGTTGTGCGCGGCTATGCGGTGGCCGGCGGCTTCACACTGGCGATGGGCTGCGACTTCGTTCTGGCAGAGCGTGCGGCCCGGTTCGGTGCCTTCGAGATGCGGCACGGTTTCCCGGCGTCTGTTTGCACGCCGATCCTGGCGCGGCTGGTGGGGCCGCGGCTCGGGCTCGAATTCGCGCTTTTCGGTGAGGCGATTAGCGCCGAGCGTCTGCTTGCTGCGGGGCTCATCAACCGGCTGGCGGAGGACGCCGATGACCTCATGCGCATCGAGGCGGCGTTCGCGGGGCATCTGGCGGGACTGGATGCGCGAGCGGTGAAGATGACGCGCGACACGTTCCGGGCTGCCGAGCTGATGCCGCTCGACAATGCGCTCGACATGGGGCGACAGCTCAACCAACTGATCGGTGCGACAGGAGGATTCGGACGGGCCGGACAGAAGCTCGGAAAGCCGAAAGCCTGAATTTTCACTGTGGGTTGATCGGGATAGCTACGCATCCGCAAGAACTATCCACAGGTCCGGTGCGTCGCATGGCGCTGCCACGAAGCTCTGCGATGATGCGGTCTCGCTCGGGGGGCATCACATGGCAGGCGAGGCGGACGATTTCCGCATCGACATCGATCTCGATCATGCTGCGCGCGAGGCGGCCCGCATCCGCGATTGGCTTGCCGCGCTGCGACGGCGGCACGATCTGTCGCGGTTCGAGTACACGCGCCTCGTCCAGATCGTGCCTGCCGGGCCGACCCATAGCCATCCGATCCTGACACTCGGCACGCGCTTCACCGAAACGGAGGATCTTCTGCTCGCCACCTACCTGCACGAGCAGATGCATTGGTACCTGTGGCTGCTCGGTGGACCGGATCACGACCCGGTCGCCCCGTTCTACGACGAACTCGTGCGGCGCTATCCGAAGGCGCCTATCAAGCTTCCGGAGGGGGCTCGCAACTACGAGCAGACTTACCTGCACCTCGTCGTTTGCTGGCTGGAGGTCGCCGCCGTGACCGAATTGATCGGCCGCGAGCGGGCGGAAGCGCTCTGCGACACGCAATGGGGCTATCGCTGGATCTACCGCACGGTGGTCCAGGATCGCGAGCCGCTGGGCGCGTTGCTCAGGGAGCACGGCATCTATCCGATGCGCTCACCGCAAGAGCTCGCGGGGTCGCAGCGGTCGGGCCGGGGGGCGGGCGTCAGCGCCGTTCGGAAAAGAAGTCCACGAGAAGGCGCGCCGCCGCGCTCTCAGCGATCCCGCCGTAGACCTCCGGTGCGTGGTGGCAGGTCGGCTGACTGAAGATGCGGGGGCCGTGATCGACCCCGCCTCCTTTCGGGTCTCCCGCGCCGTAATAGAGGCGGCGGATACGCGCGAACGAGATTGCGGTTGCGCACATCGGACACGGCTCGAGCGTCACATAGAGATCGCATCCCGCGAGGCGTTCGGCGTCGAGACGCCGGCAGGCTTCGCGGATCGCCAGGATCTCGGCATGGGCCGTCGGATCGCGCAGCTCGCGTGTGCGATTGCCGGCTGCCGCAACGAGCGTCCCGTCGTCCGCGACGATGGCCGCGCCGACGGGTACTTCGCCGCGCGCGGCCGCCGCACGCGCTTCCGCAAGGGCTCGATCCATATGGCTCATCTGTTTTCCAGCCATGATAATTGGAGTGAGCGACCGAATCGCACGCGGCGCCGTGGCGGTCCAGACCTCTGCGGGCGGGGGCGGGAGAAAAGGGGGGAGGCATGCAACAGCTGGCGCGTCCGCGCACATCCTGGACCGGGCACCTTCGTGCCCGCTTGCGCCGACTGTACTTCGGCACGGACGCGACCGCGCGTTATTTCCGGCTGACGTTGCTGTTCGCCGATGTGATCTTCCTGATCTTTTTCGTCATCGAGACTTTCTACTATCAGGCAAGCTGGGGCGTCTGGGTCGATATCTCGGTCGCGATGCTTCTGGCGACCGACTGGCTGGCGCGGTTCTGGATCTACGATCTGCGACTGCGCTTCTTCCGCCAAGCGGCGACGTGGACCGATCTCGCGGTCATCGTGTCTTTGATCCTGCCGATGCTTTCGGAGAACTTTCTGTTCCTGCGTGTGCTGCGTTCGATGCGGCTCTTCCACTCCTACCACGTGATGCGAGATCTCAGGAGCGAGTTCGACTTCTTCAAGCGCAACGAAGAGGTGATCGAGGCGACGATCAATCTGACGGTGTTCATCTTCGTCATGTCGGCGATCGTGCACATCCTGCAGGTGCGCACGAACCCCGGCATCAACAACTATGTGGACGCGCTCTATTTCACGGTCACGACGCTGACGACCACGGGCTTCGGCGACATCGTCATGAAGGATACGCCGGGCCGCTTGCTCGCAGTCGCCATCATGATCGCCGGCTTCGGCCTGTTCCTGAGGCTGGTGCAGGCGATTTTCCGGCCGAGGCTGCGCCGCTACGAATGTCCGGATTGCGGTCTGTCGCGGCACGATTTCGATGCGGTCCATTGCAAGCATTGCGGCCGCGTGGTGAAGATCAGCACGGAAGGCGGCGGCGAAGGCTGAACGCGACATGGGCGACCGGCAGCCGATCGGCGCCGCAAAGAAAGCTGGACGACATGCGAAAGAACGAGCCGCCCCGGGAACGGGGCGAGAAGCCGCGAGGCCCCCAGCGGGGACGCGAGCGCCGCAGCGAAGCTGCCGCGACGGACAAGCGGCGTGGAGATCGCACCGAAGGCGGCGGGAGGCAGCCGGCGAAGCCGGGCAAGCCCGGTGGTCCCGCTGCTGCAGCCAAGAAGCGGCCGGTGAAACGGGGCAGCGTCAAGGCTGTTTCCGCGGCGCCCGTGAGTGGGGCTCCCGGCGAGCCGATGCGAGTGGCGAAGGCGTTGGCCCGTGCGGGGCTGTGCTCGCGGCGCGAAGCCGAGCGCTGGATCACCGAAGGGCGTGTCGAGGTGAACGGCAAGGTGATCGCCTCGCCCGCGCTCGATGTAGGTCCCAACGACAAGATCATCGTGGACGGCAAGCCACTCCCCAATGCGGAGCCACCGCGCCTGTGGCGGTATCATAAACCGCGCGGTCTCGTGACGACGCACCGCGACCCGGAAGGACGGCCAACCGTTTTCGACAGCCTGCCGAAGGAACTCGGGCGTGTCATCTCCATCGGCCGTCTCGACTTCAACAGTGAGGGGCTGCTGCTGCTGACGAACGACGGCGCACTGGCGCGTCATCTGGAGTTGCCGAGCACCGGCTGGCTCCGCCGCTACAGGGTGCGGGCGTTCGGTCGCGT
>VFQT010004358.1_pt1 | contig 11878 bp, 9 predicted proteins | sample 3512381 | NCBI WGS metagenome assembly VFQT01 (sample SAMN10412376, study PRJNA504923) | tailings metagenome | isolation source: Relicate 2 Philex TSF3 active mining site | place: Philippines: Tuba, Benguet | collected 2017-08-29 | reverse complement strand
TAAACGTCTCGCCTTGCCTTGGTGTTGAAAAGGGCTGCGAGCGTGAGATCACAAGAAGGACAACATTTTGACTACAACATCATTGGCTTCAAGCTGTCATGAATTCCGAGAATTTTGCAACAAGTGCGCGTTCAATCCCGGTGCGATTCGTTGCATGGCCGAAACTGATCAAACAGGCCAGTGAGCGTTGTCCCTGACTGAACGTTTCGTGTCTGCAAGACGACTTGTGGATTGAGCATGACCTCTCGCAACTCAGGGAGCCGTCTGACATCGTCGTCAGTAAAGAGGTCATGCTGCAATGCGAACGCTGCCACCTCGTTGCCGCAGATCCAAACCGTATTTCCATCCTTCAGGCTCAAGTCCTGTATCGCAGCAGGTAACTCGGAAGTCATGACGGTTGGATACACGCACTCTTGTTCCGTTTGCAGAACGTCACCGAGTGCCACATTGACGCAGAGACCACGGACGCCAGGCCATCGAGTTCTGGCAATCTCGAGGGAACGATCGAGTTGTGGCCAGCCGGACTTTCCGTTCATTGACTGCTCGCGAAACTTGATCTCCACAAAGATATCCGGAGACGTGGCACGGCCCGACACAAAATCAATTTCCCGGTATATCGATATCGTTTTTCCCTTTCGATCACGAGTTGGCGATTCAAGGATTCGCTCATCTACAGGATTTGAAATCGCTGCAGCGAGAAGCTGCTGCACGACACCTTCCCAACGCTTCAACTCTGCGTAGTAATCCTGGGCCAACGGGTCTCGTGCTCTGCCAGTCTCCATCCTTTCCCTGCGTGACCGACACCATGCCCGATATCCTGGATCCAAAATTGTCACGAGCCTGATCGTCTCCTGAGCCTGTTGGGCCATGTGTCCCTCGCATTTGGAATGGGTAGTGAGATGGACAAGTATTTGTGACTTCCGGTTACGTTACGGGGCACTGTGGAAGTTCTCCTGTCCGCAATCGACTGCCATCGGTGTACCACATCGCCTCCAATCCGTAAGCTCTAAGTGCTGGCAGTGTGTTCAGCGAAACGGCTGGGGGAGTTGCCATAAAGATCAAAGGTGGGCGAAGTCCGTTGGCCCAGAGTTCCTGACGGAATCGGTTCATCAACTCCGGTCGATCGTGGCCTGTCCAGCCAGATCCCTTGATACCACGCGCGGTCTGAGTTCGTAGGTCAGGATCCACCAGGAGGATTCCTGCAACGGGGCCCTGAAACTCTGGTGATTCCGCGAGAGCCTCAAGTTGTTCGAGACGAGTGAACCAGCAGTTGCCTCGACGCCAGAAACTCTCTGCATTGGAATCCGCCTTGATGTCTTTGGTCCGGATCCCATGTTGTTTTGCAAACCACTCTCGTGTCAGTTCTCTAGTGGACGTCACAACGACCCAGCAGGCCGGATAGGGTGTTTCCGCCAGCTTCATCACATGTTCATAGATTCGATCCGAATCGCCACAATTGGCAATCAGAACTCCAATTTGATCCTGATCCAGCTGCTCCGCAGTCTCGGCCGTAAGTCGGAAATCACCAATCGTCTTTCCTGTGTCGCGAATGATCCGCTTGACGCGAATTGCCGGAAACGGGTAGACGTCAGACTGGTCCGTCGAGGTCAGTGTGAGGGTCATTGTCGAGTCCCTTGAAGGCAGTTTGGGAGGTCACGAAAATAATTGAACGGCGATTCGATTGTCCTGGTGATTTGGTGCGTCGCTTCTGCTGATCGCACTCAGGTCTGCAGCTTGTGACCACAGTTGGCACAGAACCGGTCAGAGTGTTTGACGAGTGACTGGCACGTGGGGCAAGGCGAGCCGGCCGTCTGTTCAATCGTGCTGAGCCAGTCGGTCGTGATCGTCTGCAGGTGCGGCACGTGATCACCGAGCTCAGTCAAAAGTTCTCGCAGGACCAGCTCCGCATCCGACTTGCTTGCCGGCCGTTCGCGGTTTGGGTTGGCAACACAGCGAAAGCAGCCTTCATCCTCGCAGCATTCGCAATGCTGCAGACGTTCAGTGGCTTTTTGAACCAGAGGCTTCATGTGTTCGAAGGCCTCAAAGGTCAAACCAACGCCATCATAAACCGCATCGTAAAGGAAGATGGCGAATTCTCTGGTTTGAAGCTGATCCACAGCGGAAGAAAAGTCCTGTGTATCACATGGTCCTGAGATCGTCGGGAACAGCCCACCCAGCAGACGTTCACACGATTCAAGTGCCTGCATTTCGTTTCCGCGCAAATTCCAGCGAACGCGATCCCAGAACGGCTGTTTGAGGACAATCATGGTGCCTTCGGTCGGAAGCGTGTGTGGCGGCATTCCCTGACTTCCAGCCCATGATCGGATGGTATTCCCGCTGCGATCTCGTTCCGTCAAGCTGTTGAGAAACTCTGTCACGACCAACCGAACTGTGGCAAGCTTCACAAGGGGATAGTCCGCCTGCTTCAGAATCTGTTTCAGCTGAATCTTCTTTTGAATAAACGGCGTGGTTTCATGGACCGTGCGTTCAGATCGAAGCTGGATGATACGTTTTCCACGAATCACGTCTTTGACACGAAACGACTTGCCGCCGTGTCGATAGATCGCGTTTCGGCAGCTTTCGCGAAGCAGATGAAATGCATCAATTTCACCAACAGCGTCATCTCCCTCCATCAGTTTGTAGGAGCCTTCACCGGCTCCGCGAATGCTGATTTCCGCATGTGGATCAGAGCGGTAGAGTTCTTCACGATGAAGTGAGTTGTTCATCTGTAGTTGATGAATCTCGCCAAGCTCGTCACCAAGGCTGGGCAAGTCCAGGAATTCCGAACGAGAATCGGCTTCCCGAACAGCGCACGCGTAATGCTGACACAGAAGTCTCACGTTTGTCAGATTCAGCACCAATGGTTCGTGATCACGTGAAAACAACTCTTCCGGGTGATTCGCGAAGTAGGTGTCGATCGGCGTATCGGCAGGAATGAAAACAGCAGCCCCTTCGCGTCCTCCACGTGCAGCGCGACCGACTCTTTGCCAAAGACTCATCATGCTGTGGGGCAGGCCGATACAGACCACCACATCGATTGCGCCAATGTCAATTCCCAGTTCAAGCGCACTGGTCGAAAACACCACACGCACAGAGCGGTCCCTGAGCCCCTTCTCAATGCTCTCTCGTTCGCGACCGTTCAGGCCGGAGCGGTACACCCGAACATGTGACATTTCCTCATCGCGTTTCGGGATCCGTGCCAGCATGCGTTCGGCGGCGACCCGGCTCGGACAGAACGCGAGTACAGTAAGTCCCTTCTCTGCCAGTTCCAGAGCCAGTTTTCGGCCCGCGTCGTAGAAATGTTCCCCCGTTTGCACCATCCAAAGTTTGCGATCACCCTGCTGACTTCCGTCATGCGTGGAGTCGATTCCTCGGAACGACTGTCCTGTCAACTTCTCCATGTGCCCTTCCGGATCGCTGACGGTTGCCGAGGTGGCAATCAGAGTGGGATTCGAACCGTGAAAGCGGCAGATCTGGCGAAGTCGTCTGAGGATCAATGCGACATTGGTCCCGAAGATTCCTCTGTACTCATGGCATTCATCAATGGCCACAAGCTTGAGATTCCGGAAGAAACGTGACCAGAGGTTCCTGTGATGCTGCAGGATCCCCATGTGCAGCATGTCCGGATTTGTGAGCAGAACTTGCGCCTGCTCCCGAATGAGCGATCTGGCATCCTGCTCGACCGAACCGTCGTATCGACTGACGAGGTATTGCTTGTTCGAATGGTGTTTCTGCACGGATGGAATCGTTTGAGCCATGTCACGAAGCTTGATCAACTGATCGTTCGCCAGAGCCTTCTGAGGAAAGAGAAACAAAGATGTGGCATTCGGATCCTGACACAAGTGATGCAGGGCAGGCAGGGAATAGATCAAAGACTTACCGCTGGACGTGCGAGTCGACAAAACAGTGTTCTGTCCAGCCAGAACGCTCTCGATGGCATCGTGCTGGTGAGTGTATAGCCCGTTTGGAAACTGCTCAGAAAGGTGATTTGTGAGACTTCCGCAGAGCGAAGATTCGTGGAGGGAATGAAATCGACCTGTCCTTCCCCGTTCCACCGGCGGGTCATACAGCACTCTCAATCCGTCAATGGAAGACAAGACATTCGCTGTGGTGCCAATCACGCCGTCATTGAGTCCAGTAGTTGCATCTGATTCCAGATCAATGCACTGAGCTGTTGCTGACATTTCTGTTCTCCCCTGCATGATGAATGTGACTGTTGAACCACATCGACGTCAGCAGGTTACGGAACATGCCTGGACATACGTTGTGTCCAGGCATGTTCCGGAAGTGACAGAATTTCAAAAAAAGATCCTGACTCGTAGCGGATCTCGCCAGAGATCCCACGATTCTCGTAGGTGATGGGAACTCTGGCGAGTTCCACTACAACTCCTGGGCTCACAAACTTGCGTTGAAAATCGTTTACAGTCGTGCCGAGCAGGCGACTGTACCTATTCGTAGACCTCTGCCATTCGACGCACATCGTCACGAATTGCCTTTACAAGTTCTTTTGGCGCGAGCACTTTGGCCATTGATCCGAAGCCCATTACCCAACTCTTGATTTCTTCGAGGTTCCCTAATTTGAGTTTCAGGACAACGCTGCCATCGCGATGTTCGACGATTTCCTGACTGCGATGCCATCGTGATTCTTTGACCGTCCCGGCAGCCGACGCCGCAAACTGAATGCGAATGGTGTAGGTCTTGCCAGACGGACTGAAGATACCGAACGATTGTTCAAGGTAATCTCGCACATCAAACGATTCAGGGACTTCGAATCGTGTGGAAAGACATTCGAGGTTCAGAATTCGATCCAGCTTGAAGTGACGCATTTTCTGCGATGCCACACTGAACGCAATGAGGTACAGCGAGCCACGGTGATAAACAAGACTGTATGGATGCAACTGATACTCCGATGGTTTTGGAGCGCTGTTCTTTTGATACGTCATGCTCAACACATTTCTCTTCTGTACGGCCTCAAGAACTGTTGAGATCAGCTGAGACCGCCCGGAGTAGTCACTGGCTCCAATACTTGTCAGATGAAAGCTGTCAGTGAGATTGTCCTGAAGCGTCTTTGATTCCCTGAATAGCTGCGTTTCAAGCTTTTGAAACAGCGAATGAACACCTTCGAACAGTGGTGTGCCGGCGAAGGGCTCCATGAGACGGCGCCCGAGGAACAGAGACAGAAGTTCGTGATAGGTGAAGGTGATTTGGTCGACTCTTGCTGTGATTCTCCATAGCTTCTTGCCGTGATCGGCCAGTGTTTCTTCGATTGGCAGCCCTTCATCTCTCAGCAGGTTGATGTCCCTTCGAATCGTCTTGACGTTGAGCTCCTCTTGCTTCGCAATCTCATAAACGGAGAGACCTTTTTTCTGTTGTGACAGCAGCAGAATGATTCGAAGTGCACGTCGAAGTCGAGTGGATTCCGATTCAGCCATTTTTCGCCCTGTTTTGAAAAGTGACCATCGTCGAGGTACTCTGGGTTCGACGAGAGATCAACAAGGTACATCACATTCGATACTTGCAGTTCGGAGATGATCGTTCAGAGAATTCGAGACGGCAGTCAAGGTGGCGGTCCCGAATCAGTGCGATAGAGAGCGTACAACAGCAGCTTTGCGCGAGACGCAGCACAGTACAGCGCAGGGTCCAATTCCCCTGCCTTCGGCCGACGAAAGCCCGTCAGTATCACGCAGTCGGCTTCCAATCCCTTGAAGCGAAAAATCGTCGCATACTGGATGCTTCTTTCGTTCGCAGCACCCTGTGCTTCATCAACCAAAGGGACTCCGGCGAGTTCCCTGATTTTCGCAAAGGGAGAATTGCTCAGACGATGACGTCCGAGCAGAAGAATTCGATTCGGAGTCAGTCCCTTGCTTTGGATCAGGTCTGCAGCAATGCGGTCAGCCTCCTCGACTTCCGAGTCGGAAGAGTTCACAGGCCGTTCGACGGGCACCAACCCTTCCGGTGCGAAGTCTGCTGATTTGGAAGGCCTTCCGGCAACACGGTTCACATAGCTTGCAATTTGAGTGGTATTGCGGCAGTTTCGGTCGAGCGTCAGCTTGGCCTCGTCCACCAGAAAGCCGAAATTGCGACCGAAGATATTCTGCTCTGGATCGTAGAAGACGTACATCGTCCCCTGACGTCGGTCTGCCAGCAATTCCTCAATGGACAGCCACCAGTCGGCAACAAAGTCCTGACCCTCATCCACGATCACAGCGTCGTATCGAGGCCCAGCCCCCATTGAGATTGCTTGTTCCAGAAGTGTGGGCGATTCTTTGTTGTAGAACTCGGATAGAGCCTCGGTACCAGCCGGAATTGAAAAATCCAGCCCCGCCGCTTTGGCCATCGATTCACACAAACCGTGGAAGTGAATGACATCCACCGGCAATTGAGCCTGCTGTACTCGGGAGCGAAGCCAATCGGCCAGTGGGATATTGAAACAAAGCAGCAGTACGCGCTTTCCGTCCCTCGCCAGCCTGGACGCTTTCTCGAGGGCAAGCAGTGTCTTGCCGGAGCCGGCACATCCACGAATGAGAAGGCGCTTTGTCTCCCGCATCAGATCAAGGATTTCCATCTGCTGCTGAGTCAGCCGGTGGAGATTCATCTCCTCGGTCTGCAGTCTGGTCGAAAAGCTCTGGATAAGCTGAAACTCCGGTCGCAGCTGATCGATCGCTCGTCGAATCAAATCATGCTGCGGCCTTTGCTGCCTCTTTCCGAAGTGGGTGGCGATGTTTTCCAGTCGGTCCTGAAGGTGGGAGAGGTCCGCCTGAAGCAGGGTCAGCAAGGGTAACGCATGTGGCGGAAAACGCCCCTGAATACGATCGGCCTCACTGAAATAGACGGCATAGCTATAGGCAAAGTTGCACTCCGCCCATCCTCGAACATTCTGAGCTAGCAGATCATTGACCGCATGTGCGGAACGCTGTGCCTGAAGAAACGGGTCTTTTCCCAGACTCGAGCCATCTGATCGCCGCCACGCGTCACAAGAACCGTCGTAGCAGACGTCGCCGGGCTTGACCTCGATCGAAATGACGCCAAGCACTGGGTGAAGAATCAGAAAATCACACTCTCCCTGACGCAACTGACGCGAGGAGACGCGAACCCAGGGAACACTGTGAAAGACCCAGAAATTGTCATCCAGCTGGTCAATCGCCGCGGTGAGAAAGATCCGTTCAGCCACGCTGACAGTGTCTGCACCAGCGCCCCGAGGGATGATTCTTGCCATGAGTGGAGAGCCTCACCAGTCGCAATGACATTCCGTTTCGGCGATTCAACGTACGCCGACGCAAAGTGCATGCGAGAGTAGCCACGCCCCCCCTTCCCTGACAACTTACAAATTGCGACGAAGTGTGGAATTCCCTACGCGTTGTGTCTGGTCACACCGACGAAAGTCATTGTATCGGCCGGCACGTTCGTGCGACCCAGTCGACAGAAAAGACATGCTCGCATTCAGCGCAGAGGTATCGATCGTCGTTATCCCCGTCTTTGACATCCAGCGCGTGAATCGCACAGCACCATGGGCATGGAACGTCCGCCACAAAAAACTGATCGTAGATCATGAATTGTTCAAAGAGACTGTCTCCAAATGGGTTATCCATGTTCAGATCAATTCCTGTGAGCAGAAGACTTCTGGACGGTTGTCAACTTTGTACTGACACACTGGGTGCTGCACACTGATCAAGCTTACCGTTGTTGTGATGTCACCCCCACAAGCAACATAGAGCAACTGTCCATAGCGTCAGAAAAACTGACCATGAGTGTAGGATTCTTTTGTGTGGATCTGCGAAGTTGTGATGTATCGGTTTTGTCTCCAAAAAATGAACGAACGCGGCGAGTTTTGCAGAATCTCGACTGCCTGGACAGGGAGTTGTCCAGGCAGCGCGACTAGACTTCTGATGCAGCTTCACACTTTCGCCCCCTTTCCAGAACATCAAATGTCGTCTGACGGGCCAAGATTTGTTGAAGCTCAATGGACGTCCGCATTTTGGTTGGACACGAAATGCTCTCGACGCCACATTGTCCATCCCGGAAACACGACTTGGCGAGACGTTCAGGTCGATCTTGGTATCCGCATATGACTGTGAGGAGCGACATGGATTACGATGAAATGAATAACCGCAAAGAGGGATCGCTGCAGCCAACGAAATTGTCGCCAATGTGGTCGCTCTTGTTGGGCAGTTGTGTCTGCACGATGGTTGGAGCGCAGATCTACGGTCTTTACAGCGTGAGAAATTTCGACCAACAAAAACTCGCATGGACAACCGAGATTGCGTCACGATCCGAAGTAGTTGCAGAAAGTGATTCTCGGCTGGAACAGTCAAAGAAGGAGATCGCCACGCTGGCTGCAAAAGTATCCTCCGCCCGGAGTGAGGCAAGTGCTGCCGATGAAGAGTTGACCAAAGTCAAGGCGGAACTTGCCAAGCTTCACACTCAATTGGAAGACAAACAGACCGCACTCAAATCCGTTAAGGAGGCTGAGGATGCCGCAGTGGCTGCATCAAAAACAGCCGTCGAGACAGAGAAGGCGGCTGCTTCAAGATTATCGCAGCTGACTTCAAGGGAGTCTGAATTGAAAATCGCGATCGCTGCACTTGAAGCAGAAGAGCAGAAGCTTGCCGGGGCCCTGGGGCAAACAAAGGCAGCGACAGCGAAGGCTACCGTGGAACTCGAAGGCTTAGAGATGCAACTTCAAAACGCGGAAAAGAAGCTCAAAGAAAGTCGAGAGGGTGTCTCCCTGGCACAGAGTGAACTGGATAAAGCCACTTCTGAGATGGACAGTGCCGTGAAGAAAAAGAGCGAGGCTTTGCAAAATCGCGAAGTCGCAATGACGGAAAAGGCGACAGTAGAGCAAGCCATTGCGAGACTAAAGTCCGACGAGGAAGTGCTCAGTGCCAAGGTGAAAGAACTGCAAATGGCGGAAAAGCAAGTTGTTCTGGATAAGGCTGCCGTCGAAGCTCTGAAGATGGAAAAGAATCAGTTGCAGATGGACCTGACAGCATTGAACACAGAAGTTGAGTCCGCGAAGAAGCAGCGAGACAACCTTCAAGAGAAACTTAAAGAACTTGCAACCTCAGTGGCTAAGACAAATGCTGACTTTGAGTCCGTAGTCACGGAGCATGGGAAGGTACTGAGACAAAAGGAGTCTCTTTTGACGGATATTGCGACCGCGGAGAAAAAGATGCGGCAGGTCGCGGAAGCGGAATCGGCAGCGAGCTCGTCTAAGGATACACTTGAAAAAATGAATCAGCAGCTGATCCTCGAGAAAGCCAAGCTCACAACGGACATCAGTACTGCCCGAAATCGATTAGAGAACCTGCTGGCTGAGATCAAAAAGCGGACAGAAGAGCTGGAATCTCTGAATAGCCCTAGCCAACCCCCGGAAAATCCGAAGTAGCCGCCGAGCAACAAGATTGGTGATCGCACTCGGACAGAGCTTCTCACCAAAGTTGGCCATTGACCTCAAGGGGATTCTATCGTGAATGACGTGCTGATTCCGTATCTCTTCTCGATCCTTGCTGCTCTACTAATGCTGTTTATTGTGGGGCTTGCCTATTTAGAGATGCGCCGCCGTACAAAGGACTTGATTTCGAAGGAGGCGAAGCTGCCAGATGCGGTCAGATTCTTGACGCTGACAGCGGAGGTTGAGGATCTCACGATGGTTCGAAACGAACTTCGTGATGATGCCGCCAAGGCTCGGGAAATACTGAGCAAAGCGGATAACGCCCGGCAATGGTTGAGTCAGAATCACGCGTTGTACGAGAAGATTAGTCAGGCATTGCCAGCGATTGAGGCGAGAATCTCGCTTGTAAAGAGTGAGTTTGAAGAGGCGTCAACGAAGGCTGAGCAGGCTAATCTGCTGCTTCTCGGACGGACAACAGAGGTGCGAAACGCGGAAATGGAATTGCAGGTCCAGCAGCGAACACGCAAACTAGTTGACGACGAGATTGCGGACCGTCGTAGGACCCTCGATTCATTGCAGGGCGAGATTCGTGCAAAGCAAGAAGAATGGTCGCAACTGCAGGCTTGTCAGCAGACGCTGATGGGCGAGATTGGAGCCTTTACAACGAAGCGAGACTCTGCTGCTGAGGATTACAAGAAGTTTGAACGTGACCTTGACGCCATCGTGAAAGAATTAGAGCGAACAGAAGAACGGCACCGAGAGCTTAACGCGGACATAAAAGATAAGATGGATAACCTCAAGCTCATGGACAAGCAGGTTAAGCGTCTGGACGAGGAGCGTCAGAATATCGAACGCCTGATTGTGGCTGCGGAAAAGCGATGGGCGCAGGTGTCACCAACTGTCGGAGCGGCCGATGGACAACGCCTTGCAGAACTTTGGTCCCCGTCACTGAAGAAGAGTCAATTCACAAAAAGACGCAAGCTAAGCGCAAGTGGAGAGATTACCAGCCTCGCTGCCATGCAGGAGTATATGGTTGCTGCGGGGCTGCAGTACCACGAACGTGTGCTGTATCAGTTTCACACTTCGTTGAAAGTGGCGGAAATGTCTCCGCTGGTAGTACTCGCGGGAATTAGTGGTACTGGCAAAAGCGAACTGCCTCGGCGGTATGCAGAAGGAATGGGCATGCATGTGCTGACACTTCCCGTCCAACCGCGATGGGACAGTCCTCAGGATATGTTTGGGTTCTATAACTACCTTGAGAATCGCTACCGAGCGACGGAATTGGCCAGAGCGCTGGTTCAGATGGACCGATTTGTTGACGAGAGAAAGGCCGAATGGAATTTTCCGCAGGAATGGAAGGAGCACAGTGTTCGCGACCGCATGTTGATTGTCTTGTTGGATGAAATGAATCTGGCCAGGGTGGAGTATTACTTCAGTGAATTCCTGAGCCGACTGGAGACCAGAAGAGGAATCGATCGTTCCGATCCCGACCAACGGAGGAAAGCGGAAATCATGCTGGAGGTTGGACTTCAGACGATCAAGAAAGAAGGAGGAAAGATCGAAGTTCAACAGCAGCCTACACTGCCAATTTTTGTGGACAGAAACGTTTTATTCGTCGGCACCATGAATGAAGACGAGACGACGCAAACGCTTTCGGACAAAGTTGTCGACCGGGCAAATGTTCTGCGATTCGGGCGACCATCAAGTCTAAAGTCCAAAGCCAGTGACGAGTCTGTCGAAGGCTCCAAGTCGTTTCTCGCCTACGAAGATTGGCAGTCATGGATAAAAAACTCAGATACCGACCTTTCACCGAGCATACGTTCTGATGTTACCGAATGGGTGCAGAAACTGAATCAGGCAATGCACCGGATAGGTCGCCCGTTTGCGCATCGAACCTATGGTGCGATGCTGTCATACGTCGCAAATTATCCGCAGCAGGACAACTTCAAATTTGCTGTTGCTGACCAAATCGAAATGAAAGTGATGCCGAAACTCCGAGGCCTCGATCCGCATGATCCCCAGGTCGGTCAGGCCTTGGGTGAAATTCAGTCTGTGATCAATAGCCTCGGCGATGAAAAGCTGCAAAGTGCCATTCAGGAGTCTCGAGGTGCGGAAAGCCACCAGTTTCTTTGGCATGGTGTTGATCGGGTAGAAAACTCATGAGTGCCGAGACTGGTCCTGCGCTCGGAATTACGTCCAATGCGTGGTCCACGAGTGGTGCGAAGACCATGGAGATTCATGGCGGTCGGCCATTCGTCGTGTTTGGAGTTCACGCAGCACCCGTGGTTTGCGAGGGATCCCGGGATAGTTTACCTGCCTCTCACGAATGGATAGACCACCGAGGGCAGAAGTGGCAACGATATGAACTTCCAGGCACAGTATGTCAGGGCACATCAGATAGTGTTCAGGAAACGCTGTCGGTGCAAGCAAGAGGATTAGCTGACGCCAAAGTGCGACTTACTGCGACGCTCTCGCACGCAATCCCGA
>VFQT010004354.1_pt1 | contig 11903 bp, 10 predicted proteins | sample 3512381 | NCBI WGS metagenome assembly VFQT01 (sample SAMN10412376, study PRJNA504923) | tailings metagenome | isolation source: Relicate 2 Philex TSF3 active mining site | place: Philippines: Tuba, Benguet | collected 2017-08-29 | reverse complement strand
TGCCGCATTTCGAGTGCGGTGCATTCGACCACTCTGCCACCTCTCCGCGAAGCGTGCCGCCCGGAGGAGCTCCAGGCAGGTCGACGAAGCGCGGCGGTTAGCGGAGAAGGTGGGGCTTGCCAACCCCCTCCATGGTCGATTTTCACCGGATCATTCCGGGCGCTCGCTTGTTACGCATCTGCACAAATCCTATATGGACGATCATGGATAGAGCGAACTTCTTCTCTCCGCAGGCAGGCCGGCTGATCGATGCGCCGTTGCAGACGCGCGCACGTTTCGCGATCGGCGATATCGTGCGGCACAAGCTCTACGATTTCCGGGGGGTGATCTTCGATATCGACCCCGTCTTTGCGAACAGCGAGGAATGGTACGAGTCCATCCCGGCCGAGGTGCGTCCGTCGCGCGAGCAGCCTTACTACCACCTTCTCGCAGAGAACGGGGAATCGAGCTACGTCGCTTATGTCAGCCAGCAGAACCTGCAAGCGGATGCAGATGCAGGCCCGGTCGAGCATCCCTCACTCGCGCAGTTGTTCGGCGCATTCGATGGCGCGCGGTATCCGCTGCGGCCCGGCCTGACTCACTGAGTGCGCTCACACACTGGCCTGCGCGGGTCAGTTCCTGATTTTCCAGCCTGACCGCAGCAGAGCATAAGCCACTGCGCCCAGGGCCACGTTCAGCAATCCCACACCGAGCGCGCTGTGCAGCACCGCAAGGTTGGTGTCGCCGATGTCGCTGCGGCCCAGGAAGCCGAAGCGGAATCCCGAGATGAGGTAGAAGAACGGGTTTAGCCGGCTGATCGCCTGGAACGCGGGCGAGAGGTTGTCGATGACATAGAAGGTGCCCGAAAGCAGTGACAAGGGGCCGATGACGAAGTTGTTGATCGCCGCGTTGTGATCGAACTTCTCGGCCCACATCGACGCGACCACGCCGAGCAGCGCGAGGAACACCGCCCCCATCAGGCCGAACCAGACGACGGCCCAGGGGTGCGCGACGCTGAGGCTTACCTGCGGCCACAGCGACATCGCCAGGACGACGGCCAGCCCGATCAGCACCGCGCGGGTGACCGCGCCGCCCACCAAGCCCAGGATAAGCTCCGCCTCGGTCAGCGGCGGCATCAGCAGATCGACCAGCGTTCCCTGCATCTTGCCCGCCAGAAGCGAGAAGCTGCCGTTGGCATAGGCGTTCTGCATCATGCTCATCATGATCAGACCAGGCGCGATGAACGTTGCGAAATTGACGCCGAGCACTTGCCGGTCGCCCCGGCCCATCGCCACGGTAAAGATCACCAGAAACAGCAGAGTGGTGATCGCGGGCGCCCAGATCGTCTGGGTCTGGACCTTGAAGAACCGCCAGACCTCCTTCATATAGAGCGTCTTCAAACCGATCCAGTTCATCCGGTGGATTACCGGCTCTCCTTGCGGGGGAAACGTGAAATGGCTCGCCGGACGGCGAAACTCGCCGCTCGCAGCGGTGCTATGGGGTTGATCGGCCATGGTGCGGCGACTATCGGCTAGCGTTTAGCATGGCAAGCGGCGCGGCTGCCCTGGCCGCTTTCCGGCAGTATCGCTGCCTTTCAGAATGGATTGTTCATGAGCTGGACCGACGAACGCATCGAAAAGCTGACCAAGATGTGGGAAGGCGGCGCCACCGCCAGCCAGATCGCCGAGGAGCTGGGCGGCGTCAGCCGTAACGCGGTGATCGGCAAGGCCCACCGGCTGGGACTGAAGGCGCGCCCCTCCCCCGTGAAGGCCAACGACAAGGATACGCACGCGCCGGCACCAGCCGCCCGCTCCGTCAGCGCGCCCGAGGCGGCGCCGCCTAGCCCGCCAGCCGCGCGCGCCGCGCCCCCGCCCCGCAGCGAAGCGCCCGCCGCAAGGCCTGCGGAGGACGCGGCGCCGGCCGCTGCCGCTCCGGCGGCGCCCGCCGCGCCTCAGCAGCGCATCGTGTCGGTCGGCCCCGGCGGCTTCCTGCGGCAGGGTCCGGGTGACCAGCAGGCGCCGATCCCGCCTGCCCCGCCGCGCCGCCTGGTGCCGGCAAAGCCCAGCCCGGAGATGGCCGACAAGACCAGCCTGCTCGACCTCAGCGACCGGATCTGCCGCTGGCCGATGGGTCACCCCGGCGAACCCGATTTCCACTTCTGCGGAGAGAAGGTGAACCCCGGATTCCCCTATTGCGTCGATCACTGCGGCCGGGCCTATCAGGCGCAGCTCCCGCGTGGCGCGCGCCGTCCTCCCCCGCCGCTTCCGTTCGGCGGACCGCGAGTACGCTGAACGACCGGGTTTCCGTCCGAAATCTGCGTACCTGCCCTTAAATTCCCCCGCAGCCTGCCGTTAACCATTACATGACGGCACATGGAACCAAGGTTGCCCGGGGGGGCAAGGGTATTCTGGGCTGGCTCGGCTTGGGAGCTGCTCAGGAGGAAGAAACCAACGACGGCGCCGCGCCCGGCGAGTCCGCCGAAGCGGAGCTCGATCCGCGCGAGCGGCGACGGCGCCAGCTGCTGGGCGACATCTGCAGTTTTCTCATCACGCACCGGCTTGAGGTCAATCCTTACACCCTGGCGATCGGTCACGACGTGATCACCGGCAGCGACCCCCGGCTGAACCAGCTGATCGAGGAGCGCGTGCTGAACCGCCTGCCGGTCACGCTCGATTGGCTGGAAGAAGCCGGGCGCAGCTCGGGCCGCAGCGACGGCGTCGCCCAGCTGGATGCGCTGATGCACAAGCTCGAATCCTCGATCGAGGATTTCGGCCACACCACCCGTTCTGCCAAATCCGCCGCGAGCGACTATAACTCGGCGCTGGAACAGCACGTCAGCGAGCTGGAGCAGGTCAGCAAGGCCGGCGTGGTCATTACCGAGCTCGCCACGATCGCGCGGATCATGCTCGATCGCACCCGCGAGATCGAGAAGGAGATGAGCCGCAGCGAGCTGCAGACCCGCGCGCTGCAATCCAGTCTCGAGGACGCGCGCCGCAAGGCGGAGATGGACCACCTTACCGGCCTGCCGAACCGCCGCGCCTTCGACGGCGTGATGGAGCGCGAATATACCGCCGCAGTGAAGACCGGCGAGGCGCTCTGCGTGGCATTCTGCGACATCGACCACTTCAAGCGCGTCAACGACACGCATGGGCACGAAGCCGGGGACCGCGTCATCCGCGCCGTCTCGCAGGCGCTTGCCAAGATCTCCAACGACCGTTGCCATGTCGCCCGCCACGGCGGCGAGGAGTTCGTCATCCTGTTCAGGGGCAAGACGCTCGACGAGGCGCGGGAAGTGCTCGATCAGACCCGCGAGGCGATGGCGAACCGGCGTCTGGTCAACCGCGCCACCGACGTGCCCTTCGGCCGGATCACCTTTTCCGGCGGCATTGCGGACGTGTTCGCCTATGGCAGCACCCGCGAGGCGCTGAAGGCGGCCGACGATGCGCTCTATGCGGCGAAGAGCCTGGGCCGCAACTGCATCGTCAAGGCCGACGACGAGGCCCGCGCTGCGGCCTGACGGCCGAACAATTCAAGCGAAACAGCAAGCCCCGTTCGTGTCGCTCGGACGATGAAAGGCTTTGGGCAACGGCCGCGCTCACCCGCGACGGCGGCGCTCTGGCTCCGGAGGCTCGGGAGGAATGGACCAGCCGTGCGTTTCCACGACATCGGCGGGCGTAGGTCGTCCTGACTCGTCGCGCGCGGGGCGGAAGCGGAAGCGTTTGACGATCAGGCGGCAGGCCATCGCGTCGACGGCGGGGATGTGGCTTGGCTCGGTGATGCGGCAGCCGCTCACCCTGCCATCAATGCCGACCGTGTAGCGTACGCCCACAACCGCTTCCTCTCCGGGCCGGATCGCATTGTCGGGCAGGTCCGAGAACGACAGCTTGCCGCGCAAGTGGCGCGGACCGACCACTGCGTCTCCACCCGCGCCGTCGCCGCCCATCCCGCCGCCACCCCGGCCGTCACCAACGCCACCAGCACCCTGCCCCGGCCCGGCCCGGTCAGACGCGCCTGACGCGCGGGCGGCGCCTATCCCGGCCTCGGTCGCAGCGACGATCAACGGCGGCGGCGCAATTACGATACGCGGCGGCGGAGCGACCACCGGCGTGGGTTCATTCTTGAGGTTGGGCGGTGCGGGCGCGCCTTTGGGAGCGCTGGCGGCCACCGACTCGGGCGGCGGCATGTCCGGCTCGCGCTCAGGGGCCTTGGGCACAGACTGAAACACCGAAACGAGCGCGTCGCGGCCCTGCACGACGACGCCATGGCCGAGACCGGTCACGAGCGCGTAAACGACAGCCGCTATGATCGCCAGCGATGCCATCGCCGAAGGCACCTTTGCAGGCCGGGCCTGATAGGTCGCGTGCACGATCGGCGGTCCGCCTCGATCAAACTCCCGCTTGATATTTGGCGTGGCGAATAATCTTCAAGGCATGGCCACAAACGAAAAGGGCCGCGTTGCCGCGGCCCTTCCGGTTATTGGTCTGGCCGAAAGGATCAATCGTCCTTCAGGAAAGCCGGCATGTGGTCCGGATTTCCGGCAGGCTCGCGCTCCTGACGCGGACCACGGTCGCCACGGTCGCCGCCGCGGCCACCGCGATCGCCACGATCGCCCCCACGCGGACGGCGGCGGTCGCCGCGATCGCCCTGATCGCCGCGATCACCGCGCGGCTCACGCGGCTCGCGCGGCGGACGGCTGTCCTCGAGCTCGGCGCCGGTCTCCTGATCAACAACGCGCATCGACAGGCGGACCTTGCCGCGATTGTCGATCTCAAGCACCTTGACCTTCACTTCCTGCCCTTCGGACACGACGTCGGTCGGCTTCTCGACGCGTTCGTTCCTCATCTCGGAGACGTGGACGAGCCCGTCCTTGCCGCCCATGAAGTTCACGAACGCGCCGAAATCGACGATGTTCACGACCTTGCCTGTGTAGATTTTACCGACTTCCGCCTCTTCGACGATGCCGAGGATCCAGTTCTTGGCGGCTTCGATCTGGCCGAGATCGGCCGAGCTGATCTTGATCAGGCCCTCGTCGTCGATGTCGACCTTCGCGCCGGTTTCCGCGACGATCTCGCGGATCACCTTGCCGCCGGTGCCGATAACGTCGCGGATCTTCGACTTGTCGATCTGGATCGTCTCGATGCGCGGAGCATGCGCCGAAAGCTCGGTCCGGGCGGTGCCCAGCGCCTTGGTCATTTCACCCAGGATGTGCGCGCGGCCTTCCTTGGCCTGGTTCAGCGCGGCCTCGAAGATCTCGCGCGTGATGCCCGCGACCTTGATGTCCATCTGCATCGTGGTGATGCCTTCGGACGTGCCGGCGACCTTGAAGTCCATGTCACCGAGGTGATCCTCGTCGCCGAGGATGTCGGACAGCACGGTGAATTCCTTGCCCTCCAGGATCAGCCCCATGGCGATACCCGAAACCGGCCGCTTCAGCGGCACGCCGGCGTCCATCATCGACAGCGAGCCGCCGCAGACGGTGGCCATCGAGGACGAGCCGTTGGACTCGGTGATGTCGGACACCACCCGGATCGTGTAGGGGAACTCTTCCTTGGTCGGCAGAACCGCCTGAACCGCGCGCCAGGCGAGCTTGCCGTGGCCGGTATCGCGGCGGCTGGGAGCACCGAACCTGCCAACTTCGCCAACCGAATAGGGCGGGAAGTTATAGTGCAGCATGAAGTTGGAGTAGGAGAGCCCCTCCAGCCCGTCGATCATCTGCTCGGCGTCTTTCGTGCCCAGCGTGGTGGTGCAGATCGCCTGCGTTTCACCGCGCGTGAACAGCGCCGAACCGTGAGTGCGCGGCAGGAAGCCCACCATCGCCTCGATCGGGCGGACCTGCGTGGTGGTGCGGCCATCGATGCGCTTGCCGTCCTTGAGGATGGCGCCGCGCACGACGTCGGCCTCGACCTTCTTGGTCAGCTTGATCGCGGTCATCACGGTCTGGCCGTCCTGATCCGCGAAGTGCGCCTTCACCTTGGCGCGCGCCAGCTCCAGCGCCTCGCGACGAGCGGACTTGTCCGTGGTGGAATAAGCCTTGGCGACATCGTCGCCGATCAGCTTCTTGATCGTGGCCTTCATCTCCGAATTGTCCGAAGTGTTGACTTCCCACGGATCCTTGGCGGCCTTTTCGGCCAGATCGATGATCGCGTTGACGACCTTCTTGCACTCGTCGTGCGCGAAGAGCACCGCGCCGAGCATCACGTCTTCCGACAGTTCGCGAGCCTGCGATTCCACCATCATGACGGCGTCGCCGGTGGCGGCGACCACGAGGTCGAGCGCGCCGGCCGCAGCCAGATCCTGCTTGGGGTTCAGCGTGTACGAACCGTCTTCATAGCCGACGCGAACCGCACCGATCGGGCCCATGAAGGGCACGCCCGAGATGGTAAGCGCCGCCGACGCCGCGATCATCGCGACGATATCGGGCTCGGTCTCGCCGTCGTAGCTAAGAACCTGGGCGATGACGTTGATTTCGTTGTAGAAGCCTTCGGGGAACAGCGGACGGACCGGCCGGTCGATGAGGCGGGAGACGAGCGTCTCCTTCTCGGTGGCGCCGCGCTCGCGCTTGAAGAACCCGCCCGGAATACGTCCGGCGGCGAAGAACTTCTCTTGGTAGTGAACGGTGAGCGGGAAGAAATCCTGCCCTTCCTTCACGGACTTGGCGGCAGTGACCGCGCAGAGCACCACGGTTTCGCCATAAGTGGCAAGCACCGCGCCGTCGGCCTGACGGGCAATGCGGCCGGTTTCCAAAGTGAGGGTCTTTCCGCCCCACTCCAGCGATACGGTTTTGACGTCGAACATTTGTTTTCCTTCAACCCGCTGGCCCTATTGCCGGCGGGGTTTTGCTGCCGGGTGTACCGTCCCGGTCCGGTTCGGGGCGCTTGTCCAGCCCCATGAGCCGCCGCCGAATTGCGGCGGTCCCGTTTTGTCGGTCGCATCGCGCAATGCGATGCTCCCGGATGCAAGAAGCGGCCCACCTAGGGGCCGCTTCGAGAAACTCTTACTTACGCAGACCGAGCTTTTGAATGAGAGCGTTATAGCGGTCCACATCCTTGCGCTTCAGGTAATCCAGCAGCGACCGCCGCTTGTTCACCATCATGAGCAGGCCCCGGCGCGAGTGGTTGTCCTTGTGGTGGCCCTTGAAGTGCTCGGTGAGGTTGCGGATACGCTCGGTGAGGATCGCGACCTGCACTTCGGGCGAGCCGGTGTCCGTGGACTGGCGCGCGTTGTCCTTGATGATTTCCTGCTTCTTCTCGGCAGTAACCGACATGTCATTCACTCCGCGACATCGGGAAGGTTGAAACCTCGCACGACGCGGGCGTCGCCGCCCGAAAGCTCCATCAGCGCGACGGGAACAGTCCCGATCCGCGCCCAGTGAAGCCCGTCCTGAAAGGCCAGCCCGGATAGAACCCGGCCCTGGCGGACCATGCTTGCCTGTTCCGGACCGAGGTCAAGAGCCGGGATGTCGACCAGCCCTGCCTCCAGCGGCAAGATTACGTTCTCAAGGGGCGCGCCCTTGCCGATTTCGTTCAGTTTGTCCAGCGAAATCGCCTGAGCGAGGCCGAACGGCCCGGCGCGCAGGCGGCGCAACATGGTGACGTGGCCGACAGTGTCGAGCGCCCGCGCGATGTCTCGGGCGAGGCTGCGGATGTAAGTCCCCTTGGAGACGTGGGCGATGACGGTAATCTCGTCCATACACCCGTTCGTGTCGAGCGTGGTTGAGACGCTGGGAGCGGTGTCTCGACTACGCTCGACACGAACGGGTTGTAGCGAATGCACGGTCACGCTCCGCGCCTTCAGTTCGACCGCCTCCCCCGCCCTCGCCCGGTCGTAGGCGCGCTCGCCGTCCACCATCAGCGCCGAGTATGCCGGCGGCACCTGCTCGATCGGCCCCGTGAAGCGCGGCAAGACCGCCTCGATCTGCGTCAGGGTCGGCCGGACCTCGCTCTCGGCGATCACCCGGCCCTCCAGATCGAGGGTATCCGTCTCCGCCCCGAAGCGAACGGCGAAGGCATATTCCTTGCTGGCATCGAGCATCCGGCCGGCAAGCTTCGTCGCCTCGCCCACCGCGATCGGCAATATGCCGCTAGCCAGCGGATCGAGCGTGCCGCCGTGGCCGACCTTGACCTTGCCGAGCCCCGCCTGCCGCAAATTCCGCTTCACCGCCGCGACCGCTTGCGTCGATCCGAGCCCGACCGGCTTGTCGAGGATGATCCAGCCGTGCGGCACCGTCAGACGCTCGCGGCGACGGCGTCGGCCAGCGTGTAATAGTGCTGAAGCACCCACCTGACCGGCGGCAACACGAAACGCTGGATGATGTTGAGGCTTGGCACCAGCCAGGGCAGCACGACCAGCAGCAAGATGATCAGGGTCAGTCCCACGGGCCGCACCCTGGCGTAGTGACGCGCGGCCGCTCGCGGAAGCAGGCCCTCCAGGATGTGCGAACCGTCAAACGGGGGGATCGGCAGCAGGTTGAACAGCGCCAGGAAGATGTTGATCTGCAGGAAGAACACCAGATTGAGCGCGGCGAACGCAGCGAGGCCCGATGGCTGCGGCCCTTGCGTGGCGGCCAGCAGGCCCAGCAGCACCGCGCCTATCCCGGCCAGCAGGAAGTTGGTGCCCGGCCCGGCGGCGGCAACCGCCATCATGCCGAAGCGCGGGTTTCTGAGGCGATACTTGTTGACCGGCACCGGCTTGGCCCAGCCGATCACCGGCCCCTTGAGCAGCGCCAGGAAGCCGGGGACGACGATCGTGCCGACAGGATCGACATGGCGGAGCGGGTTAAGGCTAAGCCGGTTCATATCCGCCGCCGTCGGATCCCCCAATGCGCGCGCAACCCAGCCGTGAGCCACTTCATGGAACACGATCGCGATGATCAGCGGGACCACCAGCGCCGCGACCTGCATCACCGTGTCATTCATCCTGGTCGGTGTCCGGCGCAAGATCGCGCGAGACGCGCGGGTCGGACAACAGCCGCTCGATCCGGCTCGCCTCGTCGAAGCTCTCGTCGGCCAGGAACTTGATCTTGGCCGCATATTTCAGCTTAAGCGAACGCGCGACCTCGCGCTGGAAGAACGCGGTGTGGGTGCGCAGCGCCTTCAGCACATCCTCTTCGTCGGAACCGAGCAGCGGCTTCACGTAAGCGGTGGCGTGGCGCAGATCCGGCGACATCCGCACTTCGGTGACGCTCACCGAATGTGCGCTCAACACATCGTCGTGCACCTGCTGGCGGGTGAGCAGTTCGGAGAGCACGTGGCGCACCTGCTCGCCCACCTTCAGCAGGCGGATCGAGCGGGTTTCGGGTGAGGTTTGCGGGCGCGGCATAGAATTGTTCCTCCCCTCCCGCATGCGGGAGGGGTCGGGGAAGGGCTTGTTCGGGATGGGCTGACAGGCCCTTCCCTAGCCCCTCCCGCAAGCGGGAGGGGAACTCGTTATCAAAGCGTCCGCTCGCGCATTTCGACCTCGAAGGTCTCCAGGATATCGCCCGGCTTGATGTCGTTCGTATCCTGCAGCACGACGCCGCATTCCAGGCCGGCGCGCACTTCGGCCACGTCGTCCTTGAAGCGCCGCAGCGAGGCGATCGTCGTCTTCGAAACGATGACGTCCTGGCGGGTGAGACGCGCGTAGAGACCCTTGCGGATGTACCCTTCGACGACCAGCAGACCGGCCGCCTTGTCCTTCTTGCCGGCGGGGAAGATCTCCTTGATCTCGGCGCGACCGACCACGGTTTCGATCCGCTCCGGCCCCCAGATGCCCGACATCTCGCGGGCGATTTCCTCGGTGAGCTGGTAGATCACGTCGAAGTACTTCATCGGCACCTTGAAGCGCTCGACCATCTCGCGCGCCTTGGCGTTCGGGCGCACGTTGAAGCCGACCACCGGCGCACCGGCGGCCTGCGCCAGGGTGACGTCGCTCTCGGTGATCGCGACGACGCCCGAGTGCAGCACCTTCACCTTGATCTCATCGTTGGAGATCTTGTGAAGCGCGTTCACGATCGCCTCGACCGTGCCCTGCACGTCTGCCTTCACGACCACCGGATACTCGATCACGTTCTGCTTGGCGGTGAGGGCCGAGAACATCGTGTCGAGGCTGGCGGGCGCCATTGCCGTGCGCTTGGCGGTGGCCTGCTCCTGACGGTAGGACGCGACCTCACGGGCACGCGCCTCGCTCTCCACGACGGTCAGCGTATCGCCCGCCATCGGCACGCCGCCAAGGCCGAGCACTTCGACCGGCAGCGCGGGCGGCGCGGACTTCACCTGGCGGCCCTTGTCGTCCAGCATCGCGCGGACGCGGCCCGACTGGGTACCGACCACGAAGATATCGCCCACCTTCAGCGTGCCGCGATTGATCAGCACGGTCGCCAGCGGCCCCTTGCCCTTGTCGAGCTTGGCCTCGACCACCGTCGCCTCGGCGGCGCGGTCCGGGTTGGAGCGCAGCTCCAGAAGCTCCGCCTGAAGCAGGATCTTCTCGATCAGCTGGTCGAGCCCCTGCCCGGTCTTGGCCGAAACCTCCACGTCCTGCACATCACCGGACATCTGCTCGACGATGATCTCGTGTTCCAGCAGGCGTTCGCGGATCTTCTGCGGATTCGCCTCCGGCTTGTCGGACTTGGTGATCGCGACGATCATCGGCACGCCGGCGGCCTTGGTGTGGTTGATGGCCTCTACCGTCTGGGGCATGAGCCCGTCATCGGCCGCGACCACCAGCACGACGATGTCGGTCACGTTGGCGCCGCGCGCGCGCATTTCGGTGAACGCTTCGTGGCCGGGCGTATCGAGGAACGTGACAAGGTCGCCGCCCTTCGTCTTGATCTGATAGGCGCCGATATGTTGCGTGATGCCGCCGGCCTCGCCACGCACCACGTCGGTGCCGCGAAGCGCGTCGAGCAGGCTGGTCTTGCCGTGATCGACGTGGCCCATGATCGTGACGACCGGTGGGCGGGTCTTCAGCGATTCCGCGTCGTCCACGTCCGCGGCATGGTCGATATCGACGTCGCTCTCCGACACGCGCTGGATGCGGTGGCCGAATTCCTCGACCAGCAGCTCGGCGGTGTCCTGGTCGATCGTCTGATTGACGGTGACCATCATGCCCATCTTGAACAGCGACTTCACCAGGTCCGCGCCCTTTTCGGCCATGCGGTTGGCGAGTTCCTGAACCGTGATCGCTTCAGGGACCACGACGTCGCGAACCTGCTTCTCGCGGGCCTGCGACTGACCGCCGAAGTGCGCGCGGCGTTCTTTCTCGCGCGCGCGCTTGAGAGCGGCGAGGCTGCGGGCGCGGGCGCCTTCGTCCTCGTTGAGCGCGCGGGTGACGGTCAGCTTGCCGGACTGGCGACGATCCGCCCCGGCCTTGTCGCGCGGGTGCGCGGGCTTCTTCGGCGCGGGCTCGGGCCGCTTTGGCGCGGCAACGGGCGTGAAGCGGCGCGGCGCGGGAGCGGCGGGCTTCGCCTCGGCGGCAGGAGCCGTGTCCTGAGGAGCGGCCGACTGTTCCGCGGGCGCGGAGGCCGCCGGCGCTTCCGTGGCGGGCGCGGCTTCGGGCGCTTCCGGAGCTTGCGGAGCGGGTGCTTCTTCGGCGGGCGTCTCAGCTTCCGATCGACGGTTTTCCCCAGCGCGGCGACGCTCTTCCTCAAGCTGGCGCTGACGCTCTTCGAGCTCGCGGCGGTTTGCCGCCTCCAGCGCGGTGAGCCGCGCCTCTTCTGCCTCGCGCAGCAGACGCGTTTGCATCTCCTGGCGAGTCTCGCCGGCGGGAGTCGCGCTCACCGGACGCGGCGGCGGCGGCGGGGGCGGCGGCGGGGCGGCGACGGGTGCCGGCTCGGGCGCAGGAGTCGGAGCCGCTTCCGCGCCCGGCTTGCCGATCAGCTTGCGCCGCTTCACCTCGACCACCACCTTGTTGGTGCGGCCGTGGCTGAAGGTCTGCTTGACCTCGCCCGC
>VFQT010004353.1_pt1 | contig 11920 bp, 12 predicted proteins | sample 3512381 | NCBI WGS metagenome assembly VFQT01 (sample SAMN10412376, study PRJNA504923) | tailings metagenome | isolation source: Relicate 2 Philex TSF3 active mining site | place: Philippines: Tuba, Benguet | collected 2017-08-29 | reverse complement strand
CTTATCCTGGAGGATACTCATTGCCTTTTCCGCGGAGGGGGATGGGGAGGGAACTAAAAATTGAATGTTTGCAATATTGGGATACATTTATTCTCTGTAAAAAAGTTAACCCATGAAATTGAAATTGCTCATCACTTCATTTTGTACCTTGATTCTATCCTTGAGCATGCGGGCCCAAACCCAAGACTGCCTTTTCAAAAACCCCTTGTGCTTTTACAACTCAGACATATTGACCTATCTCCAAGTATTGCACAAAAATCAACAATACGAGCAAATGCTTCCTTATCTCTGCGGGCCTGCTGTGGACAACTTGAACGTGCAGCAAAAGATCAAAAAACTAGAAGATGCCCCGTTCGGTTACCAAATGAAACGCGCGGGGGTCAAAGAAATTTCTAAATCAGAATGGAGCCTGACCTACAGCAGAACCATCTTGGGCACTCAAGATAACTTTAAAATCCGTTGTCTTTTAAAGCAAGAGAAGTGTTGTCTTTATTTGGATGAGAAGGGGTGGAGGGTGATTTTTAAATAGTGCCTATCTGATGGTCACCATTTCGTGATAAGGAATCAACATCTCGCAAACCGCAGCTACTTGATCTTTCCTCATCATGGATAATCCAAGAATTAACGCAACGCTAATGATGGCAGAGGCAATGTTGTTCTTTCTAATTTCGTCCCATTCATTGACATGCGTCAATTGAAACAACACCAAAATCCCTCCTGCTATCACCAACATCGAAAATAAAATCCCGATAATCAAAAACATCATCACATAACCCAAGCTTGTGCTCACGGTTGAGAAATTGACTTCCGATTGATTGATGAATCTAAAGGCATTCATTCCGGGACCTATGATGGAACGGACCATCAAGGATGTTGACAACAAATTCCCTGCTTGTTAAGAAGATACCATTCATGTTTTTGTAAGTGCATTCAATTCCCAAAGGAAACAATTTGCAACTGAAACCTTTCAGAATGACAAACGGCATTGAATGACCTGAACATTAATACGTAACTTGGATTTTGGTCTAATGAATTTGACTAAATGCGCACTGGATTTTCTCTCATTCAAAAAGTGCAAACAAAAATTCAAGTATCTAAAATTTTGAATTAAATAATAATTAAAGTTTCTAATTTTTAATTTTATAATAGAATAAATTTTATATTTTTGATAAAATCAACACCACAAAATGAATAGAAAACTGAACTCTTCAAACGTGAAAATTTGGCTTGACCAAAACTTAAGCAACAAGAACAGGATCAAAGCCTGCTCAGATTATTTAGATAAAGTACCAAAAGCAAAGGGTATCTATTTTTGGTTTATAAATCCTAAGGGATATGAGGAACTGAGTACTTTCATCAACATAAAGGCTCTCCCATCAGTTTATCAGGTACACATCAACGGAAAATTCCACGACCTTGTATATCTCGGTACAGCAGGTGCAAGAAACAACAAGTCAGGAACTAATAACGGAAATATATTTCAACGTTTACAATGGCACATCACCGATAATCAAGGAATATCAGCTCTTTGTAATGGAACGATGTCCACTTTCAGACGTACACTGGTTTCTCTTTTGGCAAGTGATTTAATTGAAAACAATATACAAGACCGATTGAACGAATTCATTTGTAAATACTTCCATATTTATTATGTAGAATACGTAGGAGAGTTTGCGATTGTCCAAGATCAAATCGAGAAAGATGAAGAATTGCTCATAAAGAAATTAAAACCGATTTTTAATTTGAGTAAAAACCCCAATAACAAAATACCCAATACCATTACCCATTCCATTGGTAAACGAAGACAATCCATTGAAAAGAAATCAAAGGCAAAATGGTGCAATACCAAAGCTGAATCATTATCCAAGGCATCTGCACCAACCAAGAAAAAAACTAAAAAAGAAAATATTACATCCAATGATGACTGTATTGAATTCAAATTAAATCGACATGAAAATATAGCGACAAAAGCCGCTCAGATTGAAGGCCTACCCAAAGGGCTGTGCACCATTGAATTGTTTTATGAAAATCGTAACGATATCAGGAGATACATCAATGGGAAAATAAGAGAAATAAGGACGGAAAACAGATCTGTTTCCAGCTATTTCAAGGCACCTGATCCCACAGTATCCAATAAGCTTAAATGGCAAATTGTTCAAGTAGAAATGAATGACAAAAAGAAGCCCATTGAATCAATTACTGTGAGAGTTTGCAGAATTGAAAAAAGCCCTAAAAACGAAAGCAATCAAGAAAAAAATCCGATTAAACAACCTGTAACAACTTTAACATCGAATTTTATAGATAATTTAATTAAACAAAATCCAAACCTTACAGATAAAACTCAAAAGAAGCTCTTGATAATCGGTTGCTGTGACGCGAAATCCTACCAACCTAATAATCTTAACAATGCAAATTATATAAATTACGACTTCGGAGCTCTTCTGGATATCACTCGTCAGCAACGCATGCTTGATTACATGAGCATGAATGCCGATCATTTCAATGGAAAGACTAGAAATAATGCAGTCGTAAATCAAGCTTATTTTATGGGAGCCTTAAACCAAAATAATAGAAGACCCGTTTTCAGCGTATACGGAAGTAATAATTCTCCATTTTTCAATCCAAATACCAAAGCGCTTTACATAAACAAAATTCAGAATTCAAATTTACAAATTCTCATTGTTTCAGGCCTTTACGGGCTTTTACACCACAGCGATTATATAAACGATTACCATTTAGAAATTAATACAGGTAACAATATCTGGGGAAATACAATTGCGAATTCGATTAACGATTTCATTAACCAAAATAGCATAGAGAATAGAAATGTTTTTTATTGCCTATCATCAAAATATCTTCCTTTTATTGGACAGCCACAAAATAACTGGACAAACTTGTGGCGGAATTTAGGCGGACGTGGCCATAAGCAAGCTCAAGAATTGTTTGATTTTTTAAGTCGTCTTTAGACCTTCTTACAATATGTATTGACCAAACAAAAAACAAGAAAATGCCAAGTAATTCTGAAATTAGTTTACAAGAATATTGTCTGTCATTCAAAGACTTTCCAAACTCATTATTCTACATCGCTCCTGGCTTCGATTTCGAGCCCCTCTGGAGAATGTCACATTTGTGCGATTCGTTTTTCTATGCGAATTTGTACTACTCTTTAGATCAAGTTCTTAACAGTATTGAATCACAGCTTCGATCTTCTGATAAAGTTGAGTTGGTTTCAATTGAAATCGATAGAAGTTTTGATGAAATCACACATTTCGATTTACACTCCGAATTTCGGTCACATTTATTATCTGCCTATGGACTTCTTTCTCCAACTGAACAAAGTAATTATATCAACTCCTTTGTTCCCGCCCTTAGAGAAGATCAATGGCTTATCATAGCCAAGTTGAAGAGAAAGTCGACAGGGAGACTTATTACTCTTTACTATTTCACCGGTGAAGGATTGGCATCCTATGTTGCGCTTAGTAAAAACGGGAAATATGCACCACGTGTTTTATGTACGATTCAAACCGGGGTTCTAGAGCGTCCTAATGGTCTCATGACACGCCTTCTGCAAAAATTTGAGCAGAAGCCCTTATTATGGATTAGAGGATTTGAAGAAACGCATCGTTATGAAAATTATTCAAGTGCATTTGGAAATGATGAGCTCTACAATCGCATTGGACTTGATTTTATTGATCAGTGGATTGTTCCCGCCTCTTATTTGGGTTTTTATTCGGATAACCCTACCAAGAGATTTTGCAAAGGGTTTATTACTCAAGAGAGCCACAATGAAATCGCCACTATTGAGATGATCAATTTAAACAAACATTATGTTCATTTCAGAGGAGTACAAAATATCGTTTGGAATAAAAATCAACGCTCTGTCCTTTTTGTTTCCCAAAAGACATATTCAAAATTTGAATCCGAACTAAAGCAATGTGACGATATCAGTTATTGGGAAAGATGCATTGACTCTTGGCAAAAAAAGAACTCTACAAAAACATGTATTGACTTTCTTCAACAAATAGACGACCTAAATAAATATAAGGAAATTCACTTCATTCCTTTTGGATTTGAAGATGAAGGTGAATTATATAAAGAATTCCTTACCGAAAGTCGCAATGCGAAATTCCACATTTATTTGCACCGACCATTAGACTACTATGATTTGAGAAATTAGATTGAGACATTTAAGCGTTCTTTTATTCATCCATTTTCCAATTTCTTTCAGTCTAATTTTTCCATTTCGAATATTTGCGAACCTAGTAATATTCCATCGCATCATTCAAAATGCCTATGATATCCAAAACAGAATAAAATTACATTCACCTAAGATTACCTCACCCCCACCCTCCCCCAATTGTACCTCGCCACCGGATTGATCTCCACCAGCGGCTCATATTGTTGCTTTACATAAGCATACAACTCATGATTACCAATCTCTTGCTCCAGGGCTGTGCCAACTGCCGTTGCAAAGACATCATTCGAAATTTCAATATCCTTCTCTGTGCACTCCACTTCATTGGCATAAGCCTCTATCTCCTCACTGATGAACATGCCTGTGGCAAATCCTTTAAACTCATGTGAACGAACAAAATCCGATGCGTAGCACCAAATGAAAATACTGTTGTCCTTTTTCTTCAATGGTCCAACCCGAGCGCCGTTCATCACAAATGCGTGAAATCCAAATTGTCCTACTGCCAACAATCCCAGTGGCATCCCATGTCCCAAAAAGATGACTTGATCATGCGTTTCCATTAAGCCTATTAAATTTCGAATATGCTCTATTCCGCTCTCTATTAGAGTGACGTCGTTTAAACGTTCATACACCTTTTTAAGAAATACGGTACTGGCATCCTGAGGATGTATGATCAATCGTTTCATCATGTTAAAAGTGAAGTGTTCTATTTTCTATTCCAATCCTAAAACCCAATCTTCCCCCTCCCCTCCTTCAAAGCATACTGCGTCTCCTTCTCGCAGAGCTGATCCAGTAAAGCGACTTTATTCTTCTTTGGGTGCATCACAATGTCCAACACAAACTTTCTGTATATGTTGCTGATTTGCCCTCCGGTTAATTTGTACTTAAAACCAATGGCAGCAATGTCCTGCGACTTAATATCATTCGACAGAACATGCTGCATCATCGCCAATTGAACTTCCTGATCGGGTTGATTCAATGCTACTTTCCACAAAAAGCGTCGCTCAAAGGCCGAATCCAAATTGTCCAAGAGATTGGTAGTCGCCACCAAAATGCCCTCGAAATTTTCCAACTCCTGCAAGAGGATGTTTTGTAGCGAATTGTTGGCCATGTCCACCGAACGCTCCACGCCAATTCGCTTGGACAAAACACCATCCGCCTCATTGAACAACAAGATGGGACATCGTTTCTCCGATTTGACCAATTGTCGGTATCGTTGAAAAATACGCTTGGCATTCTTCTCCGTATCCCCCATGTACTTGCCTCTGATTTCGCTGATGTCAACAAGAAATATGCTTCGCTGGTTGATTCTACCCCATTGCATTACAGAGGCCGTCTTTCCTGTTCCTGGAGGTCCAAACAAAAGGATGGGCATACCCGTTCCCAATCGGCGTTGCTTCAATTGCTTGATGATGCGGTCAAACGACTTTACCTCCATCATCTTGCCAATGCCCTCCAGCTGCTCCCGGTCTGCCTCATTATAAAACAACTTCTCTTCCACAATGCTATCCCAAGCAATAAGCCGACCCACATCTTCCTGTCCTACCACCGGCTTAAATGACCAATCTACTTCGGGATAAAAAACACGCATCACCTCATCACTCGCCACCAACTCCGTCATTCCAAAGATATCCATTGAATCGCCCATGGTGGCCAATGATAAACGTTGCAAGACTCCGTCTGTCTTGAACAATCTACTGCGCCAAACCATCCGCTCTTGGTCATTGTTACCCATAAAATGCGCCAATGATTCAATTACAATTCCCGACTGCTTCTGCATGCGCTGCGCCACCAACATCATCAACAAAACCCCATGATCCAAATCCAACTCCCACTCCTGCCCGCACTTTTGGACAATGGGCGCCTGAGGATGAGCCTGCATCCAATCTTGCCAATGAGCGCGAACATTGGCAACATCCAACAAACCATTTTGAAGACCTGTCAACCACTGTTGGCTGGTTGACACCAATAACAACTGATCATCTACTTTCTCTTCTTTGGGTTTAACTCCTGAAACGAGATGTTTTAACCAGCGGTTATCTATCTTGATGTCTTCATAATAACAGTCCAACTTCTTCTTGGCAAAGACATGGCCTTTGTTACACCAGCGCTCAATCATGGGATGCAGCCACTCCCAATCCGCATAACTCAATTTCAAATCATTGACAAAATCCTGAGATGAAAGTGTTTCACCTTTCAATGTCTTGAGCGCGATGTACAAGAAGTACATGGCCTCGCTGGGATGCTGCATTTCATGAAACGATCTAAAACGCTCAAGATCTTTCTTGTGCGGAGATACCGCCTTACTCCATCCATAAAACAATCGCTCTGGTTCAACCAAGGAAACCGCTTGGATCAAAGGCAAAAAACTTTTAGTGGCCATATTAGAATTGGGATTTGTAGAAATATAATAAAATACAATTGCAATTTTGCTTCAAAAAGAATAGCCTTGTTGATAAATTCAACGCTATACCATTCTAGAAAATTGTGCTGTAGGTCATCCGATCATCAAAATATATTATTAATTTTGCGAAAATGTTGCAATTGAATTCAACAATCACGCTATGAAAACCGGAAAATCGCTCAAAGTGACAAAAAAACAACCTGATCAAAAACAAAAAACCGTTCCCATCATTGGAGATGGCGCAACGGTCAAAACAGTTAAAGGAAACAAAGAGCAATTTCGCCGTTGGCTTTTTATTGATAAACTCCTTGCCGGAAACAGCCGTGGCTATCGGGTTAAAGACATTACCCGAATGGTCAATGATTTTTTGGCAGATGAGGGCGTTTTGCAGCGCAATGGCAAACCCAAGGTGGTGAGTGAACGCACCATCTATGATGATCTCACAGCTTTGGAATCCATTTTCTCCCCAAAGGTTCAATTGGAGCGCATCAAAGACGAGATAGATGGAGCTGGCTATGTTCGCTATGCGCAAGCCAACATGTCCATATTCAATGTCAACATTTCCGAAGAAGAATACACCCGTTTGAAATTTATTCTGAATCAAAGCAAAGGAATGATTCATCCTGAAATCTTTGAAGAGACTCAAGGGTTAATTGACAAACTCTTCAACCCTTCTCCGTTCACCATTTCCAAGCAGCGCAGCATGCCCACCAATATCATTCAAACAGAGCGAAATGAGTTGGATGGCAAGTGGCTGAATGAATTGATTCAGCACATGACCAACAAAAACTGCATCTCTATAGAGTACAACAAGACCGGATTGGTGGGTAAGCGATATCGCCTAGCCCCACTAGGGTTGAAGCAATACAGAGGAAAATGGTATTTGATAGGACATGATTTGGAGGACTTCAAGCGCGATCAGAAAGTCTTTCGCGTCTCTCGCATCCAAAATCTTTACCGCATCCAAGATGCCTTTCCATCCATCACAGAATATTTTGACCTACAGGAATACTTCAAATACTCCATTGGCATTCACCAAAAGTTGAATGGACAAACCATCAAAGTAAGCATCCTACTCAAAGATCAATTTTGGATACAAGAATTGAGTTTATTCAAAGTCAATGAAACCCAATCCATCACAGAGATCGGAGTCAACGAGGCATTACTTGAATTTGACACTTATGATTCTCCAGAACTTATTGAGTTTGTCCTTTCATTGGGAGCAACGGCTGAAGTAAAATCCCCAGATAGCATAAGGAAAAAGTTGATCAATCATTTATATGAGATCAAAAAAATGTATTCATAATTATTGTATCGCAACATTTTCGCAAATGATCATTTGACATTTGCGTCATGATTCAATTCCCCAAATTCTATCCACCCTCTCTTCTTCACTTTTTTTATTTTCTTCAAATACCCTCATTAACCAATAATAACAAGGCTTTTAGCCGTTCACTCACCATTACCAATAGAAAAAAACACTTGACAAAAATTTCGATTTATATTATATTGAGTGTCATGATGTCTTCGACCAACATTTTCGTCTTCTAACCCTTTCATTTCCTTCCCTTCCTTTCTGCTCTTAGAAGTGGGGTTGCATTGTATTGTCCAAAAATTAACCGAAAACAAAAAAACAATATATGAATCATGAAAACAGTCCTTTCTATGTTTTGCTCGCTCAACGTTCCGTCAACGATCCTCTTCCTGGCAAGCGGAAAATCATTAAAATCAATTCCGCTATCTCTCCCCCCATATTATGGGAAGAAACACCACAAGATGATGAGGATGCACTAACTGGAATTGAACCCGTGAAGGTTAGAACCCTCTTCCTCTGCCTGGGCATCAATTAATCCATGTCTTCATTCCCCAACAACATTAACTCTAAAAACGCAATCCATGAAAAAAACCAGAATCACCCATTTCACCATGACTGTTGTCAGCAGCAACGCTGAATTTCGTAAAATGTTCGAGGACATGCTCACCCAAATTCCGGATGGACCTGGAAGCTGCATTGTCATTGGATACAAAGACCAAGATTCTCAAATTATCGATTTGGTCAAAACCACAACAAGATTGAGAAAGGCAGTGCGAAGCGGTACTAAAACTTGGAACGACAAAAGCGTCAGTCGCTACCGTTGGATTCAAGAAAGTGCTAAAACAAAAGGATTCGACACCATTAAAATTCAAATCATCGACTAATGCAAAACACACAAATCATTACCTTTACACAATCTTGCATCGATCAAAAATGGTATGCGCGCATTCCTAATTATCCAGGATCACACAGCGACCTCGAAATGGTGGAAGGTGCAGAAGATCTGCTCACCATCGAGTCTGAAGGACATCGTGTGGTCCAAATGAAAATATCCATCGAATCCGACGAACAAGCTCCCATGGTATTTCACAAAATCCATGAAACCAAAGATGAAAAAGGAGCCAACTACCAATTGATACGCAATGGCTACCCAACACATAAGATCTGGCTTTGCGGTGTCATGGAGCATGTTTTTCAGGGATTTCCTAAAACACTCTATGTAACAACCATTGACTTACACGACAAACTGAAAAGCGTGAAAGACGGATTTTTTGATGCCGCCAAACATTGTAAAATGAATAAAAAGATGGCCGAAAGAGAATGGTCACTTTTAGAGGATACTGGTTTGTGGCTGTTGTGGGAAGCCATGGCACTATGGACCAATCTCACACAACGGGAAGACATTGGATGGTTCTTCGGAGACCGACAAGTACTTCAATTTCAGAGCTTCCGAAGTCTTCTTTTCTTGCCCAAAAGAGAAAACTTTCAAGAAAACGGCTTGCCCGAGCGATACATCGCGCGGACGAGATACTACCCCACTGAACTCACCATCATCGTCAATGATCCTTTTGTAGAAAAAGCCCAATCCTTTTTTTCAGAACATTTTCAAGGCCAAACTCCTTGGGTCCACGTTGTTCCTTTCTCCTTGGTTGATTGGAAGGACATGACACCTCATCATGCTGAATATTTTGAAGAAGACATCATGTATCAAGCTGAAGACATTACTGGCTGGCCGATGGATGAAGTAGATCTATGGAGAAGAATGGCGCAGAAAAAAGAACGTTTCGCACTTTCATTGCTCAAAAAATCGCAAGACCACGACGCCATCAAGTCGCTAGAGGTGTTGGAAGAGAGACTTCAAGAAAAATCAGTAAGCAAGATGGATCAGCTCTGGTGGGATATTGCTCATTTCCTGAAAAAAGAAAACTGATATTTTTTTTGCAACAATTTCGCAAATTAATATCGTATATTAATTGATAATAATTACCTATTCATTCTAAATAAATTCAAAAACATGATTGTACTCACCAAATCCAAATTCAAATTAGGTCTTGAATGTGCCAGCAAACTATTCTTCGCTCAAGACAAAAACTATGTCAATAAAAAAATTGAAGATACTTTTCTTCAGGCACTTGCTGAAGGTGGTTTTCAAGTAGAGGAATATGCGCGACTTCATTTCCCAAATGGAATTTTCATCAGCGCTCCTCATGGTGAATACGCTGAGGCGCACCATCAAACAATGAACTACCTGCAGCGCCATGAAAACATTACCTTGTTTGAAGCCGGGTTTTTGGTTGACGGTTTATTCATCCGTGCAGACATTGTTGTAAAAAAAGGCAACCACATTCAATTGATTGAAGTCAAGGCCAAATCATATGATCTAGACAATGAAGACAAAACCATCTTAACCAAAAAGGGACTACTGCGCAGTGAGTGGAAACCATACCTATTTGATCTTGCCTTTCAAACCCATGTCATTAGAACCTGTCTACCTCAGATGATGGTGGACGCGTCATTGATGTTGGCCGATAAAAACAAAATTGCCCCAGTGCATGGACTGAACCAAAACTTCCGCTACACTCTATCCAAAAAAGTGAACAGAAACATCCAGGTCATTGACAACACTCCTGTTGAATGGAAAGATTCGGTCATGCTCCTTATGCCGCAAACCCAATTGGTCAATGATATCATTGCCGGAAACATTGAATACAGACCCAATCAGTTTTTCGCCTCCTCCATTGTCCAATTAAAGCAGATCTTATTGGAAAAGGAATTCCCTGCAGCGCCATTGAAACAATCTATATGCAAAAAATGCGAGTTCAGAAAGAAAGACATCCATGAGGAAGGGTTGTCTGGAATGGCCAAATGCTTTGCCCATCACAGACAACTGGACGAAAGCGCACTGTACGAACCCAATCTTCTGGATGTGTGGGATAACCGAAATGAAAAACTCTTTGAGGCGGGACATTTTTCCTTGACTGACCTCAAGGAGGATCAATGGAAAATTGAAGATGAAGACAACCAATTTTCCAGAACCCGAAGACAATGGATACAAATTGAGTCTGCTCAAAATGGAAATGTGGATGCTGTAGTAGAAAAGGATGGACTCAAGCAAAAAATGAGTGAATGGCAGTTTCCGCTGCACTTCATTGACTTTGAAACTTCACGTGTGGCATTGCCCTTCTTTGCGGGAAGCACACCATACGAGCAAGTGGCGTTTCAATTTTCACACCATGTCATGGATGAATCAGGAAAGGTAACGCATGCGCACCAAGAGATTATTGCAGATGGTCAATTCCCAAATTTCACCTTTATCAGAAAACTAAAAGAGAGTTTGTCTCAAGACAACGGAACCGTATTTACATACTCTCATCACGAGAAAACAGTCATCAAGGAAATTCGTTATCAATTGGAGAAATCTCAGGAGGCCGATGCGTCGGATTTGATTGCATTCATCGATGCATTGGGTGAGGGGCGATTTGTTGACTTATTGAAAATGGTCAAAAAGTACTACTACCATCCATACATGGGTGGTTCCAATTCACTCAAATATGTTTTGCCTGCGATTCTCAAATCCAGTCCATACTTGCAAAGCAAATATTCGCAACCCATTGGTGAAATTGGCTTGAGCAGTTTGAATTTTTCAGAACAACATATTTGGATCAATGCTGATCAGGACAATCCATACAAAACATTACCACCCATCTTTGCGGAGATGCCCGCCATCATGCAATTAGAGGAAGAACCCCAAATATCCGATATCCAAGATGGGGGTGCAGCCATGGTGGCCTATGCCCTGTTGATGTATACCGATATTTCAGCACATCAAAGACAATCCATCGAAGCGGCGCTTCTTCGCTATTGTGAACTAGATACTCTGGCTATGGTGATGCTGTATGAGGTCTTGAAAGAGGTGGCCTAGATGAGAAAGGAAGTAGTTAAAAGAATGAGACTGAGAATGAAAATGTTTGATGCAGTCTCTATTCTTTACTTCCTCACCACCTGA
>VFQT010004352.1_pt1 | contig 11924 bp, 11 predicted proteins | sample 3512381 | NCBI WGS metagenome assembly VFQT01 (sample SAMN10412376, study PRJNA504923) | tailings metagenome | isolation source: Relicate 2 Philex TSF3 active mining site | place: Philippines: Tuba, Benguet | collected 2017-08-29 | reverse complement strand
CAAAAACGATCCAGAATCCGCAGAAACCCGGACCCGCATTCTTGAGGCAGCAGTGAAGGTCTTTGCCACAAAAGGCTATCACGACGCCAAGGTGGACGATATCGTCAACGAAGCTCAAACCTCAAAGGGTGCGTTCTATTTCTACTTCCCCAGCAAGCAAGATATTTTCATTGCCCTAAGCGATACCTTCGCCGATCTGCTCGAAAGCAAGGTGAGTGAAGCCATGCAAAGCGAAAGTCATGGATTGCAACAAATGGATGCTGCCCTGCAAACAAGCCTTGGCTTGTTCAGTCAGTACCGCGGATTGGCGAAGATCGCGCTCGTGCAAGCTGTGGGATTGGGCGCTGTCTTCGAGGAACGCCGCCGTGCCATCAACGATAGGCTAACGCGCCTCGTTCAAACCAGACTTGAAGTTGCTGTGGCGGAAGGAAGCATTCCCCCACTGAAAACGGATCTCGCCGCCCGTGCCTGGGTTGGCGCGTTAAACGAAATCGTCATTCATTGGATATACACCGGTACACCTTCACTGGAAGAGTCTTTACCAGAGTTAAGAAAATTTTTAGCACGCTCCATTGGAGTTCCTGAAGAAAAAATATAGCGAACAATGGAATTCTATGGTCATTGGTCTGTTGTCCATTGTCAAATAAAAGGAGAGTATTTCATGCGAATAGCACATTCCCTGTTCTTTGTTGTTGTTACATTGAGTCTCGTACTCACCGCCTGCACACCTACGGCTGCTCCTGTGGCAGAGGCTGCTGTAACTGGGGCAGTATCAGACGTCCAGACCGAAGCGGTGGCGTTGACTGAAGCTCCTGTTGCAGTTGAAAACGTCGGCACACTCAAGATTGCTGTCCTGCCCATCATCGATACCTTGCCAATGTATGTTGCCGAAACTGAAGGTCTATTTGCCAATCATGGCCTGACCGTTGAACTCATTCCCGTCGCATCTGCACCTGAACGCGATCAACTGCTCGCTGCCGGTCAGGCAGATGGAACCATCAACGAAACACTGGCAGTGATGCTCTTCAACAAAGAGGCAGTGCAAATGCAAGTCGTTCGATATGCATTGCAGCCTGCGGAAGGCTACCCACACTTCCGCATCCTCGCTTCGAGCCAAAGCGGAATTACTGATGCGCAAGGACTGAAGGGTGTTGAGATAGGTGTTTCGCAGGGTACGATCATTGAATACGTGACCGAACGCTTGCTACAATCACAAGGCTTTACTACGGACGAAATCAAGACCATCGCCGTACCAAAGATCCCCGATCGAATGGCTTTACTTGGCTCAGGTGAACTTTCCGCCGGGGTTCTACCCGACCCGCTGGCTTCGCTTGCGATGAGCCAGGGTGCTGTGAATGTACTGGACGACTCGATGAACCCTGAGTATGGTTTCAGCGTGTATTCCTTCCGTAAAGAAGTAATTGATAACAATCCAGAGGCGGTGAAAGCATTCCTTGCCGCGATCGAAGAAGCAAAAGAAGTCGTCAATGCAGATGCAAAGAAATATACATCCTTGTTGAGTGACAAAGGACTTGTCCCGCCCCCATTGCTTGAGACATTTGCCGTACCGCCCTTCTCTGCCAGCGCAATTCCCACTGAGGAAGAATGGAACGACGGATTGGCATGGCTCAAGGAAAAAGGCATTCTGACCGTGGATGTGAGTTACACTGATTCGGTCAATGGGTCGCTTCTGCCATAGCCGTTAGTTAACACCGTCATATTCAAGTGACAGTCATCTAGAGGGTGACTGTCACTTTTCACCTGATGATTTCCATTCATTCACTTACCTTCGAATACCCTAATCACTCACCGCTCTTCCAGAATTTCAACTGGAACATCTTACGCGGCGAGACTTGGTCGATTCTTGGTCCTTCAGGCTGCGGCAAGACGACGTTATTGTATTTGCTGGCGGGGTTGAAATTCCCCACCACTGGTGAATTGAGCATCAACGGTGAGCAGATTACGCGTCCACGCCCGCATACTGGGTTGATTCTTCAAGACTATGGCTTGCTGCCATGGTCTACGGTGCGGGAAAATATTGAGCTAGGTGTGAACGTCCGCAAGTTTTACGGAGCGGATGGCAAGCACACACCGGATAATTTTATTCCCAAAGATAATATTGAAGGTTGGATCGAACGCCTTGGCTTAAGCGAAGTAGCGGATAAATTCCCCGGTCAGCTTTCGGGCGGGCAGCGTCAACGCACTGCCATAGCGCGGACTCTCGCGCTCGAGCCCGATCTGCTATTGATGGACGAGCCCTTCTCCTCGTTGGACGCCATCACCCGTGAAGATTTGCAAAACCTGACGATCTCGTTGTGTGAAGAAAAAAACATCACGCTGGTGATCGTCACACATGCAATCGAAGAAGCGGCTGTGCTTGGAAAAAAGATCCTCCTTTTGGATTTGCCCCCCAATCAGAACCCTCGTGTTTTTGAGAATCCCAACGCAGGCAAAGTTGGGTATCAAAACAGTTCCGAATTTCAAAACCTGTGCAGGGACCTTCGAAATGAAATGCAAAAGCGGAGCGTCCAATGAAGCGGCGTGATGTCCTTCTCGCGGCAGCAGCGATTTTCGTGATTTGGCAGATCACTGCAATGGTCGTATCCATGCCCATCTTGCCCACCCCGCTAACCGTGTTGGTTGTCTTCTTCAACGAATTGCAGAATGAACTATTCACACATTTCGCGGTCAGTTTGTGGCGTGTGACGGCAGGAATGTTGCTCTCGGTATTGGTGGCGGCTCCGGCGGGATTGGTCATTGGCGGCTCAAAGCGATTGAACCGTATATTCTCCCCCATTATTTATTTGCTGTATCCAATACCCAAGGTGGTCTTTGTACCGGTTGTGATCCTGTTCCTTGGCATTGGAGATACGTCCAAGATCATCATCATGTTCTTGATTCTGTTCTTTCAGATCGTGGTGCTTGTCCGTGATCAAGCCAGTGGAATTGCACCGCAATTGCTCCAAAGTCTGCAAAGCCTCGGTGCGGGCAGACGAGCACTCTTCCGCTTTGTGTATTTGCCCGCCAGTTTACCTGCCATTCTGACCGCGCTGCGCCAGTCGATCGGTACGGCGGTGGCAGTGTTGTACATCACCGAACTCTCAGCGACCAAATATGGGCTGGGATATTACATCTACTACCGCGGCAGCACGCTGTTGGATTACCCGTCGATGTATGCGGGCGTGATCGCAATGAGTCTGTTGGGATTGGGGATGTATTTTACGGTCGACTGGCTGGAACGGAAATGGTGTAGATGGAAGTTCGTGAGTTAGACGATGGACGACAGACTATGGACGATGGAAAAGTGATTGTCGATGGTCAAATCAGTAACCCAACCCAAAAGAAGAGGCTGAACAAAAACGCGGTTTGACCTGTGCCAGCGAGCGCAGCATTAAGAGGACGTCCTTTTTGTGTGAAGACCGTCCTCAAGGTGCGAACAGCAACAGGCAATGAAAGCCACGCCAACATGCCGCCAATAGGAATTAAGTTCATCAGCACCAATGCAGGCACGATCAAATATGCAATTGTCATGCAAAGTACATACTCGATCTTTGCTCCCCGCTCACCCAACCGGACAGCCAGCGTATGCTTGCCCGCTTTGCGATCACTATCGATGTCTCGTAAATTATTCACCACCAAGATGGCAGTGACGATCAAGCCAATAGGTACCGACATCCACCAGGCAATCACACTCACCGAACCGACTTGCACAAAATACGTCCCTGCCACGGCAGCGAGACCGAAGAAGAGAAAGACAAAGACGTCACCCAAGCCATGATAGCCTAGCGGATACGGTCCGCCAGTGTAGGCTACAGCGGAGAGAATGGCAGCAGCGCCGAGCCAGATCACGGTCCAGCCGCGAAGCGCCGCGAGATACAAACCAAGCATTGCCGCCAAGCCAAAGATGACGACCATTCCGCGCTTGACCTGAGTCGGCGTTAAAAATCCAGCTTGAGTCACACGCACAGGACCCAATCGTTCAGCGGTATCCGCGCCGCGTTCAAAATCAAAAACATCATTGGCAACGTTACTGCCAATTTGCAAAAGCAATGCGATCAACAAACAAGCCAATGCAGGCAAAAGTTGAAACGAGCCGTCATACCAAGCCAGCGCACAACCCATTGCCACACCCGAAGCTGCTGCAGGTAAAGTGCGCGGACGAATTGCAAGCCACCAAGTTTGAATAAAGTTGGGTTTATCGCTCATAAGTGCCGCAGTATATCACGGGATAAATACCGTCTAGCATGGGTATAATCTGCAAATATTTTAGGAGACCTCATGACACAACTAACAGGGCAGGAACGCGCCCAATATGTTCAATCCATGTTCACCAAGATCGCACACCGTTATGATCTGATGAATCGCCTCATGACTGGCGGGATGGATGTACGCTGGCGGAAGGAAGTCATTCAACTTGCGCAATTACGCCCAAACGCTTCATTACTGGACCTTGGAACGGGCACCGGCGATCTAGCCCGCGAGGCGCTGACACAGTTCCCGCAAGCCCGCGTGACCGCGGCAGACTTCACGCTCGAAATGATGCGTGTGGGCAAGAAGAACGGCGACCTGAATTTTTCATCCGCTGATGCATTGAACTTGCCATTCAAAGAAAAAAACTTCGATGCGGTTATTTCCGGCTTCTTGATGCGGAACGTTACGGATGTGCAGCAAGCTTTGAAGGAACAGCACCGTATCCTCAAACCTAGCGGAAGAATTGTCATACTTGACACAACACGCCCGAAGAAAAATCTGCTTTCACCGTTCATCAAATTCCACATGCATGTCATCATTCCAATGGTCGGCGGGATGCTTTCTGGCATGCGAGATGCTTATGAGTACCTGCCTGATACGACTGAAAACTTCCTGACCGCTGAGGACCTGTCCGTTCGTATGGTGGCAGTTGGATTCAGAAGAGTTAATTTCAAACGCCTTATGTTCGGTACGATCGCTATTCACTGGGGGGAAAAATAATGTCCAAGATCAAACAACCAAATTCACGTCATTGCTTTATTTGTGGTGTTGAAAACCCGGTGGGGTTGCATTTGCACTTTTACGAAACCGAACCCGGTGTGATCGAAACCGCGTACACAGCACCTGATCATTTTGAAGGCTTCCCCGGTGTGTTGCATGGCGGCATCGTCGCTGCGATCATAGACGAAGTCTCCGGGCGGGCTTACATGGGCAGCGACCCGGCGAATCCGCGCTTTATGTTTACGGGTAAGTTGGAGATCAAATATCGTAAGAACGTGCCGATTGGCAAGCCGTTGAAGATCGTCGGTAAAGTGATCGAGAACAAAGGACGAATTGCCAAAGCTTGGGGTGGCATCTATGACGCAGAGACCAACGAACTACTCGCCGAAGGCACCGGCATGCACATCAACGTGCCAACTGACCAGTTCGATATGAACAAGCTCGAAGAATTAGGCTGGAAGATTTACCCAGACTAAACGACCATTGACGATAGACCATTCGGTGGACATTTCTTATCGTCCATCTTTCGTGGTTTATCGTCTTTATTTTGCCTGTTACTTTTTTCAACCTCCTGCAACATATCTATGTGCGCACTAATCACAGGAGGTATATGACCACCCTAATGAACATGGAAATCAAAGAACTAGACGAAGAAGACCTAGCGCGAAAAGCCATCACAAATGCTGATGCGTTCGCAGAACTTTACCGTCAACATGTGACGCGAGTCTACCGCTATCACATGGCACACATCGGCAATGTGAAAGATGCTGAAGACTTAACCTCACAAACCTTCATGGCGGCAATGGAAGGCATCCGCTCGTTTCGGGGCGAAGGCTCATTTGCAGCGTGGGTGATGGGAATCGCCTCAAAGAAACGTCTCATGTACTTTCGCGGGAACAAGCACGAGGTCCCGTTAGAAGCGGCAGAGCATTATCCCAACCCAAGTCTGCCAACCGATAAAGCAGCCATGCAACGCATCCGGTTGCAGTCCATTTCTCATGCACTCAAACAAATTTCAAGCGAACGGTCAGAGGCAATTGTGCTGGTCTACTTCGGCGGCTTGAGCTATGCAGAGGCAGCACGTGTGATGAAGAAAAATGAAGCGTCTGTAAAAATGCTCGTTTCACGCGGGTTGCAAGACTTGCGCGAACGAACCTCCCTCAGAATGGAGGTGGAAGAATGAACGAATTCGATAAAAATAAAAAACTTGAAACTTTATTGGAAGATACTGCCGATCAAGTGCAGCCAAATTTGGTGTTCAAAGCAGAACTGGAAGAAAAGCTTCGTAAAGCTTACAAACCACGGGCAACTTTGACATTTCTACACTTCAACAATCTTGCATCCGTTTTGGCAGGTACGGCGGTTCTTGGCGCTTTAGTGTTTTTCACCATTTGGATCTTTCAATCGCTTGAAACGCAAAACAACTTCGGAAATGATAATTTCTCCTGCCCGGTTACGCTGCCGAATGGAAGTCTGCCTCCAGGAGAAACGGCGGAAGATCCTTATTCCTTCGGTAATGGCGAATTATGGACGACCTTGTGGCCGGAAGGCAAGGTTGTGATGCATAAAGATAATATCGAGCCTGATGGGGCATTTGCAATGAAGTGGCTCATTTACCGTGGCGTGACCGGTGAACTGACGATTGAAGGTCGCCGCCTCGATGCTGAAGCTGAGCCGTTACGCGCTTTCATCAGCGATGGCTATGGCGATAACGGGTTACAGATCCTCGCACTGATCTTCCCTACCACTGGCTGCTGGGAAGTGACCGCTTATGTGGGTGAATCTTCGCTGACCTTTGTTACTGAAGTGATTTACGACGATGCCCAAAATATGGAAGCCGAGCCCACTGCTGGTGTGATCATCGACCCGAACGCCACATCGACTGGTGAAACGGCTGGTGGGTACGACTTCCGCGGCGGGAAGTTATTCCTTACGGCTCCATTGCCAGAGTCACCTGCATCTGCAAATATTTATACATACATTGATGACCAACCTGCGACGATAGAAGAAGCGCAAGCACTGGCAAATCAATTCGGTGTGCAAGGTGGGGTTTATACAACTACATTCCCTCAGTCTCCGGATAAAACGGGTTACGTGATCTCCGATGGCAAGCAGATGCTCACGGTATACACCAAGAACTATTTCGTATACACGCCTGATATTCTGGTGACAGACCGCGGCTATTATGGTGTAAACAATGACAATGCTGAGGCTGTCATCTCTGATTTCTTTAGTCAGAAAGGGTTGACCTTCCTGTTCAGCATCAGTAAATCTCCAGCAGAGGGTAGTTATCACTTCACTCAACTTTCGCCAGATGGCTTCCCAATGCAATATGATATCTACACCATTCAAAGTTCGAACGCCACCCTTGATAAAAATGGTGAGGTTGCATATCTTACTGCCAATATGCCAAGTTATGTGCAAGAATCTCTTGGGAGCTACGGCATCATTAGTGCTGAAGATGCTCTAAATGCAATCCTGGACCCAAACACGACCATAGGCATGACCGAAAGCGGATCAGGAGGTGGCGAGGGTGCAATTCCACAACAATGGCATCGAGGATATCCAGACAACGAAACGGTTTCGATCTCTGGCACCATTACGAAATATGATTCCGCCATATCCGGCCAACCGCCATTGATCTTTGTAGGCAGTTTCGCCGCTGTTGGAAACACCAGCGAGTTACAGACTCTCAACAACTTTGCCTTTGTTCAAGTTACGGGTCAATTTGTAGTGGATAACGGGATTCGTAAATTTAATGTGGAATCTACCAATACGAATGCCATTCAGGGATATGTCTCTGGCACATTGCGTCAGGAAGGCGACCAGATCATCCTTACCAGTGACGATGGGCTTAGTGAATACATCCTGCTCAACCCGCCAACAGACTTGCCATTGAATACAACCATTGGAGAGTCTTATCTCGGAATTTCCGGCACACTGGTTGATAACACATTGGATTGGTCCAATATTCAATACATCGAAGACGCCAGTTTGATGGGTGGCGGTGGAGGCGGCGGTGGTTTAGGACTCTATCCGCTCAACCTAAGCGGCACGCCTGCCGTTTTCCCAACCCCAATTCCAGCAGAGGAGCAATACACTGCAGCAGAAGTCGCCAGCTTCTTAAGTTATATCGTAGAAGAAGGCGACACACTTGAAAGTATCGCCGCGAAATTCAATGTCTCTGTTGAAGACCTGATGCGTGTAAATTACATTTCAAACACGAATGTTATTGAAAAGGATTGGATGATCAAGATCCCAGGCGTACCTGGTCCAACCCAACTCGCAGGCGAAGAAGGTATCGTCTCCGTTTCCAAATTCGAGAAACCAGATGGCAAAGTACGGTATCAATATGTCTTCTTGAGTTCCCAATCTTACAATGGCATCTATTACGAACTTCAAGGAGAAGACCTTGAACCGCTACAAGATCTGAATAATCGCCCTGTCAAGATCTGGGGTGACATCAGATACTCAGAGACAGGAACCGTTTACCTGGACGTTAAACAGTATGAAGAGGTCTATCCGGGTTTGCAATTCCAGATTTTGCAAGGTAAAGAGACATTAACCCAAATGAATGGAAAATCCGTTGCTCTCTTCACAACCAATGGCAATACCTATGTGATGCTCTCTGAAGTAGGCGCGTATCAAGATATCAGTTACAAGGGCGACTTTCCTGGTGAGATCAACATTGAAGCGTTGATCATTCCAGGTGAGACCTACGAAGGAATGCCAGCCTTGAGATTGTTCAGCATGGCACCAACAAAAGACCCAAATACAGGGCAGCCCATTGAATTAAAGCCGTTTGCTGGAACAGTTCAATCTTCGCCAGATCCGTTCGGGAATTCCGATTCATACGTCCAACCAGACTTCATCGTTGATAGCATCCAACTCGAATATTATGTTCCAGATCCAAAGATGCTTTACGACGTCCCGACAACAGACACGCAATACATTCAACCGGTCTGGCACTTTAGCGGGCACTACACAAATGGCACCATTGCAGATATTCTTGTGCAAGCGCTCAAACAAGAATATCTACGTCCTTTCGGATCACCGTAATCCCTAGCGAAATACACAAAAAAGTCCACCGTCGCTGACAGTGGACTTTTTTGTGTATATTGTGTAATACTTGGCAAATGGATCAACTCCTCCTAATCCTCACGTATATCGCTGTTATCGCTTCCTCCATTTCTGGAGCGCTCGGCGCCCGCAAATATCAAATGGATATCGTTGGCGCAGTCACTATCGCGTATGTCAACGCGTTTGGGGGTGGTACCGTCCGCGACCTGTTGCTGGGTCGCACCCCCATTTTTTGGATCGCCGACCCCGCTTTAACCGTCACAACTTTCATCGTTGCCATCTTCTCCTTCTATCGGCTCGACCGCATCTCAAAACTCCTCCTCACCACAGCCGATGCCATTGGTCTTGGCATCTTCAGCATCCTCGGTGCAACCTACACACTGCAACTCGACCTTTCCCCCATCGTTGCCATTCATATGGGCGTCGTCACTGGAATTTTTGGTGGCGTGCTGCGTGATGTATTGAGCAACCGCATTCCAAAAGTTTTTGGTCAAAGTACCGAACTCTACGCCACTTGTTCTTTTGCCGGCACAACCCTCTTCATCATTCTTTATGTTCTCCAAGTCAACACCTTGATTGCATCACTAATCGGTGCACTTACCATCTTCACCATGCGTCTGCTGGCAGTCCGATTTAAAATGACCCTCCCCTCTCCATAAAGATATATAATCAAAGCCTACGGAGGCACGCACATGATCTCAACCTATCACAGACCCCAGACACTCGATGAAGCCCTGACACTTCTCACTCAACCGAACACCATCCCTCTTGGAGGCGGCACGCTTCTTTCCAAGGCGACAGCGGATTCTGTTGCCGTCGTCGATCTCCAACGCCTCGGGCTGGATTCGCTGCGTGTCAGCGGCAACGAACTGCAAATTGGCGCTACCAGCACATTACAATCCCTGCTCGAGAATGAAAATTGTCCAGCCGCGCTCAAGACCGCTCTCAAACTTGAGGCGCCTCTCAATATCCGCAATACCGCCACGGTTGCTGGAACTCTCGTCGCCAGTGATGGACGATCCCCGTTCGCCACGATGCTCCTTGCCATGGATGCGAAAATCGAATTGGTACTTAATCGCGAATCGAAAATCATCAATTGTGGTGAATTCCTCCTTACCCGCCCCAGCGGACTCATCACCTCCATCACCATTCCGCTCAACACCAAGAGCGGCTTTGAATTCGTCTCCAAGACGCCAGCCGATAAACCCATCGTTGGTGCCGCAGTCGTGCAGTGGAACTCAGGGCGTACCCGCCTTGTCCTTTGTGGTTATAGCAACACCCCTTTACTCGCGATGGATGGGACCGAAGCCGACGGCATCCAGGAAGCGGCGAAAAATGCCTATCACGAAGCCAACGATGAATGGGCATCTGCCGAATACCGCATGGATGTTGCTGCTGTACTGGCAAAACGCGCTTTGGAAAGTCTTTAAGAGACTGGCAAAGATCACCGCTCATTGATGCAAGTACGATATCCCTTAGAAAGTAGATGTCAGGCAAAAAAACCTGAACTGTAAATTTACCCATGCCCTCAAAAGATAAAGTAAAAGCCTTCGAGGAAATTGCGCGCATTTTTGAAATCTCAAACGAAAGCGCAAAATATTTTCTCAACCATGTTCAAAAAAGTTTCAAGGTGGAACGCCCACCCCACAAACTCATTCTTGAATTCGTAGAAAAACAGAAATATGAATTCAAGCCCACCCCATATGATGTTGCTTTGGCAATGAAGGAAAGCGGCGCCTGGGATTTTGACCTTGGCTCTCCACCTCCTGCAGTAGAAGATGAGGAAGACATCTACATGTAAGCATTCTCGCTCTCATTGGGTTGATCCCTTTGAGAGCGTTCCATAATGAGGTGACCATGAAAGCTGCTGTATTCCATGAATGTGGTGATGCATCCAAGATCCAAATCGCCGATGTCCCCATGCCCGAAATCAAAAGGGGACAAGTCCTGATCGAAGTCCATGCCAGCGCGTTCAATCATTTGGAGTTATGGTCGCTGCATGGACCAGATGATGGCAGTTATCAATTCCCCATGTGGACTGGCTCCGATATTTCGGGTGTCATCGCGCAAGTTGCACCGGATGTTAAAGATTGGAAGGTTGGTGACGCAGTTGTAGTCAACCCGTCGCTATCCTGCGAAAATTGCGAACATTGTTTACGTGGCGATGTTACTCTCTGCGATGACTATGACATCCTCGGCTCGAATGGGCACGGCGGGAATGCAGAGTACATCGCCGCAAATGCCAACAAATTGATGAATCTCCCGCAAGGGTTCGACTTTATCACAGCCGCAGCTGCGCCATTGGCATATCAAACTGCGTGGCGGGCATTGGTCACACGTGCGAAAGTCCAAAAGGGAGAAACCATTCTGGTACTGGGAGCAAGCGGCGGCGTGGCAGTAGCAGCGATTCAGATCAGCAAAATGCTAGGGGCACGAGTCATTGCCATCACCAGCTCGGCAGAAAAAATGGAGAAAGCCCGACAGGCAGGTGCTGAATTAGCGATTAATCGCAATGATGGCAAGCCATTTGAAGAAGCGCTCAACTTTACCGATGGGCGCGGTGTGGATGTTGTCGTTGAAAATGTCGGCGCATTAACGTGGAGTGACAGCCAAAAGGTCTTACGCAAAGGCGGGCGGATTGTCACCTATGGGCGCACAACCGGGCGCGAAGCCACCACCAATCTCTCCCTCCTCTTTTGGAATGAACAAACTCACATCGGCTCGACCATGGGCAGCCTGCAAGACTTTCACGACATGATGGAAAGTGTGCTCAGCGGCAAGTTAACGCCCATCGTAGATTCAGTCTATCCCCTTGAACAGGCACGCAAAGCATATGAATATTATGAGTGCGGTGAACAGTTTGGAAAGATCGT
>VFQT010004348.1_pt1 | contig 11934 bp, 6 predicted proteins | sample 3512381 | NCBI WGS metagenome assembly VFQT01 (sample SAMN10412376, study PRJNA504923) | tailings metagenome | isolation source: Relicate 2 Philex TSF3 active mining site | place: Philippines: Tuba, Benguet | collected 2017-08-29 | reverse complement strand
TGAATAAGTCGTTATACGTTACCATGCAAGGTCCGAGTGAGTTTGGTATATCAGGGCGATTAGAGAACTGGGATGTAAGCAAACAACTTTCTTCTATCCAAACACCTACATTAATAATTGGTGCACAACATGATACTATGGATCCTGAACACATGAAATGGATGTCGACTCAATTTAAAAACGGCACTTACCTCTATTGTGAAAAAGGCAGTCACATGGCCATGTACGATGATCAGGAAACTTATTTTAAAGGGTTAATCGATTATATTCAAAAGACTAAATAATTAATCATGCGTTTACAACAAATTGGTATTGCAATTTTAACTGCAACATGTATTTTTTCTGCTTCAGCAGATGCGCAAAAAAAGGCGAATAAAGCTATAACAGTTGCTCAATCTCCTGCTGTTGATCTAGAAGCACATTTTAAACCTGTTTACTGGAGAAATCTTGGACACAGTAGAGGTGGACGTTCTGTTTCTGCAACAGGTGTTAAAGGGAATACGCTGACTTATTATATGGGTATTACTGGTGGTGGTGTTTGGAAAACAGAAGATGCTGGTCAAACCTGGTTTAATATTTCTGATGGTTATTTTAAAACAGGCTCTGTAGGAGCTGTCGCTGTTGCTGAATCAGATCCTAACGTTGTATATGTTGGCATGGGTGAACATGCTCCAAGAGGTGTGATGACTTCTTATGGTGATGGAGTATATCGTTCTAATGATGCTGGTAAGACCTGGCATCATTTGGGTTTAGAAATGACGCGTCATATTGCTAATGTGGTGATTCATCCAACCAATCCTGAAGTAGTGTATGTTGCTGCACAAGGCGCATTGAATGGTCCATCAAAAGAAAGAGGAATCTATAAAAGTGAAGATGGAGGAAAGTCATGGAAGAATGTATTGTATGTTGATGAGAATTCTGGTTGTTCTGATTTGAACATGGATCCCAACAATCCTAGAATATTATATGCTGCTATGTGGGATCATCGTCGCTTACCATGGGCAGTGCAAAGCGGTGGTAAGGGAAGTGGTTTGTACAAGAGTACTGATGGTGGTGAAACCTGGTTCAAAATTCAGGAGGGTTTACCGAAGGAATTAGGAAAGATGGGTATTTCAGTCTCTAAAGCCAATTCAAATAAGGTTTATGCTCTTGTTGAAAGTGATACAGAAAAAGAACAAGGTGGTTTGTTCGTATCAAATGATGGAGGCGATAACTGGAGCAGAGTAAGTAAAGACCATAGGTTGATTTCTAGGGCATGGTATTATATTGAAGTGTTTGCTGATCCACAAGATGAAAATACAGTTTATGTTTTGGGTGCAGCTGGGTTAAAGTCGATGGATGGTGGAAAAACATGGACAAACATTACTGGAACACATGGAGACTATCATCAGCTCTGGATCAATAAAGAAGACAATCAGAATATGATTGTAGCTAATGATGGAGGCGCTGCGGTAACCTTTAATGGAGGTAAGGTGTGGTCGACGCAAAACAATCAGCCAACTGCTCAGTTTTATAGAATTAATGTCGATAATCTTTTTCCTTATAATATTTATGCAGGTCAGCAAGACAATACTTCGGTAAAAATTGCCAGTCGTAATACAACTGGTGGAAGCATTACAGAACGACAGTGGTCGTATTCGGCAGGTGGTGAATCTGCTTTTCTGGGCTTCGACCCTAATAATCCTCGTTATGTAATGGGAGGAAGTTATCAGGGTACCATTGAGTTATTGGATACACATACAGGCGAAGGTGTTGGTGTAATGATTCATCCTGTTCAATACCAAGCTATGCAGCCTAAGAACATGAAATACAGGTTCAATTGGAATGCACCTATCTTGTATTCAAAGCATGAGAAAGGGGTTTACTATCATGCAGGCAATCATTTGTTCAAGACAAAAGATATGGGTAAGTCTTGGGAAGTTATTTCTCCAGATCTAACTACTCACGATACTGCAAAAATGGGCATCAGTGGGTATCCTTATACCAATGAAGGGGCAGGTGGTGAAAACTATTGCACCATTACTTATGTGATGGAATCTGACAAAGAAAATGGTGTCATCTATACAGGAAGTGATGACGGTTTAGTACATGTAACGAGAGATGGAGGTAAATCTTGGATAAACATCACGCCAAAAGATTTAGGTGAAGCAGTGGTCAATGCAATTGAAGTATCTCCACACGATCCGGCTACTGTATATGTGGCAGCGCATAAGTATAAGTTGAACGACTTTACACCTTTTGCTTATAAGTCGAATGACTACGGAAATACATGGACTAAAATTGTGAATGGTATACCTTATGGAGCTTGTGTAAGAGTTGTTCGTGAAGATGATACCAGAAAAGGTTTATTGTATGCTGGTACTGAAACAGGATTGTACATTTCTTATAATGATGGTGCCAATTGGATGAATTTTCAACGTAACCTGCCTGTTACACCAATAACAGATTTGAAAGTGCATCAAAACAATTTGATTGCGGCTACTCAAGGAAGATCTTTTTGGATCTTGGATGAATTACAGCCTATCAGGTCTTTTGATGCTTCCAATGTTGGCAAACTTTCATTAATGCCAATTCCTGAAGTACACAGGGTTTCCGGGTATAGTATTTTTGATAGTAATAGCGACGAAAAAGCAAAATATCCTAATACTACAGCAGCTAATCCAGCAACAGGAGCGGTACTTTATTATCAGTTGCCTGATTCAGTTAAATCATTAACGATTGAAATTAAAAATCAGCATGGAGAAATTGTTCGTTCATTCAATAACAAGCCAAAGACAGCAAAGAGTAACAATAGTTTCAGGAATGAACCCGTATTGTCGGCTAAAAAAGGCTTAAATCGATTTGCATGGAACTTGCGTGGGCAAGGAATGCCGACTATTGACAATGTTTATATTGAAGGAAGTTATGCAGGCAGAAAAATAGTTCCCGGCAATTATACAGTCACACTCAAAGCAGATGGTGTTGAACAATCAACTCCACTTGTTGTAAAGGCAGATCCCAGAATCAATGCTTCATCTGCTGATTATGCAGCACAGGATGAGTTGTTGGCCAAGCTTGAAAAAGATGTAACAGATATTCATGTTGCTGTTACGCGCATGAGAGGGTTGACAAAGCAAATTAAAGAAATGGTTAAGTTGATTGAATCAGATAATACAAAATCAGAAGTGGTGACTATGTCAAATGATATTGTAAAAAAAGTTGCTATCTGGGAAGAAAAACTTATTCAGCCGAAAAGTCAGTCTTATGATGATGTAATCAATTTTGTAAACAAGTTAAGCGCCAATATCATTTTTGTGCATGGGGAAGTCAACAGTAACATACCATATGTAACAGCGGGTCAACTAGCAAGATATCAGGAATTGCATGCTGAGTGGTTGATCTATCAAAAGGAAATGGAAGAATTGTTGAACAAAGATGTTGCAGCATTAAATGCGCGTTGTAAAGCACTTGCTGTTGCCAATGTGATGTTGCCTGAATAGTTTCTTGCAAATACGATAGCATACCATTTTTTGTATGCTATCGTATTTTAATTGAATTAAAGATCTAAACCTGCTAAACTCAAACTGAGTTTCTTAAGTTCATTGAGTTCTGTATGTTCAACTATATTGTTGGGCATAAGAATCAATGAGGTTTTATTGGTTTTCCACCAGTCTTTATGCAATAAGGATGAATAAGGGATAGTGCCAATTAGGTAACTTCTTTCATTTCCAGAATGCCATTCTTCAATACTGTTGAAATCTTCTTTAGGTATGTATTTCAAATCTGTGAAGCTGATATAGACCCTTAAATGAAAATCATCAGCCAGTTGTGCTGGGGTATGTTGATACAGTTTCTTGTATTCATATTTATAACCATAGCGTAATGCAGCAATATCACTCAATACCGCAGATGCTGTAGGGAAGCTTCCAGCTCCTTTGCCATAAAAAAACTGTTTATCTGCAAATCCGCTTTCTATAACTACACCGTTGTATTCATTTTTTACAAAATAAAGTTGATCATTTTGTTCAATGAATTGAGGGAGTAGAAATGCAGCGACTTTCCCATTTTGTAATTTTTTTGCTTGTGCCACAAGCTTAATGGATTGATTTTTAGCAGCAGCTACTTTTGCATCCATTTCATCTATTTGGGTTATCCCATTGAACAGCATTTGATCGATGGTGATGTTTATGCCATAACTGTGTGCAAGCAATAAAACCCATTTGTTGGCGGCATCAAAACCTTCTATATCCAATGTTGGATCTGATTCTGCAAAACCCAATTGTTGTGCAAGTAAAAGCGCTTCTTTAAAATTGAGTTTTTCTTCAAACATTTTTGTCAATATGAAATTGGTTGATCCATTTACAATAGCCTTGATGGCATGTAAAAGGTCATTGTCATAATATTCTTCCAGGTTTCTAATGACTGGTATAGAAGCACAAGCTGAGGCTTCATACAACAACGATTTTCCTGTGGTCTCTTGCAATTGAATTAATTCAGGAAGGTGTTCTGCCAGCATTTTCTTACTGGCACTTACAACATCTTTTCCATTTTTGAGTGCAGTGGTCACAATTTCATAACCTGCCTCACTATCGTTGATTACTTCAACCACCACATTGATTTCTGGATCAAACAAAATATCATTTTTGTCTGAAGAAAATAATGCGGCAGGTGCATTTCTTTTCTTTGTTGTGTTTTTAATACAGACTTTTTTAATTGAAGCTTTTAGAGAAGGGGTTTGTTTAAGGATTTTATATAATCCTTCTCCCACCACGCCAAATCCAAACATTCCAATTACCAGTGTTTTTTCTGAGCCCATCTTATATAGTTTTTTGTTTGTTGATAAATTGAGTTAACAGCGCAGTTAACTTTTCAGCTTCTAATAAAAATCCATCATGTCCATATGATGAATCAATAATTGCCAGTTGTGCATTGGGTATATGGCTTGCAATAAATTCTTGTTCTGCTGTGGGGTACAAAATATCCGAAGAAATCCCAATGACCAATGCAGTGGATTTTATATTGCTAAGTCTTTCTACAGCATCCAATCCTCCTCTTCCCAAGTGGTGACTGTCTATCGATTTGGTTAAAAAATAATAGCTGAAGGCATTGAATCTTTTTGCTAGTTTTTCACCCTGATATTTTAAATAAGACTCACTTCTTGTGTGTTCTAATGTTTCGGCGTTATCCTGTTGAAGTGTGTTGTAAATGTCATAATTCCGATAACTGATCAATGCAATTGATCTGGCTACTTTCATGCCTTCAATACCTGCAGAAGGTGAATTTTCTCTCCACGTTTGATCTGCCTCAATGCACATCCTTTTAGAAGCATTAAATGCTTTTCCCCAAGGAGAATGAAATGCATTGGTGGCTATGGGTACAATATATTGGAATAAGTTAGGTTGTTCACAAGCCCACGAAAGCAATTGTTGTCCGCCCATAGATCCACCAATACCCAAATAAATTTTTTCGATACCCAATGATAATCTAAGTTGATTATAGGCCCTTACCATATCAAGGGGCGTAAAAAATGGGAAAGCGTGATAATAAGGTAAACCAGTTTCTGGGTTGGTGGTGAGTGGACCAACACTACCATAGTGAGAACCTGGAATGTTCACACAAATGATAAAATATTGTTCAGGCGTAAAAAACTTTCCTTCCCCTACAAGGCCTTCCCACCAATCAGTTGGATCACTGTTAGCCGTCATGGCATGAAAAATCCAAACGACATTGTCTTTTTCTTTGTTCATTTCACCAAGGGTAGTGTAGGTCAATGGAAAATCACTTATGATTTTGCCTGACTCTAAAACCAGGGTTCCTTTGTATTGATATGTTGTAGTTTGTTTGTTCATGATTGTTCATTCGACCCAGCAAGGCAAAAAAAAACCCACCTGAAGTCAGATGGGTTCGCTATAATGTGTTGATCATGTCTAGAGAAAATATCTGACTTATCTTTCCCCGCATTTGCGGAGTTGGAGTTGACACCTTATTATTTTTAGTAACAGGTTGTCAAGGCTTCATCGGGCCAATCCCTCTGCCTTTCTGGATAAGAAAATTAAAGAACTAATGCAAAATTAATGATTTCTTCAATTTTTACCAAATGCCAGTCATACAGCCAATCAAATCAATGATAGACCTGTTGTTTTTTTGATTTATTTTGTGCGGTAAAACTTTCATCAACTCCCGTTGTTAAATAGAAAAATACAATGCGTTCCAAGGAAGAAAATATAGAAGTGATTGGTGCCAGAGCGCATAATCTGAAGAATATCGACATTGAAATTCCCAAGAATAAACTGGTGGTGATTACTGGCATTAGCGGAAGTGGAAAATCATCATTGGCTTTTGATACTATTTATGCAGAAGGTCATCGCAGGTACATGGAGACTTTTGGGACCTATGCTAGGCAATTTATGGGCGAAATGGAAAGGCCTGACGTTGATAAAATAAGCGGTCTTTCTCCTGTAATTTCTATTGAGCAAAAAACCACCAATAAAAACCCCAGGTCAACAGTTGGAACCGTTACTGAAGTTTATGATTTTCTTCGTTTGTTTTTCGCACGTGTAGGCGAGGCCTATTCGATGCATACAGGAAAGAAGATGGTTAAGTTTAGTGATGAGGAAATTGTAGCCGACTTATTCAAAAAATTGCCCGGTAAAAAAATAACAGTATTAGCTCCATTAGTTCGGGGTAGAAAAGGACATTATAGAGAACTTTTCGAAGAGACAAGAAAGAAGGGATTTGTGCGTGTAAGGGTTGATGGAGAATTAAAAGAGTTGGTACCCAAAATGCAGGTGGATCGTTACAAGATGCATGACATCGAAGTAGTGATTGACAGATTGGTTGTTGAGCAAGATATGAAAGTACGTATTGCACAAAGCGTTCAACAATCTATGCAAATTGGTAAGGGATTAATATTTATTTTAGATCACGATAACGATAAGTTGATTCAGTACAGTAAAAAATTGATGTGTGCTGAAACAGGTATTTCATACGAGGAGCCATCGCCCAATACATTTTCATTTAATTCACCCTATGGGGCTTGTCCGGTTTGCAAAGGCATTGGTCAAGAATATACCATTGATCTCAATGCTGTAATACCTGATCGTTCTATATCTATTGCCGATGGTGCCATACTTCCATTAGGCGAGGCCAGAGATTCCTACTATTTTAAAATGGTAGAACAATTGGCCAAGAAGAAAAAATTCAGTTTAAAGACACCGGTTGAGGACTTGAGTGAGGCAGCCTTGAATTTGGTATTATATGGGCATGAAGAAGGAACTGATGCTGACCCTGATGAACTTGGCAAAGATGATTATCCTGGTGTAGTGAATATGGTAGTAAAGTGGTTTACGGATAGTTCCAGTGATATGGTGAGAGAGTGGGCTGAAAAATACATGATGCTTACACCATGTGCTTCTTGTAAAGGTGCAAGATTGAAGGAGGAGAGTTTGTGGTTTAAGATTGATGAAACCAATATTTCTCAGTTATCCAATTTGGATTTGATCAGTTTACGCAATTGGTTTGAGGGACTTGAAAGCCGGTTAGATAAAAAGCAGAATGCGATTGCAAAAGATATTCTTAAAGAGATAAGAAGTAGGGTTATCTTCTTGCTTGATGTTGGGTTGGGGTATCTTTCATTAAACAGGCCTACCAGGACATTAAGCGGGGGAGAATCGCAACGCATCAGATTGGCAACACAAATTGGTTCACAACTTCAAGGTATTACCTATATATTGGATGAGCCTTCGATTGGTTTGCACCAACGTGATAACCAGCAATTGATTCATGCCTTGCAAAATTTAAGGGATATTGGAAATAGTGTGTTGGTGGTAGAGCATGATAAAGATATCATGTGGGCGTCTGATCACTTGATTGATGTGGGTCCCCGTGCTGGGATTCATGGAGGTACAATTGTTGCACAAGGCACGCCACAACAGGTTTGTAATTCAAATTCAGAGACAGCTTTGTATTTGAATAACCGTAAAAAAATTGAGTTACCTGCTGAACGTAGAAAAGGCAATGGTCTGTTTATTGAACTTGTTGGTGCGAAAGGCAATAACCTGAAAAATGTTAATGCTTCATTTCCTTTGGGCACTTTCATTGTAGTATCTGGGGTGAGTGGAAGTGGAAAATCGACTTTAATCAACGAGACTTTATATCCTTTGTTGAATAAGCACTGTTATGATTCAAAGGCTGAGCCCATGCCTTATAAAAGAATAACTGGACTGGAGCTCATTGACAAAGTAATTGAAATTGATCAGTCGCCAATTGGAAGAACGCCAAGAAGCAATCCTGCAACGTACTGTAACTTCTTTTCAGATATTCGCATGTTGTTTGCAGCTGTCCCTGAAGCAAAAATTCGTGGCTATAATGCTGGTCGTTTTTCTTTCAATGTAAAAGCGGGTCGATGTGACGTTTGTGAAGGTGGGGGTTTGCGTGTGATTGAAATGAATTTCTTGCCTGATGTATATGTGCATTGTGAAAAGTGTAATGGAAAAAGATACAATCGAGAAACTTTAGAGATTCGATACAAGGGTAAATCAATCAGTGATGTGTTAGATATGACAGTTGAAGAAGCGGTTGAATTTTTCCAGCATGTACCTTATCTCTATAGAAAAATAAAAGTATTGCAAGAAGTGGGTTTGGGGTATGTAACACTCGGACAATCAGCAGTTACGTTGAGCGGAGGAGAGGCGCAACGGGTAAAGCTCGCAACAGAGTTGTCCAAAAAAGATACGGGTAAAACTTTCTATATTTTAGATGAGCCTACAACAGGGTTGCATTTCCAAGACATCAATTTATTGCTGAACGTTTTGAATAAGCTGGTCAACCGTGGTAACACTGTCTTAGTAATAGAACACAATATGGATGTTGTTAAAATGGCAGATCATATTATTGACCTGGGTCCAGAAGGCGGAAGCGGTGGTGGAACAATTTTATATCAAGGTGATATATACGGATTGCTTAAAGTGAAGGAAAGTCACACAGCAAGGTTTTTGAAAGATGAATTGAAATAGAAACTAAAATCGAACAACAGGGCATTTAACACCACTGTTTCTGCCATAGTTGTAATCGTTATTTCTTCCTAAACGAATACTAAGTTTGATGGTTGAAGCGTAGTAGGCATCTTTGTTGCTGGCTGTCCCTCTTTTATTACCTATGCCATAGCTAGGTCTGTATACTCCACCATTGGCAAAAGCAGTTTTATTGGCCATTTGAATAGCCATTTTTGCTTCTGGACTTTCCTCGCCAAAGTGAGCATAGAAATCTTCGTTGCTGATGTAATTGGTACTTACATCGTCAATGTAGTCGGTGAATGTTTTGCGGTTTACAATTTCAAACGCTAATGCAACATTTTGATTCATGTAATATTTTAGACCAAAACCATAAGGGATATTCATTTGGGTGAGTTTGTACTCTTTTCGATCGGCATATTTTGCCATTCCCTGACCTTCTGTTCTTAGTGGTTTTAAGTCGACCCATGTCTTTGTTCCATCTTCAGCCTCATATTGTGCTTGAGGATTGAAGTTGAATACGCCAACACCTAAAACAAAGTAAGGCCTGATTCTGTGGTAAACATCTTCAGACTCGTATTCAAATAATGTAGTAGGATAAATTTCAGTAACGAGTAAGGCCTCTCTTACTGGAGACCTAAAGTGTTGGTTTCTTGCTTTTCTTGCTTCTTCATATCCACCTAAGCCATTGATTAAACTATCGGCACCTTCAAGCCTTCCAATGTTAGCAGAAAAAGTAAATGAGATGAATTCACTGGCACGATAAGTTAGATGTGCACCAGTCATGAATTTCGTTAAGGATATCATGTTGTCTTTCAGGAAACCTCTTCCTTTTCCAGCATTGCCGCCTAAATCACCAAGAAAATTGGAAAAACCATAATTGACGCCAAGTTCTAGCTTGGACTGTTGTGCATAGATTGAGCTGAATTGAAACAGCAGAATTAATGTTGCACATAGCACCTTATTAAGACTATTGAGTCTGGTTTTCATGGGGTTGGATACTTAGTTGTCTTTCGACACTATATAAACGCCAACCAACTGACTCATATTATAGGAGCGTGTAAAATCGAGGGAAAACGCGGTAAAGTCGGTATAGTTATTCCGTATTTTTACTGATTTCTGATCATTTTGATGTGCGGGATATCATCTTCCAGGTAGGTTTCACTGCACTGAACAAAGCCAAAACTTTCATAAAATTTCTTCAAGTAAAGTTGTGCACCTATTTTGATGGCGACTTCTCCGTAAAGGCTAATCGTTTCTTCAATTGCCTTTTTCATCAATTCAATACCGACTCCTTTTCTTCTGAATAAAGGTGATGAAACCACTCTTCCAATAGAAGGTTCTTGGTAAGCTAATCCTGGGGGAAGTATTCTCACTACAGCTGCAAGTTGTCCGTTTATTCTTCCTTGGAGATGATGTGCAAACTGGTCCCTGTCGTCCATGTCTAAAAATACACAGTTTTGTTCCACGACAAAAACTTCGCTTCTTAGTTTGAGTATCTCATACATTTCTAAGGCAGAAAGTTCATTAAACTTTTTAAGTGACCAGTCGATTTTTTCCATGTGAAGATGCGTGATGCACAAATTTATGTCAAGTTGGTGAATGCTTTAACGAATTGCCATCCGGACTTTGAAATGATATAAATTTGAAAGAAAAATTATCAGCAGTTATTCAACCATATTGAATAATCCCATCGAGTACCTCAAAGGTGTGGGTCCTTTGCGGGCCGATATGCTTAAGAAGGAGTTACAAATTTTTACATTTGAGGACTTACTGAATCACTTTCCATTAAGGCATTTAGACAGAACAAGTGTTCAGGCAATTGGACAAATTAACCCAGCCATGGATCATGTGCAAGTGAGGGGTGTTGTGATTTCTATGGAGGTTATTGGAGAGAGGAGGGCAAAGCGATTAGTGGTTTATTTACGAGACAAAACGGGTATTATTGAGATGACCTGGTTTCAGGGAATCAATTGGGTGCAGAAATTAATTCAGGTTGGGCAAGAGTACCTGGCATTTGGTAAGCTGGGTTTTTTCTTAGGAAAGCCGCAATTGAACCATCCCGAAATTGAATCTGTCAGAGAACACAATGCTACAGGAAAATCTTATTTAGAGCCTATTTATCCTGTTACAGAAAAACTAAAGGTAAGAGGACTCAATGGTCGTGCTTTGGGTAAATTAATGGAACAACTTTTTCTGGTGCTGGAAGAAAAGGAGTTGCCTGAATGTTTGCCTACAACTATTATAAAGAAGTACAATTTTATCAGTCGCTATAAGGCTTATCAGTATTTGCATTTTCCACCCAATCCAAACCTATATCAGGCGGCAGTGGAGCGCATGAAGTTTGAAGAATTTTTTATTGCTCAATTGCGACTAGGAATGCTCCGTTCGTCGCGTCATCGGTATTCAAGAGGTGTGATTTTTGCTCAGGTTGGTGAGGCGTTCAATATTTTTTTTCGAGAGCATTTGCCTTTTGAACTTACCAATGCACAGAAGCGGGTGTTGAAAGAGATCAGGCAAGATACCGCTACGGGTAAGCAGATGAACAGGTTGTTGCAAGGTGATGTGGGTAGTGGTAAAACGATTGTTGCATTAATGTCGATGTTGATAGCAGTCGATAATGGTTATCAATCCTGTTTGATGGCTCCTACAGAAATTTTAGCTCGTCAGCATGCTGAGCAATTCTCCCGTTTATTAGCACCCATGGGAATTGAGGTAGGGTTGTTAACCGGATCAACCAAAGCTGCTGAAAGAAAACAAATCTTATCAGCAATAGAATCTGGTGAGATGAAAATAATTGTGGGCACACATGCGTTGATTGAAGATGCTGTACAGTTCAGTAATTTGGGGATGGCAGTAATTGATGAACAACACAAATTCGGTGTTGCACAACGTGCGAAATTGTGGGAGAAAAATAAAATACCGCCGCATGTCTTGGTGATGA
>VFQT010004346.1_pt1 | contig 11936 bp, 9 predicted proteins | sample 3512381 | NCBI WGS metagenome assembly VFQT01 (sample SAMN10412376, study PRJNA504923) | tailings metagenome | isolation source: Relicate 2 Philex TSF3 active mining site | place: Philippines: Tuba, Benguet | collected 2017-08-29 | reverse complement strand
ACCTCAAGCAAGCCCTGAAGACCGTTCCGCCCACGGAGGTGATGCAGGCTTCGACGAGTGAGCCGGGTCGCCCGAAGGTCCGACCGATTCCGGGGCTCGATGACTATCCAATTCCTGAACGCTCGAGCAGGGGGCGGCCGCCAGAGTGAGCACCGGCATGAAGCTTGCCTTGGTCTGCGGCGATGGCCGGCCGCGAGTCCGCTCGTGCGTGGCCATCCCAGAGAGCAGGCGAGATCGGCAGTGGCGCGCTTCGGGACCAGGGGTCACGAGGGCAAGCGTGGTCCGAGGTCCAAGAGACCCACTGGGGTCCAGAGACCTCAGTCAGGTTGTTCACAAGCAAGCGCTTTGCAGGTATCATCTGCCGCGGAACACGAGAGACATTCGCGCTCATAACAGGTCGAGGTGAACCTTGGTCGCACAAACCCGAGACGACAAGATGCCGAAGTCCCAGCAGCTCGAGCAGCGCAAGCAGCGGGATCTCGCCCTCGAGCGTGAGCGTGAAAGTGACAAGCAGCGGGTCTTCGAGCAGCTCGACGAGCTGTCCCTCGACTTCAAGGACAACCCCGAACAGATCGGCCACTACATCGCCGAGCTCGAGATTGCAGGCCTCCTGTCGGCCTCCGACAAGAGCGCCCTCTACCAGCGGATCTGGGAGTCCATGGGACCCACCTTCGCGGAGCAGGTCTTCGGTATGACGTCGCGAGCCCTCGCATCGAGCGACCTCCTCGCCGACGACATCGCGCACGACAGCTACGTCCGCATCCAGGGCGACCGCGCGGTCTTCACCGACGCGAGCCAGTACGACCGCGCCATGGAGGCGCAGCAGGCGCTCGAGGCGCTTGCACACGCCCTCGACATCAGGCTCGAGCTCGCGCGGCCCGAGATGCGGCGCCTCCCCGACCTCGACCAAATCGCCGACCCCGACGTCGAGCGAGCTGGAAAAACTCGCGAAGTTCTCGACACCCTCGCGCCGAAGCTCGGTATCGACGCGGACCAGGTCGATGTCCGCGTCGACGAGGATGCCAAGCGGGAGACCTCAGACGTTGGCAACCTTGGCCTCATGGCGGACGGCACGGTGTTTCTCGACCCCGAGATCTACGACCCCGAATCGCGGATGGGCCGCCACCTGCTCGCCCACGAGCTCGTCCACGTCGCCCAACTCGAAAATCGCCTCCGAGGCGCAAACGACACGCCTGACCTGTTCCAGGCCGAAGCGGAAGCCGACGAGCTGTCCGCTACTTTCGCACAGACAGGCAACATCGAGGCTCCCCTCGCCTCGCTCGCGTCCTACGACAAAGCGGCTTGCGCGGCCGTCGCGATGGACAAGAAGCCAGGCGGAAAGACCGAGACCGAGCGCATCCCCGGGAAGGAGACAGAGAAGACTACCAAGACCGTCATCGATGTCACTGGCGCGGTCTACTTCGTCGTCGACAAGCACACCATCGACCAGACGAACAACGTGCCGTCGAATACTCCTGCCCCAGAGAAGAGCAAAGAGGTCTTCGACTCGGTCGCGAAAACGCTCCTGACCTATCCGGAAATCACCAAGATCAACGTGCACGCTCACGCGTCGACGACGGCCTCCTACGGCTACAACAAGGTGCTCACAGACAAGCGCGCCGCGATGGCTGTCGACCAGCTCGGCAGCCGTGGCGTTGCCAACAAGCGACTTGCCATCGGGTCCTTCAGCGAGAACCAGCATCGCGCAAAACTGAAGATCGACAACGACAAGACGCAGACCGAAGACTCTGCCTATCGACGCGTCGACTTCTCGATCGCGGAGGTCAATGGCGCGGCGCACAAGGGGCCCCTCACCAAGGTCTCGCGAGAGGTCGTCAAGACTCCTGGCAGGACCATTGTCAGGACCTACGACGCGAGCGGTAAGCTCGTGAAGACCGAGGAAGTGGTCGACGGCGAGGCTCCCGCCGGCAAGCTCGAGAACGATCCCACGGCCGTGACGCCCGTCGCGAAGGAGGAGGCTGCCATCGCGAAGGACGACGCGATGTCGACACCGGAAGAGGCGCAGGCCTCGCATGTCGAGCAGCCGACGCCGACCCCTGTTGCAGGCACCACGGAAGAGAAGAAGGAAGCCCATAGGCCGCGCCGCACCCCCACGCGCATGACTCCGACCCGCGGCAAGCGCGCGAAAACTCCGCGGCGATATGCGGACAACGCGATCCGCGCAGTGGCTCAGCCCAAGGCCGGGCCGGGGGGATTGACCTCGACAGAAATCAGCGACCGCACGAGCGCACAGGGCTCGGGCGAACGCCTCCCCGACAATGTGCGGTCGCAATTCGAGCAATCCTTCGGACAGAGCTTCGCCGACGTCCGCATCCACCGCGGGTCTGCTCAAGCGACCGGCATCGGCGCCACCGCTTTCGCGCGCGGCACTGATATCCACTTCGCGCCTGGCCGCTACGATACCGACTCGTCAAGCGGTCTCGCCGTCCTCGGCCACGAGCTCACCCACATCGTCCAGCAGCGTTCTGGCCGCGTGAGCGTGCCTCAGGGCAAGGGCACGCACGTGAACGTCGAGCATTCCCTCGAAAGCGAGGCCGATTTGCTCGGCGCAAAGGCCGCCCGTGGGGAGAGGGTCAGTGTGCAGGGCTCGTCGGCCGGCCTGTATTCGAGAGCGGCTTCAGGCGAAGCGGACACCGTTCAATTCGAAGGGGGAAAGGCCGAGACCTCCGCAGCGGTCGAAGCTGTGATCGGCAATACATTATTGGACATTTGGGCGACCAATATCAGCAGCACAAAAGACCTATTCGATTCGGCGGTCAAGCCCGAGCAAAGACCGCCAGCTTCAGGACTGTCTGCCGCCATCATCGGAATAGGAATCGATACCGCAGCCATGGCCTTGTTCGGTCCGCTTGCCGCCGCTGCAACTAACCGAGGCCGGCAGGTTCTCGTTGAGCTCATGAATAGCGCTTTCAAGAATGGTTTGAATCTGACCGCAAATGCACTCGCCAAGGAGGATGAGACGCCGCAATCGCCGCAGGACTTCTCGGCGATGTGGGCTAACCAACAGCGCGAGGCGGTCAACAAGATGCGCCAGCAACTCGTCACCCTGTTGTCATCTCAGCAGGTCACTGTGGACGATTTGAGGACTCTCACAGCCAGTGTGACGGGTGAGATGCTGTCGTCAGCGACCGCGGCCCGTACGTTGCTTCAGCAATATACCTACGCACAGTACTACCACAGCGGGCACGCGACCTTCGACGGCAAGGGACGCATGCTAATCGACGTATGGTTGGGAACGGACACAGGCTTCACACAGCTAGAGGCACCGAGAGAGGTTACTGTGTCAATCGCGGGACTGGAGACAGCTGCGCTCAAGAAGCTCAGCGACTCGTTCCCGAACGGGGTCAACCCGCTCGACGCTAAGATGGCCTTCGAGGTTCGTTTCTCGCTAATGGAGGGAAGTGGACGCCTCGATCATGAGGGCAACGAGGGTTTCGACAAGAAGCATTACTCCTGCTACTTCAATAACGGCGGTGAATTAGCTAAGGGCGATGCAAAGGCCATGGACTGGCTCAGACATTTCTGGGGCGGTAAGGTACCCACCGTAGCCAACTTTGGAAAGTCCGCCCCTATTGGCTGGTCGAGCCGGTCCGCAGTCTAAGGCGACCACCACTCGGGCGGCTAAGCGAGCCTTAAATCCACAGGAACTCTAGCTAACGGTTGTGTGCTATAAAGACATCCTGTCTCGTGCCGAAGCACATTCGGAAAGGATGCAAATCTTGCTTAGTCCCGGATTGACTGAGCGAACCTAGCATCAGGGCGTCCGGGCAAACCCCTGCCCCCGTGGGGTGCGTTTGGCGCGGGACCGGGTGGAGGGTGGAGTAGCCTGGGTCGGCCGGTACCTCGAGTTTTGCCCTCGAATTTGAGTGGACTTCGCCCCCCGCGGTGCGGTCATGAGCAGCCGCTCCGCCAAACCTGGAGGAGGGGGAACGCCGTACTGCCTAGGTCCTTCTCTCATTGGGTCTAGCAACCCGACGCGCCGGCGAAGACCGTCGGTTTCTCCACTCAGCCATGTCGATCACATTGTTATCGAGTCCCAGGTCACGCCCCTGCGGCGCGACACCGCCGTCACCCTCTCGAGCCATACGGCCTCCGAGCCACCAGACCAGCGGCCACACAATCAGGAAGGAAACGATCTCGAAGAAAAACATCGCTCCCAAAGTAGTAGCCGAGGCCCGCCGAGGCAATGGCTTCGAGCGCGATGCCTAGGTCCTTGACGTCACATTGGCGTTGGAGAAATGGCCACAGGGCCCACAGAATCAGTCTTTTCTGATCATGGTACCGAGAGACCCCATGCATCTTGCTCGACAGTGACACCCGCAAGCCTCATGAGTTCGCAACGCTCTTTCAGCTCGCGATCGCTGACCTTCTCGTGGCTCGACATCAAGGCCCCAAGCGCCGCGATGGCGGATGCTCTGGGTTCTCGAGTCGAGACTGCGAGGCTTTGAGCTTCGAGGGCATAGTCTCGAGCCTCATCGTCCTCTCCGAGAAATGCCGCTAGGCGAGCCTGGAACAGCGTCACGAGCGCTAGGAGTCCCGGGTCGTCGAGCTGCCCTGCGAGCGTCGCCGCATGCTCCACATGGAGGACCCTCCAATCGACGCGAGGCGCCACCTCCGCAAGCGCGAGGTGGTGCAGCACTAGGTCGTGTGCAAGGCCAAACTCCGCGAGTTGGTGCAGCGTCGAAGATAACGCATCATACTCGCCACTGGGTACCGGTCTTAGTTCCAAACCGCGCTGTATTACCGCATCGACCCGAGCCCGAAGAGGCCCATCGAGGGAGCCCGCAAGGGCTCTCAAGGCCCGGACATTTCCGACGAGGAGCCAGATCCGCGCCAGAACCTCAGAACTCTCGAGCCCATCGGCCGCCTCGAGGGCCTCGGCTGCCCGACCTTCCGCGAGCAGCCTCTCGACCGTCTGCTTTTGCGTGTCCCCTCGCTCCATCGCCGCATCGACCTCCCGACTGCCCAAGTTTGCTCATCCCCACCCAAAGGCCTTGGAGCTCTCGAAGACCTAAGGCATCATCGGACGGATGAGCCACTTCGTCAGCATCAATCCCACCACCGGCCGTGAAATCGGGCGCACCCCCGCCCTCTCACAGGACGCCATCGAGAGTGCCGTGTCCCGTGCGCAAGCAGAGCAGGGGCGTTGGCGTGCGACACCTTTCCGAACCCGTGCAGCCCTCCTCAGCGAGGTCGCGCGCCAGCTCGAACTCGACGCGAAGGACCTCGCAGCCCTCATGTCCCGCGAGGTTGGCAAACCCTTCCGCGAGGCTCTCGCCGAGGTCAAGAAGTGCGCCTGGACCGCGCGCCATTTTGCCGAGCACGGCCCTGCCATGCTTGGCGACGAAACCGTCGATACCGAGGCCCGAAGGAGTTTCGTCCGCCATGTACCACTCGGCGTCATCCTCGCGATCATGCCCTGGAACTTCCCCTTCTGGCAGGTCTTCCGCTTTGCCATCCCTGCCATGCTCGCAGGAAACACCGTCCTGCTCAAGCACGCCCCCTCAACCATGGGTTGTGCCGCCGCCATCGAAGCGCTCATGCGCAAGGCAGGCGCAGCCCGCGGCCTGCTTCAGAACCTCCCGATTACGGTCGAACTCACCGGAACTCTCATCACCGACCCACGCATCGCCGCCGTGACCTTTACAGGTTCGACGCGCGCAGGCTGCCTGGTCGCATCGATGGCCGGCGCGTTTCTCAAGCCGTGCGTTCTCGAACTCGGCGGCAACGACCCCTTCATCGTCATGCCGAGTGCAGACCTCGAGCAGGCGATTGAGCTCGCCGTCCGTGCGCGTGTCCAGAACAACGGTCAATCGTGTATCGCAGCCAAGCGCTTCATCATCCACGAGGCCGTCTATCCGGCCTTCGAGAAAGGGATGACCCTGGCCATGACCCGCCTCCGCTGCGGCGACCCGATGGACGAATCCGTGGACCTCGGCCCGCTCGCATCCGAGGCCGCTCGCAGTCGCCTTCAGGGCCAGGTCGATGCGGCCCTCGAAGCGGGTGGTCGTCTCCTGCTCGGAGGCTCTCCCACCCCGGGGCCCGGCTATTTCTACCCACCGACCCTCATCACAGACCTCCCGCACGATGCCGCTGTCGGCAACGAAGAGCTATTCGGTCCCGTAGCACTCCTCTACAAGGTCCCGGATTTGAATGCAGCGTTGTGGCTCGCCAACGCGACCCCGTATGGCCTGTCGTCGTCCATCTGGACCAATGATGAAGACGAAGCCGAGACGGCCATCGACGCCCTCGACGTCGGCAGCGTCTTCGTCAACGGGATGCCGCGCTCTGACCCGCGCCTGCCGTTTGGAGGCGTCAAGGCCTCGGGCTTCGGCCGTGAACTTGGACGCGAGGGCCTGCTCGCCTTCACCAGTGCACGCACCATCTGGCAGAAATGACCCGCATCCTCATTGCCATCGTCCTCGCGCTCCTCGCCCCCCGAGCCCACGCCGAGCCCGCACCCGAAGCGCCAAAGCCAGTTCCTGCGGAACGGGCAAGTCCCCGTGCGACGATGCGTACCTTCCTCGATTCCGCCGTCGCTGCGTCAAAGGACAAGAACGCACTGCTGCTCGACGCTGCCGCAAGCTGTCTCGATCTCAGCGCCCTTCCCGCAGGCACACGCGCCACCACGGGGCGCGACCTCGCGATCAAACTCAAGGAGGTCATCGATCGCATCGCCCTCGTCGACTACGAGACCATTCCAGACACTCCCACAGGCAAGCCATGGTCCTTTCACTACGAGCCAGCCCTTGCCGCCGAAATCGTCATCGGGCCCACCGCTGCGGGTGAATGGCTATTCACCGCAGCGACGGTCGCGCGCCTCGATGACCTCTACAAATACTTCGAGCCCCTCAAGAAAGTCGAAGGTGTGGGCGGCTCCGGGCTCGAGATTTCCCCGACCCTCTGGCTGCGCTCCCAGTTTCATCCAGCCCTTCACTCCAAGACTTTCCTCCTCGAGCACTGGCAATGGCTTTGCCTGCTCATCCTCATCGTCCTCGGCTGGATCATCGCCCGCATCGCCCGCCTCCTTCTGCACGGCCCCGTGCAACGCCTCCTTGATCGCAAAGACCTGAAAGTTCCCCGCAACCTCGTCTGGCGCCTCCTCCAACCGACCGGCTTCGTCGCGACGATGCTCCTCTGGGTCATCGGCCTCAACTGGGTCGGCCTGCCTCCGGGCGTCCTGGTCGCGGCCATGCTGGTCGTGAAATTCTTCGCCGCTCTCGGGCTTGTCCGCACCGCCTTCCGCTTCATCGACATCATCACCTGGATCCTCAAGCAACGCGCCGAAAAGACCCCAGAGCGATTCGACGATCTCATGGTGCCCTTCGTCGACAAGACTGCGAAGGTTGTCGTCGTCGCGCTCGGCATCGTCTTCATCGCCGATGTCCTCGGCATCTCTCCCGCCTCCCTGCTCGCAGGTCTCGGCATCGGCGGTCTCGCGATCGCACTCGCAGCCCAGGACACGGTAAAGAACCTCTTTGGATCATTGACGATCATCCTCGATCGTCCCTTCGAGATCGGCGACGATATCCGCATCGGAAGCGACATCGCAGGCATCGTCGAGGAAGTTGGGTTCCGTTCGACGCGCATCCGCACCTACGAGAACACGCTTATCACTGTGCCAAACGGCAACCTCATCTCCGCCAACGTCGACAACCTCGGCAAGCGCACCTTCTGGCGATATCGCTCACTCATCAACCTCGCCTACGCCACCCCGACCGACAAGGTTCACGCCTTCTGCCAGGGCTTGCGCACCCTCGCCCTCGAACACCCCGCGACCCGCAAGGAAGCTATCTTCGCGGGCCTGTTCGAACTCTCGTCGAGTTCGATCGATATCCTCTTCATTTGCCACTTCGACGTTCGCGATTTCGGCGCAAATATCAAGGCGCGTCACGAACTCCTGCTCGACGTCGTGACCCTCGCGAGCCGCCTCGGTGTCGACTTTGCCTACCCCACGCGCACGGTCCACATGGTCACAACACCTCCGAACGATCCGCGTCCCGTCCGCGCATCCTCTGAGTTCACCGAGGCAGAACAGTTCGGGGAAGCCGAGGCAAGAGCCATACTCAAGGCTCATCTCCCGCGTCAGGACTGAGCCCCTTCCGCATCGAGACCGACGCCGAGTCGCCATCCGCGATACGCCAGGGCGCCTCCCGGTGTTCTGGCGCTGCGTAATCGATACCCACCCGCGGACCTGTGACGATTCGCGAAGCCGCCCTGCCCTCCCGAACCTCGAGCGCCCCCTTTCGAAAGACGGCATGGTGGTTCTGATTGCGGCTCAGCCCGAGGGCCTGCGCGACCTTGCCAGGCCCCGCCGTCAGTTGTGCGAGTCCGGCCCCGCGATAGCGCCGCCGCTCGAAAACGAGTCCCTCACCGCCCACGATCTCGGCCGATCGCACAAGGACTGCAGCACCTATCCCATCGGCATCCGTGACGAGGTTCAACATGAGGTGCATGCCGTAGCAGAGGTAGATGTAGGCATGGCCTGGAGGGCCCCACATCGCCTCGTTCCGAGCGGTTCGACCGACAAAGCAGTGGTTGGCCGTATCACCATTGCTCCGATAAGCCTCTACCTCGGTCACCCTCAGCACCACGCCTGGCACGACGAGGTGAGCCCCGATGAGATCGTAGGCCACGTCGAGGGCATCACGCGCGTAAAACGACTGGGGCAGGAGCTTTGGCATCACCTCGACCTCGCGATCTGGTGACACTCTACACGGTCCGCGGTCGGCCTGCAGCGAAGCCAGTCTGAGGCGTCCCGCTCGCCAAAGCCATTGACGTGTCCAACGCGATCGGGGACAAGCCCGCGCCTGAACACCTGTGAGGTGTCGTCCCCGTGCGACACCCACTCCCCGACCCAACGGAGGACCTCGTGGAAGACCTCGCCCCCGACACCCAGCCCATGAACTCCCACGACGTCATGCCCTCCTCGGCGACCGCCTTCAAGGCCGCCTTCGACGCCCAGTTCGCCCTCCTCCTCGGTGCCGCTGCTACAGCCTCCCCGACGGTCGACGCCGAATACGGAGCAAAGCGCGCCCTCGATCTCGCCGCGGTCGCCCGCGAGTCGCGAATCGCCGACCGCCTCTCACTCCTGCCCGATAGTCTCTTTGGCGCGACCCGCGTCGCCGACCTTGAGAGCCTTGCGCAAGCAACCCTTTACGTCGATGACCTCCATCGCGCTCCTAGAGACAGCGAATCCGACAAACAGGACAAGCTCTCCGACGCCCTCCTCGAAGAGGCCGAGGCTGTTCGCAGCACGCTACACAAGCTCCTCGATTATCACTTCGGTGATGACCCGACGATGGCTGCCGAGCTCGCCGAAATGCGCGCCCGCCGTGGCGCCTTCCGCATTGCTGCGACCCTTGCCCGCCTCGCGACCCTCGCTCACGACCGCGAAGCCCACCTCTCGAAAGACACGAAATACTGGCGCGAGGGGCTCCTCACCGACGCAAACCGCCTCTCGCTCGAGGTGCAGGCCAACGTCCACAGCATCTCCGAAAAGGATGCCCTCGAGCTCAAGCGCCGCGCCTATGGCCTGCTCGAGCTCGCGTTCACCGATGTGAAGCAGGCCATCGCCTTCGTTATGCGCCACGACGCCGCCCTCGTCGATGCGCTCCCCGTCATGAAGAAGCCCACGCAGCGAAAGCCCAAGACCGATGCCGCCTGAGCGGCCCCACGACCGGAACGAGCCCACACGCGCGGCGATGCTCCGCGAGCTTCCGCGCGTCGATGATCTCGCATCAGAACTCGTGCTCCGCGGCAGTCCCGACCCGCTCCCCCACGAACTCGCGACGGCCCTCGCCCGGTTGGCACTCGCCGAAGCACGTGAGGCGCTCCTCGCCCAGCATGAGCTCATCCCCCCCCTTTCGCGCGCCATCCAACACCTCACCGAGTGGCAGCGGCCCCACCTGCGCCCGGTCATCAACGCGACGGGCATCGTCATCCACACGAACCTCGGTCGCGCCCCCCTTCCCTCGGAGTCCCTCCCCGCCCCGGCCTACTCTAATCTGGAGTTCGACCTCGCCGAGGGCCGCCGAGGCTCACGTCACGCAGGCATCTCACCCCTCCTCGCGACCCTGTCTGGCGCCGAGGCGGGCCTCGCCGTCAACAACTGCGCCGCCGCCCTCATCCTCGCGCTGACCGCGCTCAAGCGCCACTTCAATCGCCACGAGGTCATCATCTCGCGCGGCGAGCTCGTCGAGATCGGCGGCGCCTTCCGGATCCCCGAAATCCTCGACACCGCTGGCACCACCCTCCGCGAGGTCGGCACGACCAATCGGACCCGCACGTCTGACTACGAACGCGCCATCTCCCCGGCCACGCTGGCCATTCTCCGAGTACATCCCTCGAATTTCGAGATACTTGGTTTTTGCGAGAGACCGGATGCCCGCGACTTGATCACCCTCTCGCGCAAGGCCGACCTCCCCTTTATCTATGACCTTGGCAGCGACCTGCTCGGCGCCCCAAATCCCATCCCTCAGCCCTCACCCTGGGCCGCCGAGCTCGACGCGAAGACCGCCATCGCAGCAGGCGCCGATCTCGTCCTCTTTTCGGGCGACAAGCTCCTCGGCGGCCCCCAGTCCGGACTCGCGCTCGGCCGACGCCTCTTCATCGACGCCATGACGAGCCACCCCCTCATGCGCGCGCTGCGCCTCGACAAGCTCGGTCTCGGCGCCCTCGAGCACGTCCTGCGCCAACGACTGCTAGGTCAGTGGCGTACTATCCCGACCCTCGCGATGCTCCACCTCGGCGCCGATGAGCTTGGCGCCCGCGCCCGACGACTCGCCCGAGACCTCGAAGCCCGCGGCGTGCTGACCGAACCCGTGCCGACTGAAGACAAGGTCGGCGGTGGCAGCTATCCGAGCGCCATCCTCAAGGGTGTCGGGCTCGCGCTCATCACGAACGCCCGCCCATCCGAGGTCGCTCGCCGTCTTCGCACGGGCGATCCCCCCGTCGTCCCGATCATCGACGGCGACCGCGTCATCATCGCCCTCCGAACCCTCTCGGAGGCCGATGAATCGCGGCTCATCGACGCCCTCGTCAGAGCCCTTGACATCCCCGAATCAACCTTCTAGGTTCCGCGCCCCTACGCGTGGCGCCTGTCGCGCCCAACCCGGAGACCGATTACCATGGCCATCACCCTTCGCCTCGCGCGCTACGGCACGAAGAAGCGGCCCTTCTACCGCATCGTCGCGGCCGACACCCGCGCCCGTCGTGACGGACGCTTCCTCGAGCAGGTCGGCACCTACGACCCCTCGGCCGAGCCGCCCGCCGTTGCCCTCAACCGTGACCGCGTCAAGCACTGGCGCGATGTCGGCGCGGTCCCCTCGGACACCGTGCGCGAGATCCTCAACAAGTTCATGAACGCGAGCGACACCGCCTTCCGCCCCACGCTGAAGCGCAAGGTCGCGGCCGCTGAGTCGCAGAGCTGATGGAAGCCCTGCTCGAGTTCATCGGGAAGGACCTCGTGGCTCACCCCGAGGACTTCAAGGTCGAGAAAAAGGTCGATGGCGATTTCGACCAGTACCTGATCTCGGTTCACCCTGACGATTTCGGCCAGATCATCGGCCGCCAGGGTCGCACCGCTCGCGCACTCCGCGCGGTGGTCAGGGCTGGTTCGGCGCGCTCCGGGCGCCGTGCCGCGGTCGAAATCCTCGAGTGATCTTCCAACCCTCGCCCTGCGATCCCCTCGCGGGGCGTTGGTGTTTTCACTCTGAAGCTCAGCAGCATCCCGCGATGACGCACCAGCGCTCATTCCGGGTCGAGGTTCGCTGATGGAACTGCTCCTCGTCGGTGTGATCGCGCGTGCCCACGGCCTCAAAGGCGAGGTCAACGTAATCGCGCACAACCCCGACTCGCCCGTCTGGGTGAAGGGGCAGTGCTTCCACGTCGTGGAGCGCGCGCTCGTGACCGAG
>VFQT010004344.1_pt1 | contig 11945 bp, 8 predicted proteins | sample 3512381 | NCBI WGS metagenome assembly VFQT01 (sample SAMN10412376, study PRJNA504923) | tailings metagenome | isolation source: Relicate 2 Philex TSF3 active mining site | place: Philippines: Tuba, Benguet | collected 2017-08-29 | reverse complement strand
TTGATGAGTTGCTTGGCGCCACGCACTGCAGTGGGGCTGCGGCCGGCAATTTCGGCTATGGATGTACCAACTATACGACAACTCGTAAGGCTGCATCCGGGAAGCTGACCCCAAAAGAAGATAACTGTTCGATGCCGCTCACGGCGCCACACGACCCATCTCGTAGACACGATGCAAGTGTGTCTTCGCAGACTTAAAGCCAGTCCCTCACCAATTCTCGGACATCAGCTACTTACCGAGAGCATGAGAAACCTGTTTTGCCAAAGCGACACTCAGGAGACACGGGACCGCATTCCCAATTTGAAGGTTGCGGTCAGTTCTGCTGCCCGAGAATGTAAATCGATCTGGAAAACTCTGAACCCGAGCACCTTCACGTGTTGTCAGACCGCGACTCACATGCGGATGGACGCAGCGAGAAGATGAAGGCGTACCGAGATTGCGGGTAATTGTCGTGCTTGGACGATCCCACCAAAGTCGGGCATATGTATTCGGAAATCCGGATTTTGGACGCAAACTGTCTGGAAGATCCTTCAGTCCGCCACCCTCTGGCAGTGCGTCCATAACTCTGATGAGTGACTCTCCGTGATTCGGAGAATTATGGTCCATTAGCCGCTTCGGTGCGTTGAGGCGCATCATTAGTTGATACTCATTTTGAGGCGTGGTTGCATACTCAAACGATTCTCCGCCGGCCGCAATCTCCGGAAGGTCGCCAATCGCATCTCCAAGAGTGCGCCACGCGGGAAGTGTCATGTTCAGCATGGTTGGCGTAAGACTCGGATCTCTATGGGTTGCCTCCGGGTACCTGAAATTCAAGTTTCCAGCAGTACCAACTACAATCACCCTCTCCCGAGTTTGTGGCACTCCGTAGTCGGCAGCATTAAGCACGACCGCTTGAATCTTGTAGCCAAGAGACCCAAAGAGGTCGATGATGCTGTCTAGCAATTGCCCGTCATTCATTGAGATCAAACCCTTGACATTCTCATAAATGAAGAGACGTGGCTTTAGCTCTTTGAGCAACCGAAAATACTCTTTGAACAACTGGGCTCGGGGATCCTCTAGCAATCGCTTACCGACTGTCGAGTAGGCCTGACACGGCGGGCCGCCCACAATCACATCAATCGATTGCTTGCCCAACTGTGTCTCACGCCTCAGAGCTCGCGCGGAGAAGTCCTTAATGTCACCCTCGAACATTGCAACCTGAGGATGATTTGCGCGATAGGCCTTCGCCATTTCGGGGAGAATTTCGTTAGCCGCGACCACCCGGAAGTCCGGACGGTGTGCAAAACCGAAGCTGAGTCCGCCTACGCCCGCAAACAAGTCGATCACTGTCCAGGGTTCATGCGACGAATGTTTTGGCATGCGATGAGAGTAGTCGGACGGTGATCGGAACATGACGAAAGGAACCAGCCTCTGGGCACCGGTATTCGTGAGACCTATATTTGGGTAGTGCCGAAAACTCCGAAGAAGTCCTCTGGATCCGGGCGCAACCGCGCACAGGGCTGGACGCACGCAAAGCGTTCCGGACATCGTCATGAGAGCGATGTTGCTGCACGCCTCCAGTCCGACCTCGTATTCGCCAACGGTCTGTCGGTCAGATGCTTCAATGAGAAACTTGGGCGACCAGCGAAAGTAAGTGGGGGCGGCGCATCGGCGGAACATGTTGAGGATCTCTTCGGATCCCGAACCAACGGCAAACCCGATCTCTATATCGAGTGGTCTGCGCACCGCGCGGTCACGATCTCTCTCAAGAAATCGACAGGCGGACAGGTCTTTCTCACTTCTGTCGCGCGATTTGTCGCCGGCTTCGAGAAGCAATTCGGAGTCAAAGTTCCAACGAAAGTAAGGACAGGACTTGACTTATTCATTGGTGGGAATGAAACACAACTGCGGAAGGCGATGGCGGGCAAGCAGTTCCGTGGTCCGATTCATCGCAGGACTGGGGTGAGCCAAGAAGAGCATCAAAATCGACTACTGGGACTGACTCTTGAACGGCATTTCCCTTCTGAGTGGACCGCAACTCTCGATTGGTTCGCTTCGAACATTGGGGACATTGCCGATTTTGTAATCGCACGTGGTTACGCGACGAGACACTCCGACTTCGCTACTCACATCTGGTATCTCGAGCCGGGCCACACGCCGAAGTTTGATCTGATTGTGCCAGTCACCCGAATCAAGTCAGGGGCATCCGGGAAGCGAGATGAGGTTCGAGTAGGCAGTCGAAACGGTGGCTCGACAATACAGCTGCCTTTTGGCTTCTTGCAGATGCACGCGCCGAAGTCTGAGAATCTAATGCAGTTTCATCACAACTATGAAAAAGTGAAAGCCTTAGTTGTGTGAACGGAGCAGCTATTCGATGACCAACCCCTTATTCAGACAGAAGTGGGTCGATAAGGCTGGCTCGGTGCGACGAATCATCGTGCAACTAGATCTTGCAGACGATGAGATTCTTGACGAGTACACCGATGAGGTGTTCTTAGATGGCAATTCGAAGTACCCGGTTTTCAAAGAGATTCTTGCTGGGTTGCCGAGCGACTCAACAGTTCAATACCTAGTTGACAAGTTGACTGATGGATTCGATCATCTCCGCGGCGATCGATCAGGTGCCGAATATGGAGCTGACCTCGTTCTTGGCTGGATCGTTGAGGACGCCTTTAAATTATGGGCCGTTGACGCTGGCATAACCTCCGAACTAGCTGGCCATGACCGAAATCGTGAATTTCTCAAACCCGGAAAGATCTCGGCGACCTCAGATTTCTTAGTTGGCATTCGAGAGCCACGCAAGCTAGAACTTGCGACTGATTACAAGGGCCACTGGCAAAAGCACAATACATACGACCTTCGAGACTCCAAATTTGAGAAACTGTGCAATGAGTCTGCGCTGCTCTTTCTCATTGATGTAGCAAATTCTAAAGGGGCGGTACTCGATCTGGCCGATGCCGACCAATTGGACGTTAGGTATAAGAAATTTCACTTCATTTACAAGAAGCCTGCATACACAATTCATGGTGTCCGGGATCTCTTGATTCCGATTCCCGAGGCGACGGACCGCCTCAAAGAGTTGGCTAGCTGATTATGTCTTTGCCTAATCCCTGAACTTCGGCGCCCTATTCTCAAAATTCGCAGCAATTGCTTCCACCTGGTGGGGCTTGCCGATTAGGCCAAAGATGATCTCGCGTTCCGCGGCAAAGTGCTCGGCCGCACCGGCGTTCGAGAGTCGATTGATGAGTTGTTTGGCGCCTCGCACCGCACTTGGGCTGCGACCGGCGATTTCGGCTGCGGCCACCATGGCGTCAGCCACGGGGTCGTTGGAGAGTCTGGTGACCACACCCAACGTGGCACCTTCGCTCGCGGGGAAGATGCGGCCAGTGAACACCAGGTCTTTCATCACGTCGTCGCGCACTAAGCGGCTCAGCCTGAGCGTGCCCGTCATGTCGGGAATCAACCCCCAATGCACTTCGCGCATCGACATTTTGGTGTCGGGGTGAGCGATGCGAATGTCGGCACCAAGCGCCAACTGCATGCCACCACCAAGTGCGTGGCCCTGCAAGGCGGCAATCACCGGCACCGGTACTTCTTGCCATACCCAACAGATTTGTTGTGCCAAGTGCGTGATGCGGCCGTCCTTCATGGAGCCTGCCGCGGTGGCGCTGCCATCGCCCGAGTTGCCGCTGCCCATGGCTTGAAACCCGCCGAAGTCGAGCCCGGCACAAAACGAGGCACCATCACCAGAGAGCACCACGGCGCGCACGCTGGTGTCGTGCTTCACCCGCTCGCCTGCCTGGGCGATGGCCTGGAACATGGCGTCGTCCAACGCATTGCGTTTGTCGGGGCGAGTGAGGCGCACATGGGCGATGCCCTCGTGCATGGTCACGCTCACGCGTGCGGCGATGTCGGCTGCGGATGCCATGGATGGCTCCCTTTCGTTATGGGTGGCGTGCACCTGTCAGACTAGGTGCCATGAAACTGAACCTGTCTGCCGACGAAGTGCTGAAGACCACCCGCAGCGTGCGCAAGCGCCTGGATTTCGACAAGCCCGTCGAGCGTTCCATCGTGGAGGAATGCCTGGAGATCGCCCTGCAGGCCCCCACCGGCAGCAACAGCCAGGGCTGGCACTTCATCGTGGTGGAAGATGCCGCCAAGAAGAAGGCCTTGGCCGACATCTATATGGAGAACTTCAAACTGTATGCCTCGATGCCCCGCCCCGAGCGCGAGTCGAGCGATCCGCGTGCCGAGCGTATGGACAAGGTGGTGGACTCGGCCGTGTATCTGGCGCAGAACTTCCATCGCTCGCCGTTGATGCTGATCCCCGCCATCGAAGGCCGGTTGGACAACCTGCCGTCGTTTGCCACGGCATCCATCTGGGGTTCGCTCCTGCCCGCGGTGTGGAGCTTCATGTTGGCCCTGCGTGAGCGTGGCATGGGCAGCGCGTGGACCACCATCCACCTCATGAACGATGGTGAGAAGAAAGCCGCCGAACTGCTCGGCATTCCGTACGACAAGGTGTCGCAAGGTGGACTCTTCCCCATCGCCTACACGAAGGGAACCGACTTCAAACCCGCCAGCCGTTTGCCACTGGATCGCGTGATGCACTGGGACAAGTGGTAAGAGTGCCCGTTTCTGCAAACACCCCCATCGAACTGGTGAACGGCGTCTACGGCAAACTGCCGGGCAACGTGGCGGTGGCGCGCGAGCGCCTGGGTCGCCCGTTGACGCTCACGGAGAAAATCCTGGTGAACCACCTGGCCGACCCACGCGGCCAAGCGTTGGAACGCGGCCGCAGCTACGCCGACTTCCACCCCGACCGCGTGGCCATGCAAGACGCCACCGCGCAAATGGCGTTGCTGCAGTTCATGACCGCAGGCCTGCCCACCACGGCAGTGCCATCGACGGTGCATTGTGATCACCTGATCATGGCCAAGGTGGGTGCACGCATCGACATGGGCGTGGCCATCGACACCAACAAAGAGGTGTACGACTTCTTGCGCAGCGTGTCGGCCAAATACGGCATCGGGTTCTGGGGGCCGGGCAGCGGCATCATCCACCAGGTGGTGCTCGAGCACTATGCGTTCCCCGGCGGCATGATGATCGGCACCGACAGCCACACCCCCAACGCGGGCGGTTTGGGCATGGTGGCCATTGGTGTTGGCGGTGCTGACGCCGTCGACGTGATGACGGGCTTCCCCTTCAACGTGCGCTGGCCGAAGGTAATCGGTGTTCGTTTGACTGGCTCGCTGTCGGGTTGGTCGAGCCCTAAGGACGTGATCTTGGAAGTTGCCCGCGTGCTCACCGTGGAAGGCGGCACCGGAGCCATCGTGGAATATTTCGGCCCGGGCGCCGACACCATCTCTGCCACCGGTAAGGCCACCATCTGCAACATGGGTGCAGAGATTGGTGCCACGTGCAGCGTGTTCGGATACGACTCGCACATGGCCGACTATCTGCGCGCCACGGGGCGAGCCGACATTGCCGCAGCAGCCGATGCCGTGCGCGACCACTTGCGCCCCGACGACGGTGCCACGTACGACCGTGTGGTGGAGATCGATTTGTCGACCCTTGCCCCGTTGGTGAACGGCCCACACTCGCCCGATCGCGCGCATCGCGCCGGTGCGCCGTTGGGTGAAGCCGCACGCGAGAACAAGTGGCCGCTCGAAATTTCGTCCGCACTCATTGGCTCGTGCACGAATTCGTCGTACGAAGACCTGACGCGTGTGGCATCGATTGCCCGACAGGCGGCTGCGGCCGGACTTCGCGCGAAAACCGAACTGTTGATCACGCCGGGGTCGGAGCAGATTCGCGCCACCATCGAACGCGACGGCATCCTGGCCGACTTGGAAGCCATCGGCGCCACAGTGCTGGCCAATGCGTGCGGCCCGTGCATCGGCCAGTGGGATCGCCCCGCGTCGATCACCGACAAGCCGAACACCATCGTGAACTCGTTCAACCGCAACTTCCCCAAGCGCAACGACGGCTCGGCGAACACGCTGTCGTTCGTCACCAGCCCCGACACGGTGCTGGCACTCGCCTTGGCCGGACGGTTGGACTTCAACCCCGCCACCGACACCTTGACCGCGCCCGACGGCACGCAGGTGCGACTGCAAGCACCCGTGGGCGAAGTGTTGCCCGCGAAGGGCTACGACGCCGGCGTGAACACCTTTACTGCCCCGCCGGCCGATGGCTCGGGCGTGACGGTGAGCGTGTCGCCCACCAGCGATCGTCTGCAATTGCTGGAGCCCTTCCCCGCGTGGGACGGCAAGGACTACGTGGAACTGCCCATCTTGATGAAAGCAAAGGGCAAGTGCACCACCGACCACATCTCGGCTGCCGGCAAATGGCTGAAGTATCGCGGACACCTGGAGAACATCTCGGGCAACTTGTTCATTGGTGTGGTGAATGCGTTCGACGATGCCGTGGGAGTGGGATTGGACATCACCGACGGCCAGCGACGCTCGTACCCCGAGGTGGCCAAGCGATACAGCGCAGCCGGTATTCGCTGGTGTGCAATCGGCGACCAGAACTACGGCGAAGGATCATCGCGTGAACATGCAGCCATGGAACCGCGCTACCGCGGTGGCGTGGTGATCTTCGCGCGCTCGTTCGCCCGCATTCACGAAACCAACCTGAAGAAACAAGGTTTGGTGCCGTTGACGTTCGCCGATGGTGCCGTGTACGACATGATCGGCGAAGGCGACCGCATCAGCGTGCTCGGCTTGCCGCCCGTACCCGACAAACCGGTGAAATGTGTGCTGCACAAGGCCGACGGTTCGACCGTTGCCTTCGAAGCCACGCACACGTTCAGCCCCGAACACGTGGAATGGTTCAAAGCCGGCAGTGCGCTGAACATCGTGCGCAAGAAGGTTGGCGGGAAGTAGCAGCCGTGGCTGTCGCAGCGGGCGGCCGCTAGGCCCTGCGGCCCACGCGCGGCTGTTAGGCCCTGGTCGCTGGCGGACGGCTGTTAGGACTTCTCCTCAGGCTCTCAGTCGTCAATGCGGCCGATCGATATCACTCGCTCCATTCGACGCTGCATCACTTCGTCGCCGTGCCACTCTCTACGGAGGCGCTCGACTTCAGCGAATCGCTCTGCCGAAGTCCGCGAGAACCAGTATTCGCGAGTATTCGGCTGATCGGTGGACCGTGATGGTGATATGGGCTGGTCTGGTGTCATGCGCGGAATGTATTCCCGATATACCCACTTGGCAAGCACCACTGGATGCTCGTCGAGGAGCGCGGCTTGTACGACTGACGCGTGCACGGAACATCGCAATACGGGCAAGTACTCTTGCTGCGCGAGAGAGGCACCCATGAGACACGCTCGGATTCGCACCTTGGCAGGCACAGTGGTGGTTGGCGCCGTATTGACGATTGCAGGGTGTGGATCCTCGGGAGATGACAGCGCGAATGGCGGCACTGGTGGCGACTCCCCCAGTGGCGAGCAGGCGTCGGGCGGGCCGCAGTCTCAGCAGTGCGAGTTGCCCAGCGACCTCGCGCGACGAAACGATGTGCCAATCGGTGTGCTGATGCCGGCGGGATCGCTGCAGCGCCAGTCGTACACGTCCGGCGCCGAAGTGGCTGCAGCAGGTCTCAACGCCGTGTCGTTGGGATTCGAGTTCTACTTCACTGCAACTGGCGACATCGTGTTCGACTTCAACGGCAATGGCGACGACAACGCAAAAGAACGCTGGAAGAACTCCCTGCGGTGCTCGGTGATCGACGCGAAACAAGCCGGACTCGTCGTGGCAGTGTGGGGACAATTCGTGGAAGCCGGACGTCGCGGTGAACCCGGCGAAGTTGCACCAGCAGTGCAAACCAAGGTGCTCGATGGTGCACTCGCCCTCATGCCCGAGGTGGGCATGCTGCTGGAAGAACTCCAGGTGGAATATTGGGCGCCGGTATCCGAGCTGGAACGTTTCGCCGGCGTAGCGAACCACAACACGTACTTCCCCCGATTCGTTGATGCCGGACGACCGCACTTCACCGGAACCATGTACGTGCAACCGAACATCCTGCAGCGTGACGGCTTCGTCGTGCAGAACATCGAACCCGACCTTGGTGGCGTGGACGCACTCGGCATCTCGTGGATTTCGTACGAATGCGAGGATGACAAGCTGCCGCCGGGAATCTCGCTTTCATCAGCCAACTTCTACGTTGACGCGGCAGCCGCACAAGGCATCACCCGCGTGTACATCAGCGAGCTTGGTGCCACACAAGCCACCGATGCATCGGCGCGACCCTGCCTCGAGAAACTGATCGACAATTGGAACGGCGCCGAGAACGGCGTGTTCCTTCTCGACATGCCGACCGACTTCCCGAATGGCGCCACGATCAAAGGATCGTGGCAGGAAGAGGTGCTGCAAGCCCTCCGCGGTTAGCGGAGGATCGTGCCCCGCGGTTAGCGCTTCAGGTCGAAGCGGTCGAGTTCCATCACCTTGACCCACGCCGACACGAAGTCGCGCACGAACTTGGTGCGTGCATCGCTGGCGGCGTACACCTCGGCGAGGGCTCGCAGCTGCGAGTTGGAACCGAACACCAAGTCGGCACGAGTTGCCGTGAAGCGCTCCTTGCCGGTTTTGCGATCGCGGCCGACGAACGTTTCCTCCGACTTGTCGGTGGGGGTCCACTCGTAACGCATGTCGAGCAGGTTGACGAACCACTCGTTGCTCAGCACGCCACGCTTCGAGGTGAAGATGCCGTGCTTCGTGCCGCCGTAGTTGGCGCCCAATGCGCGCATGCCACCGACCAGCACCGTCATTTCCGGTGCGGTAAGGGTCAGCAAGGCGGCTTTCTCGAGCAACAACTGTTCGGTGGTTACCACGTGGCCGGGACGCACGTAGTTGCGGAACGCATCGAAGGTGGGCTCGAGCACCGCAAACGAGGCCGCGTCGGTCTGCTCGATCGCTGCATCGGTACGACCGGGGCGGAACGGCACCTCGATTTTCACACCGGCATCCGCTGCGGCCTTCTCCACCGCCGCCGAACCGGCGAGCACGATGAGGTCGGCCATTGATACCTGGGCGCCCTTCTTGTTGCTGGCGTTGAACGCGTCGCGAACCTTCTCGAGGGTCTTGAGCACCTTCTGGAGCTCGGCTGGCTCGTTGACTTCCCACGTGCTCTGCGGAGCGAGTCGGATGCGAGCACCGTTCGCGCCACCGCGCTTGTCGGTGCCACGGAAGGTGGAAGCCGATGCCCAGGCCGTCTTCACCAACTGCGTCACGCTCAAGCCCGACTTCAACACACGACGCTTCAAGTTCTTCACGTCTGCAGAGGTGAGTCGCTTGCCGGTTGCCTTTGGCACCGGATCTTGCCAGATGAGTTCTTCCTTCGGCACCAACTTGCCGAGGTAGCGAACCTTCGGACCCATGTCGCGGTGCGTGAGCTTGAACCACGCGCGCGCGAACGCATCGGCGAATGCCGCGTGATCCTCGCGGAAACGCTTGGAGATCTTCGCGTACGCCGGGTCGAACTTGAGCGCCAAGTCGGCGGTGGTCATGATCGGCTGGTGACGACGAGTCGAATCGTGTGCATCGGGCACCACCTTGAGCGCGCCGTTCTTGGGCACCCACTGGTGTGCACCGGCCGGGCTCTTGGTGAGTTCCCATTCGTTGTCGAGCAGGATGGTGAAGTAGTCGTCATCCCACTTGATGGGGTTGCGAGTCCATGCACCTTCGATGCCGCTCGTGATGGTGTCGACACCCTTGCCGCTGCCCATCGAATTGCGCCAGCCGAAGCCTTGATCCTGGATCGGTGCGCCTTCGGGCTCGCGACCCACGTACTTGTTTGGATCACCTGCGCCGTGCGCCTTGCCGAACGTATGACCACCGGCAACGAGAGCGACGGTCTCTTCGTCGTTCATCGCCATACGGGCGAACGTCTCGCGGATGTCACGCGCTGATGCGAGCGGATCGGGGTTGCCGTTCGGGCCCTCGGGGTTCACGTAGATGAGCCCCATCTGCACCGCACCCAGCGGCTGATCGAGTTCACGATCGCCGGAGTACCGCTTGTCGCCCAGCCATGTGGTTTCGGCACCCCAATACGTGTCGTCCGGTTCGTATACGTCGGCGCGACCGCCTCCGAAACCGAAGGTCTTGAACCCCATCGACTCGAGCGCCACGTTGCCGGTGAGCACGAACAAATCGGCCCACGACAGCGCCTTGCCGTACTTCTGCTTGATCGGCCAGAGCAAACGACGGGCTTTGTCGAGGTTGCCGTTGTCCGGCCAGGAGTTGGTTGGCGCGAAGCGATGCATACCCGTGCCTGCACCGCCACGACCATCGCTGATGCGATACGTGCCGGCTGCGTGCCAGGCCATGCGAATGAAGAACGGTCCATAGTGGCCGTAATCGGCGGGCCACCAGTCTTGCGAGTTGGTCATCAACTTCTTCAAGTCGGCAACCACCGCGTTGAGGTTGAGCTTGGAGAATTCTTTCGCGTAGTCGAAGTCGGGATCCATCGGATCGCCAACTGCAGGGTTGTTGTGCAACACGCGGATGTTCAGTTGGTTCGGCCACCAGTCCTTGTTGGTGGGACCCATCTTGTTGTCGGTCACTGCACCGGTGAACGGGCACTTGCCGGCGGGTGCGCTGGCTGGTGCTCCGTGCGTTGCTGGGGCTTTGGGAGTGTTCTGAATGTCAGTCATGGGGGTTATTCGCCTTTCTTTTTGGGGGTTTTCTTGTGGTTTCGTTGGCGAGATCGCTTGGTGGTTCGAGAACTGGCACGCGTGGTTTTCGCTTTACGTGCACAGGCTGGGCACGTGCCCCAGTACGACACGTCGGCTTCGTCAATCTCGAAGCCATGCGTTTCCGACGCCGAAAGACACGGGCGATGCCCCACCGCACACTGCACGTCGGCGATGGCACCGCAGTTGCGACACACCACGTGGTGATGATTGTCGCCAACGCGATCTTCGTATCGAGCCACCGACCCGATGGGCTGGATGCGGCGAACGATGCCCCGCTCCACGAAGGTGCCGAGCGTGTTGTACACCGACTGACGAGAGATGGAGCCGATGGTGCCGTGTGCCGCTTCTGCAACCTCGTCGGCGGTGGCATGGGGTGCGAGGTGCACGGCACGCAAAACGGCGATGCGCTGCGCGGTCACGGCCATGTCGTGGGCACGAAGCGTTGCGGTGGGGTCGAACTGCATGTCGGGAAGACTAGTACTTGTTTTGGACTTAGTCCAATCTTTTACTCAGTCAGGACAAATGTCACTCCCGTTCGGGAGGTCTGGCGAGCGCTGGAGGTGCCAGCCAGGGTCGCTGCGGCACGTCAGTCGGTGCCGGGGTGTTGGCCGCTGGATGTCAGTCGTTGCCGGGGTGTTGGCCGCTGGATGTCAGTCGGTGCCGGGCCGGCGCTAGAACGCGCGAATGGGGCGGACTCGGTACGAGCTCGTCTTGGGGTTGTCGCCCGAGCCCCCGTCGCCGAAGCCCCGGCTCATCGCCCTGGTCACCGAGTTCTCCGTCGAACTCCAATAGGAGGAGCTCGAGAAACCCGCACGCAGCGAACCCGTACTAATGCAGGAAACGCTCGTATCGCCGGTGGTCTGTTGCCTGGCGTACTTGCACAACTCGTTGAGTTCAAGTCGCGATGGCAAGTGCCAGTCGATCGCCGCGGCGTTCGAGTAATCCGCCGCAATCTGGATCGCGCCCGACGCACACGTGTCGCGCGCAGTATTGGTATTGGCCATGCCGGTTCCAATCGCGGTCGCCGTCACAAACAAAGTCGTACTGTTGTTGCTGCACCACTGGGTTCCCGTCGACTGGTCGCTCGGTGCAGCTTCTAGATACCTGCAGGTAGTACCGCAATCCGATCCCGTCGAAGTGAAGTTCGAGCCCGCCACATAGAACACGACGCCGCCACCCGGGCCGGTGTCGCCCACCACGCACGTGCCACCCTGGGCACAGGTAAGCGTTGTCCACACCGCATACAACGTGACGTTCGAAGTGATGCTGAAAC
>VFQT010004342.1_pt1 | contig 11954 bp, 11 predicted proteins | sample 3512381 | NCBI WGS metagenome assembly VFQT01 (sample SAMN10412376, study PRJNA504923) | tailings metagenome | isolation source: Relicate 2 Philex TSF3 active mining site | place: Philippines: Tuba, Benguet | collected 2017-08-29 | reverse complement strand
CCTCAAACCGAGACCGTTGAAGAAATATCACGTCCGCAACTCAGTGTTCCGCTCACCGAAGCAGATGTATCTCGCATCGACATCCACCAAGCCAAAGCCGCCGTTGACTCAGGTCAAGCCATTCTTGTGGATGTGCGCAGCGCAGAGTCATATGCAAAAGGTCATGCCGCTGGAGCGGTCTCTATTCCGCTCGATAATATCGAGAGAAATGTTGGCAACCTCTCGCTCGAAAAAAGCCAGTGGATCATCACCTACTGCACCTGACAAAACGAACACACGAGCGCCCGTGCGGCGTTCCTCATGATGAACAATGGCTATGAAACTGTCCAAGCCCTGCTTGGCGGACTCGCCGCCTGGGTGGATGCTGGTTACCCTCTCGCCCCGCAACAATGACAAAAGCGCCTCACGTCACGCCCTGGTCTGACTCTGTTCCCCCAACTCGTGCCACGCTGTGGCAGTTGATGGCGAGCGAAGGTCTCGCCCCCTATGCCTGGTCAAACGGACCGTTCGACATCTACTCCGCGCACTCACACGGATATGACAAGGTCATCTACGTGGTTCAAGGCAGTATCACATTTGGCTTGCCGGAATTAAATCAATCATTCACTCTCAAAGCAGGTGACCGGCTCGACCTCCCTGCAGGTGTTGTGCATAATGCCAGTGTTGGATCGGAAGGTGTAGTCTGTTTGGAAGGGCATAAATAAAATTGTAGGGGCGGGGTAACCCCGCCCCTACAATTTTTCGTCTAAGAAAATGCCTGCAAGCCTGTCTGTGCCCTGCCCAGGATCAACGCATGGATGTCATGCGTCCCTTCATAGGTGTTGACCGCTTCCAAATTCATCACATGGCGGATGATGTGATATTCATCCGAAATGCCGTTGCCACCGTGCATATCTCTTGAAGTACGGGCGATCTCCAACGCTTTACCGCAGGAATTGCGTTTGATGAGCGAGATCATTTCGGGGGATACTTTATCTTCGTCAATGAGACGCCCAACACGTAACGCACCTTGTAATCCCAGCGTAATTTCCGTCATCATGTTTGCCAGTTTCAACTGCATGATCTGATTCGCCGCCAGTGGACGTCCGAACTGCGGGCGGTCTAAAGTATATTGCCTTGCGGCATGCCAGCAAAATTCTGCTGCGCCAAGCGCTCCCCAGGCAATGCCATAGCGTGCCTTGTTCAAACACCCGAACGGACCTTTCAATCCCTTCACTTCGGGAAAGATATTTTCTGCTGGTACGAATACCTCATCCATCACGATCTCGCCCGTAGAACTTGCCCGCAAACTGAACTTCCCTTCGATCTTCGGCGCGGAGAGTCCTTTCATGCCTTTTTCCAAAATGAACCCGCGGATCTCGCCATCGAGTTTTGCCCAAACAACAAACACGTCTGCTATTGGTGAGTTGGTGATCCACATCTTGTTGCCATGCAAAATGAAACCGCCATCTACTTTTTTGGCTTTGGTTTCCATGCTGGCAGGGTCACTGCCGTGATTGGGTTCGGTGAGACCGAAGCAGCCAACCCATTCTCCACTGGCAAGTTTGGGAAGATATTTCTTGCGCTGTTCTTCCGTTCCATACGTAAAGATCGGATACATCACCAGTGAAGACTGTACGCTCATGGCTGAACGGTAGCCACTATCCACACGCTCCACTTCGCGGGCGATCAATCCATAAGCGACATGGTTCAAGCCAGCGCCGCCATATTCTTCAGGGATGGTCGAGCCGAGGAAACCCATGTTGCCCATCTCGGTCATGATCTCGCGGTGGAAGACTTCATGTCGATTCGCTTCAAGGATGCGCGGCATGAGCTTGTCCTGACAGTACTTGCGCGCTGTATCGCGGATCATGCGTTCTTCATCAGTTAGTTGGTCGTTGAGCAGAAAGGGATCGTCCCATTTGAAAGTTTGTTTAGACATGGAAAACCTCGGTGGTTAGGGATTAGGAATCAGGGATTAGGTTCTAGGGTGATTGTATCAAAAGCGACGGGTGGAAGACTGTGTCAGAAAACAGAATCAGCTATCGGCTAGGGGTGAAGCGTTAATCAAAAAGAGGATGCACCCTTGCAGGCACATCCTCTTACTTATTACGTATTACGAATTATGCAGAACCCGTCAACCAACCACGGAGTTCCATCGCCTTGACCACACGGTCGATGGCGACCATGTAAGCCGCATCGCGCATGTAGACCTTTTCCTTTTCGCTGCGATCGAACACGCTGTTGAAGGCAGAGGTCATCTTCTCATCGAGGCGCTGCAGGACTTCATCCTTGCTCCAGTAGAAGTTCATATCGTTCTGAACCTGTTCGAAGTAGGAGGTTGTCACGCCGCCGGCGTTGCAGAGGAAGTCAGGAATGTTGAACACACCGTTCTTCTTGAACACTTCGTCGGCTTCGGGGGTGGTGGGACCATTCGCGCCTTCAGCAACGATCTTGACGCTCTTGGAAACCTTCTTGACCGTATCGGCATTGACCTGTCCTTCGAGCGCGGCAGGGATAAGCACGTTGCCTTCGAATTCGATCCACTTGTCACCATCATCCACCTGGTAACCGGCATCCATCGCCTTCTTCTTGTCGATGGTTCCGTATTCATCCACGATGGAGAGCAGAAAGCGCGGATCAATGCCACCCTTCTTGCTGTAGGTGTAGGCTTTCTTGTCATGGCGGTCGTAGCAGGAAACACAAGCCACAGTACCACCGAGAATTTCAACAAAACCGATTGCCGCATATTGCGACACGTTACCAAAGCCCTGAAGGATCGCAACGGATTTCTTCGGGTCGATGTTGAGGCGTTTCATCGCTTCGCGCACGGTGTAGATCACGCCGTAGCCAGTGGCTTCGGTGCGACCAAGTGAGCCGCCGCCGCCAAGGGGTTTGCCGGTGAACACGCCGGGGGTGTAGTGACCAACGAGCTTGGAATATTCATCCATCATCCAGCCCATCATTTGAGGAGTGGTTCCTACATCGGGAGCGGGCACGTCATTGCGTGGGCCGATATTTTTCCACATGGCGCGTACCCAACCACGGCACAGATCTTCCTTCTCGCGAACAGTAAGAGTGGAGGGGTCAACGATAATACCGCCCTTACCACCGCCGAGCGGGATATCTGCCACGGCGCATTTCCAGGTCATCCACGTGGCGAGCGCGCGCACAGTGTCGAGCGTCTCAGCCGGGTGGAAGCGAATACCGCCCTTATTGGGACCGCGTGAGTCATTGTGCTGAACACGGAAGCCCTGAAAGACCTTGAGCGAACCATCTTCCATACGAACGGGGATGCGGAATGAATATTCACGCATCGGCCAGCGCAGCACTTCTGCCACGCCAGAGTCGAGCTTCAATTGCTTGGCAACAGCATCGAACTGTTTCTGTGCCATTTCAAACGCATTGATCTGTCCTGACATAATACTCTCCTAAGTAGAGGTTTTAGAGAAAATATAAGCGGGCACTCCGGACGGGGTGCCCGCTTATTCACAGCCTATGTAAATTCGCTGGTTCATAAGATCGGTAATTCCAATAAATAGCTCTGAAACTATACAAGAATTTCAATTTTGCGTCAATATGACAAAAGTACACTGATTTCTGACACCTTGTAATAACCCTTTCCCCCCTAAATAGGATACGCTAGTCATATTTAGGTTTTCGTTTATCGAAGAACGCCTTCACCGCCTGTTGATGTTCAGACGACTTGCCCGCTTTCTCTTGCAGGACTCCTTCTCCATGCAGGACACTTGCCAGGTTGGGAAGAACTGCCTCATTGAACGCCTTCTTCCCCAAGGCAAACGCCTCACGCGGACCTTGAGCCAGGTTGCCAACCATTTGGTCTACAACACGCTGATAGTTAAATCCACCTACCCGGTTGACAATGCCCAAGTTGAAGGCGTATTGAGCAGAGATCGGTTTATTTGTATAGAAATATTCTTGAGCACGCCCCAGCCCAATGAGTTTAGGGAGCAACAACGAAACGCCAGAGTCAGGTGCAAGTGCAATGCCGCTAAAGCCGACGACAAAATACGCGCTGGTATGTGCGATGCGCAAATCACAAGCCAGGGCAATGCCAAAGGCTGCACCTGCACATGCTCCATTGACGGCAGCCACAACAGGCTTGCCCATCTCGCGGATATGTAGAATCAGCGGGTTGTATGTCTTCTCTAAATGCTCGGCATAAGAAATATCCCCACTATGTTGCTTCATCTCGGTGATGTCTTGCCCGGCGCTGAAAACTTTGCCGTTCCCCGTTATGACCACACAACGCACCTGCGAATCTTTTTCGGCGTCAGTCAATGCATTTTGCAAAGCCGTCGTCATTTCAAAGTTGAAGGCATTGGCGCGTTCAGGACGATTAAGGCTCAGGGTAAGCACACCAGATTTGAGCGTGGAGAGAAGCGTAGTCATGTAGTCCTCAAAATAAAAAGTGACAGTCACCATGTTGATGACTGTCACTGATTTTACATCTTATTCGCCGGGGTAATCGTCCAGTTGGTCGTCGTCACCAGCGTCATCGGTTTCGTATTCGACCTTTTCACTGTCGAGATAAACCCACAACAACAGGACGTGCCCTTCCTGCGTTTCCACATTGCGAGCAGCGAGAATGGGAGCGGTTTGTTCCAAACCCGTCTCGTTGCGATAATGCAAGTGGATGGAAGTTTTGTTATGCCACGCGTTATAACAGCGCTGCACAAGGGCGGGACCATTAAACGTGCGCAGGCGGGTAAGCGCGGGGATGGAGAGATTCGGGCTTTCGTTCAAGCCCATTGCCCATCCGTCGTTGACGTGCTCAAAAACGGGGGGCGGACCTTCTATGATCGTAATTTTGTCGTCCATATATAAATTTACCTTGGCGGGAATATACCACAAGTGGGTTGTCGAATCGTTTCAGAAATTTATCAGAATCGGAATCAGGACAAATTGACTATATATCCATACAATCATTGGATGAGATAATTCCCACATTCACAAATGGAGGCAACCATGAAAAAACTGGTGTTTTTATCACTTTTGTTGGTTAGTTCGTTGGCCTGTGCCACACTTGAAAAAGCTCTTGAGGCGGGGCAGCCTACGCCTACCCCCTTTGTCCTTCCCACTGTTGTTTCTCAACAAACCAGTGAACCAGCCCCAACCGATGTAACTCGAAGGGAGAATTTCGATGTCATTTGTGCTTCTGAAATTCCAGAGGCTGTCGAAGCATACAACCAAGGCGTGACCTATGAGACTGCCGGAGATATTGCCTCCGCTGAAAAAGCCTACCGTGAAGCCATTGCCCTGGACCCCAATTACTGTGATGCGATGGATAACCTCGCTTTGGTCTTGCGCCAAAATGGAAACATAGACGAAGCCATTGCTTTGTATGAAAACTCCATCAAGATCGCACCGGATAACGGTGTAGCTCATTTAGGATTAGCGAATACCTATATGGAATTGGAAGAATACGATAAAGCACTCGTAGAATACAACGCCCTTTTAGCCATTGATCCTAATGACCCGGAAGGATATTATGGCGCAGGCAGGGTGTATTTCTCAAAAGAAAACTACAAAGATGCTATTACACAATTTTCAATAGCAGAAGAACTCTATAAAGCAGAAGGTTCCGCCTATCTTGTGGATGCGCAGGTATATCTCGGCTTTTCGTATGCACTCATTGATGACTACGAAACCGGGCGTGATTATCTTGAAATGGTCTACCCACAAATGCAGGATAACGGGTATGTAAACTACTTTTTGGGATACTGCTATTATTACGGTACATCCATTCGTGACGAGAATCTGGCAAAGCAATACCTTTTGCGCGCCCGCGACCTCGGCATAGACCTGGGACCCGAATTGGAAGCATTTGTAAACACACCATGAGCAAACTTACTCCCAAGATCATCCTCGAAGGTACGCGCCTGACCTTCAAAACCGATATTGCTTTTGCGCTCAACGAGCATCCGCGAATTGTGGGCCCGCGTAAGTACAAGTATCATTCGCCGCTTATTTCCGGTGAATGGTGTGCGTTCACCAACTTCCCCTGGGGGCGCGGACTGATCAACTTCGAGCCGCAGGAAGAATCCCTTGCCATGGAAACGTACGATACATGGATCAAGTTGTTCGAGCTGCAAAAATATTATTCATGGATCGTGGACCGCTTTCATCTCTCCACTCGCATGTATCAGTTGATGACCTACAACAAGGATTACGACTTCCGCTGGCTGGAGGAACGATTGCTTCCGCTCAACTTCCGCCTCGTACTGATGACCCGTTCCCCTGAGTCTTTTGCCGCCGCCCGCGCAGAACGGTTGAAGGTTTCTGGTAATCCATCCCAATACGATGACTTGAATCTTTTTGTGGAAGAACAAAAACTGATCCGCAAGTTGTTCGATGATTCGATCCTGCCCAAGATCGAGATCGACATCTCCGATAACAACATCAACGCTGCCGTGGAGCATATCGCAGACTGGATGGAATCCACGGGCGGGTTGTACATGGCAGAATAAACATTTCATCGGTATACTTGCCGGCATGGCTATCCCAGAAAAGATCGGACGTTATGAAATTAAAGGTGAACTTGGGCGCGGCGGCTTTGCTACTGTTTATCGCGCATACGATCCACGCTTCGAACGCGAAGTAGCCATCAAATTCCTGCCGCCAGAGTTGATCCACTCTGACCCGCAGTTCCGTATGCGGTTCGAACGTGAAGCCAAGATCATCGCCAAATTGGAGCATCCCTCCATTGTGCCAGTCTATGATGTGGGAGAAGAGAACAACCAGCCATATTTTGTGATGCGTTACATGAGCGGGCTCTCGCTTTCTGAACGTATCAAGGCACATACCTTCACTATTCAGGAAGCCGTAAAGGTCATCGAACAGCTTGCACCAGGGTTGGACGAAGCACATTCGAAAGGCATCGTTCATCGCGACCTTAAACCTGCAAACATCCTTTTCACCGATAAGAACGTTCCCCTCATTTCCGATTTCGGCATTGCAAAATTTAGTCAGGGCGATACCACCGGCAACATGACCGGTTCTGCCATCATCGGCACACCAGCTTACATGGCACCCGAACAAGCCTCTGGTGACGCCATTGATGGTCGCGCCGATATTTATGCATTGGGCGTGATATTGTATGAAATGGTGACGGGTAAACAACCCTACACTGCAGATACTCCGCTTGGACTGGCGATCAAACACGTCACCGAGCCTGTGCCGCGTATCCTCGAAGCCAACCCCACCCTGCCCGGTTGGATGGAAAAGGTCATCTCCACGGCAATGGCAAAAAATCCTGATGACCGTTTCTACACAGCTGTGGAATTGGTCGAAACCATCAAAGCCTTCCTACGTGGAGAGAACCCCGAAAGAAACATGAACGCTACGGCAAAGGTATCGCCGTATAACAGCACAGCCACCTTCAAGCGTCCAAAGACCGAAGTACATCCTCAGCCGCAAACCCACAGTCGAAACTGGGTCTTACCAACATTTTTATTTGTGGGGTCTATTGTCATTCTTGGCATAGGCGCTTTTATTCTCTTTAACACAGACCTGCTTATGTCCCTGTTAGAGCCGCCCGTTATCGCTACAACTTCAGAAATTATTAGTGAAACAGAGGCACCCCTCGTTGTTGAGATCACTGCCACAACCGACCTTGTCACTCCATCTACCGAGATCGCAGAAACAGAAAGTGCTCCAGGCGTGCCCATCATTGGCGGCGCGGATAAGATCGCTTTCTTGAGCAATAACGACATCTGGGCTATGAATGTCGATGCCAGCGATCTAAAACAATATACGAACGATGGTCTGCCAAAGTTCAACCTGCAATGGCTGCCCGATGGAAAGAACATCCTCTACATGACCGGTAAAACGGTAAAGACGGTCAACATTGATACTGAAGTAGAAGACGTGGTCATGAGTTTTGTTTCTGCAGAATACTTCGACGGATTTAGCGTCTCTCCAGATGGCAAACAAGCCGCCATCAGTGTGAACCGCGAATTGTTCATCGTTCCTTTTGACCCCGAAAAATTACGCACCGTCACACGCAAGAGCGCCTTGCTTGAATTGGGTGGGTGTTTTTACAATGACCTCGCCATCAAAAATGTGCAATGGTCAGACGACAGCTCACAACTTGCCATCGAATTTGTTGCCAATGCCAATGGATCCTTTGCTGATGCGATCCGCATTATCAAAGTTACTGGCTGCAATGCGATCGCCGGTTCGAAGGTTGACGAGTTCCCTGCCGGACGATTCCAATTCTCAAGCGATATTTCCAACTTCGACTGGGATGGTGACCTGCTCTTCTTCCTCACCAGCAACGTCCGCAACGGTGGCTTTGGTGACCTTGCTTTATATAACATCTTCACACACAAAGTTCAAAAAGCCGCCCCCTACGAAAGCAACTGCTGTTATCGCGATGCCGCTTTCAGCCCCGATGGCAGTCACATGATCTTTGCTTTTCAAGATATTCGTCTTGCAGGTGATAGCCCGATCAACCTTTATATCATCCCCGCTGACACAATCTCCACACCACGTACACTCACCCCAATTGCATTGCCTGAAGGCTTTTTTCCAAATCGCAACGACGCACCACAACCTGTGATGCGCCCCGCACAACCTTAAACTGCCTTCACGATCTCTTTCACCAAGCCTGGTCCGCGATAGACCAAACCGGTATAAACCTGCACCAGCGCCGCCCCCATGTCGAGGCGGCGTTTTGCATCTTCTGGATTCATGACTCCGCCCGCGCTCACAACTGGGATATTTCCATTCACCAACTTCAATGTGTGATTAAGAACCGCCTCACTCTTAACTGTGAGCGGAGTTCCACTCAACCCACCTGTTTCTTCCCGATACCTTGACCTCAATCCCTCACGGCTCAACGTGGTATTGGTCACGATCACGCCATCCATGTTCGTGTTGAGGATCGCTTCCAACGCATCGCCCAACTCTGCATCCGAAAGGTCTGGCGCAAGCTTAACAAGGATTGGTATACGTTTCTTATACTTATCCTGCTCCACCAAACGTTGTTGATGCAATTGGGTGAGCAGACCTTCCAAAGCTTCACGCCCTTGCAAACTGCGGAGCCCCACCGTATTCGGCGAACTGACGTTGATGGTCAGATAATCTGCATAAGTTGCAAATCTCTTCAACAATGCAAGATAGTCTAAAACCGCTTCTTCGTTGGGAGTCTCTTTGTTCTTGCCAAGGTTCACCCCAAGGACCGTATTCCAATTTGAACCGCGTGAAAGTTGTTGTTCCAAATACTCCATACCGCGCGAAGGGAACCCCATGCGGTTTATAACTGCATCATCTTCCACCAACCGAAACACCCGCGGAGATGGATTCCCCGGCTGAGGTTTGGGGGTGACCGTCCCCACTTCCACATGACCAAAACCCAATGCCGCCAGCCCACGGATCGCGACACCATCTTTGTCATATCCCGCTGCCAACCCGATCGGGTTCTTAAACGTCAGCCCAAAAACGGTGACAGGTTTAAATGGTGTTCTATAAAATAATTCAAGCAGTTTTCTTGATGGAAAAATATTGCCCGTAATACGTAAAGCTTGAAGAGTAAGCGCATGAGCGCGTTCAGGGTCTAACCGAAAGAGAAACGGACGAAATAGGTTATACATGGATTATGGAATATTCAAAGAACGATATTTTTTCAGCATTATAAAATTTCTCTTAGTCTTCTTTTTCACCTTGCTTCAACATATCCATCATCTTCTGGATTCGTTTGGCACGCGTTTCAGCTTTCTTTGCCTCTTCAACCCACTTTATATATTCACGTTGATGAGATGATGAAAGCTTATTGAAAATAGCTTGTGCCTCCTTATCAGCAGCAAGTGCAGAGGACAGTTCAAGCGGAATGGTCATGGAATCTTGTGTCATCTTTCATGACCCTTTCAAAAAAGCTCTCGTCTCTTCGATCTTTTCCTTGCTAACCTTTCCATTTCCTTCCCAATGATCAAGCAGCTGAGTAATGGTCAAGACGGCATGAAGGGCATAACCAGCCTGCTCCAATGACTCTTTTGCGCCAGATTGGCGATCCACCAGCACAACAATATCTTTTACGACCAAACCAACACCGGTCAATTTTTCGATGGCTTCGAACTTGCTCCCGCCTGTAGTGGCAAGGTCATCGATGACGACAACCGTCTCACCGGCGTGGTATTCGCCTTCGATCTCAGCTTTCGTGCCATAGGTCTTCACTTCCTTGCGCGGATAAATCATGGGGTAATTGCCTTGTAACGACACAGCTGTCGCAATCGGAATGGCAGCATATGGCAACCCGGCAATACGTTTGAAGTTCAATCCTTTCAACAAAGGCAGATAGGCAGCGCCAATGGTTTCCAAAAGTTTTGGAAAGGAAATAATGTAACGCAAGTCAATATAGATCGGAGATTTAAGCCCGGACTTCAGCGTGAATTCTCCAAACTTGATACATCCCGCTTCGAGCAACCCATCAGCGAGATTCGATAACTCATTGGATAATTTGTTCGTCATGATATCTCCTGTTTTTTCATTTCACGCTTGAAATGCAAAATTTCATCCCGTATCTCTGCCGCGGCTTTTCCAGGATTCTCCGCCCGAGAAATGGAACGAGACATGGGCAGTAATAAACCTTTGCCATCTTTACGCAACCCAGCTCTAAGCGCAGTCTCCAACTCGCCGCCTTGAGCGCCAACCCCAGGTGCAAGGAACCACAAGTTCGGTGCCGCCGCACGAATACTTTTCATGGCATCTGTGTGGGTTGCCCCAACGACCAAACCAATATTATTTTTCTCATTCCATGTTTCCGCTAACCTGGCAACGTGGATATACATCGTCTCACCACTGGCGAGAGTCACATCTTGCAGATCCATAGACCCTTTGTTGGAGGTTTTGCACAACAGGAAAACACCCTTTTGAGAATAATTGAGGAACGGATCAATCGAGTCTTTTCCAAGATATGGATTCAAGGTGATGCAGTCTGCGCCGAGAAATTCAAAAGCAGATTTGGCATACGCCTCTGCTGTGGAGGAAATATCACCACGCTTCGCATCCAGGATGATGGGGATGCGTGATCCCATTCGATCTGACTCTTCGTTGATAGCATCCATGACCTGCTTAAGAGCCGTCCATCCCTCGGCGCCAAAGACTTCGAAGAAAGCAGCATTGGGTTTGAAGGCTGCAGCATAGCGAGCAGTTTGTTTAACAAGATTCAGGCTGAACGTCAACGCAGAGGCGGCAGTGGGGCTGGAGAGGTCAGAAACGTGAGGGTCAATTCCAACGCACAGAAGGGATGAGCAGTCGTCGACACGTTTTTCCAAAAAAGAGATGAAGGTTTCCATGGATATCCTTATAAAAATCAAAGACCCTAAAGGTTGAGCCTTTAGGGTCTTATTTTACTCAATGAATGAGTCCCATTTACTGGTTTCGTCTGTGATCCATTTTTTGAAGATGCCGCTGAGTTGGTCCCAGTAATACGGGTTCCAGATATTCGCGCCATAGCCGCGACATTCGGGGATGAAGAAATCGAGTGGAATGGTATCGGGTAAGTTGCAGACAGGTGACACAGCATCATCTGGCGAGGTGGGTGATTTACCTTCGCGAGTGTTGGTTATATTGGGCGTTGGAATGCAATCTTCGAACCAGGAATTGCCAGGGTTGCCATCGGGCAGGCGGCAGAAGGACCTATCTTCGGCACGGGCAAGTTCGTAGGTAAACGCATCATAGATCTTGCCGCTCGAATTGCTGAGCCGAACTGTCTCACCGCCATCACTGAGCAGAATATTGGTCTCTTCGCCGTAGAAGACAATACGCTCGCCAGGTTTTAGCGTTATGGCTGGCAGGGTGAATGTATCGCCATCAACAGTGCTGAGCTTCCATCCGCTAAGGGATAAATTGGTGGCAGCAAGATTTTTTATCTCAATAAATTCGTCGAAGACATTGGTCTTGCCATCTTGATTCCAGTCAAAGCCGGGGCGGGCAAGGATCTCGTTGATGAT
>VFQT010004340.1_pt1 | contig 11957 bp, 13 predicted proteins | sample 3512381 | NCBI WGS metagenome assembly VFQT01 (sample SAMN10412376, study PRJNA504923) | tailings metagenome | isolation source: Relicate 2 Philex TSF3 active mining site | place: Philippines: Tuba, Benguet | collected 2017-08-29 | reverse complement strand
ACTCGCGCACCCGCACCGAGCGGCAGGTAGTCGCGAATGGCTTTCACGCGCGCGCCGAAGAAGCCGCCCAGCTCCTGATAAGCCTGATAGAGCGCGGGATGCGCCAGCACGTGTTTCATGCCGTTGCCCTACCTTCCTGATCGCGGAAAACCCAAAGGTTCATGAACGCGAAGTTGGCCAGCGGAACCAGCAGCACCGCCCCCGCCATGCCCCATTGATAGCTTCCGCCCAGCAGCGTGGTGGCGCCATACATCGACAGCACGGTCACCGCGATGTTGAGCGCCTGCGCGAACACGAAGCGCGAAGCCTCGGCAGTCCAGCGGCCGTTCGACCGGAACGAGAAGCTGCGATGGCCCAGGAAGCTCATCGGCACCGAAGCGCAATACCCGGCCACGCTCGCCGGGATCGGCGCCACTCCGGCGCGCATCACCAGCAGCGCGGTGACGGCGCAGTAGATCGCCCCGCTCAGCCCGCCGACGACGCCAAAGCGCAGCGCCTTTGCCAGGAGATGCCCGCTGGTCAGCAGCTCTTTCAAGCAATCCCCACGGCATAGTATTGGGCGCCGAGGCCGAGCCTGCCGAGCGCGAGGTCGATCCGCCGCCCGAGCGCCCCGGCGGGCGGCACGGACAGGATCGCGCGCGATCGCACCGCACCGAACCCCGCGCCGGTCAGCAGCGCCCGCGCCTCATGCTGGCGCAGCAGCACAGCATCCGCATCGAACTCGCAGTTGGACACTACGCGGCGGGTCAGCGGGTTGAGCGGATTGTGCTCGAACACGACGGCCATGCCGCCTGGACGGACCACCCGCTTCATCTCGGCCGCGAAAGCGCTCCACTGCTCGGGAGGAACGTGGTGCAGCACGCAGATCGTCACCGCCGCATCGAAGCTGTCGTCGGCGAACGGCAGCCGCGTGCCGTCGTAAGGCTGATAGTGCACGTCGGGATTCCGGGCCTGCGCCTGCGCGACGCAGGCGGCGGACACGTCGGTGCCGCTGATCGATCCCACTTCGCCGGTCAGCAGCGGGTGATAGTTGCCGACGCCGCAGCCGACGTCGAGCAAAGAGAGCGCCCGCGTCTTGCCGAAATGGCCGCGAAGGAGATCGAGCAGGTAGGCCGCCTTCACCCGCGTGAAGTAATCGACCTTGACGCCGATGAACCCCAGCGAGCGGTTGACTTCATCATCGTAGGAGCCGGCATAGGCATCGAACTGCGATGTCTGCTGCGTCTGCTCGCTCACTGCCGCATTCTCCGCCACGCACCGCGCGGTGCATTACCAGTTCGGCGCCGCGAGGCAACAGAACTCGCCATTGCGCTGTGCCCGCGCCCGCAGATCCTTGGGCAGGTAATGGCAGGCGAGCACCGCTCCGCTCGACCCCCGGCTTCGCAGGTATGCAACCGGATCGGTGATCGAACCCTTCCATGTGCTCAGCACGCCCAGCCGGTGCTGCGGCAGGCGGCTCTGCATGTATGGGAAATAGGTAAGCTCGTCGATCATGAGCGCATGGGCGGCCTCCGGCTCAGGCAGCCCGCAAAGCCGCGCCGTTTCCGCGATCCTCGGCGCGATCTGGCCATAGCCGAACACCGAAAGCGAGTTGGGTTGACCGGCGATATAGCCCCGCTCGCCGCTGGCACGCAGCAGCGAGGGGCCGTAGATGCTTGCGACCCCGGCGATGTTCAGCAGCCCGAACACGCCAAGAAGCACAGCCAAACCTTGGAGCAGCCTGGCAGGGCGCCTCTCCGGCATATTCGCGGAATGGGCGAGGATGATCGCGAGTACCACCAGCGGCAGCACGAAGCTGGCCTCATAGACATTGCGGATCGATTGCGTCGCGCTCCACGCCAGCACCGTGCCGAGCAGCACGATGGCAAGAATCGCACGCGGCTCCCAAGTCCGGTCGGTGAGCATCCGGCGCAGCGGCGCGAACAGCGCCAGGAGCATCGTCCCCAGCGCGATGAACCAGACCGACACCAGCGCCAGGAACCAGCGGAACGATGCGGCTTCGGAAATCAGATAGGGCGGCAGCCAGTACGAAAGCGGGCGCTCGCGGGGGGCGGGCATCCCGAAATAATCGAGCAGCGTCGCGTTGCCGATGAGCGCGCCCAGCGCCCTTAGCAATCCCCAGACGCCGCCACCGGATATCTCCAGCCCCATGTTGTTCCGCGCGTACTCGGCGCGAAGCACCGCATCGGCCGGGCATTGCAGCCGCGATACCCAGTAATGCGCGGCAACCGCCGTCATCGCGATCATCAGCGCCGCGACGAACCCCTGCGTCAGGCGGGCGTTGCGCCCTGTGCCCGTCAACGCGAGGCAGCACAGGAACAGCGGGAGCAGGAGCAGGCCCTTCACGTGGTAGCTCACCGCGACGATACTGAGGGCCAGGATCAGAAGTGGGCGCAGCCATTGCGTGCGCTTGCCGGGTGCGGCGAACGCGAGGAGGAGCGCCGTTGTCGCCGCGAGCACCACCGGCTGTTCGGGCCGGCTCCAGACGAGCAACAGCGGCAGCGTGCCGAGCGCGAGCAGGCCGAACGCCAGCGTCGTCAGCGTGTCCCGATGTGTGCGGTCGGGGACGACCTTCCGCAGCAGCGCCAGCACGAGGCCGGTCCAGAGCAGCGCGTAGAGGATCCCCGAAAGCCGGATATAGAACGGGTCTGCGAACAGCGCGTTCAAAGTGGACGAGAAATAGCGCACCGGCATCATGAAAAAGGGCGGGCGCGCCAGCGTGTTGGGTCCGCAGACTTCGCTGAACATCTTGTCCACGCCGTCGAAGCCGGCGCGCTCCTGAAAGCGCCAGCCGATCTCGTCGGTATAGACCGGCAGGAACACGCCCGCGAGCAGCGCCGCCACGAACGCGCCCACGATCACGTTCCGCCACGATAGGATCGCCCGTGCCGTCACCCCAAGCCTGCCCCTCGAAAGCCCTTGCCGGCGCCATGCCACGCGCGGCCGCTTCGCGCCAGCCGGCTCGTCCCCCTTGCTCCCGCGCCGCGCAGGCGATAGGCGCGCCGCCTAAGCAAACACCCGACGAACAGCCCAAGGAAGCCGCGCCATGTCAGAACTCGCCACCGCCGTCGAAGCCGCCTGGGATGCGCGCGAGGGGGTGACGCCCGCCAGCGGCGATGTCCGCCGGGTCGTCGATGAGGCGCTGGCGCTGCTCGATTCCGGTCGGGCGCGGGTGGCGGAGCCCGATGGCGCGGGGGGCTGGAAGGTCAACCAGTGGCTCAAGAAGGCGGTGTTGCTGTCGTTCCGTCTCAACGACAACGTGCCGATGGCGAACGGCGCGGGCGGCGCCCCGGCGTTCGACAAGGTGCCGCTGAAGTTCGACGGCTGGGACGAAGCGCGCTTCAAGGACGCCGGCTTCCGCGTTGTGCCGGGCGCGGTCGCGCGGCGCGGCGCGTTCATCGCCAAGGGCGTGGTGCTGATGCCCAGCTTCGTCAACATCGGCGCCTACGTGGGCGAAGGGACGATGGTCGATACCTGGGCGACGGTCGGCAGCTGCGCGCAGATCGGCAGGAACGTCCATCTTTCGGGCGGCGCCGGCATCGGCGGCGTGCTCGAACCGCTCCAGGCGAACCCGGTGGTGATCGAGGACAATTGCTTCATCGGCGCCCGTTCGGAAGTGGCCGAAGGCGTGATCGTGGGCGAAGGCGCGGTGCTGTCGATGGGCGTCTACCTCGGCGCCTCGACGAAGATCGTCGATCGCGCCACCGGCGAGGTCCACGTCGGCAAAGTGCCGCCCTACTCGGTGGTTGTGCCCGGCGCGCTGCCGGGCAAGCCGCTGGCGGACGGCACCCCCGGTCCGTCGCTCTACTGCGCGGTGATCGTCAAGACGGTGGACGCGCAGACCCGCTCGAAGACCGGCATCAACGAACTGCTCCGGGATTAGAAGAGGGTTCGGAGCCCTCCCCCGGCAGCAACAAGCGGATCAGCGTGAGTAGAGAATCTCCCCGGCGACAATGGTCATTTCGACGGGGATATTCATCAGCTTCTCCGGATCGGTGGTCAGCGGATTGTCCGCAAGCACGACGAAGTCGCCAACTTTTCCTACCTCGATCGAGCCCCGCTCTTTTTCGAGAAAGTTCATATATGCGGGCTCGAACGTGTACATGCGCAGGGCATCCTTGATCGGCACCCGCTCGTCCGGCCCATAAACCTTTCCATCCAGGCCCTTGCGCGTCACTGCCGCGTAGATGCCCACGAGCGGGCCGGTCGGCATGCCATCGGACCCATACGTGACCCGAATGTTGCGCTTGATCAGCGACATCTGCGGATTGTTGGTTTCCAATCGCGCGGGGTCAAGGACGGGAGCGGCGAAATCCGGCACGAGCGAGTAGCTGAAGTTCGGCTGGCTCGCGACGATGATGTCGTTCTTCTCGACCTTCTTCAGGACCTCTTCGGGTGGCAGGACGGAGAAATGATGGATGAAATGCCGATGATCGCTTCGCGGAGCTTCGGTGAGAATCCGGTCCAGGACATCCACCGCCATCTTGATCGCGCCATCGCCCTCGGCATGAATGCCGAGTTGCCAGCCGAGCTGATGAGCGCGCTTCGCGACTTTGTAGAGCGTCTCTGCCGGAACGCGCACCAGTCCATATTGATCACGCGTGTTCGGATAAGGCACCAGAGTATGGATACCGCCCGCGCTGAAGCCGCCGTCTATGGCCATCTTGACCGCGCCGAGTCTCAACCGGTCGTCGCCGAAGCCGGTCGTTAAAGAGATACCCTCCAGTTCCTTGATGGATGCCTCCGCGCCCAGGGCCGGATCGTCGTATGAATCGTAGCCGGGATAGAAAAAGACCTGCGCCGTCGTTCGCGGCAACCGGTCGCCCCATTTTCGGTACACGTTTTGCAGCCAGCGGTGCTTGTAGGGCCGCATTCCCGCCATGTTGACGCTTGTTATGCCGTAAGGGAGCAGCGCGGTGAGTTGCCGGCGGAACAAATCTTCCGCAAATTCGTCCGACACCGGGGGCGGCGGTGGCATCCCCTTTGTCGCCATCCGCTTGCCGGCTCCCTCGCGAAACCAGCCGATCACTTGGCCCCGTTCGTCGCGATCCATCCCTCCGCCGCGAGGAGGAGCCGTCTTATTGGTGATTCCGGAAAGCCGCATGGCGAGCGAATTGATGACGGTCATGTGCCCGCGGTTCAAAACAACAGGGTGATGGGGCGCGACCCGATCAATCTCCCAGCGCGTAGGCAAGCGCTCCTGCGGCATGTTTTCGTTTTTCAGAGCCGCGATGACCCATTCGCCCGTGGGCAGTTGGGCGGCATGTTTCTCAATCGCGTCCAGCAGAGCCTGCTTGGAAGCGATTTCACGCCAGTTCTGTTCGCGGGAGTCTTCGTTGCCGCCCAGATGGACGTGGTTGTCATAGAACCCGGGCATCATGGTCTTGCCTTTGATGTCGATGCGCCGAGTGGACGGGCCGGCCAAGGGCGCGATGGCCGCAGCGGCTCCCACCGCCACAATACGGCCATCGCGCACAGCCACCGCCTCCACGGTCTCCTGCTTCGGATCGTTGGTCAAAATGGTGCCGCCACTGAAGATGAGGTCCGCAAGTAGCGCAGTCTTCGCTTTGGAGGCGCTCGCGAGGAGCATGCTCGCAACGAGGGAAAGCGCTGCCAGGCCGCGATACATCGTCGAACACTCCCTTGCCGCCATTTTCCTACTACGCCCGTTTCTATTTGCCAGCCATGCCCGCGGAGTGCGAGTCAATCGAGTAGCCTGGGGCTCAGAGTGCGCGCTAATCCGCCATCGGGGTCAGCCCGCGACGGAAAGGAAACTGCCGCGCATGTCATGCGTTGAATCTCTTATTCCCCGTATGGGACGGCACGCAGGAGAGCAGCAATGCAACGCGAGGGCGACGAAGTTCATATTTCCACAACCGAGGCGCGAAGCGGCAATACGCCGCACATCGTCCGCTATGTGCTGGCGATCGGCCTGCTGCTCGCGATCCTCGCCTTGTCGGCGATCTGGATAACCGGCGCGGTAAACGCGCCACAGGACCGGCCGAACGACGGCATTACCAACCAGGCAGCCCCGGTCGGCGAGTAAACGGTGGCACGAAGACCTTCCCTAGAACGCTTCGTGGCCGCCCAGCAGCTGACATACCCCCGCGCGCTCGCCGAGTTGCGCGCGGGGGAAAAGCGTAGCCACTGGATGTGGTTCGTGTTCCCGCAGCTCGAGGGCTTGGGCAGCAGCGAGATGTCCCGACGTTATGCTCTTGCCGATCTGGCTGAGGCGCGCGCCTATCTGGCGCATCCGCTGCTCGGCCCCAGGCTCGCCGACTGTACCGACACAATGCTGGGATGGGCGGGCCGCAAAACCATCGAGGCCATCCTCGGCGAGGTTGATGGCCGCAAGTTCTGCAGCTCGATGACCTTGTTCGCGGCAGCGGGCAGCAGCGCCCGTTACGGCATGGCGATCGACGCATTCTGCGACGGCGAGCGCGACCAGGCGACGCTGGAACTGCTCGCAGCCATTCCCGCCGAATAAACGAACTCAGAAGGTGGTGGCGTTCTCCAAAGGAGCGTCGGCGCGGCGGGCGGCGGCATGGGCTTCGGCCGCGCGCAGCACGCGCAGCATGTTGCGGCTGGCGATCTTTTCGAGATCGGCCTGCGAGTAGCCGCGCCGCGCCAGTTCGCGGAACAGCGCGGGATAGCCGGAAACGTCTTCAAGGCCTTCGGTAACGCTGCTCATCCCGTCGAAGTCGGCGCCCACCCCGACATGATCGACCCCGATCCGCTTTGCGATGTGATCCACGTGATCGGCAAGCTGGGCAATGGTGGCACGAGGCGCCGGGTTTGCCGTGCCCCAGGCTTCCAGTCCGCGCGCGGCGCTTTGCGGATCGCCGGTGTGCAACGCCTCCAGCCGCGCCTTCTCGCCCACTCGCCGCGCCGACCATTCGCGCACCGCATCGCTTACGTAATCGGGTAAAGTCACCACCATGACGATGCCGCCGTTGCCCTTTACCTTGTCCAGCACGGCATCGGGCACGTTGCGGGGATGGTCATCGACCGCGCGCGCACCGGAATGGCTGAACATCACCGGCGCGCGCGCGACATCGAGCGCGTCGAGCATCGCCGCTTCGCTGACATGGCTGAGATCGACAAGCATGCCGATCCGCTGCATCTCGCGAACCACGTCGCGCCCGAAGTCCGTCAGTCCGTCATGCCGGGGGGCGTCGGTGGCGCTGTCGGCCCAGGCCAGCGTCCTGGAATGGGTGAGCGTCATGTAGCGGGCGCCCAGCGCATACATCTGCCGCAGCACCGCCAGCGAGCCACCGATCGAATGACCGCCTTCCATGCCGATCAGCGAGGCTACCCGCCCGGCGCGCATCGCCTGTTCGACCTCGGCCGCGCTGGTGGCGAGCCGCAGCTCGCCGGGGTGCCGCGCGATCAGCCGCTTGGTGACGTCGATCTGCTCCAGCACGGCCTGCACCGCCTGCGGGTCGGTGAAAGCGGCCGGGACCCAGACCGACCAGAACTGCGCGCCGACCCGGCCCTTGCGAAGCCGGGCAAGATCGGTGTGCATCGCCGCGCGGTCCTTCGCCGGATCGGCAGTGCCGGTCGTATCGGTGAAATCGAACCGGGCGATCATGTTGCCGTGGCGCTGCCGCAGCTGCCAGGGAACGTCGTTATGACCATCCCAGACCGGCGCCGCGCGAAGCGCCGCTTCGGCCACTTGCTCGGGCGTCCGGGCCGCAGCCGGAACCGGCAAGGTCAGCAGCGCCGCTACGCCCGCCATCAAAAGTGCCAGTCGCATGTGCCGTTCCCCCCGTTGCCGATCGAACCTGCAAGAGAGGCGATCTTCGCTTCCGCCGCAAGTTGCTTTCAAGCGGCCATCGCCTCGTCCAGCATCGCCAGCGCCGCCTCCAACTCCACCGGATAGCGCCGCTGGGTAATCGTGGTGAGCGTCCGCCGCTCGGCCGCGCTGCTCGCCCGCGCCGCCACCGCGAGCACATAGGATGTGCGCACCGCATAGATCGCCTCCACCAGCGCGCGGTCATAGCCGGGGTGGGACCGGTTCCGGTCCGCATCAACGCGCTCGACCGCATCGGTCAATATCCGGGCCGCCCCGCCGTGCTGCACAGCCACCGACCAGGCCGCATCGCGCACCGCCGCATGCCGGGCATCGAGATCGCAGCCGGTCGCGCGGAGCACCGCCGCGATCGCCGGGCGGTAATGCGTGCGTTCGATGAAGGCGTGTTGCGCTTGCGCGAACGCCTGTTCCTCGCGCGCGGCGATTGCCCGCCAGGTTGCCGAAAAGGCAGCGGTTCCCGGGCGGGCATCGCCGAACTCGTGGCTCCATGCACTGCCCTCCGCCGCGACGAAGGCGGCGGCGGTGCCCACCCGGCTCGACAGCTGCCAGATCCCGTAGGAAACGCCGCCGGGATCCCCCCGCCCGGTCGAAACTGCCCCGGCGCCGCGATCGCCACTCTCGAACTGCTCGGACAAGGCGCCTAGTCTCGCTTTTGCTGCGGCGCCCGCGCCGAGCGCACGGTCCAGCGCGGCGTCAATGCGAATCACTTCGGACTGGGTGAAGCCCCGGCCCAGGATAGAGCGAACCACATCGAACACGGGCTTCTTGTTCATGATTTGTTCCTACATGGCCGTTACGACGGTACAGCGATCGCGGTTATGCCATCGCGGCTGAGGTGTAGGACAGAGGGAAAATCGGACCGTTCAGGCGCTGCGATCAAGCAGGTCGTCGGTGACTTCCATCAGCAGCAGCGGCGCATCCGCGCGGTCGCAGATCGCATCGGTGAAAGCCCGGCGCGTCTCGGGCTCGTCATAGACCATCTTCGCGTCGAAGGCGCGCTGCCAGGTCTCCCGGTCAGGCCATTCCGCGACGCCGATGAAACGGATGCGGCCGTCGTCGCGTTCCTCGCGGTGGAGCCGCGATCCGAAGCTGCCGTACTTTTGCCGGATCAACTCGGTTCCCCGGCGCCACGCCGCACGGAACTGTGCCTCCTTGCCGGGGTGAACATCCCACCAGTAGGCGGCGACGAACATCGCTAACGCGTCAGCCGGCGCCGGTTTGCACGAACGTGCGGCCGGTAATGCCGCAGCGTTCCACGCGCCACGCTCTCGGCGCTCGTGCCCAGCCGGCCTTGCGCCAGGGCAAGCCCCAGCTCCCAGTTCGCGGCGACCTTCTCCATCACCATGCGGTCAGCCTCGACCCAGGCATCGCTGCCTCCGGCCGCCAGCCTCGCAAAACGCAGGCCCATCACCATCGCCGCCTCGCTGCCCAGCAGCCAGGCTTCCATCGAAGTCGCCAACCAGTCGTTACGCCACATTGCCGCCACGTCAGTTCCCATCATGATGATCCCGATGGCGGGCCGACAGGCTCGCGCCTGAGCATAACCCGCGCCCCGCCTCCCGGTTGCCACGAAAACGCCGGGAGCGCCACGATCATGGAGCGAGGCGCGCGATCAAGGCTTGCGCGGCGGCAGGGTTCCGCACTTTCGCGCCGCTGATGAAGAACACGAACACCTCCCGACCGCCCGCCGCCCAAGCGTGAGCCTGCGCCGCCCAGCCATCGAGGGCGGCGCCGTCATAGCCCGTGGCGATCTCATCGCGCGAGCGCTGCAGCCGCGCATAAGTGAAAGGCGCGGTCTGCGCGTCGAAGCGGGGGTAGGCATCGGCGTCGGCGAACACCACCGCCACCCCCGCCGCCTGCGCCAGCGCGAAGAATGCCGGGTCGTCGAAGCTCTCGTGGCGCGGCTCGATCGCGTGGCGCAGCGGCACGCCGTCATGGCTGGACGGAAGCAGCGCGAGGAAGGCGGCGAGGTCATCGGCCTCGAACCGTTTGGTCGCGGGCAATTGCCACAGGATCGGCCCCAGCTTGTCGCCAAGCTCTGTCAGGCCCTGGCCGACGAACTTCGCGATGCTCTCGCCCGCCTCGCCCAGCACCTTGCGCGTCGTGCAGAACCGGCTGGCCTTGAGCGTGAAGACGAAGCCGTCGGGCACGGAATCCCGCCACTTGGCAAATGTCGCGGGCGACTGGCCGCGATAGAAGGTGGCGTTGATCTCGATCGCGGTGAGGCGGTCCCCGGCGTATTCCAGTTCGCGCTTCTGCGACAGGCCCGGCGGATAGAACTCGCCGCGCCAGGGTTCGAAGCTCCACCCGCCGATGCCGACGCGAATGCACCCCTCGCTCATGCGGCGCCTAGTGGATGTGCGGCCCTGGCGTGGAGGATCGGGAAACGGTTCTTGGTCATGGAGCGACTCGACATTTGTTCGCCTACTGTTCCGCCGGGTCCGGGCGGAGTCAACCCGGCTGGAACAGCATCCACCGCCAAGGCGTTTCACCGGCGAAGCATCCGGAGGCAGCAAATGCAGGTGTGGCAAAAGCTGATGGCACTGGCCGGAAGCGGCGCTCTGTTAGGGACGCTAGCGGGGATCGCCCTCGATCCAACAATGAAACCGGCACCCGATTCGCCATGGGGCTTCGGCTCAGCCCAACCCGACGGGATTTATCGGATTGTCGACGCGGGCCCTTCGGACCTTTCCGCGCCCAACTGGTACGATACGCCGGTCGACGTCGAGGTTCCCCGCTACGCTCCCTATGTCCCCGTCCATGTCGAGCTTGACCCCCTCCCCCTGCCCGATCCAGAGCCTGAGGATGGCGCGCCATCGCCGGGTGAGCCGATGGAGCCGCCTGCGCTGGCAGGGGCGGACGATCCGCATGTGGTGTTCGTCGCGATGGACGCGGAGAGCGCGGCGGCCGACGCCCAGGCCATGGAAGCCGCCGCCGCACCGGTCTCTATTCCAGACGCACAGCCCGCGCTCGTGGAAGACTCAGCCCAGCTCTGAACTCTGCGGGCTTGCCCCCAGGTCAGCCCGCACCGTTATTTGGGCTCAAAAGCCGTAAGAATTGGGCACGGCCCGCTTCCGGCTGAAGCGCAGTCCGCCGCAAGACCGGCCAAAGCGTCGCGCGCCTCCAGCAAGTCCGCGATCTTCGCATTCAACGCCGCCACGCGTGCTTGCGCCAGCTCGCGCGCCCGCGCCCGATCTGCGGACGCGCTGAGATCCAGCAACTCGCCGATTTCGGCCAGAGTGAAGCCGGCCGCTTGCGCCGATCGGATGAACCGCAGCCGCCGCAGGTCGTCATCGCCGTATCGCCGCACCTCGCCCGCAGGCCGCGCTGGCTCCGGCAGCAGCCCGCGCCGCTGGTAATAGCGGACGGTCTCGACCCCTACGCCGGCCGCCCTCGCGAGCCCGCCGATTGTGTCCGATGTTTTTGCTTGATTCCGTACCATGGTACGGATGCCATACAGTGCCTGACCGGAGTCGGACAAGCCGCTTCGGGCTTACAGGAGACGAACCATGTCGAAGGTTGCCGAAAACAAGGCCTGCGGCTGCGGCTGCAAGACGACGCAAGGCTGCCGCTGCAATCCTTGCACTTGCAAGAACTGCGACTGCTGAGCGGAGAGAGGCCGCGTCCCGGGCGGGGCGCGGCCTCTGCGATTTGATCGACACCCCGGTGCTGGCTCAGCCGGCCCCTGGCTCGGTGAACTTGCGCCGATCGGTCCACCCGCAGCCGGACCGCACTTCCGCGCCGATCCGCAGGGTCACCGTGAAGGGATAGCTACGGTCGGACATGCCGTCGCTGCAACCGGCGTTGGTCACCGCCATGTCAAAGCTGGAGCCGCCGAGATTGCCCGAAAACCCCAGGCCATTGTTGCCGGCGAAGCGCTGAACCGGGATTGAAACACCCGCCGGGTTCTCGGGCGTCGTATAAGTCAGCACGGCGCCCTTGATGTTGCCGTCCCAGAACGGCTCGGTGCCGGTGAAGCGCAGCGTCTCTTCCGGCTCGATGCCGGCATAGCCGCTTCCCCCCGAGCCCTCATCGATCGCCCCCGCGCCGCCGTGCGAACCGCAGGCCGATAGCAGGGCCAGCGCGCAGACGGCGGCAAGGGCGCGGGGGGCCATGTCAGTCGTGCTCCCGATCACCGGCGCCA
>VFQT010004339.1_pt1 | contig 11961 bp, 13 predicted proteins | sample 3512381 | NCBI WGS metagenome assembly VFQT01 (sample SAMN10412376, study PRJNA504923) | tailings metagenome | isolation source: Relicate 2 Philex TSF3 active mining site | place: Philippines: Tuba, Benguet | collected 2017-08-29 | reverse complement strand
CCTTCTCTAGAGCAGGTCTGTCACCTGGCTCCCAGCGAGTTCCGCTGTCGGCGTCTGGCAGAATCACGCAAGCACGGGTCGAACCTGCTGCGGTTTCCTCACCTGACTCAGTTGCTGCATCGGTAGCACAACCTGCAAGGGTCAGTACGGAAACAGCAGCTAGAGCCGAGATGGAGATCAATGAAGACTTCTTCATTTGCATCCCTTCTAAATTGATTAAGTATTTGGGAGCTTCCCCCAAATCAGCCCATGGCTGAGCTTGAGAGTATGTTTCCCTAGACAACAAATTAGGTCAAATTAAAACCGCCATCTTTCGATAACAAATAGGCAACGTTATCTATTTGTTGTTTTGTCCAACAAGTAGGTTTCTCTTAGCGAAAACGAAGGGAGAGCCTTGGAGCTTGGCTCGCAGTCACCCCTTCCTCGAGGGCAGAACCGAGAGGATGTGCGTCAGCACAACCTCTCGACTGTCCTGCGCCTGGTTCGCCTCTCCGGAACCATTTCCAGATCCCAACTGACAGCGGCCACAGGACTTAACAGGTCAACTATTTCTGACCTTGTTACCGAACTGGAAGAGCGGGGGTTAGCCAATGAAACTGAGGCATTGGTTTCTTCAGGTGTTGGAAGACCTAGCCTCATGGTTTCACCTTCTGACAATGTGGTGGCATTCGCTGTTCACCCCGAGGTTGATGCCACAACCGTCGGGGCAGTCACTCTCAGCGGTCGAGTGATTGCTAAAGAGCGCGTCCTTATGCCGAATTTGCCAAAGCCCAGAGACAGTGAGCTGACCGCAGCGAAACTCATAACCAAAATTTCCTCTGAGTTAAGTTCCAACTATCGCGTAGCAGGTGTCGGAGTTGCAGTTCCTGGACAGGTAAGAGTTTCAGATGGAGTTATTAGATATGCTCCCCAGCTTCGCTGGGTGGAGGCAGCGTTTGGTCCAGAGCTCAGTCAGCTGACCAGGCTTCCTGTTTATCTCGACAATGATGCATCTATTGGTTGCATGGCTGAGCGAAACTTCGGCAGCGCTAAAGGCTTTTCAGATGTGGTTTTTTTGTTTGCTGGTTCTGGTGGCATTGGTGGGGGAGCAATTGTTGATGGCAAGCAGCTAAGAGGCGCGTCTGGATATGCAGGTGAGCTGGGACACGTCAGAATTTCCTCATCATCGCAAAAGGACTACTCAGGATTTCAAGGAACCCTGGAGGCACTGGTTCGACGTGATGATCTTCTAGACCTGCTCAAACTTTATGCAGCAACTGATGAGGAGCTGGATAGAGAGATTCAAACAGCTAAGTCGGCTGCTGTCCGTGACACCATCTATCAGCAGATTGATTCACTGGCTGATGGGCTAAGTAACTTTGTGACAATTTTTAATCCCCAGGCAATTGTTCTTGGTGGATTCCTAACCTCGCTCTTTAACTTTGACTCAGGTCGACTAATTGAGCGCATGAAGGCAAATTCAGTGGGAGCATCTGCCGAAAGAGTGGTCGTGAGGCCATCTGGCTTGGGATCAAATCTGCTGATGATCGGAGCCTCCGAGCTGCCATTTGAGCGGCTGATGCGAGATCCTGCTGGCTATTTGCTTGAAAAGCTGACCCCCTAGTGGGTTTTTACCAAAGCTTTTTACCTTTATATAAGTAGTGCTGGTGGTGGAGCTGAAATAGGCGATAGCGTTTTCAGGAATTACTCAGTGTTTTAGGCAGTTGGCAGTAAGCATCGAAATGGAGAACCCATGGCCCTAATTGGCGTTGTGGCAGAGCAGGCGAGCGAAGCTCGCGTTGCCGCCACCCCAGAAACCGTAAAGAAGATCATTGCCCTTGGTTATCAGGTGGTGGTTGAAAAGGGTGCTGGGAGTAAAGCTTCATTTCCTGACTCTGCCTATGCCGATGCAGGCGCCAAGGTTGTTACCTCGGCTGCCGCCTGGAAAGCAGACATTGTTCTGAAGGTCGATGCCCCTACCGACACAGAAATCAAGAGACTGAAAAAGGGAGCCATTCTGGTTGGACTTCTCAGTCCTGCATTTAAACCCAAGCTCTTGGCGGCGCTCGCCAAAAAAGGTGTCACAGCTCTGGCCATGGACGCTGTCCCAAGAATCTCGAGAGCCCAGTCCATGGATGTTCTCAGTTCCATGGCCAACATCGCAGGTTATCGTGCAGTTGTTGAGGCAGCCCATGAGTTTGGTCGCTTCTTCACAGGTCAGGTAACAGCGGCTGGAAAGGTACCGCCTGCCAAGGTTCTGGTAGCTGGTGCTGGCGTTGCAGGACTTGCGGCCATAGGTGCTGCCTCGAGCCTTGGTGCAATAGTGAGAGCCACTGATCCCAGGCCAGAGGTTGCCGATCAGGTGAAATCAATTGGTGGTGAGTATCTTGCCGTTGAAATTGGCGAGAAAATGCAATCCAGCGATGGCTACGCCAAAGAAACTAGCGACGCATACAACAAGCGCGCCGCTGAGATCTATACCGAGCAGGCGGCGGATGTCGACATCATCATCACGACCGCATTGATTCCAGGAAAGCCCGCACCAAAACTTATTACAGCCAAGGATGTTGCCAAGATGAAGCCTGGCAGCGTGATTGTTGACATGGCTGCCGTGCAGGGTGGAAACGTCGAGGGTTCTCAGGCAGGCAAGAAGGTGGTATCTAAGAATGGCGTAACGATTCTTGGCTATACAGATCTTCCAAGCCGACTACCTTCGCAATCCTCACAACTATATGGAACGAATCTCGTCAACCTGCTCAAGCTAATTACGCCCAACAAAGACGGCAAAGCCGTTATTGATTTTGAGGATGTGGTCCAAAGAGCGGTGACAGTCGTGAAATCAGGGGAGATTACCTGGCCACCACCACCAGTTCAAGTATCTGCTGCACCTGCGGCACCTGCACAAGTAGAGGAAATCAAAGAGAAAAAGCGCATGTCAGCAAGGACTCGCATGGCTTTGATTGCAACTGGTTTTGCGGCTCTCTTTGGTCTTATCTCCATGGCCCCACCTCCACTGCCACAGCACTTCCTAGTTCTGACTTTGGCAATTGTGGTTGGTTACTACGTGATTGGAAAAGTTCACCACGCCCTCCACACTCCACTGATGAGCGTCACCAACGCCATCTCTGGAATTGTGGTGGTGGCAGCTATTTTGCAGATCACTGATTCCAATGTTTTGGTCCAGTTCCTTGCGGCAGCTGGTGTGCTGCTGGCCAGCATCAACGTCTTTGGTGGTTTTGCTGTCACCAGACGAATGCTCAAGATGTTCACGAAGGGAGATAAGTAATGAGCGCGGTTGCTATTGCTAACGCCGCCTACATTGCGGCTGCCCTGCTGTTTATCATGAGCCTCGCTGGTCTTAGTAAGCATGAGACTGGCAAGACTGGAATCATTTATGGAATTGCAGGTATGGCAATCGCCATGTCTGCGACGATCTGGCTAACCCTTTCTGGTGAGTGGAATCAGTCCACAACCATGGGATTCATTCTGTTGGTGATTGCTCTTCTTGTTGGAGCGGTAATTGGACTTTGGCGAGCCAAGGTTGTTGCTATGACTGGCATGCCAGAGCTGATTGCCCTCTTCCACAGCTTCGTTGGTCTAACGGCCGTTCTAGTTGGTTGGAATGGTGCCCTGCACTCGGGAGATCTCTCACCAGAGCTGGTTGGTGTTCACCGAGCGGAAGTCTTTATCGGTGTCTTCATTGGTGCAGTGACGTTCACCGGTTCCATTGTTGCTTACCTCAAACTATCGGCAAAGATTTCATCCAAAGCCCTCGTGCTACCAGGCAGAAACTTCCTAAACCTAATGGCCCTGGTTGGCTTTATCGCACTGACTGTTTGGTATGTGATTACCCCACAGCTTTGGCTGCTAATCGCAGTAACAGTTCTGGCTCTCGCTCTCGGCTGGCACCTGGTTGCCTCCATTGGTGGGGGAGATATGCCGGTGGTGGTCTCGATGCTCAACAGCTACTCGGGTTGGGCGGCAGCGGCAACCGGCTTCCTACTGAGCAACGATCTACTGATTGTCACAGGAGCTCTGGTTGGTTCTTCTGGTGCTTATCTTTCATACATCATGTGCAAGGCGATGAACCGCTCCTTTATATCTGTGATCTTTGGTGGTTACGGCATCGAAGCCCCATCGGCCGAGGGAGAAGAAACCGGAGAACACACTGAAATCGACGCAGGCAGTGCTGCCGAATTACTCTCTGCCGCCAAGAGCGTTGTCATTACCCCTGGTTACGGCATGGCTGTTGCCCAGGCTCAATACCCGGTTGCAGAGCTGGCTAAGCAGCTTCGAGAAAAGGGAGTGAATGTTCGCTTTGGTATTCACCCTGTCGCAGGAAGGCTTCCTGGTCACATGAATGTTCTCCTGGCCGAAGCCAAAGTTCCCTATGACATCGTGCTAGAGATGGATGAGATCAATGATGATTTCCCAGAAACCACGGTTGTTTTAGTCATCGGTGCCAATGACACCGTGAACCCTGCTGCAACCGAGAACCCAGGCAGCCCGATTGCTGGCATGCCGGTTTTGAAAGTCTGGGAAGCAGAGAATGTGATTGTCTTCAAGAGATCTATGGCATCTGGTTATGCAGGGGTTGCTAACCCGCTGTTTTATAGGGAAAACACCAGGATGCTGTTTGGTGATGCCAAGGCAAAGGTTGAAGAGATTCTGAAGTCTTTGTAATCATCAAGCTAATTCTCAGCAATCAGTAAATCAGTTTGAGTAGTCTGCTTGAAGAATGAATTTTTCTGAGGTGAGGGATGGACAAGGTTAAAGGGTTCTTGGCGAAGCTCCCACACCCTGTTCGGTGGATTCTCACCATAATTCTGGGCTTTACCCTCCTAATTATGGGTCTAATAATGCTGGTGACCCCTGGCCCTGGACTTCTGTTTATCTTCTTTGGTTTGACGATTTTGGCTCTTGAGATTGAGTGGGCAAGAGAGCTAAACAAGCAGGGGATGCAGGGTCTCGAAAGAATTGTTGCCAACATCAAAAGTCGCTTTCAGCGAAAGCGAAATAAGTAGCGACGGGAACTGGTCAACCCAGATCAACGAGAACCTAGATGCATTGCCATAGGCTTTAGGGATGACTAACAGGATTATGGAATTGGCTTTTCAGGCTGAAGCAGAAAATATCAACGTAACTATGAACGAGACAATTCCTGTTTTACTGGTGGCTGGGTTTGTCACTACATTTTTGATTCTTGCATTCATAGTCATCTCAATTACATCTGTAATCCCAAGAAGACAAAAACCCACTGAATAGTTAGCTTCTCTGTAATTCGAGATCAGCAATCAAGCAAGCTGACTGGCGATTTCCCCAACATGTTCGCTAGAAATCTGGTGTCCGCCCCGGTGCCTCAGCCAAACAACCGCTGCACCAAGAGCCGTTAGTTGACCGACCCACTCCTCAGAAACTTCCACCGGCGCATAGGAATCAAAGTCACCATTTGCTAACCAAATTCTCTTGCCAGATAGGTCTGGCGCCGGGATGGTTTTGTAGGGTCTGGTTGAACCAAATAGAGCAGCGGCAGAAAGTAACTCTGGCCTCTTCAGAAGTAAAGCCGCTGCGGTGTTTGCGCCATTACTGAATCCGACAGCCACGAATTCTTTGTTTTTAAGCGAGTATTCATCTTTGGCTGCGGCAATGAAATCTGCAAGTTCATCAACTGCCTGATCTATAGATGCTTCATTGAAAGAGCCATCTGGGTATCTCTCAAAGTAGCGATTCATCCCATTCTCCAGGTGCATGCCCCTGGGGGAGAGGTAGCTGGCAACGGGGTCAAGAGCCCTACCTAGTGGCAGTAGGTCATGTTCGTCCGCTCCAGTGCCATGCAGTAAAAGCAAGACGCGATGATTGCTGCCCTGCTCAAAGATGTGAGGCCGCTGAAGATCTCTGTTTGTCATTGATCTAGAGCCTAAATGCTGGGAGCGAAGCTTCGATTTGCTCTCTGCTTGGTTCAAGCCAAGGGGGAAGCTTAAGGCTCTTCCCCAGCTCGAGTAGAGGCTCATCGGTGGTAAAGCCAGGATCGTCAGTTGCTATTTCAAATAGCACTCCTCCTGGCTCTCGGAAATAGATGCTCTTGAAATACTGACGGTCCATCACCTGAGTGACCTGAACACCTCGCTCCAATAGCTCCTGCTGCCAAAGCTCCATGGTCGCTAGGTCGGGGGCTCTGAAGGCAACGTGGTGAACAGTTCCGCCTGCTTGCCTACCTTGATCTAAGACACCACCCAGCACATCCACCTTGGCTCCCGCTGCACCATCTGCCATGGCATAGGAGACCTGATCAGAATTTTCAGATTCCAATCTCATGCCAAGCATTCCCTCCAGCATCTGAGCAGTTGGTTCAATTGAGCGCTGTGACAATTCCACAGAGTGCAGCCCCTTCACAGCATGCTCGGCTGGAATATTGCCAAACCCATCCCAGCCAGATCTCTCGTCTCCGATGGCTCCAATCAGGCGCAGACTCATCCCATCAAAGTCTTTAAGTTCTAGATAGTCCTGTCCTGCTGAATCACTAAGCCACTGAGTCTCAACTCCAAGGTTCTTTAGGTGCTTGGTCCAAAAGCCTAGAGATTCAGCTGGCACAGAAAGCGACGTTGCCGTTGTCAGGCCAGCACCTTCTTTGCCCTTGACCACCCCGGGCCATGGGAAAAAGGTGAGGATTGATGCAGGAGAGCCTTGCTCATCTCCGTAATAGAGGTGCCATATGTGTGGGGCATCGAAATTAACCGTCTGCTTGACCAGTCTTAGGCCAAGAACTTTTGCATAAAAATCAACATTTTGCTGGGGATCCCTAGCAATAGCGGTCACGTGGTGAATGCCGTGGGGTTGAATATTCATGTCTTTCCCTTCAGTTAAGTAAAGACCCCTAGACAAAAATCTATTCCCAGCAGTTCAAAAGTCGAAATCAGAGGAAATTTAGGTCAATTTGCAGCCTGAGGATAGGCCGCTGAGTAGGCTATCTGCCGACTATTACGACTCGGCCGTTATGGTTTCTGGACTTTGTCGTCTTTAGCTGGATGGATGTTGATAGCTCGGGATTTAAAGACAGAGCGTATTCGCAAACTAATTTAGCCCGGAGTCGAACAGCCCGATACATGGATTCTGTTTGGTTAGCAAGACTCGTTCCAGTACAAATAAAAGAGCTTATGTTTGAGTTCCTTCTTAGGAAAGCACTTATCTCAGACCTTTGTTTAATGGTCACCTCGGTTGCTCGACCAGGGTGATCAGTGAGCGTGCGCACATTTATTTGGGAATCTACATTGGTGAAAGATTTTTGAATTCTTGATTCAGCTGGGGAAGCAATTGCACCTTGGCTAGCTCCAACTGCAATCATCATTACAGCCGCTCTCAGCAACAGTTTCGACAATTGGACCCCCTTACCCTTATTTATTTCGTCTTTTGGAATAGGTGATAACTCCACTTGCGATGTCTTTATTTCTAAAATCCCGGGTGCTGATTTACTCAAGAAGCCTCAGATAGCAATTCTGCCATCTAGCCCAAGAGTGACCGCAGCCAGTGGGACGATTAGGCTGATTTCATGGATGAAGACCTTGAGGAACTAACTCACGAAGAACTGCTTGCAGAAACCAAGCTCCTTAGGCAAGCAATAAGAAAACACAGAGATTCGCAATTGCATGACCTGTGCTGGTACCACCCAGAAATGTGGAATCTGCTTCCTGACACAAAAGAGGTGCAACCCAAGGTGCCGACTCGCGAGCAATTTCTAAACGGCTGCCGCATCTATCGGGAATCCCTTGATTCAGACTTTGATTCTTCCGCTCAGATTGACATCGGATACAAGTCAACTTGATTGAGTGGCGGAGAATGGGGGATTCGAACCCCGGGTCGCCTACTGAAGGTGTTCTGGGCTCATCCAGAATAGCTCCCAGATATGTCCGTCTAGGTCTTCAAATCCCCAACTGAACATAAACCCCATGTCATCAGCCTCTTTGTAGCGTCTGGCTCCAGCGGCAAAGGCGGCCTCCGCAAGCCTGCTAACTTCCTCCCTGCTGCCAAGTCCCAGAGATACCAAGACCTCAGAACTCGCTGAATCCGCAATTGGCTTGTCAATAAAGCTTTTGAATCGCTCGTCTTCGAGGAGCATCGCGTAGATGTTTTCCCCAACAATCATGCATGTGCTGTCTTCACTGGTGAACTGCGGATTGAAGGTAAACCCCAGTGTTGTGAAAAAGTCAACAGAACGTGAAAGGCTTCGAACTGGTAGGTTCACGAAGATTGAATTAGCCATGAACAAAGCGTAGGACCTCTTCAAGTCGGGCTCTACAGGTGGCCTTGATTTAGTTGCGAGTGAGGCAAAGTTCAACCGAAGAGACAACAGCCATAGCCAGCCGTGTATGCACTTGCACACACACTTGCACAATCAAAGAAAAACTCCCTCTAAGAAGTGCCTCTTCAGGCTCTAAATCAAGGGAGTTGCTGGCGGAGAATGCTTGATTCGAACTACCATCCGGTTACCCGCAGAAATGCTGGGGCTAGGGGCTGCCAAATCACTTTCTACGCCATCTCTCTACGCCATTATCGACTGGATGTGACCAGTCTTCTGCCTCGCACGATGCTCCAAACTACAAAGACAACCGCTGCCAGTCCAAGTAGAGACACGAAACTAAAAAGAGTCAACTCGCTTGGATTCGCAAAGGGTTCGGCACGTAGCGCTTGAAAGGTCGTGAGACCGACAAACCCGAGATAGGTCAGGTTGCCAACAATTAGAGTTGGAATGCGACTGGCATTCGGCAAGCTCAGTCCGATAGCAACCAAAACTATTGCCACCTGAATGGCGTGAAGCCCAAAAAAGTGCCCCACACGCAGATCGCCTGCAACTGTGCTCCAGCCCAAAAATGGCAATCCTGGTCCACCATCTTCAACTCCGACACTGTGAGCACCAGCTATTCCCTGGAAATTTGCCAGCTGATTGGCGGTCGGGCTGGTCATTAGAAATGCCAGCGCCATACCGATGGATGTATTGATACTTCCAAGTCCAAGCCCCAGACGGATTTCAGCTGGCTGGGAGCTATCCCTGATAATCAGGAAACTGAGAATGACGGTTGCGACCAAAACCGTGGAAATAAATACGGCCATTAGTGCCCAAATAGTTATCGCCAACGGAGATGAAACATTGAAGTGGCTGGTTTGGGCAAAAGCTGCAACGGCAGTGATCAAAAAAAGCTCAACCATGAACGCAACCAGGATTGCCCAGCCGGCAATCCTCACAGCTCTCTGATTTTTTGTGATGAACGAACTTAGCCAAGAGTAGGTAAAGGCGAAAATCATAGAAGAGATGAAAAACTTAAGTGGTTTCTCCCAGGTCGAGACACCACCCACGGTCCTTGGGTCAAGAACCCAGAACGGCACAAGCGCAATAGCAAATACCAAAGAGGCAACGCCCATCCAGTACAGAGTCTTGCCGTGGCGCAATCTCTCCAAAGTGAAAACATCCCTAAGCTGCATTTCTCGCCACTTGCCTTTCAATAAGTTCGTTAGTTAGTTGCTTCAAAGTCTTGTCGAGTGCATTTAGATCGACTTCGGGTAGCCCATTAAAGAGCTTTCGGAATTCGGCTTCCAAGAAATCTGCAGATTGAGAAGCAATGTCACTACCTCGCTTGGATAGTCGTAGCGATAGATTTTTCAAATTGCCCTTGGTGCTCGAAATTTCAATTAGTTGGCGCTCCTCAAACCAGGAGAGTCTTTGACTGACCGCTGCTCGAGAAACCCCCAAGCGTTCTGCCAGGGAACTAGGTGTCGATTTCCCCAAGCCCTGAAGGGTCACGAGAAACAAGAACTGGCTATAGGTGAGCGAGAAGTTTGCCCTAAGCAGTCGATCAGCCGAGCTATTCAATACGGCTACCAAGTGATTGAGCGTAAATGTGATTCGATTAGATGCCATTGAAGAAGTTAACTACTTAACAGAATTATTGTCAATTACTTAACTAAATTCGCCGCGCCATCCTCCTACGCCATCTCGGTGTTTTGGGTAAAGAAAAACCCCGCCAAATCCTTGGATTTACGGGGTTCTCTGTATCAGAGCGGAGAATGGGGGATTCGAACAGCACCTCGGTCCCGAACTTCTAGGGGAGTAAGCGGAAAATAAAGCAGAATTCAGCCGCAATTCTAAGTAGATGTGCACAAGAAGTGCAAAACCAAAACCGTTTAGAACCGTTTAGTTCCGCACATCAATCTGCACACGGATTGCTATTCCAAAGCCATTAGCGTGGAATTCCAGAGGATACCTTCTCTGGCTTCGCTCCATTCTCAAAGAGCCAATTCAGCTTTCCTACCACCTTCTCTGGCAGCACAAAGTTCAAGAAAATCTTGAGAAGTGGGTTCAGGTTCGGTCCGAATGGTGACCTGTAGTCATAAATTTCAAAAGCGAAAGATCTAGCCTTTTGTTTTCTCGCGAGTCGCATCGACTCGACAACCAAATTTCTAGGACCGCAAACTACGACGTGAGAATTGGACGCAACATATTTTTTCAAAGCAGACTTGTCCCTAGCGCTCTTGGTTGTGTCTATCTCTTCCAGTGTGAGTAATTCGCTCGCAGCTAGGTGGCGCAAGTAGGCTAGCCCGAATGCCGAATCTTCACCTCTGAAGAAATATATGAGTTTAGGTTTTATAGTCAGCGACTTTAGGTAAGACTCATTCTGCAGAAACGGAGTAACTCCCGATCCTCCCGCAACCCACACTGGCTGATTTGTGCCTGCTGTCAGACGCAGGTGACCATAGGACTTTGACACCTTTACAGAGTGTCCAACGCCGACCTGTGTCAATTCGTTTGAAGTCCAGTCTCCAGCTGTTCTAATCATCACCGTGATTAGGTCGTCTCTGTTATCCAATCGAACGATTGAAAATGGATGAGCTTCACTCCAAAAACCTCCAACCCTGACAAAGATAAAACGCCCCGGTTGCGCTTTCTTCCAACCACTTCGTGATCTAGCTTTGAGGTCAAGTTGAACGCCTGCTTCAGAGCGAGTAGCTGATTCAACAATCGCTCGTATATCAAAGAAACCCGAATCAACCACCAAGACTCGATAACCAAAAGCCACGATTCCAAGGATTGACCAACCCCATAACCACCAGCCAGTTAGATCAAATAATCCACTGGGTCGCACCGCTGTCAGCGCGTGCCAGGCAGAAAACACAAAAGGCAGAAACAACCCGATGTGTGAAAAGCGCCAAATTCTGTAAGGAAGCACTCGCAACATCGAAATGATGACAAGGGTAACCAGGGCTGTTTGCGCCGGTGAAGCCATCACCAATCCCGCTTCCTCAGCAGCGATGCCAAATGGTCTGGAGCCTTGGTCAACTTCATTTTCCGACATTGTGTGTAGGTAAAGGAACACCAGTGAGGCAATTCCTGCCCAGCGATGCCAAACGTGAAGACGATCAAAACCGCCAAAAAACAGCTCTAGGACCTTTAGCCTGCTAGCAAGAAAAAGCGCCCAAGCCATGAAGACAATTGCCGCTGTTCCATAAAACAGCCCGGTCGAGTCCACTCCAGACTCTTCCGGAAAAAGAATCCAAGTTACGTAACCGGATAGGACCATTAATCCTGGAGCAAAAAAATAAAAGCCGGACTTTGCAACCTGCGCAATAGCTAGCCGCTCTTCAATTGGCTCAAATTCTTTCCATGTGATCTTCCGACTAAAAGCCTTTATCTGAGAGAGCATGCCCTGATAGCGGTTGGAAAAGGATTTTGGCTTTGTCATTAAAACTCCCAAAGATTCAGGGAGCGTGCTTGCCGGATAACCCCCACTCGGTCAAGCCTAACTTTTGAACCATCGGTGGGAGGGGGCTTTGAACATACTCCCAGGTATCTTGTGGATAACTTGCAGCCTTTAAGTTTGATTCCACTCAACTCTAAAAATGAATAGTCTCCACCGATAAGGTGGCGGAGACTCCCTGGAGCGGAGAATGGGGGATTCGAACAGCCCATACCTCTTGTACCTAAAAAGAATTTAG
>VFQT010004338.1_pt1 | contig 11967 bp, 8 predicted proteins | sample 3512381 | NCBI WGS metagenome assembly VFQT01 (sample SAMN10412376, study PRJNA504923) | tailings metagenome | isolation source: Relicate 2 Philex TSF3 active mining site | place: Philippines: Tuba, Benguet | collected 2017-08-29 | reverse complement strand
CCACTAGCATTTGTGCTTATGATGCGAAAAAAGGCCATCCGGGCCATCCTGCTGAGCTTTTCTCTCGCATTCACTTTACTTACTGCTCCTTCAGCACCTGCACTTACCTTCAACTCTATTCCCGCAACTAAGTGGGGATACATCTACGGCTCTGGCAAAACCGCAAACCTTAACTCGGTACCTCGGCAACAGAATGCTGAAGCCGGCCCGGCCAAATCAAAATGGATTGTTGATTTCAAAGAAGTTCCTGATGATGCAAAGGTTGCTTTTCAATACGCGGTAGATATCTGGGCTTCACATTTTGAGTCATCAGTCCCAGTTGAGGTAGAGGCGTATTGGGAACCCACGAACATAAATGGCGTGCTTGGATCAGCTCGTCCCGGCGATTACTTCAACGACTTTGATGGAGCACCCGATCCAGATCTTTGGTATCCGTCCGCCCTTGCTAATAAGTTAGCCAAAAAAGATTTAGCACCAGCAAAGCCAGACATTGTTTTACGTTTCAATTCAAACGCGCTTTGGCATATAGCAATTGATGGTAAACCGGGTCGCTTCTCTTACGACCTTTCTAGCACCGTGCTGCACGAGATCGGCCATGGTTTAGGTTTTCTCTCTAATGCAGAGTACGACCCTTACTTTGGTACGGGTTACATGATCCAGCCAACTCCATATGATGCGTATGTAGAACTACCCGATGGTCGCCGCTTTACAGATTTCTGCGCTCGCTCTATTGATCTTGGAAAAGCAATGACCTCACCGCTTGTATGGAGCGGTCCACTTGCGACAAAAGCTAACAACGGCATCAAACCAAAGCTTTATGCACCAAAAGCATATGAAGAAGGCTCCTCAATCACGCACCTTGATGAAACCACTTATAAATCATCTGGAACCGATTCAGTTATGACGCCGGTCCTTGATGCTGGTGAAGTATTCAGATCTCCAGGTCCTATCGCTCTTGCCATGCTTGATGACATGTTGCAAAAGCCACCTGCAACTAAGTCTCAATCGTTACCCTCAAAACCTATAAATGTAAAAGCGCTGGTCGGAGATAAATACGCTTTGGTTACTTTTGATTCACCAAGCTGCCGTCGCATTGATCGCGTAACCGGATACAAGATCACCATCAATCCATCTGGTGAAACCCGCAGCTTCACCTCCAGTCCAGCCCGCATCACAGGCCTGAAGAATGGCTCCAGCTACACCTTCTCGGTTACCGCCGAGAACGCAAATGGAAAATCAGACCCCGTCACCAGCAACGAGGTAACCCTGCAAGCCAGCGCCGTCACTACAACCATCGATCCAAAAGCCAACGCCAAGTATCTGGCTACCGGAACTTATAAGAACAACTCCGTTATTGCCTATTCAGATAACACCACAGGAAAACTAAAACTGGCAACCTTAAATAAAAATAAGTGGAACATCGCCACCGTCGATTCCAAATCAAGCAAGAATCTTGCAGGGCCAGTTTCACTCTGTGTATCAAAAAATAAAACCGCAGAAACTCTTCATATCTTCTACACAAACGCTACAGACAAAGATTTACGTCATGCCAGCTTTGATGGAAAGAAATGGAGATATGAAACTGTCGATGGCAATGGCGAGAACATTCAAAGCTACAAGGAAAATCAAAGAAGGCGCACCGCCAGCGATGTTTCAGTTTCAAATGCTTGTGCGGCAACTCCATCTGGATTACAAGTTTTCTACCGTGACGAATCGCAAGGAATTTTGTTAGGCGCCACCCTCACCAAAGCAGGATGGATATATGAGATTGTTGATGGAGACAAACAAACTCAGGGCAGAACTACGGGTGATGTTGGTTTCTCACTTAGCGCAATCGCTAGCGGCAAAACAGTTTATGTTCTTTACGATTCAGTACTGACTCTCTCATCAGCGAATTACGCAACCCAAGGTGAAACTCGCCTAGCCAAGCGCAACACCATTTATCCTGAAGATTGGGAGTATGAAACTCTTGATGGTCCAGATAATGGTGTCGCTGTTGCTGGTTACGATGTAGTGCTCGCAAAATCCGGCACTAAAGTCGCCGCAGCTTGGTTAAGTGCAAGTGGAAACCGACTTCCAAATCCTGATCAGCTACGGTTCTTAATTCTGGATGAGGATGATCAACCAAATAGTGCAACAGTTGAAAGCTTTGGAACCCCTGGATCACCAATAGCAATCGATAATAAAGGTTTGCTCTTTGGTTGCGAAAAGAGATTGTGCTCTATCGGCAGCTCTGGAGCCGCTGCCAAATTAGTAAATGGCGCCCTCCTTGACGGTGTCAAAGAAAGCGCCACAATTACTATCAACAAGGCCCGCTATGCGGTTACCTCAATCAACAAGAAGCTAGTGCTAATTAAGCTTTAACTTACTTCTTGTTTCTACGCTGAATACGAGTTTTCTTTAGAAGCTTCTTGTGCTTCTTCTTAGCCATGCGCTTGCGACGCTTTTTGACTACTGAACCCATGCTCTCAACTCCTTTTGATGTTGGCCAAGGTTAGCCCAAAATTAGGAGAGTTCCTGCGACCTATCGCGCGCAGCAGCCATGGCCCGCTTAACAATCCCTTCTAAATCACTTCCCTCAAACGCCTTTAGCGCCGCAAATGTAGTCCCGTTTGGGCTAGTCACATTTTCCCGCAAAGTTAATGGTGAAGCCCCTGGCACATTCAACATCGCCGCAGCGCCACTGATTGTCTGTATTACCAAGGTATGTGCATCGGTGTCAGATAATCCCAACTCAACAGCACCCGCGATCATCGCCTCTACAAATCTAAAGAAGTAAGCCGGCCCAGATCCACTTGTCGCGGTTACTGCATCTTGCAGCTCTTCTTCCACAACAATTGTCTTGCCCGAAGCTTTCAATAATCCCTTCACGGCAGCCACATCAGCATCTGTTGCATACTTACCAGCCGAGATTGCTGAAGCTCCAACCCCAACTGACATTGGAGTATTCGGCATAACCCGAAGCACCGGCACACCTTCATTTAGATATCTCTCTATAGCTGAGGTTTTTTTGCCAGCTGCAAAGGAAATAACCCTTTGCTCGACGGGAATACTTTTTCCCATATTCTCCAATAATGAATCCATATCCTGCGGTTTAACGACCAAAAGAATATTTTTGGCATTAGATGCAATTTTCTCAGCACCCAAAACTTTGCATCCATACTTCTCTGACAACTCTGCGGTTCGCTCGCTTCGCTTATCTGAAATAGCAATATCCGAAGCCTGAATTCCAGATTTAATAATGGCAACCAACAAAGCTTCACCCATAATGCCGGCTCCAATAATGCCTACTTGGTACTGGTTTGCGGATGTCATTACGCAAGGTTAGCGAATCAATGATTGGTGTTGAGCCGCCCGCGGGAATCGAACCCGCGACCTTCGCTTTACGAGAGCGACGCTCTACCGACTGAGCTAGGGCGGCGTTGCTGCACTAAAGGCGAGTGCAGTAATTAATCTAAGCGTACAACGCCATTAGGCGTAGCGAGATGAACCGCAATCAAACCTGTTTGGCCATCAAGTGTTGCGGGATCCAGCCATTGGATTTCAACATCATCAAATGCCTTGGAAAGATCAGAACCCAGCCATTCCTCAATTGTTTTTTCATCGCCAGAAATTTCAAACTTAACAATCTCAGCAACAGCTTTTCCATCTGTTGAAGGGTGTTCATGACTCATCCATTGAATAAAGAATGGAAGTTGTGAATCCTCAAGAGTTCCGAGTACTCCGATTTGTTTCCACTTTAACTCAGTTCCATCAGGGCGTTTGCGTGAACCATCAACCGCTTTTCTTCCTAAGCGAGATTCCACTGGAGAAATATCTTTAGTTGAAACTACCCAGGTCAACCAACCTCCACCTTCATTTGCGCGTTGTGAAACAACTCGACCAAATGGAGATGAATCTGCGGCAGGATGATCAATCGGACAAACAACCTCTAAGTAATGACCGTTCTTAAGCGCTAGCGTGAAGTTGCGAGTTCCGAATCTTGGATGAATTCCACCATCTGTGAATGCAGATCCAATTCTCGAACCGATTCTCTGGACAACATCGACAAGCTGATCGTGGGTTGCTGCATAAGAGATGTGGTCTAAGCGCATGAGCGGATAATGCCGAAAGCTACTTCAAAGCGCAAAACAGAGCCTCGAGCGTGGCCAAGGGTGCCGCGTTACGCGAGAGATTTGTCCGGGCATTTAAAATGCTTTCAATCTGAGCAAGGGTGCGCTTTGGCGAGGTTGTTCGTGAGTAGTTCGTTATTTCATCGGCCAAATCAATATTCATAATTTCATGCCCGTTTGATTGCACCACCAATACATCCCGGTACAGGGTAGCGATGTCCAAAAGCGCGCCATCGATATTGTCTCGAATCGCACGAGTAGTGCTTGATTTTTGTTCCTTCTCAAGATCTTTGATGGCTTTTGCGCCACCGGAAATCAAACCTCTTCCTGTGCCCTGATAGGCATCCTGCAATTGCTTTAAATCGGCGGCATCGCGCTCCGCATTTTCATTTTCAGCCTGATTTTCAGCAATATCTAGGAGTCTTTGTGCCGCCTTAAAGCAGGTATCTATATCGCGCAATGAAAGTGGCAGAGAAAGAATTTCTTTACGCCTAGATTGTGCATCTTGATTGGTTGCTATGTAGCGAGCTCGACCAATATGTCCTTGAGAAACTTTGGCTGCGAATGCTGCGGTTTTGGAATCCACCTTTGTTTTGTCCAACAAGAACTCTTCCACCGCAGTGGTTGATGGGGTGCGCAGTTGTACATGTCTACAACGAGATCGGATGGTTACAGGTACATCGCTCAAACTTGGAGCGCACAACAACCAAACAGTATGCGACTCAGGTTCCTCAATTGTCTTTAAGAGTGCATTTGCTGCTGTCTCTGTGAGTCGATCAGCATCTTCAATAACAACAATGCGCCAACCACCGACCGATGGCGACCATGATGATCTAGCGATTAACTCGCGAATCTCTTCTGCTTTGATTGATAAACCTGTTGGATTAAATCTCTCAACATCTACATGAGTCGATGACATTACAGTTGTGCAGTCGGTGCAAACTCCACAACCATTCTCTTTGCATACCAAAGCTGCCGCAAAAGCAACCGCCGCATTTGATCTTCCAGATCCTGGAGGACCTACAAACAACCAGGAGTGAGTCATTGCTTGTGAACTTGTCCCGCTCTTAGCAGCTAATACCGCTTGGTTTAGTTGTTCAATTATTTGGTCCTGTCCGACCAGGTTTGAAAATACCTTCATGACTTCTTGGCAATTAATGCGGAAATTCGTGCGGTGATGTCCTGGTGAATTTCAATAATTGGACGTTGGGCATCTAAAACTAAATATCGCTCGGGATCCATTGCTGCGAGCTGTAGATACTCCTGGCGCACTCGGTTGTGGAATTCGATTGACTCACTTTCGAGGCGATCCGCATTTTTGATGCGTGAAAGCCCAATATCGGCGGGCTGATCGAGAATTATGGTCAAGGTTGGAAACAGTGATTCGGTAGCCCAACGATTGATACGCGCTACCTCTGATGATGACAACACTCGACCCGCTCCTTGATAGGCAATAGAGGAGTCAAAGTATCGGTCAGTAATGACAACATCCCCACGTTCCAGCGCTGGACGAATCAAAGTAAATACATGGTGTGCGCGATCTGCCGCGTATAACAGAGCCTCGGAACGAGGAGCGATCTCTCCGGTTTCGTTGTCTAAGAGAATCTTTCTTAAGTTTTTACCTAGCGTTGTACCACCTGGTTCACGGGTTAGTACAACAGATCTACCTTCATTCTCAAACCATTCTTTAAGTAGTTTTGACTGAGTTGATTTACCTGAGCCTTCGCCACCTTCAAAGGAAATGAATAGGCCATCGGTCTTTGGTGCAGTAATGGAACCTAATTCGCCTTTAAGCGCATTAACAATGTCGCTCCAAAATGAAACACCTGGGCGGTCTTTCATCTGTTGATACGAAAGTATTCCAACTAGCATTGCAATGACTCCGCCACCGAGCATCGTGAAGGCTGCACCGTTATAAGTTAATTGAACATCGCCAAACTTAAATATATGTTCACCAATCGCTGCTGCCGCTAAAGGCGCTACCGCCAAAACTCCGACTAATGAAACTCGGACTAAAGATTGGATAAAAGCAAATACTCGGCCACGTAATTCATCGGTAACCTCCATGCCCAACATGGTGAAACCTGTTACCCACGAAACGCCAGAGAAGAATCCCAGGATTATTACTACAAAAATCGCTAGAACTAAGTTCTGTAGCAGCGATAGGACGATCAACAAAAAGCCAGCGCTGGTTAAAGCAGCGCCAAAGAGGCGTCTTCTGGAGAACTGTGAAAATACCTTAGGGCCAAGGGCGATTCCTGAGGCCAAACCAGTGAAAACCGCACCAAACAGCACGCCGTAAGCGGCATCACCACCAGCTAGATCCCCTACAAATGTTCGGGCTAAACCAATTACTGCACCGGCTGCTACAAATGCTCCAAGTAAACCAACAATTAATCCACGCACAATTTTGGAAGACGACACAAACTTTCCGCCATCTAACAATGATCCGAAAATAGAGTTTGAAACCTCAGATTTTGTTAAATGCTCTTTGGGAATCTCCAGCTGACTAATTGTGTAGGCGCTAAATAGAAAGGAAAGTGCGTTTATATAAAGTGCTAAGTCAACTGCAGAGTTTTCACCAAGGCTTAAAGCTGCACTAATTCCAGTAATGAATACAGATAGAAGTGAAAACAGAACTGCGGCAATTGGGGCGGTTCCATATGCAGCAAAAAGCGAAACTTGATTTGCGTTCTCGAGACGATTTCTTGGTACAAGATTTGGCACTGTTGCCTCTTTTGCCGGGCTCCAAAAAAGAGTCACGCACTCAATCAATACCGTAGCTGTATATAACCAGAAGTAGTTTCCGACAATTGGAATTGATAAGAAAAGCAAAGCACGGAGAATGTCACCAATAACCATGACTTTTTTGCGATCAAACTTGTCTGCTATTACTCCAGCCAGCGGACCGAGAATTACCGAAGGTAGTAGACGAGCAATAAACACACCGGCAATTGCGAAGTTTGCAGTTGCATAATCTCCACCAGCTAATTGTTGAGCAAGCGCTGTTGTTGCTAGTAATCCGAGCCAGTCGCCGAATGACGAGAAAGCCATTGCATTCCAAAGTTTGCGGAACGCGGGTATGGACAAGACACCCCTGGCCTCATCTTGGCCGGGAGCAACGGGGCTTGGAATCGACTGCGGCATAGGTGGCTAGGTTATCGGTTGGGCATTTGAGCGTGATTTCCACACTTACACGTCCTGATATGTACAAATTCCACATTTTTCTGTACATTTCTCCCATGACCGAAGTAAGCATTACCGGAGCTCGCGCTGATCTAGCTAAGACCATCAAGCGCGCTAAAAAAGGTCCCATCAAGATCACTAGTCACGGCGAACCACAAGCGGTCCTTGTTGATCCTTCATTATTTGAAAAGATGCTCGAAGCTTTAGAAGATGCAGAAGATTTGGCAGCTTATGATGCAGCGCTTGCAGATCCAAACCCTGGAATCCCATGGGAGCAAGTTAAAAAGGACCTTGGGATTAAATAGATGCCGTATACGGTAATCATCAAAAAGTCAGCCCAGAAGGAATTAGATTCAATACCCAACAAACTCCAGTTAAGGATTATTGGTGTAATTGATCTGCTGGCGATTAATCCCTTCCCGCCAAATGCTAAAAAACTTCAGGGTCGAGAGGGTTATCGGATTCCCACCAGCGACTATCGAATCTTGTATAACGTCGATGGTGACCAACTATCAGTTATGGTTGTGAGGATTGGCCACCGACGAAACGTTTATCGTCAATAAGCTTTTACTTAGTTAACTTCAAAAACTCTGATTTTAAAGAATTTACTTGACTAGAAATTTCTACTATTTTTCGATAAACATCTGAGAATGGAATAGCAGGTGCTGGTACACCTGGGCTCAAAGGCTGCTCGTTCCTAAAGAGTGAGGCGAGTTCAGCTATCTCCGTCTGTAAGCCAGTAATTCCTTTATCTAGCTTAATTATTAAGTTCTTTTGCATATACTTCTTTCTAATAGATTAAATTGAGGCATTAGAAACTAATCCAATGCCTTAGCACCTATTGGTGCAGCGAGGGCTAACGCCAGTCCTAGGCCACTTATTCCCCAATCTGGGGAATGCGTCCTTCCGGAGCTACTAGGCTTTTTTGGACTTACCGGTAGCTGATTTCTTGGCTTTACGCTTGGAACCAGCATCTTTAATGGTCTTTTCAGTCAATGTCGGGGCGGTTTTCTTCGCGCGCTTGGACTTCTTTGGAGCGCCACCATTCTCAATCTCCCACGCCCTTCGTCCGGCTAGAAGCTCCAGCGCTCGCTCAATCGTCATAGCTTCTACCGTGTCACCGCGGCGCAAGGTCGCGTTAGTTTCTCCGTCGGTTACATACATTCCAAATCGACCATCTTTAATAATGATCGGTTTGTTTGTTCCTGGATCCACACCAAGTTCTTTAAGCGGAGGTTTTGCAACACCGCGGCGGCGAACCTTTGGTTGTTTGTAAATCTCAACTGCTTCATCAAGATCTATTGAAAAGAGTTGGTCTTCGGAAGTTAAAGTCCGAGAATCAGCACCGCGCTTTAGATAAGGACCGTAGCGACCATTTTGAACAGTGATTTCCTCGCCAGTTTCGCTATCTACTCCAAGAGTTCTTGGTAAAGACAAGAGTTTTAACGCGTCATCAATAGTGATCGTGTCTAAGGTCATTGTTGAAAGTAGTGATGCGGTTTTTGGTGTTGGTGCATCCTTTTTCTTGCGTGGCTTTTTACCATCTTCAGTCACTTCTTCTGGAAATACTTCGGTGATGTAAGGTCCGAAGCGACCTGATTTAGCAATTACGTGTAATCCAGTATTTGGGTCAACACCAAGCTCTCTTTCACCGGAAGGAGCTGCGAGTAGTTCAATAGCTTTTTGCAGAGTTAATTCATCTGGCGCTAGGCCTTCAGGGATGTTGGCAAACTTTCGATTGTCACCCTGTCCTTGTTGCAAATATGCGCCATATCGACCAACGCGAATCTCAATATCTTCACCCATCTTCATGGTGTTGATTTGTTGTGCATCAATCGCACCAAGATCAGCCGCTAGATCTTGCAGGCCTGGTTGATCATCATGGCCATAGAAGAATCTGGTCAACCAGTTGAGTCTGTCCTCTTCGCCATTAGCAATCTTGTCCAGGTCTTCCTCCATGGAGGCGGTAAATTCATAATCGACCAGCTTGGAAAAATGTTGTTCTAGTAGGCCGGTAACGGAAAAAGCTAGGAATGTAGGCACCAAAGCGCGGCCCCTTTTAGCTACATAACCGCGATCTTGAATAGTTTGAATGATTGAAGCGAAGGTGGAGGGGCGGCCGATACCAAGCTCTTCCAGTTTTTTAACCAAAGTTGGTTCGGTGTAACGAGCAGGCGGTTTTGTCTCGTGACCTTCACAAGAGTATTTGGAAACATTTACATCCTGACCAATCTTCATTGGTGGCAGGCGCTTATCGGTTTCCTCTTCATTCTTATCATCATTTACATCTTCGTAAGCTGCAAGAAATCCTGGAAAAGTTACAACAGAACCATTCGCGCGAAAGACGCAGGATTTTCCATCAGCGGTCTTAACATCAAAATCAACACGAGCCTGCATCTTCTTGGCATCTGCCATTTGAGAGGCAACAGTTCGTTTCCAAATCAAATCATAAAGCGCTAGTTGGTCACGATTGAGTTCTGGTGCTAGCTCACCGGGGGTTTTAAAAGTGTCACCGGCAGGACGAATTGCTTCATGGGCCTCTTGCGCGTTTTTGGTTTTGCCTTCATAAAATCTCGGAGCATCAGGTAAGTGATCTTTTCCGTATAAAGATTGGGCAGCGCTGCGCGCAGCATTAATTGCAGTCTGTGAAAGATTTACTGAGTCGGTACGCATGTAGGTGATATATCCACCTTCATAAAGACTTTGAGCGATGCGCATAGTTAGTTGCGCACCCCAACCAAGTCGCGATCCCGCATCTTGTTGCATGGTTGAGGTAGTAAAAGGAGGTTTCGGTCTTTCGGTACGTGGAGAGTCTTCAATTGATTTAACAGTTAGTTTTTTACCTGCTAGTGAGTTGGTAAGTTTTTCTGCTTCGATTTGATCAAGTAAGAGAATGTTGGAGGCGTTTTTTTCTTTTAAAGCACCATTTGAATCAAAATCATTTGTGGTTGCTAAACGCTTGTCACCAACTGAAATAAGGCGGGCGTTGAAATTTTGATCAGTCTCCGCGGTGAGATCCCACCAATTCGATGCGATAAAAGCCATTCTTTCCCGTTCGCGCTCGACAATTAAACGAGTGGCAACGGATTGCACGCGACCGGCTGAAATGCGAGGCATAACCTTTTTCCATAGGACTGGAGAAAGTCGGTATCCAAATAAGCGATCTAATACGCGACGGGTCTCTTGCGCATCAACTAAGCGCTCATCAATATCTCGGGTTTCATTAACCGCTTTGAGAATCGCTTCCTTGGTAATTTCATTAAAGACCATGCGCTTTACGGGAACTTTTGGTTTCAAAATTTCCATGAGGTGCCAAGCAATTGCTTCACCTTCACGGTCTTCATCTGTTGCCAGAATTAATTCTTCAGATTCTTTTAGTAACTCTTTTAACTCAGCTACTTTTTGTTTTTTGTCAGGGTTAATTACATAAAGCGGCGCAAAGCCATTTTCAATATCTACACCTTCGCGCGACCAGGCAAATTTCTTTACCTCTTTTGGAATATCAGCGGCGCGCTGTGGGAGATCTCGAATATGACCAATGGAGGCCTCGACGATGTAATCATCGCCGAGGTATCCACCAATCTTTCGAGCTTTCGCTGGAGATTCAACAATCACCAGCTTCTTTAATTGTTTGGCCAAATCAATTAGCCAATCATGGTTGAAGCACGTCGGCTACGAACTAGTGCACCGACAATGATTGCAACGGCAATGGCTGCGATGATCTTGCTTGTGGTTTCATTTCCTTCAAGCGAGAACTTCACAACAGCTGGAGTTACCAACAAACCAACCAAGTTCATAACCTTGATAAGTGGGTTGATTGCAGGACCTGCGGTGTCTTTGAATGGATCTCCCACGGTGTCACCAATAACTGTTGCAGCATGAGCTTCAGAACCCTTGCCGCCGTGATTGCCATCTTCCACCATCTTCTTTGCGTTATCCCATGCGCCACCTGAGTTAGCCAGGAATACCGCCATCAAAGTTCCGGTGCCGATTGAGCCCGCCAAATAAGCTCCTAATGGGCCAACGCCAAGACCGAAACCAACAGCGATAGGTGCCATAACAGCAAGTAGACCTGGTGTTGCAAGCTCACGTAGTGAGTCACGGGTACAGATATCAACTACGCGACCGTACTCAGGCTTTTCAGTGCCCTTCATAATTCCTGGATGTAGCTGGAACTGATTACGAACTTCCATAACTACCGCACCGGCTGCGCGAGATACCGCATTAACTGCAAGTCCTGAGAACAAGAACACAACAGATGCACCGATCATCAAACCAACAAGGTTACGTGGATCTGCAACATCAAGTACGCCTTGGAACTGAAGTGCTTGATCAGCGATGTTCTTGCCAGCATCAAGGACAGAGTTCTTAATCGCATCGGTGAATGCACCAAATAGCGCGGTCGCTGCAAGAACAGCGGTTGCGATTGCAATTCCTTTAGTAATTGCCTTGGTGGTGTTTCCAACCGCATCAAGTGAGGTAAGAATCTTTGCACCTTCACCTTTAACATCACCTGACATCTCAGCGATGCCTTGTGCGTTATCAGAGATTGGTCCGAAGGTATCCATCGCAACGATGACGCCAACGGTGGTTAGAAGGCCGCAACCGGCAAGGGCTACTGCAAATAGTGACAAGACGATGCTGCCGCCACCAAGTAGGAATGCACCAA
>VFQT010004335.1_pt1 | contig 11972 bp, 12 predicted proteins | sample 3512381 | NCBI WGS metagenome assembly VFQT01 (sample SAMN10412376, study PRJNA504923) | tailings metagenome | isolation source: Relicate 2 Philex TSF3 active mining site | place: Philippines: Tuba, Benguet | collected 2017-08-29 | reverse complement strand
CCGTGAGGATTGTCAGGTGTCAACTTGGGTGTCAGCCGAGGGAGGCGCTCAGCGCTTTGCCCTGGGTCTGATAGACGCTCAAGGCTTGCTCCATTGCGGAGAATTGCCGCTGCAGGGTCGCCTGGGTCCGCTCGAGGCGGCTCTCCATTCTCACGATCTGGGCATCGAGCTGTTCGATGCGACCGTTAAGTGCTTTCTTTCGATTTCCGATAAGACCGTCCACGCTGTCGGTGTAGCGGTCGAGCATCGTGGAGAGGATGTCCGATAGACCTTTGTCGGCCGTCGTGAACAGTCGTCCGACGCCACGAATGTCCGTGTCGAGGGCCTCCTCGAGGCGGTCATTGTCGATCTCGAGCTTGCCGTTGGTGGTGGTCTCGATGCCGATCCGGGAGAGCGAATTGGCGTCTGTCGCGAGCCCATCGACCACCTGGTAGATGACACCGCGGAGCTCGCTGCCGAGGCGCTCGAGGGTGGGATCGTTGTCGATGGAGCGTGCACCATCGGAGGTGCGAGTCCCTGCGCGAACGAGGTCGATCACTTCGTTTGTGAGGTCGACGAACGCTTTGATTTTTTCGGTGGTGCCAGCTTTGTCGGGACGCACGTCGAGAGTCGAGGTGCCGAGCGTCTTCAGGTCGAGCTGCATGCCGGGCACGATGTCATTCGGGGTGTTCGAGCGTGACTCCGCGGAGAGGCCATCGACCTTCAGGGCGGCGTTACGGGCCTGGATGACCTGGGTCAGTCCGAGCTCGCCCCCAGCCGAGCCCGTGTAGGTCTCGGTGACCTTGACGGCATCATCGGCGACACCACCGATTTCGAATCCGGTGTCGGCGGCGGTGATTTGGAGGTAGCGCGAAGTGCCGTCGCTGATGATGGCCGCGTCGACCTTGGCGGCAGAGGCGCTGATCTTGTCGACAACATCTTCGAGCGTGTCACCTTCTGCGATTGTGACGTCGACGGCGGTTTCGCCTGGGGTCTCGATGGTCAGCGTGCCGGCCTTGACCTCGGAGAAGGCGCTCGCGAAGGCGACCGAGCGATTCTTTTCCGCGGTGGCGAGGCGCGTGATTTCGACGTCGTAGCGGCCTGCCGAGGCCGAGCCATCCGCCGTGGCTCCGAGGACGTCCTCGTCGCCGAGGCCGAGCTTGTAGGCGAGGACGTTCGAGGTCTTGCTCATGTCCTCGGCCATCTTCTGGAGGTCGCTCAGCTTGGAGGCGAGCTTGCCGAGGTTCGATATCTGACTCGAGTAGTCGGCCTTGCGCTGAGAGAGCTTGTTGACCGGCACCCGCTGGGCCGTGATGGTCGCGTCGATGATCGCCTTCGTGTCGATGCCTGAGGTGAGACCGCCGAACGTGATGACCATGGGATGCCTCTCGCTTGACCAGGGAGCGGCTCGAATGCCGCCCACAACCACAAATACGTTCGCCCCCGTCCCGGACATAAATCCGAAGACGGGGGCGAAGCGCTTTTTCTGCTGGTGCGGCGAGGCCGCTCAGTCATCAGCCGAGGAGGCGGAGGGCGAGCTGCGGGGCGGCGTTGGCCTGCGCAAGCATCGCGACGCCAGCCTGCTGGAGCACCTGGTTCTTCGAGAGCGAGGCGCTCTCAGCGGCGACGTCGACGTCGCGAAGGTTACCGTCGGCGATGCCGAGGTTCTCAACCGTGGTGCTGAGGTTGTCGATCGCCTTGCCGAGCTGGTTGACGGTGGCGCCGAGCGACGCGCGGCGCGAGTTCAGGGTCTCGAGCGCGGTGTCGATGGAGTCGATCGCGCTCTGCGCGTTGGTCAGCGAGTCGACTGCGGCAGTGTTCACGGAGAGTGCCGCCGCGTCGGTGTCGGCCATCGTCACGGTCACGCGGTCGTTCGTCGAGTTGCGCGTGCCGACCTGGAACGTCACGGTGCCGCTCGCGCCGGCGGTGCCATCGAGGAGGTTCTGACCGCTGTACTCGGTCACGTTCGAGATACGGTCGATTTCATCCTGGAGCTGGGCGAACTCCGTATTGAGGTGACCGCGCTCGGTGTCGGTGATGTTGTCAGAGGCGGACTGCACGGCGAGCTCGCGCATACGAATAAGGGTGTCGGAAACGGTCTGCAGCGCGGAGTCCGCGGTCTGCAACATAGCGACGCCCTGGGTCGCGTTCGAGAGGGCCTGCTTGAAACCCTTCGTCGGCGCGCGGAGTCCCTCGGACACCGCAAGGCCTGCGGCGTCATCGGAGGCGTTGTTGATTCGAGAGCCCGTCGAGAGCTTGGCGATCGAGCTCTGAAGGCCCATGTTGTTGCGCGCGATGCTCTTCTGAACGGATAGAGAACCCTGGTTGGTATTGATCAAGAGAGGCATGATGGCACTCCTAGTTGATGTCGTTGGGTTGGACGGTCAGGGGGCACAGGAAAAATGCCCGTGCAATGGCGGCATATCCCGCGCCCCCGCGGGTCTCACCGGCCTTTCATGTCCTTCAACGAACGGGTTGGTGGCTTCCTTAAGTCGCATCGCGGTTTTTTTCGTGTCGCGATGATGGGGCGCCCTCAACTGGTCTCAAGCACGTCCAGTCGACGCCGCCCCGTTTCCAAGCCTCGCCCGAGGGTTGGAACGCTGCAGACGGTTGTCATCTCTCGAGACGGTTTTCGGCGGCGAAGGTCGAGCCTTCTCATGCAAGTCGACGCGTCTGACTCAGCCGAAAAATCCGCGCCCAATTTGGGCCATGATTTGTTGCGAGGTCTGGATGACTGCGGCGAGCATTGTCTGCGCGACCTGGATCCTCGGCGCGACCTCAGCGATATCGACCGCGACGAGTCCATCGCGTTCGGTCTCGGCAGAGGCCTTCAGGCTGAAGCTCAGGTCTTCCATATCCTGCAGGGTGGCGATGCGCGCACCGATGTCTGTCCGTGCATGCGAGAGTGTGACACGGCCAGCCTCGAGCTCGTCGAGGGTCCCACGCACGGCCGTAGAGTCGCCTGACTCGAGCGCAGACACGAGATTTGCGAGTGATGTCATGACCTCGTTGGAAGAGCCGAACACGTCGCTCCCGCGAAGCGTCGCCTCGACGGAAATTCCGGGCCCCACCTCGACGAAACGCTGTCCTTCGTTGCCCTGATACACCCCAGAAGAAGTGAGGGGGGCAGCATTTTCGGCGAGACCGGCAAATTGGAATTTCCCAGTGGCGTCTGCGCGATTGGCAAAGGCGACGGCCTGCTCGAAGAGCCGCTTGGCTTCTGCTGAGGCCGTGCGCCGCGTATCGGGGTCGATGGTGTCGCTGCTCATCTGAACCGCGATCGCTTTCGCGCTCACGAGAATATCGTGGAGACTCTCGACCGTGCTCTCCGCGTTCTTCATATCGTTGAGCACCATGCCGCGAGTCAGCGAGAGTCGATCGTGCTCACTTATCATCCGGTCGAGCGAACCGATTCGACTCGCTTTGACTGGGTCTTCGGAAGGCGCTGCAATGGAGGCCTGGTCCTGAAGCGGCTTGTTGGCTGCAAGAAGCTCTCGCGTGGCGCGTTCCGTGCTCTGACGCACCAGGTTTGACATGAGCGACTGGGAGATTCGCATCTCAGTTCACCATCGCAAGCACGGTGTCGGTCATCTTCTGGGCTTCGCGAATCACAGTGTTCGAGGCCTCGAGCGCGGTCTGGGCCTGGGACATCCGCAACATCTCTTCTTCGATGGAGACGCCATGTTTCGAGGCGAGCAGGTTCGAGAGCTGGTCCCTCGAGTCACCCTCGAGGGTTGCGCTCGAACGAGCCTCCGCAAGGCTCTGACTGACGTCGCCAGAGAGCGTCTGCCAAAGCCTCAGAACGGAGTTTTCGTCTGGCACGGTCGGGCCACCACCGAGGATGTCCGCGAACAGCGCGAGGTTGCTGTTGTCGCCCGGGACGAGTGTCGGGTCACTCGCTGCGGCGATCTGCGATGCAGTCAAACCGGGCGCGAGGGAGACGCTCGAGGCCGCACCGGTTACGTCTGCAGGTGGCGCGAAGAAGGGACGACCGTTCTGCTGGTCGAGTCCGAAGCCAGCCTCGTGAGCGGCATTGAAGGAGTTCATGAAGTCGAAGGCGAGCTGATCGAGATCGTCGAGGGCTGGTGTGACCTTGTCGTTGTGACCCGTCACGAGACCCCCGAGCTCTCCTCCGACGGCGTCCATGGTCCCGACGACAGAGCCGTCTGCCTTCTTGACGTCGACATTGATGGTCCGAGGGGGAGGGCCATCGATGCTCAGAATCAACTCGGCGGCTTTACCGCCTTCGACGAGTCCCCGACCACCGACAGCGATTCGCAAGGTGCCGTCAGGCCGCGGAATCACGTCCACAGAAACGAGGGACGAGAGGTCGTGCACCAGGGCGGAGCGCCGAGCAGCGAGAGAGTTCGCTTCCTCACCCGCTCTCGCTGCGACAATGCGTGTGTCGATTGCGGCGATTTCGGCGGCGAGCGAATTCACGCGCCCGACGAGGGTCTTGGCCTCCTCGCGCATGCGTGCTCCCGAGTCGACGATCTGGCCTCGGGTCGTATCGAAGGCCGTGCCTAGCGCCCGCGCAGAGCTGAGCAGTGAAGCCCGCTCGGAGTCGCCCGAGGGGTTCGCCTGCAAGGGCGCGAGTGCCCGCTGGAATGATTCGATCGCTACGCCGAGCCCGACTCCGTCGAGGTCATTGACGGCTTCCTCCATGAGCGTCAGGTGGCGCACTTGGCTCTCGTGGTATCCAACGCGCCCGTTGGCGGTCGCGAGAGCGCGCTCGAGGAGAGTGTCGCGCATCTCGGTCGCGGGACCCGTCCACGCGCCGAGGCCTCCAAGTGCTGCGGAGATCGGGAGGATCTCGTGCACATATCCAGGAGTCTGTGCGTTCGCGATGTTTCGAGAGACGAGAGCGGCCTGCGCCTGCGACACCATCATGCCGCTTCGCGCTGAAGACAGAATGGCGGTTATTGAAGACATATCAGCATCCCTCCTCGTCGGTACGCGTCGAGTGGGTCAGGACCGGGTGAAGTCGCAACCGCGCAGCAGGCAGACGGCGGCGACCAGACTTTCCATCTGTTCGATCGGCCATGGCCAGCGTCGCGTAGCGGTTCATGTTCGTCCTCTTTTCTCGTCCTGCCGTTCCAGGGTTGAAGTTTATCTCTTGGTGGGGGGTGTTCCGATGTTGGGTCTCAGCGCCTCAGAGGTCGATGTCGACGCTCGTCGCCGGGAGCGTGGGGCGAACCCACGGGCGCCCCGTGCGACTGTAGGTGGGGCCCGCCTCCTGTTGGGGGACCCCAAGGATCGTCCGCCAGGCAGCCACAGCCTGGAGGCCGCGGTGTGCATGGACCTGAGCGACGCGTTGCAGCTCCTGAAGGGCCTGGCCTATTGAGCGCAACGAGGACAGTCGCTCGTCGAGGGGGCGGCGCTGAGACGCGGTTAGGACAGGGAGGAGTTCGGAAAGCTTGAGCGCGGGCCCGCCGAGCCCGAGTTCCCTTTGGAGAATTGCGGCCGCTTCGAGTGTGCTATCCGCGTTTTGTCCGAGCCTCGTCGATAGCTCCGACACCCTCGCCTGCGCGGAGCCGAGGTCGCGCATCGTCTCCGAGTCCCCGACGTCCGTCGCCTTGAGCGCGATGAGTGCGCGGACCTGAGCCTGCGTAGCGCTCACGAGCTCATCGAGGGTAACAACCTGAAGGTCAAGGCAGTCGAGCAGATCGTCGAACGCATCGGCCCCCGGGTTCACCGCCTTCGGCGCAGCAGGTGCCTCACGAACAGGCTGAGGGGCCTGTGCGAAGCGCGCGAGAAGACGGGCGGCCTGCCTCATTCCGAAGTCTCCGGACCGAGGGCCTCCTCGACCATCAGGCGGGCGAGGCCGCCGATGTCGACGTGGTACGTGTCGTTCTTCAACGCTTCGCGAAGTTCTGCGAAGCGCTTCGAGTCCAAACGACGCGCCTCGACCTTCGGGTCAGCGAAGCTCTGCGTCGCAACAGACACGACGGCGGGTTCGGCCGATGGGTGAATCGAGGGTTCGGCGCTGACCGACTGCGACTTGCTCACGGCTCCCCCCTGCGGCGAGGCCACCCTGAGCTGCGTTGGACGCGCATTCTTTTTGGGGTCTAGGCGGGTTGGGTCCATGGTTGCACTCACATGCGCGGGTCTTCTGTAGGCCTCAACGGGAGGTCCTCGATGTAGCTTAAGCGGATTCTGAAGCAGAATGCGCGGAAGGTCCAAGAAGCTCACCGTATCAAGGCTTTATTTGTCTGTGAAGCGACTGTTGCGCTCGAGGAGGAGGTGAACATCCGACCGGGCCGGAGTGATTCGATGGGGGGCGGGTACATCCGGGGCGCCTTCTGTCCCCGCAAGCCCTTCGAGGGTCTGCGACAATCCGATCCCCCCGGCGCTCGCGATGTGGTCGGCGAGGGCGCCGTCGATCAAGTGGTCGATCATCTGGTTGCCACTCGTCTCCTCGCCGCCGACGGTCTTGCGCATGGCCTCTACCATTTGCCGAAGGAGCAACGCCTCGAACTCCTGGGCGGCCTTGCTGAGGTCGGAACGCTGATGGGGCTCGCCGACCCTCGCGGGGATCACAGGTTTGTGCTGCTCGACCTTCACTGGACGACCTCGAGTTCCGCATGGAGGGCTCCGGCCGAAGCCAGGGCCTCGAGGATATCGATGAGCTCCCGAGGTCCGACACCGAGTGAATTCAATCCGCGAACCACCTCTGCGAGGGTCGTGCCCTCCTCGACCACTTTGAGCGCATCGGGTCGTCTTGGCTGAGTGTTCTCCTCTGGTGCCCTGACCTCGATCGCGATGCCCTCGTAGGCGATCGCCACCCGTGAAAGTCTCACTTCTCCACCGAGGACGACTGCACCGGTAGTGCCGCTCACGACGACCTTCGCTGTCGCGTCTGCGGTGACTTGAATCGCCTCGACGATCGAGATGAAGCCAGCGACACGGTCGGTCCACCCAACTGGAACCATGATTTCCACCTTGCCTGCGTCGACTGGTCGCGCGCTCGGAGCCGCTCCTGCAGGCGTCCCAATTGCTGTGGCCGGAGCCGCTGCAAGTTCCGGGATGAGGGTAGGCAGACTCTTGTTCACCGCCTCGGCGAGGTTGGCGGAGGTCCGGAAATCAGGGCGGTGGAGCGTGAACTGGAGGACGCCGCCTTGTCCGAGTGTCACCGGGACCTCGCGCTCGACGAGCCCGCCCCGTGCGATGCGGCCGGCGTTGAGACCTCCGCGAAAGGAGCGGCTCACGTCCCGACGCTCGGTCTCGCTTCCCACGGAGACCGGTCCCTGGGCGACGACGTAGGTCTCTCCATTCGCACCGAGTAGCGGGGTCATGAGCAGTGTGCCACCGACGAGGCTCCGCGCGTCCCCGATGGAACTGACGCTCACATCTAGCTGGGTGCCAGGTCTCGAAAATGCCGGCAGTTCGGCCGTGACCGTGACGGCCGCGACGTTTCTCAGCGCGAGCTGCCGCTTGTCGACCCGCACACCGAGTCTCGACAACATCGCTTCGAGCGCCTGCGGGGTGAAGCTCGCACGGTCGGAATCGCCCGTCCCATCGAGTCCGACCACGATGCCATAGCCGATGAGCTGGTTTTTCCGGACGCCGTCGAAATGTCCGAGGTCCTTGAGTCTCACCGCCTTCGCGGTCGCCCCGAACAGCAGCGCCGAGGCCGCGATGGATGCCAGTAGCCACCGTGTCATCACCTCACCTCCACCGCGCCTCTACCGATGACGACGCCTCTGACGACGCGTTTCCCGACGAGGACTCTGACCGAGATCTGGTCGCCAATTGCGCCGCCCTCGAGCGCCTCTGCAGGGGCTCGAACGGAAAATGCCTCTCCAGACACAATCGCCTCCACGCGGCTTCCGCGCGAGACAACTTCTGGGCGTTCGACCCATCGCTCCGATATCGGAGCGCCTCTGGCAATATCGACCTTTAATTTGCCACCGATCAGCCCGGCGATTGTTGGGGACTTATCGAACCCGATCTGGACGAGCTCTTCGCGGATGTCACTCTCATCGAGGATTTCTCCCCGTTCGAGTGGTCGCGCTGCGACGAGAGTTGGCACTTTCGCGATGATTTCTGCGCGCACCCAGTGGTCCGCTCTCACCTTTTGACGCTCGACCGTCACCTTGACCGTGGTCCAGCCAAGCGGTCGCCCCTTCGATGCGATCTCGAACGAGACGAGCCTCGTATCCCTCGTAAAGACGCCTGGCTCTCCCGCATCCATACGAGCGACCTCGACCTCGGCCTCGTCGGTGAGGCCGAGCTGCTGTCTCGCCTCGGCGGCGATTCCCCTCGACAGCTCGAGTTCAATTGATTTCGGCGAACCCGAAATTGCAAATAATGTGACCAAAAATAACACGGCATTACCTCAACTGCGCCGCTTCGGCGAGCATCTCGTCGGCCGCGCGGATGACCCGAGAGTTGATCTCGTAGGCTCGCTGCGCGGCGATGAGGTCGATCATCTCCTCGACGACTTCCACATTGCTCCCCTCGAGCATCCCCTGGGCGACAATTCCCATACCGTCTTCGCCGGGCGCTCCGAGGAGGGCTCGACCGCTCGCTTCCGTCTCGGCAAATAGTCCTCCTCCGAGGCTCTTGAGTCCGGTCGGGTTCACGAACTGAGCGAGTTCGAGGCGACCGACCTCGACAGGTTCCACCTCGCCGGGCTGAAGCGCCTTGATGGTGCCATCATCCTCGACGGTGACCTGGGTGGTCTCGGGTGGGACGAACACAGGAGGCTCGAGCGACTGTCCCTGAGACGTCACGATTTCTCCCTTCGCGGTCAGCTTGAAGTCCCCGGCACGCGTATAGGCGAACGAGGAATCCTGCATCCTCACACGGAAGAACCCCTGTCCCTCGATGGCAAGGTCGAGCTGGTTCTGGGTCTGTTTCCGGTCTCCGGTCTCGAACATCTTCTGCGTGGCGATGAGGCGTGTTCCCATCCCGATCTCCACCCCAGCAGGCCGGCCCGCGTTACCCTGCTCACGCCCGGCGCTCGGTGTTCGGACCTCCTGATACAGCAGGTCCTGGAACTCCGCGCGGGCCTTCTTGAAGCCGACCGTGTTCACGTTCGCCATGTTGTTCGCGATGACGTCGATGTGGGTCTGCATCGCTTCCATCCCCGAGGCGGCGGCATGCATGCTGCGAATCATGGCTGGCTCCTATGCTTGATGATCGAGATACTCGAATTGCGAGTGTTTATGATTGAATGACTCAACGTGCGAGTCGATTGGCGAGTTGGTCCATTTCGCCGCTCGTCGTAATGACCTGACGCAACGCAGAGAAGGTGCGTTGCACATTGATGAGGTCGAGCATCATCTTGACTGGGCTCACGTTCGACTCCTCGAGGTGGCCCTGCATGACTTGCATGTCGGGGCTTGGCTCGACCTCGACGCCTGGAATGAAGAGCCCGTCGGGGTCTTTCTCGAGTCCTCGTGTGAGGTCGACGCTGACCACACCGAGGCGGCCAATCTTGCCCTGCTCTGTCCAGACGGCGCCGTCCTCGTCGATATCGGGGATGGTCTCGGGCGGGAGGACGATGCGGCTGTCGTTATCGGCGAGGACCGCGTGACCCGAGTTCGTGCGAAGCGTGCCGTCTCTACCGAGGGTGAGCTGGCCACCGCGGGTCAGTCGGATCCCACGGTCGGTCTCGACCTTGAGCATTCCGTTCCCTGTGACTGCGAGGTCGAGAGGGTTGTCGGTGCGGGTGACAGGGCCGTTCCGAAGGTCGGAGGGTATAGCGGACGTGGAAACGTAGTGCTTGTCTCGTTCCCTCAGGTCCTGGGTTTCGACATTATTGGCGAGCACCTCTTCGAAGGTCATCCGGTCCGCTTTGAAGCCGGTCGTGCGGGCGTTTGCGAGATTGTTCGATATTTGTTCGAGGTGTCGCAGCTGAGCGATGCTGCCAGAAGTCGCGACGTAGATTCCCTTGCCCATGGATACCTCCTCAGAAGGGGGCCACGATGTCGAGCCCGCGCTGTAGCCAGCCGGGGTTCTGCTTTTCCGAGACCACCCCGCGTCCAGTGAACTCTATCTCGGCGTCGGCGATACGCGCGGAGTCGACCGAATTGTCGTCGAGGATGTCGACGGGGCGGATGACGCCACTCACGTAGAAGTGGTGTTCCTCGTTATTGACGAGAATGACGCGATGACCCTCGACGAAGAGGTTGCCGTTGGGCAGGACCTTCTTCACCATTGCGGGGACAGTCGCTCGCACATGGTCGGTCCGGCTCGTCTCTCCCCGTCCGTAGAAGTCGCTCTTCTGGGCGCCCTTCAGGATGTCGTCGTCGAGCTTCCCCTCGAGGAGTTTCATGAGCCCGAGGAACGACGAAATCTGCAGGTCGACGCTGGCTTCGCGCGCGAGGTCGGTCTTCGCGCCGCGTTCTGCGTTGGCATCTTCTACGACATTGATGGTCAGGATATCGCCGGCCCTCATCGCCCGCTGGTCTGCGAAAAGGTAGTTCCCCTGGTGCGTGCGCGAAAAGAGCGAGCCGTTGGTCGCGTCCGACGTCGCGACTGTCAAATCGACGCTGGATTCGTACTTTCGCTGCTTGGGCTTGTATTCTCCGATATGCGAGACACTGCCGCACGCTGCGAGCAGGAACGCAAAGGGTAGGAGGCGCGTCGACATCGAAGGCTCCGTGGGGATGGTCATCTCTCGTGAGGAGAGCTGACCGCGAGACGGCAAGTCGTGTGCCAACGTTCCCCGAGACCCGACGCCGGGGTTGTGACCCGAGGACGCAACGGCACCCGGAGACCCTGCAATTCGACCCGGCAAACTTTGCCGACCGCCGACATTCAGCCCGGCAATTAGTGCCTGGTCGTGGACACCGTTGCACAACAGGTGGCGAGGAGCATGTCGGCCGGTGTTGGGTCGGGTGCGGGGTCGACCCGCGGACAAGTCGGCATCGACCTGAATTACGGAGCCGCGTGCTCGACTTCCCTGGCCGTGAACGGCAGACTGAGCTCGCGATATCGAGGGCTCGTAAGGGCATACGGGCTTGGCTCCGCGAAGCTCCCGCACATATTTCCGAGCCGAAAATTCCGTGCTAGCGTCCGCTCATGGACCGTCTCCAGGCAGGGTTGGGACTCATCGGCTTCGTCATCATCTGTTGGGCCTTTTCCACGGCTCGAAAGCAGGTGCAATGGCGCGTCGTCCTCTGGGGGCTCGCGCTCCAGGTCGTGTTTGCCGGGGCCATCCTGCTGCCCGATCTCGGGCAGGAGGTCTTTGCGTCCATCGACTCGGCCGTCAAAACGCTCGTGAGTTTCTCGGAGGCCGGCTCGAATTTCGTGTTCCAGTCGGTCGACCCCCACCAGATCATGAGACTCGAAAATGGCGTCCCGGTCCCGACACCGATTATCGGTGCGATATCACCGCCGATGAAGACCATCGCCTTCTGGGTGCTCCCGACGGTGATGTTCTTCTCGGCGCTCATGGCGCTCCTCTATCACTACGGCATCATGCAGAGGGTCGTCGGGGTGATGGCGAAGGTGATGCAGAAGTCTTGCGGGACAAGCGGCGCGGAGAGCCTTTCGGCCGCCGCAAATGTCTTCGTCGGACAGACCGAGGCGCCTCTGCTCGTCAAACCCTATGTCGCCAAGATGACACTGTCTGAACTTCACTGCGTCATGGTCGGTGGGTTTGCGACCGTTGCGGGTGGGGTCATGGCAATTTATGTCGCCGTCGTACCCATCGACGGTATCGCGGGCCATCTCGTGACCGCGTCGATCATCTCTGCTCCAGCCGCCCTGTTGGTTTCGAAACTGCTCGTGCCCGAGACCGAGACCCCTGAGACCCTGGGACGTGTCGACGTCACGGGCGATCGCATCGACAAGAACGGTATCGACGCCATCTCACGAGGCGCCATCGAGGGCCTGCAACTCTACCTAAACATCATCGCGATGCTGCTCGTGTTTTTTGCCATGGTCACCCTTGCGAACGCGGTCCTTGGTGGGCTCGGTCACCTCGTGGGCCTCGAACTCTCGCTCGAGCGCATCTTCGGCTACCTCTTCGCGCCCTTTGC
>VFQT010004334.1_pt1 | contig 11976 bp, 2 predicted proteins | sample 3512381 | NCBI WGS metagenome assembly VFQT01 (sample SAMN10412376, study PRJNA504923) | tailings metagenome | isolation source: Relicate 2 Philex TSF3 active mining site | place: Philippines: Tuba, Benguet | collected 2017-08-29 | reverse complement strand
TGTAAGATTTGTTTTTGGTTACCTGCTCGAGCAATGAGCTCATTTGGCTTGCGACCACAGATAACTGAGTTACCTGTGTGTTATTTGGTTGTACGACTGGCATGTCAATCAACAGTGCATGCAATGCACACTGATGATCAGGAAGTTCCTTGTTATTAGTATCTGGTACACTGTTACAACAGCTCAGCTGGTCGACTCGTCAGCTGACGTGACGTCTTAGTGCAAGTGTCGAGATAGTGTCTCACCCGTTCAGCCTGTGACCAAGGGGTACCAGGTTGCAGCCTGTATGCCTGATTTTGACTAGTGCATGTTGAATAGTGTGCATATGTTTCGATTGCATTCGTGCATGTTTTCCCTGATTGCGTGTTGATAATCAATAGAGTGGCCGGTGTCACCATGACTCCGTTGTTTGACTCTCTAGCATGGCTTCGTCGTACACGTACTTTCGACTATGTTTCTGCTTGTGAATCATTTGCCTGGGACTATTTGATGCTAGTCTTCTATTGTGTGCTCGCGTATCTAATCACTTGTCCGATGTGGATGCTGACTGTGCGTCCTTTCTGTTCCGACGTTGGGCTGCTATTTGTTTGCGCCCGTGCTGTGTTGCCTTGTGTCTGGTTTTGACCAGTACTTTGAACATATGCAACCTTCTGTTACTTTGTTTCACTGTGCTCACAAGCGACAAGCGCAAGTCCAACTTGTGCGACGGGAGTTACCGACCTCGTTGGGTCGACCTAGGCACCACATCAACACCTACTGACGACACTACGCACATATGTCGACTACCTAAGGTAAACACGGTGACCAGTCACGGTCACTTCACTTGTAAGATTTGTTTTTGGTTACCTGCTCGAGCAATGAGCTCATTTGGCTTGCGACCACAGATAACTGAGTTACCTGTGTGTTATTTGGTTGTACGACTGGCATGTCAATCAACAGTGCATGCAATGCACACTGATGATCAGGAAGTTCCTTGTTATTAGTATCTGGTACACTGTTACAACAGCTCAGCTGGTCGACTCGTCAGCTGACGTGACGTCTTAGTGCAAGTGTCGAGATAGTGTCTCACCCGTTCAGCCTGTGACCAAGGGGTACCAGGTTGCAGCCTGTATGCCTGATTTTGACTAGTGCATGTTGAATAGTGTGCATATGTTTCGATTGCATTCGTGCATGTTTTCCCTGATTGCGTGTTGATAATCAATAGAGTGGCCGGTGTCACCATGACTCCGTTGTTTGACTCTCTAGCATGGCTTCGTCGTACACGTACTTTCGACTATGTTTCTGCTTGTGAATCATTTGCCTGGGACTATTTGATGCTAGTCTTCTATTGTGTGCTCGCGTATCTAATCACTTGTCCGATGTGGATGCTGACTGTGCGTCCTTTCTGTTCCGACGTTGGGCTGCTATTTGTTTGCGCCCGTGCTGTGTTGCCTTGTGTCTGGTTTTGACCAGTACTTTGAACATATGCAACCTTCTGTTACTTTGTTTCACTGTGCTCACAAGCGACAAGCGCAAGTCCAACTTGTGCGACGGGAGTTACCGACCTCGTTGGGTCGACCTAGGCACCACATCAACACCTACTGACGACACTACGCACATATGTCGACTACCTAAGGTAAACACGGTGACCAGTCACGGTCACTTCACTAAACCAGACACCATCACTTCCCCGGCATTGTGCGTGAAATCATCTTAACTTGTTCACCAGTTATTGTGCATCAATTCATGGGGGTTTGAGCTTGATGAGGACCTCCTGACGGTATCACCTCCGTCACCTGCATCGCTGGACGTGCCCAAGGCTGCTCGCCAGGTCAACAGGCCGAAGGGATGCTTCCCCTCCAGTGACATCAGGCTCAACATTTAAATATTTGAGGCTCTCCACCGAGGTGAACCTGGGACCACCGTACCAGGCCTCGGTGAAGCATCACCGAAACTGGACACCAGGTATTGGCTGCGTAGTGCTGGCAATCGACCAGAAGCAACCAGGATCATCGGTGAGTGCTTTCCATTGCAAAACGAAGAGCTTAGTGAACACGCAGATAGCGATCTTGACACAGTCAGTGAATTATCACTAGCGGTGGAACGGCAAACTCCTTCAGCTTTCACTAATCCTTTGTTCCAGCAATCACCCACTACTCCTATCTTTGGGATGTCTGGAGCAACCAGAGATGACATGCAGAGTGAGCTAATCACCATGTGGCAGCAGAGCATGAACAAGTATACTGGGGAAAGGGGCACTGTCTACAACAAGTATGTGCAGCAGCTCCAACCTAGACTACAACATGCTAGATCCAACAAGTACCAGGAAGGAAAGGACTTGTCTGCAAGGGTAGATGTGCAGGCCTTTCAAAGTGGTTTTGTGCAGGGTCATGCGTCACAAGCTATTGCCAGAGAAGCAGGTAGGGCACTAGAGACATGTCTCTTGTTGGGAGCCTATGGCTGGTTGGCTATGCCCACACCCACATCAGCAGAAGTGGAATTTGTACAGAAACATTTGGCTGCAGATGTGGATGCTAATGAACTGCTGACCAAGTGCTTTGCACGAAACTACAAAGCAGTGTATGACAAGTTCCTGCCCAGGCAGAGGTGCATTACTTCAGAGGATCAAATGCAGCGCGTGCTATTGCAGAGATGCACGCCTGAGCAGTACTATGCTTCTCAATCTGCACAACATCAGCCCATGCAGGACGCTTCAAGGGCTGAGTCCTCAACAGCAGCTGAGGCTATGAGAGAAGAAGGGCTGACCTCACCAGGTCTATCCTCACCACCACCTCCAGAGCGACCCAGCACTACTATGGACGTTGAAGGCCAACTGCTTGGAATTTTTACCAGGTTGACCACCAGGATTGATGAGCAATTGCGCAAGGAGTTGCCAGCGGTAATTATCAACGGTACGGATGTGACTGTACAGGCAGCCGTGAGTATCAGATGCTTTGACTTGTTTTACGCAGTCTTTGGCATAGCAGGTGATGCGGAGCTTGAGGCTTTCTTCAAGCTCAAGCTGCCAGGTGCACAAGGAAACAGATCTGTGCAGCAGTTTGCTAGTGAAGTGGAGTTGCTGCATCAATCTGTGTGCTATAGCAGCAACCTGCCCAGGCATGCCGAACTGCAAGTGTTCATGGAGGGGCTCAATGACGCCGATAGCCGTCGGCACATAATGTCTGTGTGGACTGCCAAGCGCTCAATGAAGATGCAGGAACTTGTCCAAGAGGTAATGGATTATGAGCGGCAAAAGAGGAACGCCGACTACCTGAGCCAGACAGCTGCCATCTACCTGGGGACAAGCCGACCTGCAGCAACCAAGGCCAATGCACAAGGAGGAGAAGCGGCAATCCTCATCCTCCGGCAGCGACGACAGGCCCAAGAGCCATACCTCTCTCAGCTGGCCAATGCTGAGAAGAATCTTCTACTGGGAGGTTTTGAGGTGGCAGAGAGCAATCCCAAGAGTCCTTATGCCATCTGCCAGAGCTGCAAGGTAACTGCCAGGCCACATTTGATCAGTGCGTGTCCTCGCAAATCTGCTGAGCCCAGAAAAGAAGGCACAAGCACTGCTGCACTGGCCTCCAGCAGTTCAACTTCAGAGGTGGAATTGCTCAGACAACAGCTAGCTTTGGCACAACAACAACAGCAGATTTATCAGCAGATGCTTGCTGTCCCAATGCATGATCCAGCAGCATATGCCTTCACTGCTAATCAAATGTTCAAAGCTGTGCCAAAGCCTGCATTTGGCAAGGATCACAGGGCAAAAGGAGGCGGCTTGGCAGCCACCGCTGCAGAAGAGTGCCCCTTGTGTGGCTTCAAGAAGGGTCATGGCACGTCTAACTGTTACTGCAAGGACCCCAGGAAGGCACCCGACTACTGGAAAGGACCATCTCGCCTCACCAAAGATGAAGGTTTGTTGGCATATGTCACCGCAGCAGTACAGCACAATTTGCCTATCAAAGTTGAGCGTTGTGCTCTGAAGTTGGTTGAGCTCTTGCCACGTTTACCAGCTCATGTGCGCCCCAAAGTCACAACAGCAGTTCAGCAGGCTCTAAGTGCAGCAGGTGCGAGTACGGCACTAATGTCAGTCATGGAGGTGTCAACAGTGGAACCACACTCAACTGTTTTTGACAGCCCATTTGGAACTGGATTTGCATTGCTTACTACTGCTGCTGACCTTGAGCTGGTGTCTGATGACTGCCATGAAGAGTGCTGCGCTACTCAGGACCTGGTTGGGAATTCCTTGGCTGCACCTCGATTAGCAACTACAGAAGTCACCAGAGCCGTCAAGCCCAAGAGCTTCTTGCAAGGTCGACCAGTGCGGCTCCCTGCAGATGGCAACGCCATATCATCACGCCAGCCTGACAAACAGGTCAAGTGGGCCCCCATGCCAAGCAACAGCCTACAAGTGGAGCTGGATGAGTGCACTCATGGGCAGTCTGACCCTACGCGATGCTCAATCTGCAAGGACAAGCTAGCAGCCTACCACCGTGGTCTCAGAGCTGCTTATCACCAGGTTGGTGAGTTTGTGCATGATCAGCGCAGCATCGCAGACAGCAAGTATCGGCAGGTATATCATGACCAGCCTGCTGAATCTGTGGTTGCTAAAGCTCCAATCAACCAGGCTGGCCTTGCTGGCATGGCGTCACCACAGGTATGGGAGCAGACCATAACCTACCTGTTTGAACCTGTCTATGAGGACTATGCAGCTCGTCAACGCCAGCCACAATCCCTTGATCGTCTCGTGGGCATTGAAAGTAGCACTGGGCTGACTCTCACTACACCCGATGGCCGAAATCTACTCATGGAAAATGTCATCAATGACAGTGGAGCTGATACACCTGTGCTTACTGAGGCTGCCTGCAAGCGCATGGGAATTGCCGTGCTTGCAAGTTCTGCTGCTACAGGGCTGAGAACCATTGACGGCAATACCACTAACAATCTGCTCGGGAGAACTGCACCCCTGAAGGTGACACTGGCAAAGGGCACTCCCTATGCTGCTGAGCTGATCATGGCAAGAGGTGCTCTGGTCATCAAGGGAGATGCTGGTGGGTTGTATGACCTGTGCTTGGACAAACAGACTCTTCATCCAGTTTATGGGCATGTGGACCCTGCCCTCAAACGTCTTGTCTTCAGGCCGTGTGCAGCAACAGGTGATCACACCCTGGTCAATGGCATCCCCATTTCTGCTGAGGCGCATGGAGAGGAAGTGGCTGCACTGAGGGCCAAGGGCTTACTTGCACCACTAGCAGGTGAAGATCATTGTGCTCTGATGGCTGCTGCCTCTCAAACTCCAGCGGGTTCGAGTGCTGCTGAAGCTCAGTTCAAGTCAACTAGAGGCTTCCCAGCATACTCTAACTGTGATGATGATGAGGATTTGTTGCCGCATCTGGGACAGTGTGCAGGAGCAATCCTTTTCCTGTGTTATCTGCTGGTCTTGGGATTGCTGGCCTCTGCGGCGTCTGTTGTGCTCCTGCTTGACAACTGTTTTGCAGGGTTCCCCGGGCTGCTCTACTCATATCTGATAAAGGCAGCCAATGGGGAGGTGTTCTACTGGCAATATCCTGAGGTAGACCTTACTGATGACCCACCACAGGCTAGGCAGCCAAAGCCAAAGCCTCGGCGGTCCAGGAAAAAGCGATTGTCTGTCAGCTGGGTTCGATACTGCAGGGTTAAGGAGCATCTGCAGCGTCAAAACCTGCAGGCGGCTGCCCAGACAGCCCAGCCTCGTCGCCGCTTCAGCTTCAAGGTTGTTGCTAGCCGCTTTGGGCTGTCAGTTCTGTTGATCCTCTCAGCATCACTCAATGTTGCCTCAGCCATGCACATTTCTTCTGCATTATGTGATGCATCAACGACATCTCATCAACTGCAACAGTTGGCTGCAGATCATGCTCACCACCAGTCCTTGCAGCATGAGATCAGCTACCTGCATGCTCATATTGCCAATGAAGCACACCAGGCTGGAACCTCTCAGTGGTTTAAACCTAATGCTACTGTGCTCGATGAGCTGCATACAGAGGGTATCGCTGAAGACCCACATGATGCTAACTGGACCATCCACCCAGAAGGTAAATGGATACTTGGTAACCACCCAGAGGCCACTCCTGAGCAAATGCAAAGCTTGGTTAACATGCTGCAAGAGCAGAAGGCTGCTTTTGCCTACTCACTGAAGGAGCTTCCTGGCTATTCTGGAGCCCCAGTTACCTTCCAACTCCTTGATCCCAGTAAGCGCATGTGGAGTCCACCGCGCAATTACACTGAGAAGGAGCTCAAGTTTGGGGATGAGAAGGTAAATGAGATGCTTGAGGCTGGTATTGTGGTAGAAATTCCAACCACCAACCCGCATGCTTCCAGAATTACTCTGCCCATGAAGAGAGCCCCTGATGGCTCGTGGACTGACCTGAGATTTGCTGTAGATCTGCGTAACACTAATGCTAACACGGTGGTAGATAAGTATGGCATGCCCCTCCCAGAGGATCTTTTCAGGCGGTTACGAGGTGCCAAGTTCATCTCAAAACTTGATCTGCGTTCTGGCTTCTGGCAGATTAAGCTTTCACAGGAAAGCCAGCAGCATGTTGCTTTTTGGTGGCGCAATAAACTTTACACATATACCCGTCTGCCCTTTGGCCATGTCAATGCAACTGCCATTTTTCAGCGCACTATTGAGTCTGAGCTGCAGGCTTCAGGTGTCACCAACTCAGCGGTCTTCGTTGATGACGTCGTCATCTGGTCCGACAATCTGGATGAGCACATCGCTGATCTTCGCCGCTTGCTGCAACATTTCAATTCTGTTGGACTCAAAGCGCATCCAGCCAAGACGGTCTTGGCAGCCCAAACAATTGGCTACTTGGGGCATCTGGTGTCAGCTGAGGAGTGCAAGCCTGAGGAAGCCAAGCTGGCTGCCATCAAAGCCCTGCAGCCGCCCACCAACCTCAAGCGGCTGCAAGCGCATCTGGGACTCTTCAACTACTACCGGTGTTACGTCCCAGATTTCAGTCTGACCGCCAGGCCCCTCTACCAGTTGCTGCAGAAGGACACACCGTACCACTGGAGTGCTGAATGTCAACAAGCCTATGATGACCTCAAGGCTAATCTGTGCCGTCCAGGTGTGATGTTGAAACAACCCCGTGACGACTTGCCCTTTCATTTGTATGTTGACTGGAGCAACAAGGGCATCGCTGCTGTGCTGAATCAACGTCACCCGGATGGAACTGAGCAGATGGTGGCATGTGCAAGCAGGTCACTCAATCCTGCTGAGAAGAACTACCCAGCCTGGAAAGGTGAGATGTTGGCGGCAGTGTGGGGCGTCAAGTTGTTTCGTCCATACTTGCTGTCCAATGAGTTCTTCTTGCACACAGATCACAGAGCATTATTGTGGCTGCTTACTCATAAGGAACCTGTTGGTCAGCAAATGCGTTGGATTCTTGCTCTGCAAGAGTATCGCTTCACTCTGGTGCACAAGCCTGGGCTGGATAACCCTGCTGATGTCCCTAGCAGGGAACCTTTGGCCTGTACAGCAGACACCACAGGTGCTCGCCTTGATCATGGTGTACAAGACTGGCCACTACCAAAAGTCGTCAAGGTTGACCTGCAGCCTGATGACACGGTATACACGCATGACTCTCTGGTCCAACTGCTAGGCATCACTCCTCCCACCACAAAATCTGCACGCCTGACCAGACTCTCAGCTGACATGGACACACCAACTGATCCAACTGTGGTGATGGCCTGCGCTGTCTACGCCATGTGTCATGACATGCTGCAAGTATGCAACTCAAGTCAAATACTACATGAGGTGCTCAACTGTCTCATGTCCAGCAATCACTCAGCCGTGGACGCATACTCCCCGCAACCAGAGTCATTGCTGGGGGGGGGTACTGGTGATCTTTTTGCACCCGCTACAACAGATATTCAACACCCAGCAGTGGCATGGCGCCAGACTGACTTGCAGTCGGCAGCAGCCTCTTGGGTCAGGCAGGCAAGCACTGGTGTCATTTCAGTAGAGACACCGCTGCCAGGCAGGTATGAGGGTGTTGCTGATCAGCATGGTTTCAAATGCACTCAGCAGCTGTGTACTACAACGTGCAGTTGTACCTTCTTTCCCATGTCCATGCAGCGTGGCCTGGTGTTATGGGAGCCATTTGGTGGATTGTGTGCTGGGTTGGAGATGGCACTACGCAATGGTTTCACTGTCAGGCAGTATCTGTACAGTGACACAGACCCTGTTGCTCAGCGGGTTGCCATGCATCGCATCCGCAGTTTGCAAACCATGTACCCACTTCAGTTGTCAGAGCAGGCTGTGCAGTCAGCCTTCCAGCAATTACCCATGGATGTCTGCCAGGTGACTTCTGAGCATCTCCTGCAAGCAGTGACTGCTAATGCAGGTACACCCTGGTTGGTGGTGGCGGGATGGCCCTGCCAGGATCTCTCACTAGCTGGCAAAGCTAAAGGATTGCAGGGTAACAGGTCCAGCTTGTTGACAGAAGTTGTTAGGCTCATTGGCTTGCTGCAGCAAATGTCACCCAATATGCCACCTGCATACCTTGTGGAGAATGTGGCCTTTCAACATCATAGGCAGCAGCATATTGCACATCATGATTATCAAGCTGTTCTTGAAGTACTTGGTAATCCTGTCACTCTGGATGCAGCACAAACTGGAAGTCTTGCCCATCGGCTTCGCAACTACTGGACCAATCTGTGTGGCACCAACCATTTGGCTTCAGCTTTAAAGCATGTTCAGCGTCCCTCAGGTCGCACTGTGCAAGGCATCTTGCCAGCACACAGGGTGGCACTGCCTGTTTCTTCTGATGATCGGCATCCTCAATTCCCCTGCAACAAGAGACTCAATCCTAGGGAGGCATGGCCTACACTAATGGCCACCCCTTTGTCTTATGCCTTCAGGCCTGGACAGCCAGGTAGTGTTGTTGACTTCACCAATCCCAGCTGTCCCACCTGGCAGGAGCCTACTGCCAATGAACGTGAGATTGCCATGGGATACCTGCCAGGGAGCACGGCAGCTGAGGGGGTCAGTGAGGCGCAACGCAGGCAAGTGCTTGGTCAGTGCATTGATGCAAATGCTGCACAAGTCATCATGGCTATCTCTAAGGCTTGGTGGTTGCGCAGTAGATCAGCACCTGCTATCATGTCTTCCATGGTGTGTACCTTGTCTGGTCAGCGAGACAGCGTACCAGTGTGTGAGTTGCAGGATAGCTCTGAACCTGCAGCTACACCCCATGTGTGTATGAATGTATCAGCTGTGCATGAATGCCGGATTGGCGAGCGGCACCATGCCGATGGAGGACCCAAACTTGACTTGACTGCCTGTTTTCCTGAGGGTCAACAAGGGGATGGACTGGGTGTAGTCAACAGGCGGGCAGTCCAGTTGGGGCTGGAAGGGCTTGTTCTTACCTCCAGATGCACCCAACTGCACACAAACTCTCTTGGCAACAGCAGTAATCACGACCTGCTGTCCGCCACTGTGCCAATCTTATGGAGCACCCAAGACCTACAGATGTCAGAGGCTGTGGGGTTGGCTGCCGAGATAGTGGAGAGGTCTGAGCATGGTGTGGGGGGCACTGCTGATGTATGGTCTGATCAACCCGTCTTGCAGGTCCTCCAGGGCAAGGAACCCAAGCATCCCTCAGGTCCCCACCGGGGCGCAGTTGACAACCGTGTTCGACGCAGGGCGGCAGCTTATTACTTTGTTGGTGAGCAGCTGATCCGTCGAATGCCTGATTCTACTACTCGGATTGTTCCACCCCCAGACCAACGGCATGACATCATTCGCAAGATTCATCATCAGTATGGGCACTATGGAATTCGCAAGACAGCTGCCCTGGTGCGAACCCAGTATTGGTGGTCAGGGTTTTGGAATGATGTGGTGACGGTGGTCAATTCTTGCGAACACTGCCAACGTGTGAATGCTAGCTTTGCAGCCAAGCCTCAAGAGCTGAAGTCAATTCCCATCAGCAGCATTGGCTTCCGCTGGCATGTGGACACTGCAGGACCACTCCCAGTTAGCAGCAATGGCAACAAGTATGTGCTGGTGGCTGTGGAGGCCTTCACCAAGTACCTGGTAGCCATTCCCATGAAGGACAAGGAAGCATCTACCACTGCCTACCACTTCTTGCATAATGTGCTTGCCAGATTTGGTGCCCCTGGGCAAGTGGTGAGTGATAATGGCACAGAGTTTGCTGGTGATTTTGCTCAATTGCTGAGTGACAGCATGATTGATCATTCTCATGTCAGTTCAGATCATCCACAAGCAAATGGGCAGGCTGAGAAGGCTGTGCATGTGGTGAAGCGTGCACTTACCAAACTGTCTGCTGCTAAGCACAACACCAGCAACTGGGACGCTGATGTGGCATGGCTAACACTGGGATATTGCTGCTCAACCCAAAGCAGCACAGGGATCTCACCTTATGAAATGCTGTATGCACGTGAGCCAATCATTCCACCAGCTGTGTCTGAAGCATTCTCCAAGTCAATTGACTATGACAGTGTTGATGAAGCTGTGCAGGACTTATTGCTTCGCAAGCAAAAGGTGTCCCAGATGACGCCCATGGCACTGCAGAATATGGCAATAGCACAACATCGTGATCAATTGCGATATCTGCGGGTCAGAGCAGCTGATTATCAGCCCAAGCAGCAGCATTTTCATGTAGGCCAATATGTATATGTTCAGCAGTTGCAGCGTTACAGCACACTGCAGCCCAGAGCTCAGCCTGTGGTCTACCGTGTATTGCATATCAAAGACTCTGGGGTGCTCACTTTGCAAGGAAAATGTGGCTCCACCATTGAGGTTCACATGTCACACTGTGCACCTTGCAATCTGCTGCATATCGATGGTACTATTGATCCCTTGCTTCTTGAGGATGTTGAGGCCATCATGTGTGAAGTGTGTGGCACTGATGACCATTCAGACGTTCTGCTACTTTGTGACATCTGCAGCAGTGGCTATCATACTTACTGTCTACAGCCGCCGCTTGATCAGGTCCCAGATGAAGACTACTGGTTGTGTCCTACTTGTGTCAAAGAGGGTTACACCCTTGAGGAGGCTGCTAGAAGAGCCACCGACCGGGCTACACTGCAGGAGAAAGCGGAGCGAGCCGTGCTTTTCCCAAATGCAGCCATGAAGCGTCGAGATGAGGCAGCTCAGGCTCTGGATGGTTACTTGATTAAACAACCCTTCAAGGATCCTACCACCAAACGCCGCAGACTATTTTGGGGCAAACTTCATTTCAGAGGAATTGAGCATCGCCCGCAGTACTTCTTGGCCATCTATGAAGATGGAGACACCCGTTATTTGTCCATGCAGGTAGCCAAGAAATATCTGCAGCCCCAAGGTACAGCTCTGCCAGAAGGCATCACCATTCCTCCACCCACTGCAATGACCGCAACCACCAGACCCGGTTCAACTAATCAGCTTTTCTACCAAACTTCTCATGTAGCGCAACCGCACTACACTCCAGTTACTGTTCCCATGTGTGACCTGCAAGAGTTGGTTAAACATGTGCAACTTACTGCGGCACAGCAACTGGCTGATCCAATCACATGCAATCTTCAATGGAAGCACTTTGCAGGAAGCAGACCACTCATTATGTCTGCTGACCAGTTGCATGGTGCTACTGCACTTTTGCTATCACCAGCTAGACATTGTTTGGTGCCAGCATTTTTCAATGCTCTCAAGCTTAAATATGCAGTGGTCATCTGCTATGTGCCAACTGCCATTATGCCGCCTGAATTGGCACAGTTTATGCGAGCATTGAAGCTGCAACAACTTGGCATGGTAATCAGAGCAGTTGCTGGTTGGTGGTTGCTGGTCACTCAGCCACCGATGAACGTTGATTTCTGGCAACGTGGAAGTTCATAACCCCAACATGTGGTGTGTATGCTGCAATGCACTACAGGCGGTTCGGAAATGTGTGTGGGGTCCTCATCAAGCTCAATCACTCATACGTATAGCATGCTGCATGTTGCATGCAATGCTTGACA